>Ga0209676_1002439_pt1 | contig 13214 bp, 14 predicted proteins | sample AraplaCvi_mLB_r2_FD_184282 | JGI IMG/M metagenome (GOLD analysis project Ga0209676, IMG submission 184282) | Arabidopsis root microbial communities from North Carolina, USA - plate scrape MF_Cvi_mLB_r2 (SPAdes) (version 2) | ecosystem: Host-associated > Plants > Roots > Endosphere | place: USA...
TGGCCGCCACGCCCGCGCAAGGCCAAGAACTTGCGGCTGCCATTCCCGGCGCGCGCTACGTGGAATTGAACACCTCCCACATCTCGAACTGGGAGCAACCGGAAGCCTTCACCCGCGCGGTCGTCGACTTCCTGACGGAGTAAGCCGCATGCAACGCTGGAAGCATCGGCCCGAAGGCTCCAACTGGGGCGACTTCGGGCCCGACGACCAACTCGGCCGCCTGAATCTCATCACCGAAGAACAAGTCCTGAAAGGCGCACGCGAGATCCGCGCCGGCAAGACCTTCTGCCTGTCCCTGCCGCTGGACCTGCCCGGCGGCAACGTGCTCAACCCGCGGCGCCACCCGCCGCAATTGAGCCCCACGAAGCTCAAGGACACGCCGTACCTGAACTTCCCGTTGAAGAACGTCAACCCCGACGCGCTCGACGTGCTGAGCGACGACCAGGTGCTGCTGTCCATGCAGTACTCGACGCAGTGGGACGCGCTGGCGCACGTGGGCGCATTGTTCGATGCCGATGGCGACGGCACACCCGAGCTGCGCTACTACAACGGCTTTCAGGCGGGCGTGGACGTTGTGGGACCCAATGATGGCGATCACACCGGCTGCGGTTGCAACAGCGGCGGCCCGTCCGCCGCGCTGAAGCTGGGCGTTGAGAACCTGGCGCAGAAAGGCATGCAGGGCCGCGGCGTGCTGGTCGACCTGTTCCGCCATTACGGCCCGGGCCGCACGCTGATCGGCCACGCCGAATTGATGCACGTGCTGGCAACGGATGGCATCACGATTGAGCGCGGCGACATGCTGGTGCTGCGCACCGGCTACGCCGAAGCCGTGGTCGCGATGGACGGCATGCCGGACCCCGAGGTGCTGCACACCTACGGCGCCGCGCTGGACGGCACCGACGACGCGCTGCTGCAATGGATCACCGATAGCGGCATCGCCGCCATCTGCGCCGATAACTACGCGGTCGAGGCCTACCCCGCCCGCGAAAAGTCCGGCGCGCGTCCGATGCTGCCGCTGCATCATCACTGCCTGTTCAAGCTGGGGCTGCCGCTGGCGGAGCTTTGGTATTTGAAGGACCTGGCGGAGTTCCTGTTTACCAATGGCCGCCACCACTTCATGCTGACTGCGCCGCCGCTGCGCCTGCCGCATGCGATCGGATCGCCGGTCACGCCGATTGCGACGGCGTGACGCGCGGAGCGCCGGTGTCTGGCACCCGTACGAGACAGCCTTGAAGCTGCACCTGAGCATCTTGGGTGTCTGACACCCAACAGCATCGGTCAGCGGTCCAAAAAAAAAACGCCAGACATCGTCTGGCGTTTCTTCTTGCCGGCTATTCACCCCTTCAAGCACGTGCTCATGAACGTCTTGCGCGCGTCGCCGGCCAGTTTCTGTTCCGCGGCCTTCGCGTTGCAGTCCTTCATCTTTTGCTGCTGCGGCGTCAGTTGCTTGGCCGGCTCCTCGCCCTTCAGGCAACTGCTCATGAACGTCTTGCGGTCGTCGCCCTTCTTGCCCTCGGCGGCCTTGTTGCAGTCCGACATGCGCTGCTGCTGCGGCGTGGGCGTCTTGGCGGTTGAGGGAGCGGCGGGGGTCTGCGCCTGCGCGCCGGCAAAACATGCGGACAACAGGATGGCCGAAGCCAGCTGGCTGGTACGGGAAAGCATGAGTTCCTCCCTTGAGCGCCCCTCGCGCAATGGCACGCGCGACGCGGGCGGCACGGTCCGCCGGCCAAGGCGCCGGCTTGGCAATCATCGAACAAAGCCCCAGCATTGGCAACATCCGCCGCAACCTGTTACCCATTCATCCTTCTGGCCCGTTGTCTCTCGTGGCAGAAAGGAGTGAGATACGCCTGATCCCCGCCGCGATGCCGTACTACCGTCGCCGCCGCGGGCCGTATCAGGAGACAACCATGAAAAAACTCGTCATTGCCGCGCTCGTCGTGCTGGCCGGCCTGTCCGGCGCCGCTGCCGCGCAAAGCCTTGCCTACGGCATCACCCTGGGCAACGTCCAGGCCGTGCGCGACAGCACCCGCAACGTCTCCACCATTACGGGCTTTCTCGCCAACCAGTCGGAGCGCAACGTCAACAGCGTCCTGCTGACTTACGTCCTGTACGACGCGCAGAACCGCGAGATCGGCAGGGTCAGCGAAGATGTCGTCGGCCCGTTCGCGCCCGGCCAGATCAAGGTGGTCAAGGCGATTACGCCGCTGGAATTCGCCCGGGTGAATGCGCTGGACGTCGCCGCACGCTAGGTCAGACCGCCGCCCGGCCAGCCGCCAAAAACCCTTTTCTAATCAGGGTTTAGACAGGTGGATATCAGGCCAGTTATGGGAAAATCGCGTCTGCCGACTCGATAACAGGGGCTTCCAAACGAAGCCCCTTATTGCGTATGCCGGCGCGCCAGCATGCCTGGCCTCGATACTAGGAAGTGAAGATCATGTTTCCCAAAAGACTCTCCGAAGGCTATCAATCTTTCCTGGACGGCCGCTTCCAGACTGAAAGCAGCCGCTATCAAAAGCTGGCCGAAATCGGCCAAAGCCCGGAAATCCTGATCATCGGATGCTGCGACTCGCGCGTGTCGCCCGAAGCGATCTTCGACGCCGGCCCCGGCGAGATGTTCGTCGTGCGCAACGTGGCCAACCTTGTGCCGCCCTGTGACCCGGACTCGGAATCGTCGTACCACGGCACCAGCGCCGCCATCGAATTCGCGGTCAACGGCCTGAACGTCAAGCACATCGTCGTGCTGGGCCACGCGTCCTGCGGCGGCATCCGCTTCTTCTTCGACGACGCCACGCCGCTGAGCAAGAGCGATTTCATCGGCAAGTGGATGTCGCAGATCGAACCCGTGGCCAAGGGCATGTCCCCGGATACCGGCGACCGCCAGGCCAACCTGAAGCGTCTGGAACTGGCCACCGTTGCGCACAGCCTGAACAACCTGATGACGTTCCCGTCCATCCGCCGCCGCGTCGAAAAGGGCGAACTGGAACTGCACGGCGCGTACTTCGGCGTGGCCACCGGCGTCCTGTTCCTGCGCGATCCGGACACCGGGGAGTTCAAGCCCTGCCTGGAAACGGGCATTACGGAATAAGGCGCGTGGGCCAGCGGCCCGCGCCAACTGCCTGCGCCAGGCGCGCCGGATCGATCAGACCCGGTACGCCTGGGCAAGCCTTTCGTAGTTGTTTTTCAGGATGATGCCGGCGTAGTACACATGCTCGCGCATCAGGTCCTCGGCCCGCGCCCCATCGCGGGCGATGATGGCGCTCACGATCCGATGGTGGTCATCGTGCGAGCGCAGGATGATTCCATGGTCTTCCCACAGGATGATCCGATCCGACGCATAGGGAATCGCCTGCGCCTGCGTCGCGAACCTCCTGACCCAAGGATTGCCGGCCGCCTCCAGAATGCCGTTGTGCAAGGTGATGTTGACCTGCTGATACGGCAAGTGGTCTTCGGGCAACAGTTCGCCCTTGGCAAGAATCCGGTCGCCCTCGTCCAGGCAGTTCTTCAGCACCGCCACCGCATCGTTTGACAGCCCGCGCTGCGCCGCCTGCCGGCACGCCAGACCTTCCAGGGCGGCCCGCACCTCATACGCCGCCACGATCTCCCCGATGTCGTATGCCCGCACGGTGTAGCCGCGCTTGGGCAAGTGTTCGAGCAGGCCTTCGTTGCCCAGCGTGGCGAGCGCCGCGCGCACCGGCGTGCGCGACACCCCCAGCTTTTCGGCTAGCGGGATTTCTTCCAGTCGCGCGCCGGGGCTGAATTTGCCGTGCAGCACCCAGTCCCGAAGCGTGTCCGTGACGTGTTGAGATAGCGTATCCATGGCCGAATTGTATACATGAAGAATACATACGGCGACTCATCTCCGTCCCGCATCCGGGATTCCCTTAGTATCTCTGCTGTAAACCAAACGACGTTCAGGGTAAGCACCTATACCTGCAACACGACCATGTATACATAATCGCAAAAAAATCAGACAGGTGGCCGGCCTCATACCCAGGCTGAACGGCACGCCACGGAAGGAGACAGCATGACCAATGTATCCAAGCCAGCCACCGCTGGCCCGGCGCCCCGACTCGCGCTTGTCACCGGTGGCGGCGGCGGCATCGGCGCAACGATCTGCCGCGAACTGGCGCAGGCCGGCCTGCGCGTGGTGGTGTCGGACGTGGACGCCGGACGCGCGCGACGCGTTGCCGATGAACTGGGCGCACCGCACGCCGCTCACGCCTTCGACGTCAGCGACGAAGCGGCCGTCGAAGGCGCGTTCGAGCAGATCGAACGCCAGCACGGGCCCATCGCAGTGCTGGTCAGCGCCGCCGGATTGCTGCTGTTCCAGGAAAACGGTGAGCGCCCCCTTATCAAGGACACGTCGCTCGACATCTGGGAACGCAGTTTTGCCGTGAACGCGCGCGGCGTGTTCCTTTGCGGCCGCGCATACCTTCGACGACGCGAGGCTGCGCCTCTGGCGCATGGCCGGATCGTCACCTTCACGTCGGTCGCCGCGCAGCTTGGCGGCTACCGCTCAAGCGCCTCATACATTGCCGCCAAATCCGCCGTCCTCGGCCTGACCAAGGCGATGGCCCGGGAAGCCGCCCACCTTGGCATCACGGCCAACGGCATCGCGCCGGGCCTGATCGACACCGACATGCTGCGCAGCACCGTCACCAGCAGCGGTGCGCTGGCCGCGGCTGCCCAGGCCATCCCGTTGGGCCGCATCGGCTCGGCGGAGGACGTGGCCGCCGCCGTGCGGTTCCTGGTATCGGAAGACGCGGGCTATATCACCGGCAGCGTCATCGACGTGAACGGCGGATATCGCATGCAGTAAGGGTTACGGGCGGCATGGCCGTCAGCGCAGCAAGAGCGTCATCCACCAAAGACGCGCACTTAAAAAGAACGGGAGACAAAGCATGAACCAACGTAGTCGCTATGCGGCCGCTGCCGCGCTGTGCGTCCTGGCCTTGTCGGCCACCGCGCAGGCGCAGCAGGAACCGGGGATCACGGACAAGACCATCAAGATAGGCGTTTTTGCGCCGCTGTCGGGCAGCGGCATGGCCTACGGTTTTGACGTGCTCAATGCCGCCAAGATGTGGTACGCCAAGGTCAACAAGGAAGGCGGCGTGAACGGTCGTCAGATCGAGCTGGTCATCGAAGACGACCGCTGCAACGCCAACGATCTTGTCGCCGCCGTAAAGAAGCTGAACGAGCAGGACAAGGTCTTCCTTCTGAACGGCGGTTCGTGCTCGGCAGCTGTCGTCGCATCGCGCGAATACATCGAGCGCGAGAAGGTGCCGCTAGTCATGCTGAACGCCTCCGGCGACGGCGCGCTTTACCCACCGTCCAAGTACATCTACGGCGCCTTCTCGATCTCGCAGCACGCCGTTGGTGGATCAATGGTGCAGTTCGCATCGGAACACCTGAAGGCCAAGAAGATCGGCTACATCAATCACGACGACGCGTACGGCGGCTGGAACCTGGAAGCCGCGAAGGCTCAGGCAAAGCAGCTTGGCGATCCGGCGCTGCAGGTGCAGTCGGTCAATCCCAACATCACGGACGTGACCGCGCCCATGCTGAAGATCCGCGCGGGCAATCCGGACGTCCTGCTGCTGACCACCTATGCGCGTCCCGCCGCCCTCATAATCAAAAAGGCGCACGAACTGGGCTGGAACAAACCGATCGTGCTGGCGGTCAACGGCACGGCGGACCTCAAGCAGCTCGTAGAGAACGTGGGCAACAAGGACGCCTTCAAGAACGTCTACATCCAGGACGTTTTGGCCGACTTGCCTGGTGGCCCGAAGCTGACCTGGGTGTACGAAATGTACAAGCAGTCCTACCCCGACCTGGCGGCCAAGCCCGGGCATCCGCAGTCCTACATGCCCTACGGCATTCCACCCGCCATGGCGGTGGTGAACGCGCTGAAGGCCGCCGGCCCCCAGCCCACGCGTGAGAAGGTGCTGCAGGCGCTGGAAACCATGAAGTTCGACTCCGGCGTCATGGCGGGCCCCATCGAGTTCGGCCCCGGCGACCGCGCCGCGCAGGAAGCCGCCATCTACATCAAGTTCGACGGCACGAACATGACCCTCGTGCCGGGCGCCTTCAAGAGCACCTGGCAGTACCAGAAGTAAACCCGCGGTCCGTCACGGGCCACGCCCGCGCGATGGCGCAGCATCGCGCGGGCCGCCGGAGAACATCATGAGCTTTGCCGATACCTGGTTGTTCCTGCAGCAGGGGGTGCTGTCGGGACTGGTGACGGGCAGCGTGTATGCGTTGCTGGCCGTTGCCGTCGTCATTATCTTCAAGACCACCGATGTACCGAATTTCGCCCAGGGCGAGATCTTCATGGTGGGCGGTTACATCGCGCTGTTCCTCATCCTGGTGATGGGGTGGCCCTACCTGGCGGTCATTCCGGTCACGCTGGTCGGGGTGGCCGTCCTGTCGGGACTGTTCCAGCGCGTGGTCATGGAACGCGTCATCGCGTCCAAGGGCGTGGGGGTGCAGATGGTCATCGCCACGCTCGGCCTCGCGTACGCCCTGAAGGGACTTGTGCGAACCTCGGGGTTGGGCGATACCCCGCGATCCCTGCCACCGCTCGCCTCGACCGATGCCGTCATCATCGGCGACGCCGTGCTGACCCGGCTGGACCTGCTGATCTTCGCCGTCGCGGTCACCGTCATGCTGCTGCTCTTTGGCATGTTCACCTACACACGCGTCGGCCGGGCCATGCGGGCCGTGGGCATGAACCCCAAGGCGGCGCGGCTGACGGGCGTAAACCTGACACGCATCCGCATGATGGTGTGGGCGCTGTCTGGCCTGATCTCAGCCGTCGCCGCGCTGCTAATCACACCAAAGATCCTCATCACGCCCGACATAGGCCACATCGCCATCCTGGCCTATGCCGCCGCCATCGTGGGCGGCATCACCAGCCTGCCAGGCGCGGTGGTTGGCGGATTCGTGATCGGCATCGCCGAGAACCTGGTGGGGCTGTTCATTTCGACCAACGCCATCGTGGTGGCGCCGTTCGTGGCGATCATGGTCGTGCTGCTGTTGCGCCCGCAAGGGTTGCTGGGCGGAAAACTGCAGGTGAAAAAAGTATGAGCAACAAGATCGATCGAATCCTGCTGGCGCTCATGGCTGTCGTGCTGATGGCGCTGCCGTTCATGGCTAGCGGCTATGTCATTTACGTCGTCAATCTGCTGATGGTGTTCGTGGTGCTGGCGCTGGGCCTGCATCTGGTCATCGGCGAAACCGGGCAGTTTGCGTTGTCGCACGCGGCCTTCTACGGCGTCGGCATCTACACGGCCGGCCTCATCAACAATCTGTGGCATCCGCCCTTCTTCGTCTCCATCATCGCGGGCGGACTGCTGGCCGCCGCGTTGGGCTACCTGATTGGCGCGCTTGCGCTGCGCATGCGCGACATCTATCTGGCCCTGTCCACGTTCGCGTTTGGTGAAGCGATGCAGTGGGTGTTCCTGAACTGGCAATCGGTCACCAACGGGTCGAACGGATTCCGCATATCTCCCGCCACGCTGTTCGGCTACGCACTGGTATCGGACGTCAAGGCCTACCCCTTCGTCGTGGTGATCGCCGCGCTGCTGCTGTGGGCCACCGTCGCCTTGTCGCGTTCGCAGCTGGGATCCGCGTTCCGCGCCGTGCGTGAAAGCGACATAGCGGCGCAGGCGATGGGCGTGAACGTCAACGCCATCAAGCGCACTGCGTTCACGCTGTCGGCCGCCTACGCCGGCATCGCCGGCGGCATGTACACGCTGTTTGCGTCGTTCATCCATCCCGAAAGCCTGGGGTTTCAAACGACCATTCTGATCCTGACCATGGTCGTGGTCGGCGGGATTGGTTCCGTGCGCGGCGCCATCGCCGGGGCTTTGGCCTTCGGGTTGATTTCGGAACTGCTGCGCCAGGCGCTGTCCTTCCAGGAAATCATCTACGGCTTCATCCTGATGGGCTTCATGATGTTCGCGCCCAAGGGCCTGTTTGCCGGCCGCGCGGCCCGTCGCGCGCCGCCGCCGGCAACGCCCTTGCCCGCGGCTTCGCGGGCGGCCGCCACCGCGTCCAAGTCCCCTCAAAGGAGCGCAGCATGAGCACCCATCCCTACCTGGACGTGCAGGGCCTGACGGTGAAGTTTGGCGGGTTGACCGCCATCAACGGGCTATCCATGCAGGTGGAACGCGGCCACATCCACGCGCTGATCGGACCCAACGGCGCCGGCAAGTCGACGACTTTCAACTGCGTATCGCGCTACTACCGCCCCACGAGCGGCAGCATCACATTCAACGGCGCCGACATCACGGGCAAGAAGCCGCACGAGATGGCGGCGCTGGGCGTGGCGCGCACCTTCCAGAACCTGGAACTCTTTGGCGCCCTCAGCGTGCGCGAGAACGCACTGCTAGGCACATACGCGCACGGCGCGAACAGCGTGGGCAAGCTGCTGCGGCCCGCCGCGGCCGAGGCGCGGGAGCGCGTGGAACATCTGCTGGAGCGCGTCGGCTTGGCCGACTTCCTGGATACGCCTGCGTGCAGCCTGGACTTCGGCCGCCAGAAGATGCTGGAACTGGCACGCGCGCTGGCGATTTCGCCGCAGCTGCTGTTGCTGGACGAACCCGCCGCGGGGCTGCGCAATCGGGAAATCGAAACGCTGGACCGGCTGTTGACCGAACTGTGCGAACGCGACGGCATCACGGTGCTACTGGTGGAACACGTGATGCAACTGGTGATGTCGATATCGGATCGCATCACCGTCATGTCGTTTGGCGAGAAGATCGCCGAGGGTACACCCGGGGAGGTACGCAGCAATCCCCGCGTCATCGAAGCCTATCTGGGCAAGGGAGCAGCCGGTGGCTGAGATTCTGCTGGAAGTCGATGCGGTGTCGGCCGCCTACGGCAACATCCGCGCACTGCAGGACGTATCGCTGAAAGTCCCGCAAGGCGCCATCGTGGCGCTGCTAGGCGCCAATGGTGCGGGCAAGTCCACGACGTTGAACGTGATCTCGCGCCTGGTCTCGCCCACGGCGGGCGCCGTGCGATTCGCGGGCGAACCCATCCATCGCCTGTCCGCCGACGCGGTCGTGGGCCGCGGCATCGTGCAGGTGCCGGAGGGGCGCGAAATATTCCGCGAGATGAGCGTGCGCGAGAACCTGGAAATGGGCGCCTACCTGCGCCGCGACCGCGCCGTGGTCCGGCAGGACATGGACATGGTGTGCGACACCTTTCCGCGCCTGCGCGAACGCTTCGAGCAAAAGGCCGCCACGCTCTCCGGCGGCGAGCAGCAGATGCTCGCGACCGGCCGGGCAATGATGGCGCGGCCTCGCATGATCCTGATGGACGAGCCGTCCATGGGGCTGTCACCCCTGGTGGTCGAACAGATCTTCGACATCATCCTGCGGCTGAACCGCGAACAGGGCATCACGATTCTGCTGGTGGAACAGAACGTGAAGCTGGCGTTATCGGTGTCCAGCCACGCGTACATCCTGGAAAACGGCGAGATCGCACTCGACGGGGAATCCGCCGCGCTCGCGAGCGACGAAGGCGTGCAGCGCGCCTATCTGGGCGCCTAGGCGCAACAAGGAAAGAGCCATGATCTCGATGCAAGACAAGCGCGTCCTCGTGACGGGCGCCGGGCGCGGCCTGGGCGCCGCCATTGCCCAGGGCTTCGCGCGCCAAGGCGCGCACGTGATCGTGACCGACGTGGACGCGGCGCTGGCCACCGCCTCGGCGCAAGCCATCATCGCGGCCGGCGGCCATGCCGCGCATGCGGCGCTGGACGTGACCGACGCGGCGGCCGTTCGCGCCTTTGCCGCCGACTGCGCGGCCCGCCACGGACCGCTGGACGTCCTGGTCAACAACGCCGGCATCTCGGCGCGCGCGCCGTTCGACGATCCGCATACGCCCGAGATCTGGGAGCGCGTGATGCAAGTGAACCTGCAAGGCACCTTCAACGTCACGCATGCCTTTGTCGAGCAGCTCAAGGCCACGCGCGGCGCGATCGTCAACCTGTGTTCCATCGTGGCCTACGGCTGCGGTATTTCAACGGCAGGCTACGTCGTATCCAAGGGCGGCGTGCGCTCGTTCACGGAAGTGCTGGCCCGCGATCTCGCCCCCCACGGCGTGCGGGTGAACGCCGTGGCGCCGGGGCTGATGGAAACCGAAATGACCGCCGGGCAGCGCGCCCAGGCGAACGGCACCGACTGGTACATGGGACGTGCACCCATGGCGCGCGCGGGGCGCGCGGATGAGATCGTCGGCCCCATCCTCTTTCTGGCCTCGGACCTGGCCAGCTATGTCAATGGCGTGGTGCTGCCGGTGGACGGCGGCTATCTGGCCGTTTAAGGAGAAATCATGAGTCTGGGTACGGCGTTGGTCACGGGCGGCGCAAGCGGCATGGGCCTGGCGATCGTGGAGCGGCTGGCGCGCGACGGCTTCCGCGTCGTGATGGCTGATCGCAACGCGGCGTTGGCGGACAAGGAATCAAGGGCGCTGGCCGACCGGGGACTGGACGTCGACCATCGCGTCGTGGACCTCGCCGACGAGGCGGCCACGCGCGAACTGGCGCGGTCGTTGCCACCGCTGGCCGCGCTGGTGAACAACGCCGGCATGTTCGACGAGCGCACGTTCTTCGACGTGACGAGCGACGACTACCGCCGCGCCTTCGACGTCAACCTGCTGGCGGTCGCCACGCTGACGCAAGAGGCGGCGCGCGCCATGCTGCCGGGCGCCAAGATCGTGAACATCGCGTCGCGCGCCTATCTGGGCGCCAGGAATCACCCGCATTACGTCGCGTCGAAAGCGGCCCTGGTCGGCTACACCCGCGCATCCGCGATGGAGCTGGCCGGACGGGGCATCCTGGTCAACGCCATCGCCCCCGGCCTCATCGACACGCCATTACTGCGCAATCTGACGCCGGAGCGCATGGCCGCGCAACTGGCCCTGCAGCCCACCGGCCGGGCGGGCCGGCCGGAAGACATCGCCAATGCCGTGTCCTTTCTGGCCGCGCCGCACATGGACTTCATTACGGGCCAGGTCATCTTCGTGGACGGCGGCAAGTCGCTGGGCGGCTCAGGAGCGTAGGCAGCATGAACCACATCACCTGGGACAAGGAAGTGGACGCGCTCGTCGTGGGCTCGGGCGCGGGCGGCATGGCGGCGGCACTGACCGCGCACGAGGAAGGCCTGGAGGTATTGCTGATCGAGAAGACCGACCGCATCGGCGGGTCGACGGCGATATCCGGCGGCGCGGTGTGGATACCGCTAAACTCGCAGACGGAAGCGGCGGGCCATCCGGACAGCATGGACGACGTGTGGACCTACCTGGATCAAACGGTGGGCACGGCGGCGCCCGAGCACATGAAGCGCGCTTACCTGGATGCGGGCCCGCGCATGATGGATTACCTCGTGTCCCGCGGCCTGCTGCAGCTTGCCGCGCGGACCGCTTCGCCCGACTACTACCCTGACCGGCCCGGCGCCGCGATGGGCGGGCGCTCGCTCGACCCGGTCGAGTTCGATGGCCGCAAACTGGGCAGCCGTTTCAACCAGCTGCGCGACCCGCTGAAGGAATTCACCGTGCTCGGTGGGATGATGGTCAACATCACCGACGTGCGGCACCTGCTGCGCGCCACGCGCTCGTTCGCGGCCTGGCGGCACAGCATGGCGCTGGTGTTGCGTTTCGCCTCGGACCGCGCCCGCGGTTACCACCGGGGCACCCGGCTACTGCTTGGCAACGCGCTGGCGGCTCAGCTGTTCCATGGACTGCTGACGCGCAACATCGAATACTGGCTGCAAGCGCCAGCGCTCTCGCTGCACCGGGACGCCAACGGGCGCGTGCTGGGCGCCGCGGTGTCACGGGACGGTACGACGCTGAACGTCCGCGCGCGCCGCGGCGTCGTGATGGCGACGGGCGGCTTCCCGTGGGATGCGGAAAGGCGCTCACAAACGTATCCGCAGCCAACCGGCAGTTGGTCGATGTCCCCGCGCGGCAACACGGGCGACGGCATCCGGCTGTCGGAGCAGGCCGGCGCGGCTTTCGGAAGCGGCTACGCCAGTCCGGCATTCTGGGCGCCTGTCTCGGTTCTGGACGCCGGCAACGGAACGCCGCTCAATTACCCGCATCTGGTCTGGGACCGCGCCAAGCCCGGGCTGATCGCGGTGAACGGCGCGGGCAAACGTTTCGTCAACGAAGCGACCTCGTATCACGAGTTCGTGCAGGCCATGTATCGCAGCAACGAAACGGCGCCCAGCATCCCGGCATTCCTGGTCTGCGACCAGCGGTTCATCGACACCTGGGGTCTGGGCCTCGCCCTGCCGGGCGGGCGGCCCCGCCAGCACCTGATCGACCAGGGCTACCTGCTGCAGGCGTCCACGCTGGCTGAACTGGCCGAACGGCTTGCCATGCCCGCCGCCGCACTGCAGTCCACTGTCGAACGCTACAACCGGCACGCCGCGCAAGGACACGATCCGGACTTCGGCAAGGGCGGGACCGCCTACAACCGCTACCTTGGCGATCCGGATCACCAGCCGAATCCCTGCCTCGCGCCGCTCGGCAAGGGACCGTACTACGCGGTCAAGGTGTACCCCGGCGACATCGGCACCGCCTGCGGCATAGCAGCCAACGCGCACGCGCAGGCACTGGACGCGGCCGGCGCGCCGATCCCCGCGCTTTACGTCGCGGGCAATGACATGCAGTCCGTGATGGGCGGCGCATACCCCGCGCCCGGCATCACGCTCGGCCCCGCTCTGACCTTTGGCTGGGTGGCTGGACAGCACCTGGCCCATGCGCAACACTGACGCCTCTCACCGACAGGGAACCCCATGAAAATTTTCTTCTCGCCTGCTTCGCCGTTTGTCCGCAAGTGCATGGTCATCGCCCATGAACTCGGCCTGGTCGACCGCATTGAAAAGCTGCCAAGCGCCGCCGGTCCCGTCGCCCGCGACCAGACCATCATCCGGAGCAACCCGCTGGGCCAGGTGCCCACGTTCATCACCGATGACGGTCAGGCGCTGTTCGACAGCCGCGTCGTCTGCGAGTATCTGAACGATCTGGGCGGCGGCACGTTCTTCCCCGCCGGCAAGGCCCGCTGGCCGGTGCTGGCCGAGCAGGCGATGGCCGACGGCATGCTGGGTGCGGCGCTGCTGGCGCGCTATGAGACCGTGCTGCGCCCGGAGGCGTTGCGCTGGGATGGCTGGGTTGAAGGACAGCTTGGCAAGGTGCGCGACGGTCTC
>Ga0209676_1002442_pt1 | contig 13197 bp, 9 predicted proteins | sample AraplaCvi_mLB_r2_FD_184282 | JGI IMG/M metagenome (GOLD analysis project Ga0209676, IMG submission 184282) | Arabidopsis root microbial communities from North Carolina, USA - plate scrape MF_Cvi_mLB_r2 (SPAdes) (version 2) | ecosystem: Host-associated > Plants > Roots > Endosphere | place: USA...
TGCGCGAATACGGCATGCTGATCTCGCTGGTCGCGATCATGGTGCTGTTCCAGGTGCTGACCGACGGCACGCTGCTGCGGCCGCTGAACCTCACCAACCTGCTGCTGCAGAACAGCTACGTCGTCATCATGGCACTGGGCATGCTGCTGGTGATCGTGGCGGGGCACATCGACCTGTCGGTGGGCTCGGTCTGCGGCTTCATCGGCGCGCTCGCGGCGGTGCTGATGGTGGAGTACGAGTGGCACTTCATCCCGACCGCGATCGTCAGCATCGCGGCCGGCGCGGTGATCGGCGCCGCGCAGGGCTGGTTCGTCGCGTTCCGCAAGATCCCCTCGTTCATCGTCACACTCGCGGGCATGCTGGTGTTCAAGGGCCTCACGCTGGCGCTGCTGGCGGGGCAGTCGGTGGGGCCGTTTCCGGTCGAGTTCCAGCGCCTGAGTTCGGGCTTCATTCCTGATCCGCTCGGCGGCGACACGCTGCGCACCACCTCGCTGATCGTGGGTGCGCTGGCGGCCGCGGCGCTGGTGTTCTTCAAGCTGCGCGGGCGCGCCAAGCTCAAGGCGCATGGCATGGAGCAGGAGCCCTACGCCTTCTTCCTCGTGAAGAACCTGTTCTTCGCGGCGATCATTCTTTTCTTCAGCTACCTGCTCTCGACCTACAAGGGCCTGCCCAACGTGCTGGTGGTGATGGCGGTGCTGATCGTGGTGTACGACTTCGTCACCAACCGCACGACCATCGGCCGGCGCATCTATGCGCTGGGCGGCAACGAGAAGGCCGCGCGGCTGTCGGGCGTGAAGACGCAGCGGCTCGCGTTCCTCACCTTCGTGAACATGGGCGCGCTGGCGGCGCTCGCGGGCCTCGTGTTCGCGGCGCGCCTGAACACGGCCACGCCCAAGGCGGGCCTGGGCTTCGAGCTCGACGTGATCGCGGCCTGCTTCATCGGCGGCGCCTCGGCCTCGGGCGGCGTGGGCCGCGTGATGGGCGCGGTGATCGGCGCCTTCATCATGGGCGTGATGAACAACGGCATGTCGATCCTGGGCATCGGCATCGACTACCAGCAGGTCATCAAGGGGCTGGTGCTGCTGGCGGCGGTGTTCATCGACGTCTACAACAAGAACAAGTGAACGCATGACCGACAGCGGCGTCACCCCCGTGCTGGAGTTGCGGGGCATCCACAAGCAGTTCGCGGGCATCCCGGTGCTCAACGGCGTGCAGCTGAAGCTCTACCCGGGCGAGATCCATGCGCTCATGGGGCAGAACGGCGCGGGCAAGTCCACGCTCATCAAGGTGCTTACGGGCGTGCTGCCTTCGAGCGGCGGCGAGATGTTCCTGGGGGGCGAGGCCATCCGTCCGGGCTCGCCGCTGGAGGCGCAGAAGCTGGGCATCAGCACGGTCTACCAGGAGGTGAACCTGTGCCCGAACCTCTCGGTGGCGGAGAACGTGTTCGCGGGGCGCTATCCGCGCTGCGGCGCGCTGCAGGGCTTTCGCATCGACTGGGCGGCGGTGAACCGCCGGGCTTCGGAGCTGCTGGCGCGCATCGGGCTGGACATCGACGTGACGCGGCTCTTGTCGAGCTATTCGGTCGCGGTGCAGCAGATGGTGGCGATCGCGCGGGCGCTCGGCGTGTCGTCGAAGGTGCTGATCCTCGATGAGCCGACATCGAGCCTCGATGACGACGAAGTGGAAAAGCTGTTCGAGGTGCTGCGGCGCTTGCGCGGCGAGGGCCTTGCCATCGTCTTCGTGACGCACTTCCTGAACCAGATGTACGCGGTGTCCGACCGCATCACCGTGCTGCGCAACGGCAACTGGGTGGGCGAGTGGAAGGCCGCAGAGCTTGGCCCGCAAGCCTTGATCGCGACGATGCTGGGTCGCGAGTTGGCTGCGCAGTCGGCACGACCTGCCGCGCTGCCTGCATTCGATGAAGCGGCGCCCGCGCTGCTGCAATCCGAAGGACTGGGGCAGGCCGGCCAGTTGCAGGCGACCGATCTGCGCGTGCGCGCCGGCGAGGTCGTCGGCATCGCCGGCCTGCTCGGCGCGGGCCGCACCGAACTGGCGCGCTTGCTGTTCGGCCTCGAATCGCCCGACCGTGGCGTGCTGAAGATCGACGGCCGTTCCGTCAGTTTCTCGAACCCGGCCGATGCGATCCGCGAAGGCCTCGCGCTGTGCCCCGAAGAGCGCAAGACCGATGGCATCGTGGCCGAGCTGTCGGTGCGCGAGAACATCGCGCTCGCGCTGCAGGCTCGCCTGGGCACGCGGAAATTTCTATCGCATGCCGAACAGACCGCGATGGCCGAGCGCTTCGTCGCCTCGCTGGGCATCAAGACCGCGAGCGTCGAAACCCCCATCGGCCTGCTCTCGGGCGGCAACCAGCAGAAGGCCATGATCGCGCGCTGGCTCGCGACCGAGCCGCGCCTGCTGATCCTGGACGAACCCACGCGCGGCATCGACGTGGCTGCCAAGCAGGAAATCATGGAAGAGATCCTGCGGCTCGCGCGCGCCGGCGTGGCGGTGATCTTCATCTCCTCGGAGATGAGCGAGGTGGTGCGCGTGGCGCACCGCATCGTGGTGCTGCGCGACCGGCAGAAGGTGGGCGAACTGCCGGGTGGTTCGACCGAAGACGAGGTCTACGAAATGATCGCAGCAGCATGAACCGCCTCTCGTCCCTCATGAGCCACCGGCTCGCCTGGCCCGTCATCACGCTGCTGTTGCTGCTCGCGATCAACACCGCGTTCAACGCGAGCTTCCTGCACCTCGAATGGCGCGAGGGCCATCTCTACGGCAGCCTGATCGACATCGTGAACCGCGCGGCGCCGCTGGTGCTGGTCTCGCTCGGCATGACGCTGGTGATCGCCACGCGCGGCATCGACATTTCGGTGGGCGCGGTGGTGGCCATTGCGGCGGCGGTCGCGGCTTGGATGATCGGCGGCTCGGTGTCCAGCGACGTGAGCCGCTTCCCGATGCCGCTCGCGATCCTCGCGGCGCTCGGTGTCGCGCTGCTGTGCGGCCTGTGGAACGGGTTGCTGGTCGCCAAGGTCGGCATGCAGCCGATCATCGCGACGCTGATCCTCATGGTGGCGGGGCGCGGCATCGCGCAGCTGGTCGCGGACGGGCAGATCATCACGATCTACTACAAGCCCTTCTTCTTCCTCGGCAGCGGCTACCTGCTGGGGCTGCCGTTCTCGCTGTTCATCGTGGCGGCGGTGTTCGCGCTGCTGTACCTGGCGATCACGCGCACGGCGCTCGGCCTGTTCATCCAGGCGGTGGGCATCAACCCGACGGCCGCGCGCGTGGCGGGCATCCAGGCGCGGCGGCTGGTCGTCGGTGCGTATGCGTTCTGCGGCGTGTGCGCGGGCGTGGCGGGTTTGTTGATCAGCTCGAACGTGAAGAGCGCGGACGGCAACAACGCCGGCCAGCTGCTGGAGTTGGACGCGATCCTCGCGGTCACGCTCGGCGGCACGGCGCTCACGGGCGGTCGCTTCAGTCTCGTGGGCAGCGTGATCGGCGCGCTCATCATCCAGACGCTCACCTACGCGATCTATTCGCTGGGCGTGCCGCCGGAGATCAACCTCGTGGTGAAGGCGGTGGTGGTGTTCGTGGTGATGCTGATGCAGTCGCCGGAGTTCCGGGCGGAGGTTCGCACGCTGGTGCAGCGGCCGGTGCATGACGGGAGCAGGGCATGAGCGCGGTGATCGAGGCGGCGCCTGCTGCCCAGCCCACTCCCGCGCGTGGGAGCAGGGCAAGGCTCAATCCGAAATACCTGCCGCTGACCGCGACCATCTCGCTGTTCATGCTGATGGCGACGCTGGGCTCGGTGTTCTACGACGGCTTCTTCTCGGCGCAGGTGTTCCTCAACCTGCTGATCGACAACGCCTTCCTCATCGTCGTCGCGGTCGGCATGACCTTCGTGATCCTCTCGGGCGGCATCGACCTGTCGGTGGGCTCGGTGATCGCGCTCACGACGATGGTGTCGGCCTCGCTGGTCGAGAAGCACGGGTGGAGCCCGGCCATCGTGATTCCCCTGGTGCTCGCGATGGGCACGGCCTTCGGCGCGTTCATGGGCCTGCTCATCGAGCGCTTCCGGCTGCAGCCCTTCATCGTCACGCTGGCGGGCATGTTCCTCGCGCGCGGGCTATGCTACCTCATCAGCATCGACTCAATCAGCATCACCAACGATTTCTATTCGGAGGTCTCGCAGATCCGAATTCCCATCTGGGGCGAGGCCTCGGTCTCGGTCAGCGCGGTGATCGCCATCGCCGTGCTGCTGGCTGCGATCTTCATTGCGCATTGCACGCCGTTCGGGCGCGTGGTGTACGCCATCGGCGGCAGCGAGCATTCGGCGATGCTCATGGGCCTGCCGGTGCGCCGCACGCTCGTGGGCGTGTACACGCTCTCGGGTTTCTGCTCGGCGCTGGCCGGCGTGATCTTCACCTTCTACATGCTCTCGGGTTACGGCCTGCATGCGCTCGGGCTGGAGCTCGACGCCATCGCGGCGGTGGTGATCGGCGGCACGCTGCTCACGGGCGGGGTGGGCTACGTGGCGGGCACGCTCTTCGGCGTGCTGATGCTCGGGATCACCCAGACGCTGATTTCCTTCGACGGCACGCTGAGCTCGTGGTGGACGCGCATCGTGGTCGGCGCGCTGCTCTTCGTGTTCTGCCTGCTCCAACGCTTCTTCACCTCGCGCGCCCCGCGCCGCTGACCACTTCCCCATGACAAAGAAACTGCGCTCGACCGAATGGTTCGGCTCCGCCGACAAGAACGGCTTCATGTACCGCAGCTGGATGAAGAACCAGGGCATCCCCGACCACGAGTTCGACGGCCGTCCCATCGTCGGCATCTGCAACACCTGGTCGGAACTCACGCCCTGCAACGCGCACTTCCGCAAGATCGCCGAGCACGTCAAGCGCGGCATCTCGGAGGCGGGCGGTTTCCCGGTCGAGTTCCCGGTGTTCTCGAACGGCGAGTCGAACCTGCGGCCCACCGCGATGCTCACGCGCAACCTCGCGAGCATGGACGTCGAAGAGGCCATTCGCGGCAACCCGGTCGATGCGGTGGTGCTGCTCACGGGCTGCGACAAGACCACGCCCGCGCTGCTGATGGGCGCGGCCAGCTGCGACATCCCGGCCATCGTGGTCACGGGCGGGCCGATGCTCAACGGCAAGCTCGACGGCAAGGACATCGGCTCGGGCACGGCCGTGTGGCAGCTGCACGAATCGCTGAAGGCGGGCGAGATCAACCTGCACCAGTTCCTCTCGGCCGAGGGCGGCATGTCGCGCTCGGCGGGCACCTGCAACACGATGGGCACGGCCTCCACCATGGCCTGCATGGCCGAGGCGCTGGGCACCTCGCTGCCGCACAACGCGGCGATTCCGGCGGTCGATGCGCGGCGCTACGTGCTGGCGCAGATGTCGGGTGCGCGCGCGGTGCAGATGGCCAAGGACGGGCTCACGCTGTCGAAGATCCTCACGCGCGAGGCCTTCGAGAACGCGATCCGCGTGAACGCGGCCATCGGCGGATCGACCAATGCGGTGATCCACCTGAAGGCGATTGCGGGGCGCATCGGCGTCGAGCTGGAGCTGGAAGACTGGACGCGCATCGGCAGCCACACGCCGACCATCGTGGACCTCATGCCCTCGGGGCGGTTCCTCATGGAAGAGTTCTACTACGCGGGTGGCCTGCCCGCCGTGCTGCGCCGCCTCGGCGAGCACGGGCTGTTGCCGCATCCCGGCGCGCTCACCGTCAACGGCCAGTCGCTCTGGGACAACGTGCGCGAGGCGCCGAGCCTCAACGACGAAGTGATCCGCCCGCTCGACAACCCGCTCATCGCCGACGGCGGCATCCGCATCCTGCGCGGCAACCTGTCGCCGCGCGGCGCGGTGCTCAAGCCCTCGGCCGCCACGCCCGAGCTGCTCAAGCACCGCGGCCGCGCCGTGGTGTTCGAGAACCTGGAGCACTACAAGGAACGTATCGTCGATGAAGACCTCGACATCGACGCGAGCTGCGTGATGGTGCTGAAGAACTGCGGCCCCAAGGGCTACCCCGGCATGGCCGAGGTGGGCAACATGGGCCTGCCGCCGAAGCTGTTGCGCCAGGGCGTGAAGGACATGGTGCGCATCTCCGACGCGCGCATGAGCGGCACGGCCTACGGCACGGTGGTGCTGCACGTCGCGCCCGAAGCCGCCGACGGCGGGCCGCTCGCGGCGGTGCGCGACGGCGACTGGATCGAGCTCGACTGCGATGCGGGGCGGTTGCACCTGGACATCAGCGACGAGGAGCTGGCGTCGCGCCTCGCGTCGTTGTCCGCGTCCGATGCGCAGCCGATGAGTACGCGCGGCGGGGGCTACCAGAAGCTCTACGTCAACCACGTGCTGCAGGCCGACGAAGGCTGCGATTTCGATTTCCTGGTCGGCTGCAGAGGCTCGGCCGTTCCCCGTCACTCCCACTGATCACACGTCATGACCCCCCGATACCGCGGCATCTTCCCGGTGGTGCCCACCACCTTCACCGAACAGGGCGCGCTCGACCTGGAAAGCCAGAAGCGCTGCGTCGATTTCATGATCGACGCGGGCTCCGACGGCCTGTGCATCCTGGCGAATTTCTCCGAGCAGTTCGTGCTGTCCGACGAGGAGCGCGAGGTGCTCACGCGCACGATCCTCGAGCATGTGAAGGGCCGCGTGCCGGTGATCGTGACCACCACGCACTACAGCACCCAGGTCTGCGCCGAGCGCAGCCGCCGCGCGCAGGCGATGGGCGCGGCGATGCTGATGGTGATGCCGCCGTACCACGGCGCGACCTTCCGCGTGCCCGAGCCGCAGATCCACGAGTTCTACGCGCGGCTCTCGGATGCGGTGACGATTCCGATCATGATCCAGGACGCACCCGCGAGCGGCACGGTGCTGTCGGCGCCGTTCCTCGCGCGCATGGCGAAAGAGATCGAGCAGGTCGCGTATTTCAAGATCGAGACGGCCGGCGCTGCATCGAAGCTGCGCGAGCTGATTCGCCTGGGCGGCGACGCCATCGAAGGGCCGTGGGACGGCGAAGAAGCGATCACGCTGATGTCCGACCTCGATGCCGGCGCGACCGGTGCGATGACCGGCGGCGGCTACCCGGACGGCATCCGCCCGATCATCGAGGCGCACCGTTCAGGCGACCGCGACCAGGCCTTCGCGCTGTACCAGCGGTGGCTGCCGCTCATCAACTGCGAGAACCGCCAGGCTGGCCTGCTGGCCTGCAAGGCGCTCATGAAGGAAGGCGGCGTGATCGCCTGCGAAGCGCCGCGGCATCCGCTGCCCGCGCTGCATCCTGAGACGCGCGCGGGCCTCATCGAGACGGCACGGCGGCTCGATCCCTTGGTGTTGCGCTGGGGGAAATGAAAAAAGGCGGGCCCGGGTACGCCAGGTACCGGACCGCCATGGGACGGGCTCAGGAAGCGGCGCTGTTGCCCGCTTCGAGCTCGGTGACTTGCAGCGAGAGATCGAACAGCTTGGACTTGCTGGCGTAGTAGCGGTCCAGGCGCCACTCCTTCAGGATGTCCATCGCAAGCTGGAAGCTCTTGTAGTCGAGGCTGTAGAGCGTGATCAACTCGAAGCTGCGTTCGGCTTCGAGCGCCAGCACGAGTTGGGCAAGGATCTTGGCCGAGTCGTTGGCCGGGTCCGTTTCAATGAATCGGCGAGCGACCTTGATGGCATTCATGGGAAAGTGTTCCTCGGTTGGCAGGGACCGGGAACTATAGCTAGCACATGCCTGTATTTTGTGACGATTTGATGACAAACGAGGGCATCGCCCGCGAACGTGTCGTCGGTGTTATCACCGAGGCGCATTCCGGGCGATGCGCACCGGGTCACTGCACCGGCACGGGGCGCGGCATGGGCATGGGCATGGGCATGGGCATCGGTTCCGCAGGCATCGGTGCCGGCATCGGGGCGGCCATCGGCGGCGGCAGCGTGGCGGCCGGTATGTTCACCACGCGGGTCGAGACCGATTCGCGGATCACGCCGCCACCCATCACGCTGCCATCGACATTGCTGCGGATGTTGCCTGCGCTGCCCAGCACGCGGGCTTCGCAGTCGGCACGCTCGGCCGGCGGCTGCAGACCGCAGCGGGCCACGGCGTTGGCGCGGTAGTCGGGCGCGGAGGTGAGGCCGCCGCGCGCCGCGGCCTGGCGCGCGGCGCCGGCTTCGCGGATGCAGGCGGCACGGTCCTGCTGGTTGTGGCCGCAGACCGCAATCTCCTGCTGGTAGGTGCTGCCGCCGCCATCGCCACGGGCGGCTGTGGCGATGGTGGTGGTGGCCAGCCCGCTGAGTGCGAGCAGGGCAAAGATCATCGAACGCGCATTGTTTGGCATGGTGTGCTCCTTGTTGGCGTATCGGGGTGAAGGCCGGCCTCGCTCGGTCAGCGCGCCGGCTGCACGGGCTGCGGCGGCAGCGGGGTGACGGTTTCGCGGATCACGCCGCCGCCCATCACGCTGCCTTCGGTGGAGGTGCGCGCACCGCCGCGGATGCGCGCTTCGCAATCGGCGCGGTCGGCCACGGGTTGTTCGCGGCAGCGTGCGAGCGCGTTGGCGTCTTCGCGTTCCGCACCGGGGGTGGTCAGGCCGTGGCGACCGGCTTCCTGGCGCGCGGCGCCGGCTTCGCGCAGGCAGGCCGCGCGGTCCTGTTGCACGCCGTCGCAGGTGGCGCGCTCCTTTTGCATCCGCGCGTCGCTGCCGGGCGCCTGGGCCGAGGCCAGCGGCGCACAGGCCATGAAGAAGCCGCCGAACGCCACGAGGGCGGCGGTCGACACGGTGGAACGGAGGGAATGGGTCGTCATCGGGGCTCCTGGAAAAGCGCGCCGTGCGAGCGGACATGAGGAAGACAAAAGCACGCAGGGCGCGACCGGTCCCCAGTGTGGGCCGGGCGCCCGGGCCGAGCTGTGGGACAAGCCGCACGCCGTGGAGCGGGCCGGACGCGCCCCTGCGTGTGGGACACGTCCGTCAGCGCCAGGAGGGCGGGCCTCCTGCGCTGCGGGGCGGGCGGATCAGCCCTGCGCGATGCGCTGCGCGAGGTGGGCCAGCGCCTCTTCGACCTGGTCGACGAGGATGAGCGACAGGTCGCCCGGCTGCAGCCGCGCCAGCGCGGTATCGATGGCGACGAACTCGCCGCGGATCTCGTCGATCTGGCGCGTGCGCGAGGCGCCCTGCAGGCCCTGGCGCAGCAGCGCCATGACTTCGCCGTCGGCCCGGCCGCGCTGCGCCGCGTCCTGGTACAGGATCACGTCGTCGAAGGCCTGGCCGAGGATCGCGGTCTGGTCGCGGATGTCGGAGTCGCGCCGGTCGCCCGCGCCGCTGATGACCACCGAGCGTTTGTTGGCGGGCATGGTGTCCACGGCCGACACCAGCGCCTTCATGGCGTCGGTGTTGTGGCCGTAGTCGGCGATCACGGTGGCGCCGCGGTAGTCCATGACGTTGAAGCGCCCGGGCACGCCGGCCGCGTCGTTCATGAAGCTCGACAGGCCGCTGCGGATGGTGTCCCAGTCCAGGCCCACGGCCCACGCGGCGGCCACCGAGGCCATCACGTTGTCGACCTGGAAGCCGATGGTGCCGCCGCGCGTGATGGGCACGTCGCGCAGCGCGATGCGTTCGCGCCACGAGCCTTCGGCGGCCACCAGCGTGTCCTGGTCGACGTACACGGTGCGCTTGCCCTGCGCGCGGTGCGTGGCCATCACCGGGTGCATGCGGTCGGCGGTGAAGAAGATCACGTTGCCGGGGCAGCCGGCCGCCATGGCGGCAACGTTCACGTCGGCCGCGTTGAGCACCGCGTAGCCGTCGGGCGCCACGTTGCGCACGATCACGCGCTTGAGCACCGCCAGGTCTTCGACCGTGGTGATGTAGTTCAGGCCCAGGTGGTCGCCGCTGCCGATGTTGGTGACCACGGCCACCTCGCAGCGGTCGAAGCCCAGGCCCTCGCGCAGCACGCCGCCGCGGGCCACTTCGAACACGGCCGCGTCGACGTCGGGGTGCATCAGCACGTTGCGCGCGCTCTTGGGGCCGCTGCAGTCGCCGCTGTCGGTCTGGCGGCCGTTGACGTACACGCCGTCGGTGTTCGTCATGCCGGTGCGCAGGCCGCTGGAGGCAATGATGTGGTTGATCAGGCGCGCGGTGGTGGTCTTGCCGTTGGTGCCGGTGACGGCCACCACGGGAATGCGGCCGTCGTCGCCGGGGGCGAACAGCGTGTCCATCACCGCCTCGCCGACCGCGCGGCCGCGGCCGAACGAGGGCGAGATGTGCATGCGCAGGCCGGGCGCGGCGTTCACTTCGACCACGCCGCCGTGCTGTTCTTCGAGCGGGCGCAGCACGTTCTCGCAGACCATATCGACGCCGCAGATGTGCAGGCCGACCATCTGCGCCGCATCGACCGCGCGCGCGGCCACTTCGGGGTGCACGGTGTCGGTGACGTCGGTGGCGGTGCCGCCGGTCGAGAGGTTGGCGTTGTTGCGCAGCACCACGCGCTGGCCCAGCTCGGGCACGCTCTCGGGCGTGAGGCCCTGCGACTCGAGCCGGCCGATGGCGATGTCGTCCAGGCGGATCTTGGTGAGCGAAGTGGCGTGGCCCTCGCCGCGGCGCGGGTCGAGGTTCACGGTGTCGACCAGCTGGCGCACGGTGGAGCTGCCGTCGCCGATGACCTGCGGCGGGTCGCGCCGCGCGGCGGCCACGAGGCGGTCGCCCACCACCAGCAGGCGGAAGTCGAAGCCGGGCAAGAATTTCTCGACCATCACCTCGCCGTACACGGCGGCCGAGTCGTAGGCTGAAGTGAGTTGCTCGCGCGTGGTGATGTTCACCGTGACGCCCTTGCCCTGGTTGCCGTCCTGCGGCTTGACCACGACCGGCAGGCCGATTTCTTCCGCGGCGGCCCAGCCGTCCTCGGCGCTGGACACGGGGCGGCCCAGTGGCACCGGCACGCCGGCGGCGTTGAGCAGCTGCTTGGTGAGTTCCTTGTCCTGCGCGATCGATTCGGCCACGCCGCTGGTGCTGTCGATCTCGGCGGCCTGGATGCGGCGCTGCTTGGAGCCCCAGCCGAACTGCACCAGGCTGCCGCTGGTGAGGCGGCGGTACGGAATGCCGCGCGCCACGGCGGCGTCGACGATGGAGCCGGTGCTCGGGCCCAGGCGCTCCGATTCGTCGAGGTCGCGCAGCTCGGTGATGGCGGCGTCGGCGTCGAAGGCGGTGTCGGCCAGCGCGGCCTGGATCAGTTCCTCGGCCAGCGCGAGGGCGCGGCGGCCCACGTCTTCCTCGGTGTACTGCACGGTGACCTGGTACACGCCTTCTTCGGTCGTGGGCGCGGTGTTGCCGAAGTTGACGGCGCAGCCGGCCTGGGCCTGCAGCGCCACGGCGGCGTTCTCGAGCACATGGGCCAGCGCCAGCGGCTGGCCGAGCACCATCGGGTGCAGCTCGCCGATGGTCGGGAAGCGGGCGCGCAGGCGGGCTTCGAACCCGTCGAGCTTGCCGACGGCGTTCTCGTCGCCTTCGCAGGCCACGACGGCCTCGATGGTGGTGTGGCGGCTCCAGAGATTGGGGCCGCGCAGGGCGCGGATGCGGGTGACTTTCATGGGGCTACGGCACGGGGCGCGCGGTTGCGGTGATCTTGCGGTGTGACCAGGGCGCCGGCCCCGCGGGTGGCGGGGCGGCGCATCGTGTCATGCCAGTTGTAGTTGGGGCGAAAGGGGCGAGGCCTGCGACAGCTGCAGCGAGGCCAGGGCCGCCTGCAGGTCGGCTTCAAAGGCCTCGACGCCGGCGCCGATCAGGTTGAGCGGAATGCCCATGGCCCAGGCGGCGGCCACGGCGGCCAGCAGGCTTTCGAGGCTCACGCCGACGTGGGTCGCGCGCCAGATGGTCAGGCGGCCCAGGCCGGGCAGGAACGATTCGCTCGTGCCGTTGGCCAGCACCACGCGGTCCTGGCGCACCAGCACGGCCTTGCCGCCTTCGGCCTGGTGCGCGGCGAGCGCGGCGGCCTGCGGGTCGGCCGCATACAGGATGACGGCGCCATCGCACAGCGGCGCCAGCGCGGCGATGCGCGGCTCGTCGGCATTGAGCACGGCCGTGCCTTCGCCCAGCACCACGTCGACCTGGGTGCGCAGCACCTTGACCATCTGGTCGCTCTCGGTGATGTCGTAGTCGGCCAGGGCTTCGCAGCCTTCGAGGTCGGTCACGATGCCGACTTCGCAGCGGTCGTAGGCCAGGCCGTCGCGCAGGATGGTCTCGGCGCCGTTCTCGATCACCACGGCCTCGACGGCGCGGTTCACGAGCAGGCGGTGGCCGGCGTCCCAGTTGGCGCTGTCGCGTGCGTCGACGCGGCGGCGTTCCAGGAACAGGCCGTCACGGCAGGCCAGGCCGGTGTGGCGCCCGCCGAGGTTGATGAGCCAGGCCACCAGCCGTGCGAGCACGGCGGTGTCGCGCGAACCGGCCACGCCCACCACGGGGATGCGGCCGGGCGCGTCGTTCGGGAACAGGTGGTCGCAGATGGCGCGGCCCACGGGGCGTGGCGAGCCGATGGCCGGCTTCAGGTGCATCAGCAGGCCGGGGCCGGCGTTCACCTCGACGATCGCGCCGCCCTGCGGGCCCAGCGGCTTGGAAATATCTTGCGCGACCATGTCGATGCCCGCGATGTCCAGGCCGACCACGCGGGCGGCGAGCACGGCGGCGTGCGCCACCTCGGGGTGCACGAGGTCGGTGCAGTCGTAGGCCATGTTGCCGTTGCGCTGGATCGTCACCACGCGCCCGGCGGCGGGCACCGAGTTGCCGTCCAGTTCCTGGCGTTTGAGCTCCAGCTGCAGCTTGGCGTCGGTGGCCAGCACGATCACGTCGAGCGGGAATTCTTCTTCGGCGCCGCGGCGCGGGTCGCTGTTGAGCTGCTTGTCGATCAGCCCGGCCACGGTGTTCGTGCCGTCGCCGGTCACGGTGATGATCTCGCCGCGCGCGGCCGCCACCACCTCGCCGCCCACCACCAGCAGGCGGTGTTCGTGGCCGCGGATGAAGCGCTCGACCATCACGTCGCTGCCCTCGGGCTCGGCGACCGCGAAGGCGGCCATGACTTCCTCGCGCGTGGTCAGCTCAAGCGACACGCCGCGGCCATGGTTGGCGTCCGACGGCTTCACGACCACGGGCAGGCCGATGTCCTCGGCGGCTTCCCAGGCTTCCTCGGGCGACTCCACCACCTGGCCGTG
>Ga0209676_1002446_pt1 | contig 13174 bp, 5 predicted proteins | sample AraplaCvi_mLB_r2_FD_184282 | JGI IMG/M metagenome (GOLD analysis project Ga0209676, IMG submission 184282) | Arabidopsis root microbial communities from North Carolina, USA - plate scrape MF_Cvi_mLB_r2 (SPAdes) (version 2) | ecosystem: Host-associated > Plants > Roots > Endosphere | place: USA...
ACTTCTACAAATTTGTCAACAATTATGGGGTTCGGCTTGGCGACAGGCCTCGAAGACCTGACCGCTTCACGCGCCGGATCCATGCCAAGTTTGAGCACCATTGTTCTCAGTGATGTCTCTTCGCGATCGGCCTCCTATCCACGCGAATTTGCAAGGCGCAGCCGACGTAGTCCAGACGCCGGCGCGAACTGGGATGCGTTGGTCATAAGTATCAGGCTGCATCCAAGGGAAAGCCGCCGGGCATGGCAGATCTACTGCGACAGTGAAGACGCAATCCGAAAGCTGCTGGTCCCATTCGTGTAGGTGGAAGACGGCGATGCCATCGTAATACAGAAGAGGGGCAAGGATTCGGCAGAGATCGAACGCGTTACCCGGGAACTCGGAGATCTGACCGGGTTCTTCCGATACAGGATGCCGTAGTCGTCAGGACGTCTTAAGCTTTTCCGACAGAAACGATGCCGCTCATGTGAGCGGCATTCCTTACTTGAACGCTCTGTTCGCATCAACACAGGACGTCCGGTTGTCACAGGGCCGAAAGCTGCAGCGTCTTGCCGCACGTGCGAAATCAAGCGATATGCCGAAAGAAATGCCGCTTGAGATTCACCTGAATGCCTTTGAGTGCATTTGCGCCGGTTACCCGATGCATCGGAAAATTACACGCGAAAGAGTTCGCGGCAGCTTGGATGCTATGTTAAGGGCCGAATTTGCTGACTAGATGGGGGTAAACTTTGAGCGATAAAAGTATCATCGAGGGGGCTGTCAGCAACCTCGCAAACGCCATGCGCATATTTGTTGAAGCTAACATTATTTTCCCCGGGATCTTCAAAGTGGATCGAGAGGAAGCGATAGATAATGTAGATCGCACATTCGAGATGAAGCTAGAGACGTTTCACACGCTCTACGACGTCTCGAAGGATATCTTCCCATACTTCGACCATGCTGATACGTCGCTCCTGATAGCTGTCAGGAACGCGATACATCATCGCAACCATCCGCTGTTCCGCACCCTCAATCATCGCCTGCACATTCAAGACGGCGTTGAACGCTGGGCCGGCGCTTCGTTCCTGCTCTCGAGTCACCCTACCCTTCATGGCGGCGAGATCCTAATGTCGCACTATGTGGGGTTGGACGACTTGGACGCCCGCCTGAATCCTTCAGCCGCCTCGCCGCATCTCGATAGCTTCCTCACGGGCAGAAGAGCAGAGAAGCGCTTTGAACTGATCAACAAGGAATTGAGCCTCCAATTTATCCGAACACGGGCATCGCAGGAACGCTACCCCGCAGGCCAGGTCTACCTCGACCTGATGCCTGTTTTCGTGTCGGCAGTCTGTAAGGTTTTCAAGGCTATGAAGGAGGCCGGAATAGGATTCAAGGGCTTTGACGCTTCAACTTACGTCGGGCCGTTCACCTCCGAGCTAGAGGTAGACTTGAGCCACCTGAATTTCAAACGGCTCTGGCTTCGAGGGTATGGCCCTCTCGATTTAATTCCTATTCCAGACTGATTGGGATGCAGCGATCCAAAGGATCCGACGTTTGCGCAATGCGCAGGCCGCTGGAAAAACCACAACGGTTGCCATCAACGGAGCTGCTGCGGTCTTTTCTCATGTTTGAAGAAGCGTCGCCGCCAACAGGAGCTTCGCCGATTTTTGAGTGCAAGCTCAACGCTGACTTGCAATCTACTCAAACTATTGGGATGAGTACGTTCGCCATTTCACCAGAGAATCCTCGTGTCGAAGCTCGCAGAACGTCTGATATCAGGGCGCTCGCATCAAACATGGATCCTCGATGACGGAGGATCTGGGGTAGCACTGTGCGGTCGCGAAGGAATTCCGCGTAGGAAGCGGTGACTTCGAGCAATCTCCACCCTGAACCGTCATCGGCGATCACGGCAACGCCACTCGGCTCGCGCTCAGTCCAGGCTGCGTCGATGCCTACTACACCCTCACCGACCTCTCCTTCCAGTCCTTAGCGACCCGCCGCAATCTACCGCGGGTTCGGTTACGCTTTCTCAGCGACTTTCGGTCAATGTCGTGACCAGAGGCAACCAAAGACGAGCAATGTCACGTGGGGAATTGGGAAGATACCCGTCGACTCGTTCTTGCAAGGGATGGATACAAGTGCGTCTCGTGCTCTGTGACGGTAAAGTCGCGGGATGCCGACGTGCATCATCTCCTGCCAAGGTCGATGGGCGGCTCGGACGAGCTGTCAAATCTGGTGACGTTATGCGACGGCTGCCATGCTGCTCACCATCCCAACCTAGCGGGCGGACTCGCACGGAGAGCGATCGAGCGCTGGGCGATGCGACTGGCCCGCTGGCTCGACCGTGACGCGCGGTCGCTTGATGCGGAAATGAATCTCGGGCCCGTCCTTCGCCTATTCGGCGTCTCCCACTTTCGCGGAGGCCAACTCCCGATAGTCTTGGCAGCGCTCTCAGGAAAGTCGGTGCTCGTCGTCAGTCCCACAGGATCCGGAAAGTCGCTCTGCTTTCAGATCCCGGCTCTTCTTCGTCGAGGCGTCACTATCGTCGTCAGCCCCCTCAAGACGCTCATGAGTGATCAGGTGTCAGGTCTTCTTCGAAGGAAGATTCCCGCAACCTTCATCAACAGCGCCCTCAGCATGGAGGAAAAGACCGTCCGTTATTCGCTTGTCGAGGCGAATGCGCTGAAATTCCTCTACGTGGCCCCTGAACGGTTTTTTGTTCGCCGAAAGAAAGAGCGTGAGGCTTTGGCGGAAAGCCGACCTGACTTCCTTGTCGTTGACGAGGCGCACTGCGTCGATCAGTGGGGCCGTGATTTCCGTCCGGAGTACGGCCGCCTCGCGGAGGTGCGTTCGACCCTCGGCTCTCCGCCGGTTTTGGCCTTCACCGCGACCGCAGGTCAGGAGATGCAGAAGCGGATTCTTTCTTCACTGGGGATCGAGGACGCACAGGTCTTTGTCAGAGGCGTGGACCGGCCCAACATCGCAATGATCCGCTGGGCAGCCACTCGCCCGGCACGTCACAAAGAAATCGCATCGCTCCTGCGACTGCCCGTGTTCGCTGGACGCAAGGTCATGATTTTCGTGCCCACGGCCCGCATCGGTCTGGAGCTGCAGACCGATCTCGAGAACAATGGACTCGAGGTCCCGTTCTATCACTCGAAGTTGGGCACGGATTGGGATCGTCAGGAACTGCTCAAGCGCTTCCAGGGCGAAAGCCGGCCGGTCGTGAACCACATCATTTGCACGAACGCCTTCGGCATGGGACTGGACGTGCCAGATGTACGCTTGGTCATCCATTGGCAGCAGCCTGCATCGGTCGAGGATTACCTGCAGGAGTTCGGCCGGGCAGGCCGTGACGGCAGGCAAGCCGTCGCGGTGACGTTCACAGAAGGCAGCCGTGGCGCCGCACGAGATGTCGGGCTGCTGCGTTTCATGGCGGAGAAGACAGCCATTGGGTCAGGACTAGACGGGCAGGCAGCTCGATCGATGCTTCGGCAGCGTTTCTCGCAGATCGAGGACTTGAGCAGCCTGCTCGACTCCAAGAAGTGCTTCCGCGCAGCGCTCGTCGAGTATTTCGAAGGGCCGAAAGTTCATCTGCGGCAAAGCCTTGGCATGAGAATCCTGAACTGGGCTTTCAGCAAGGAGGCGGCGCCGCGGCCGTTCAAGTATTGCTGTGACTCCTGCGCTGGCCTGGATCGACGCTATGAAGCGCTCCCGGATCACGTGACATCGGTGTTCGTGAGAGCCAGCCGCTGAAATCGCCGGAAACACTCCGCTATCGTTGCTCACTGATCATCAGCATCACGCGAGCGGACCTTCTGCATCGCACGCCTTTGCGGCAGGGCAAGCTGGTTATGTCCGCACCAGAAGACGCGGCAGAGTTCGCAGCAATGATCGTTGATCCGCCTGTTTGGGGATCGGCGATCAGAGCATCCACGCAACGAACTCGATCAGCATAAGCAGGCGACAATCACGAACTTCAACGCCGCGCGAAAACCGCTGTTTGACAACCCGTTCCAACTCATGCCCCATTTGGACCTCACGCGGCCTCGCCATCATCCCGCCACTGAGATTGCATAGGGGCAATTCATGGATCTCGACGCAACGCCATCTGTCCGTCGACGCATGCAGCGCACGCGCGGGCGCGACAATCCGTTCGAGGTTTTGATAAGATCGCAGCTCTACGCGAAAGGAATTCGTTTTCGGGCTCATTTTCCGGTTCCCGGAATGAAGCGCATCACATGCGATATCGCCGTGCCTAAACTAAGAATCGCCGTTTTTCTCGACGGCTGCTTTTGGCATGGGTGCGACATCCATCCGCCATCTGTGAAGAAGAACACCGCCTTCTGGTTGGAGAAGATCGAACGCAACCGCGCGCGTGACAGGCGGGTCCGCGAGCACCTCGCCGAGATCGGCTGGACAATTCTTCGATTCTGGGAGCATGAGGCGGTCGAAGCGATCGTGAGGAAGATCGTTTCGACCGTCGAAGAATATACAGCAGCGAAACCCTCACCCAGCAGCAGCGCGCGCTCTTTGCAGGACGTGAAGCGGGCGCCTTGACAGTTCGAAGCTGTCAACAGCGACATAGCTTCGGTCGAGGCCTAGTATGTCGAAGAGCCGCTCCCTGTCCCACAGAGGGTGGACCACGACGCCCCATCGGCTGTTGCGCTCGTCGAGGGAAAAGACCGGGATGTCCGGCCTGCCCTTGACGCTGGAGACCGTGTTGCCGGGGATGAACGTCTTGGTCTGGAGTGCAAGATCGCTGGCGGTTTTTGACCAGTCTTGCAGTTCGAAGTGGCCGTAGTTTCCGTCGATGCCGCACTCGTAACATGGATCGACCATGGCCCTCAGGTAGGAAAGGCCCAGCCGCCAGTCGAGAAGACCGTGGAAGTTCCTGTTGTTGTACCTCTGCAGGCACCTGTAGCAGGAGGCTCCGCACCGCTTCATGTGGTCGGGGTCGGCCACATCGGTTCTCGGCCATGCGCTCTCCTCGTCGAGGATGCTGCCGATCAGGGCGGAGACCGGGATGGTGCTGTCGCCCAGCAGATGGCGGCAGAAGCCCGAGCCGTTCGGCAGCGCGTCCGATATCTGAAGATATGGCAGACGCTCCCCGCTCGGCGAGAGCATGATGTTCGGCGCGAGCGCGTCGAACTCCTCCGGCGCGATGTCGAGATCGAGGGCGGCGCGCTGTACGATGATCTCTGTCGCCGAAATTGCCGCGGCGCGGACGCTTGTGCGGGACGGGTCGCGGCGGCCCATCGACAGGCCGATGTCCATGTCGAGCAAGCGAAGGTTCGGGTTGAGCTTCCGGGGGCCGATTTGCAGCGAGTTGGTGACCTTGGTGGAGGCGAGCCATGCGCTGACCGACGGCTCCTCGACAGCCCTGTAGCGGCCGTTCTGGTCGTCGGCGAGGACGTCTGTGGAGATTGCCTGTCCCGACAGCCTCAGGAGCGGCTTGTCAGGCCACCACCAGATGCGCTGCGCGTTGGTGTCGACCGTTTCCTGAACTTCGAAGCCGGTGAAGTCCGTCTCGTCCCTGAAGCCAGGATTGACGAGGAAGATCTCGGACTGCTCCGCGAAGTTGACGCTGAGATTTGCGTCGGTCTTCTGCTCGTCGGGCTTGCCCAGGCTCGCGAGCGTCATGCGCTGGCCGACCTTGGAGGCAAGGTTCTCGTCCGTGGGAATGAGCTCCGTACGGTAGGCCGCGGGCGTGATGCACCGGATCGGGGTGTCTGCGAGTGGTGCATCGCAGGCGTGGCAGGAGGCGGTGTGTTCGGTGCCCCTGCTCCACGCGCCGCACTGGCCGCAGAAGCGGAGGTGGAAGTCGTCCTTTCTCCAGTCCGAGATCGGATCCACCGGGCCATCGAAGTTCGTTGCATGCTGATCAGGATCGAGCAGCACGCCGGTGAACCCAATGCAGCGGTGGCGCAGCTTTTCGCGCGTGCGCACGCTTCCAGGCGCGAAGTCGAAGATCGCCATGTCCTGGTCGCGGTCGATGGTGTCCCACTCGGCCTCGAAGTTCCCTTTCCCGTTCGCCTTCTTCAGCTCCACGTAGAGGTTCCTCGACCGCGTCGGCATGCCGTAAAGCGGCAACAGCCCGCGTTCGGCGAGCGCCGCGGCGATGCCGACCGCCTGCAGCCCGAACTCCTCCTCGAGACCGTCGATCTGGTCAAGGACGGTGTCTGCCGAGACCTTCTCCACGATCTTCTTCAGATCGCAGCCGGACACCGCAGCGAGGATGGTAGCCAGACGGACACGCCGATGATCCGTCCGCTCCAGTGCGTCTGCCAGCCGATCCCGCCAGTTCATGTCCTGCCGGAAGTATTCCCTGCAGTAGAGGAACTCGCCGTGAATATCGCCGGGAACGACGTCGTCGCCAGCCCATGTTCCGCCGGACTCGTCACGCAGGATGCGGAAGGCCTCCACGAGCCAGAACTTGCGGAGCAGTCGTGACGGGATGTCCGTCAGTCCCGTCGTGATGAAGGGCGGCGGCGGAGCCGAGCCTGTGATCTCGATGGGGTTGTGGAAGTAGTGGATGTCGTGGCTCTTGCTGCGGCAGACCGTCAGAACGGTGGAGAACGCCTGCCCTCGGCGGCCGGCGCGACCCACGCGCTGCTGGTAGTTGAACCGCTGCGGGGGCATGTTGCCCTGGTAGACCGCCTGCAGGGAGCCGATATCGACACCTACTTCCATGGTCGTCGTGACGGAAAGCACATCGGCTGTGTCGAACAGTCTCCGCCAGCGAAAGTCCTCGTCGCTCTCGTTGTCGTCCTTGACGAACACGCCCTTGAACTGCTGGAGCCGCTCGGCCGGGTCGTTCGTCTGGCCTGTAAGCTCCTCGCATTTGAGCCTGAAGTGTGGCTCGTTGCTCGAGATTGCTCGCATCACCCTGCGTCCGAGGAAGTTTTCTCCGGATATCTTCGAAGCCGTCAGGTCCTCAGGCCGGGTGAGCGTCTCTCCGCATCGCGTGCATCGTCCGAACCCGGAGTGGAGATGGACGCGGCCGCAGCGCTTGCACCGCCAGGCGGCTCCGGCAGGATCGGCGGCACGGAAGAAGAGCATGCTGATGTCTATCGACCCATCGCCTCGGGTCTGCCTGAGCGTGGTGCGGAGCTTGTCGAGGAAGTCGTTGCACTCCTGTTCCGGGTTTTGGAGGATCCTCTCCATCAGACGGCGGAACTTGTTGTCGCCCCTCCCCAGCATGTCGAACGCGTTGCTCCAGGCATTGCGCGTCACGTCCTGGAACTGGTTGGGCGTGATCCGGTATGCGTCCGCGAAGATGCGCAGCATCGCGTCGTCACGCGACTTTTCAGGCGTGTATTCCTCGGATCCATAGAAACTCGGCCATCCAAGCCCGGTCTCCTCGAGCGCGAAGTATGTCTTGCTGAACAGAAGGTCTGTCGCGTCCAGCGGCTGATCGTCCTGGACCCTCTCGCGCGCCTTTCGGATCAGCTTGAGCTGTTCCTCTGGAACGTCGTGCTTCCACGATATCTGATCGCTTCCATCCCTCTCGAAGAACTCGTACCAGGCGTGCCGCTTGTTGATGCGGTTGAGCTTCGTGTCAGCGCCCTCGACCGGAGTGGAGCCAAGCTTCATGAGTTCGGTCAGGATCGGACGCGTGAGGTTGCCGACCTTGTCGCGCTCGAACTCGAAGAGCTCCTTCAGGGGGATGCTCGGAGGCTTCCCAGCCGCGTCCTTCCGCTTCCTCAGAGCCTTGAGGCGCGGCTGGAGATGTTCGGTGTCCTTGTCCTCCATCGTCAGCGCGGCAACCTCATTCCTGAGGTGCTGGTACTCGGCCTCGTCTTCGGCAGTGAAGGCGTACTCGATCGCAATGCGCGTCGCCGCCGAGATTAGGATCTCGCGGCGCAGGTCGCGCTGGTGCTGGACTTCGACCTCGAGAGCCAGATTGGCCGCGTCCTCGCGGCTGTCGGAAAAGGCAACGAGCTTTCCGTCTCCGCCCTGCGCCTTCAATGAGGCGACCAGTTCGGTGGCGAGGAGCTGGGAGGTCTTGCCGAAACCGGTCCTGAAGCTTCGGATGGGCGATAGCCGACCCTCGCGCCTCTTGGAGTTCGCCTGCCGATATCGGCCTGAATAGTCGGTTCCGCACTTGGCGCAGCAGAATGGAACGGCAGTGCCGTCGTCTTCCATCGTGCGGCTTTGGAACCCGTCGGTGCCTGACCAACGAAGCAGATGGCCGGGCACGTCGCCCTTCTCTTCCCTGTCGCTGACGACCCCCGTTCGCGGATTGAGGTACCCCGGTGTCCAGCGATACGGTGTCCTGCCGGTTCGGATCTCGACTTCGGGCTGCCCCTGGCTCGGCCAGAAGAGTGCGAATTCGCGGTAGCTGGCATCCTCGAACCGTATGGAGGAGGCGCTTTCGGGCAGCTTCTCCAGTTCCTGCGGAGCCGGAAGCAGCGAGACCCTGCGCGACGAGCCGGGATCCGTCTCCCCGCGTTTGCCGCCCAGATAGAGATCGCCGCACGCCTCGCAGTAGAGCATCTCGAAGAGCCGCTTGCGGCCTTCCTGATCGGCTTCCCCATCGTAATTCTGGCCTCGCTCGATGCTGGGGGTTCCCCAGACCACGGCACCGTCATCCTCTCTGTGGATGGAGGCGAACAGACCTTCGATGTTGCGGACGAAGCAGTGCATCCTGAAGCCGGGCAGCGCCGCGACGGCCGCACGCTTGGGAGCAAGTTCCGCGGGCAACACGGTGTCCGGCAGATCCGGTATCGCGCGCAGCGCAAGCAGCCCGCGGACGGCTAGCCTGTCTTCTGCGTCGAACAGGGCATTGCCAATGTCTCCGACCGTGCGAGGGAGTTTGGATCCGAGCTTTTCGGGGTTCTGAAGCGCATAGTCGAGCATTGCGGCCGCAGTCGCCGTGGCCTCCTCCAGCATGGTTGCTGGGGTCTTTCCGGCGGAGCCGGGGATGCTGGCGGCAGCCGCGAGGAAGCGGTCGAAGAGTTCGCTGGGGGTTCGCCGATGATCCAGTTCCTCCAGCGCGCGTGCGAGATCGGCGAGGCTTTCGCGCGACGGCATGACCTGCGGGCGCTGAACTTTGATGGGGCGACCTGTGACGACGCTCTTTCTCCAGGCTTCATCGATATCCTTCGCGCCGGCCGTTCCAGCGTCGCCGAACATGTTCTTCAGGTAGTCGATGCTGGCAGGAGCGTTTTCCTCGTCCATCGGAAGCGACGCCGACGAGGCAAGAATGCGCAGCTTGTGGGCATGGGCGGGTTCGGTCAGGCCGAGGCGCTCGAGAAGCACCTTGAGCAGTCCGGCCATTTCAGCACCCGCGGATCCGCGGATAAGATGCAGCTCGTCGAGCACGAGGTAGAACCGCGCGTCCTCGTTCTCCATGAGCCATGCGCGGGTCTGCGACAAGATCGGATCATCGACCTCGCGCACCAGCATCGCATTCAGAATCGACTGGTTGGTGACGAGGATGTCCGGCGGGGTCTCCTGCATGTCCCAGCGTGAGATCAGTTCGGCGCCGTCGGTCGTGGGGAAGATGTAGCGCAGGTCAGGATCACCCTCGGCAGCGAGCCGCTGCTGGATGGACTGGTAGCGCTGCAGCTCCGTCTTCAGCTCCCTGCGTGCGCGCGCGTTCCGCTTCTTCCATGCCTCGTCCTTGCTCTTGCGCCGATGACGCAGGAACCCGGTGACGGGGGACTTGCCCGTGTATCGGCCGAAGAAGATCCGATTGCCGTTGAAGTGGCGCGCCATGACATCCTGAGCTTCGTCGGAATCGAGCGCCTTGCGCAGGCGCACCATCTGGTCTTCAACGAGAGCATTGAGCGGATAGAGGACGAGCGCGCGGACCGCCTTGGGCCTGTCGGGGTGCTCGTTCCTGCGGTGGTGCTGGAACTCACGTCCCTTCTCGAGCCACCTGTCATCGAGAGGCTGCAGGGGCGCGGGCCAAGACGTAGCTTCCCGTGCAAGCTGGGCGAGGATCGGCAGCATGAACGATTCCGTCTTGCCGGAACCCGTGCCCGAGGTGACGATGCCGGGGGTTCCGTCGCGCGCACCCTTCTCCAGCATCTCGACCTGGTGGAGGTAGGGCGCATAGGCTCCCTTGATCTCCTTGCTGGCCTTGTCACGGTCGAAGAGGCCGGAAAGTGCGAGTTCCACGAAGGCCAGCCGATCCGCCTGCGAAAAATGGGGGAGCCGTCCTTCGGAATCGCCGATCAGCCCCTCAAGTCCGTATCCGATGGGTTCGTAGCGTGGAACCGCCTCGAAGATTGGATCGAGCGCAAGCTGGCCGGGCGTGGTCAGAAGCTCCCTCCTCCGCGCCGACACGGACGGATCATCGATCCGGAACGCCGTGTCCAGGTAGGCGAGGAATTGGTCGATCATCCTGTTGAAGCCGCCGATCGGATCAAACATGTTCACCCCTCTATGTTCATGAAGTATTCGTCGTATTCGTGCTCGTCGCCCGCCGCTGTCGCCGCAAGCCATTTCGCCTGCCTCAGGAAGACCATGACCGCATCGGAGAGCTGCATCCACGACGGGGTTCGTGCCATCGCCCTTGCGACGGTCTGCATGGCGGGCCCCTCCAGCTCGCGTCCGGCGAGAATATCCACCGCCTCGCTGAGCCTCTCCTGATCCAGATTTGTCATCGGCCAGAGACCCGCGAATTTCGAGGATCCCGGACGGGGTGCCTTCGAAGGCTTCAGCGGGAACAGGTGTCGCAACGTGGAATCCGGGATCGGGACGCGGAGTCCGTCCACGCCCGCGCTTGCGACGAGAGCGAGGTTGCGCGGCAGACGCCCGACCCTCCTCATCGCGATGATCTGCGGAAGCCAATATTCGCACGGACCGCTCGTGATGCTGCATAGGGCCGCAGCGAACAGCGCCTCGGGCCGCTCCTTCGCCTTGTCGATGGCTTCCCTGAGGCCGGAATGCTCGTCGTTCAGAAGATCCGTCAGGGAGATCTTGGTGGGATCGCAGAAGACGATGGCGGCATCGTTTCCGGCAAAGGCCGTGGCAATGTCGACGGCGGCCGCAGCGGAGTCGGGACCGAGCAGAACCGGGACGACGTCTGTTGCCGTTGCGACGACGGCGGCCATTTCCGAAAGCGTCAGACCGGTTGCGGCAGCCAGATCATCGAGGGTTTTCTGCCTCTGCTCGACCGAAGCAAGCGGAGGAGGAGCGGCCGGGATCGGCGCCGCGGCCTGTTCCGCCGCGACTGGCACCGGGACGACCTGCTCTGTGGATGCGGGCACGGCAGTTGCGATCTGTGCCATGTCATCGCGCAGGCGGGCGACTTCGTCGCGGATGGCGGCGGCTTCACGGGAGGATTCGCTCCTTATTCCTTCCGCCGCGCTTGCGAGCAGGCTCCGCAGCGTTTCCTCGTGCTTTTCGGTCTCGCTCCTGAGGAGCGCCTCCCGGTGGGAGAACGTGGCGAGCTTCGCTTCAGCGTCCGCGACTTCGGTTCGAAGGGCAGCAAGACGGGCGCTCTCCACCTCGGTCTCCCTGCGGAGCCGCTCTTCCAGCTCGGTTCGCAGGCGCATCCTTTCCGATTCCTCGAAGTCTGCGAGCCTCCCCCTGAACGCGGGATCGCGTCCCAGTATCACCGGCAGGATGTCGGCGAGCTCGCTGCGCTTCGACAGATGTCCCGCGATGGATGCCAGATCAGCCTTTTCCTCGTCGCTAATGGCCCTGTCTGCCAGCAGGCGAAGGAGTTCTGCTGGCTCCATGGAGTCAACTCCTCCGGGAAGCCTCAGCGCCTCCTTCGATCTGGAAAGCCACCGCTCCACCGACCGGAGGATCTCCTCCTCCGACCGCAGATCCGTGCCCTTCGGCTCCGACCATTTGGGTGGGGAGAGGAACACGACGAGACCGTTCCCGAGCTTGATGGTTTCGGGACGGTTTTCGAGCGCAGTCGTGGCTACCGACCTCAGGGACGGCTGGCGCATCCCGTAGCGTCCCGCTGGCAGAGCTTCGAAACCCGATGTCAGCCAGTGGCCGGACTGCACCTCTATCGCCGAGACAGATGCTTCGAGCGGAACGTGCAGCGAGCCTTCCGAAAGGGCTGAAAGCAGTTCCCCAAAGTCGCCGTCCTGCGGGCTGTAGCCGACATTGAGCCTTGCGGCGGTCGCGAAGGACACGGCATCGACCTTCCCCGGCCCTGCGTTGTCGTTGATGATCTTCGGAAGCTCGAAAACGGAACCCCGGATTCTGGATGCCATGGTCGATATTCCGCCCGCGAACGCGGGAGCGGAGACATCGTCCTTCTGCACGACCAGCTTCTGCTCCTTCTCGCCGCCGACCAGCCAGAAAGAACCCGTGCCGCCCAGCGCCATCTTGCTGTCGCGGGTTTCCTTTTGCTTGCCGCTCTGGTTCTCTCCATTCCTCACTTCGACGATGATCGCCACATCGTGCGCGAGCACCTGCTTCACTCTATAAATCGTCTTGCCTGATACTGACATGTTCTATCTCTTTTCGGCCATCACGCGTGCGATCCGCGTTGTCCGTGATCTGCTGTCATGGATCGCCCGGCCCCGGTTGGAGGCCGATGCGAGAAACCTGTCGATCCACTCCGTCCCCTTCGCTTCCGCTTCCTCCTCGTCCTCCTCATTGTCCGTGACAGGAACGAGGCGGCAGATGGCCCATAGGGAGGAAGCGCCGACGGCGTACTGGTACCGCCACCCGTCTTTGGACAAACCAGGGGCGGCATTGCAGAGCACCCTGTCGGATGCCCATCTCGCCCAGCTCGACGGAAGGAGAACGCGCAAGCGCCGTGGACGCAGGATGCCCCCCGACTGGAAGAACATCGGGCCCCCACTGCGCAGATGGTGAGAGAGGATTGCCACAGACGGCGAAACGTAGGTCTGAACAGGCTTTCCGTCGACGACCGAGCGGTAGAGGAAGGGATTGCGTGATTCCTTCCTTTCTAGCCTGTAGAGACCGTCGGCAACTTTGTCGTCGTAGCGGACTGCGAAGAAGCCGCGTTCCTCGTCGAGCCTGCCGATCACCTGGTAGCCGTGCACCCCGTCGGGATGGCCCACATCGGCGAGCGCCAGTTTCGGCGTGGGCTTTTCAGCAATCGCCATCCTTTCGATGAAGTCGCGGCGCACGCGATCGTCCGGACACCTGACGGCATATCGGGGCAGCGCCCACTTCGACAGGCCGTTCCATGTCTCGACTTTGGCTCCGGCCGCTCCTGCTGCGGCGTGAAGACGTTCGAGCACCGCGA
>Ga0209676_1002447_pt1 | contig 13170 bp, 12 predicted proteins | sample AraplaCvi_mLB_r2_FD_184282 | JGI IMG/M metagenome (GOLD analysis project Ga0209676, IMG submission 184282) | Arabidopsis root microbial communities from North Carolina, USA - plate scrape MF_Cvi_mLB_r2 (SPAdes) (version 2) | ecosystem: Host-associated > Plants > Roots > Endosphere | place: USA...
CGACGCACCGGCCGCCAAGCCCAGTGCAACGATCCCGCCAACTGACGTGCCGGCGATTAGATCGAAGCTTTCGGCAATCGGACGTCCCGTCTCCTCTTCAATTGCCGCCAGCACCGCGACGGAGTAAAGCCCGAGATATCCTCCCCCAGAGAGGCATAAGATCTGAAACGTCATGAAAGACCCCACCAGCTGGTGAGCTATCTCTGGCACAGGCCGGGATGTGAAACAAATCAAAGACGACAGACAATTTGATCTAATTCGGACCAAATGGCCGGAAGCAGATTGGCACGTTTCAGCGTATAAATCCTGAGTGGCCGGTGTTAATCAGCGGCTATCGTAGTAGCCCGTTCAGATGCTTGAACGCCGTCTCAAAGCGACCCTTCGTCTCGTCTGACACTTTGGGCCACAGCTTGGCAATCTGCTCAGTGAAGTAGCGCGCCGGGCGGTAGTGCCCGAACGAACCCGACTTCATCGGGTGGTCCGCCAGCCAAGCCTCGATAGCCCGCAGGGTGCGGGGCTCCTTCGTGTTGAGCTTGGTCTTGGTGATCTTCTCCGACAGCTGCCCAGCAAACTCGCCGTTCACCAGGTCGACGTAGAACGCCCTGTCGAACATGTCTTCTACGTCCGCCTCCGCGGTGTCAGTGAAATCCGCGTAGGTCGAAACCTGCTTCTTGGTCAGCAGCTTCTTCTTGTAGAGGTCTTCGATGAGTTGCTTGTCGCTGCTCTGAATGTCCAGCAGCGTGGCCACGTTCATGCCCTTCTGCGATCCGAGCATGGCGACAAAGGTGGGCACCTTGCCGCTCCCACCCACCGGGGTGATGACCCATTCCTCCGACAGCCCGATGCGGCCCTCTCGTTCGAGCTCGCCGGACACGGCGCGGAGGTAGAGCATGTCGGCGACGCCCTCCACGATGAGGGAATTGGGTCCGATGAAGAGGGTCTGCTGGATCTCGTAGCCGAGCGCGCCCTGCAAGGGGAACAGGCTGTCGTCGGTGGCGTCGAACACGTTGGCGAGCACCTTGGTCCCGTCCTCATCCTTGGGCAGCGCTTCGGGGGCGTCGATGCCCAGATCCTGCACAATGCGCACCCGCTCGAACTTGGTGGGGTCGATCATGAACGGGGAATGCGTGGTGTAGAGGAGCTGGTGGCCCGATAGTTCCACGTCGAAGTAGCGCAGCAGGTCGGCCTGCGCCCGACCGTGTAGCGACAGACCAGGTTCGTCCAACAGCAGGATCACGTTCTGTCCCTGGCGCTTCACGTCCTCGTACCAAGCGAGGAACGAGAAGAACCACACGAAGCCCCGCGAGCGGTTGCTCAACGGCGTGGTTGCCCAGTGCACGGAGTCGTACACTTCGCCCCAGACGTTGACGCCCTCCTGCATTCCCTCCGGGTCACCGGATTTCGCGTCCCGCACATCGAAGCGCATCTGAATGTGCCTGTTCTGGGACCAGTACTTGACAATGCGCTGGGTCAGGTGGTTCCCGGCACCTTGCAGCTTGTTCTTCAGCTCCACCGTGTTGTTGGTGGCCACGAGCTTGCGGTGGTCGAGGCGCGCCAGGTTGATGAGGCCGATGAGCGGGTAGTCCGAGTCCAGCAGCTGGTCTTTGTCCTCGCGAGTGATCAGGGCGTTGAGGTTGGCTTGCCCGTCCATCTGGTAGTACTCGTCGAAGTACAGGAACTTTGGCGCGCGGGGCCAAATCAGCGAATAGAAGATGTAAGAGCGCAGGCCGTTCTCGCGCACTTTCGTCACTAGCTTCTTGAGTGCAGTCACGGCCTCGGTCGCTTCCGTCGCGTCAAGCGCAGCGTCAAAATCAGCCCAAGTGTCAGCCGCTGCCAGCTTCGTCTTCAATTCGTCCGAAAGTGCCGGGTTTTCCGAGAGGTGCTTGCGAGCGCTGGAGTCACTAACGTCGAGAAAGGCCTTGCTGTTCGCTTTGCCGTAGTAGGTCTCCCGCCTGAAAGTCTTGTCGGTGAACGCGTTGGGACCAAACACGTCTTCGATCACCTGGAAGTCGGCCTTCTCCAGTTCGTAGGTGCAGTCGACAACGACGGCTTCATCGCGCTCGCCGTTCTCGACTGCGAAGCGGTAGTCCTCGACCTCGCGCTTCGGGTAGTCGTAGGTCTCATCAAAGACAGCATCAGCCTTGCGGATAGGGTTGGTGCGGTAGAGCGCGGTCAGGACCGTGGTCTTGCCCGCCTCGTTCTTGCCCACGAAGCAGGTGGTCTGGTCGTCAACTTCAATCGGTCCACTGTCCCAGATGCTGCGGAACTCACGGACCCGGTACTGCTTCAGCTTCATCTCAACCCCACCCTGTTGCTTAGCTACGCGGTGATCGCGGGCACATCTATGAAGGAACAGAAAACGAACGGCAAGCTCTACGACTTGCTGACTTGTGGGTGGACAAGTGGAAAGAGTGGAGGAACATCAACACCGATCGAAGAACGACGGTTGGTTCGAGTATTTGGCGTCCTAGACTTGAAAGAACTCGGGCTCCTTTTTCAGCGCAGCGAGCACCGACTTGCAGACATACAGCACGTCGTGCTTCGTACCGTCTGGGGTCTCGATCACGACCTTTTCGCGGGCGTCGGAGTGCGTCATACCGTCTGAATAGTAGGCGCCGTCGCTGAACGCCGCGCCCTTTCCGCGAATGAGGTGTTCCGCACGGAGGCCAACCAGCTCAGACTGGGGGTGTCGAGTGAGCTCCACGTGCTTCCCAGCGTTCGCTATTGCCCTAACAGTATGGAAAGCGGGGACCTTGGCCGCAATCTCTTCTGCGATCGCGTGCGGAGTGCCAGACCTGACATGCGCCACCACGTCCGCAAAGTGGTATAAGATGATACAAGCTGAAATCGCGAGGTCGTAGGCACTCGGCTCCGCGTCAAAGCGACGGCCGAGCGGTGCCGCGAGTTCGTCTATGTACACTTGAGGATTTGAAAATGCGATGGCTGACGCATACTCCGTCCCAACAAACTATTCCAAGAGGTATCATCCCAGTCGTTCCAACCCCAGCGTTTGGGGGTCCGCTTTAAGGAAATCGGCAGGATCGCTCTGACGACCGAGATCGGGCGCATAGCCGCCGAACATTATTTCGGCACAAATCAAAAAGGCGGCCCCTAGGGGCCGCCGAGTTGAATGAATGAAGGGAGCCCTCCATTCGGGTCGCGACGCGGCGCATACAGCAACCGCTGGGGCACGCCACCACCTAAGATGGTTACCCCGTGAATAGCTTGGCACTGATGCACAACAGCAACAGATTCAGCAATTTGGTTTCAGTATTGCAGACATAACTACCCCGAAATCAGCGAATCTCTCGCTCGACGAGCAGTTGCGTTGCAGGCTTCCGCCGCAGCGCCACAATCAGCACGCCAAGCATCGCTAGGCTCCCGCCGACGGCCATCCGCATATCGAAGTGATCATTGGTGATCAGGACGCCAAGTCCTATGGTACCAAGCGGTGTCATCAAGGTCAGCGGCGCAAGCAGGTTCGCCTCGTATCGATCAATCAGATAATAATAGATCGAATGCGCGCAGACAGACACAACGAGAGCCGTGAACAGGACGGCCGCGACTAGCGGCCAGCCGATCGAGGTCGCGGCCTTCCATTGGCCGTGCTCGAGAAGCACGGTCGCCAGCGTCAAAACCGAAGTCGACACCAGCCCGACCCACGCCTGAAAGCGGAACGGCTTCACACCGTCGACCTGCTTCATCAGTACCGCCCCAGCCGCGCCGGCGAACGCACTCGCCGCAACAAACCAAAGGCCCGCCGAGAGGGACACGCCGCCAGGCCGCCATGTCACGATCAGCACCCCAACCAGCGTGAGCACGATTCCGAGAGCGCGCCGCCAGTGGACGCGCTCGCCGAGAACGAGGACCGACAGCAGCATCGTGAAGGGCACACCGAGCTGCAAAATGATCGCCGCCTCCGACGGCGACACCGTCTGAAGGCCAACAAATAGAAGCGAGAAACTTCCGCCGCCAAGGCAAAGGGCTATGGCAACGATGCGCCAAGCCGGACGCGGCATGGGAAGCAGCCAGGGCAACATCACGAGCGCCACGAGCGCAAATCGAAGCGATGCATAGAAGAGCGGCGGGATGGCCCAGTCGGTTACGATGATCTTGCTGAGCACATTGTTGAGTGCCCAGACGAGGCACACGACCACGAGCAACAGGAAGTCGCGGATGCGCATCGTCCGGGCCTAGCCCGAGACCTGCGAGGCTTTTTCAAGCTTGGCGATACGCTCCGAACAAATGGCATGCACCGCGCGGCCAAGCTGCTCAACCCGCTCGGCCAACCAAAGCAGGTCCTCTCCGCTGATCCGATAATGTTTCGAGTAGCGCGCCTTCACATAAGCTTCCTTGAGCTTCTCGAAGCGCGACCGTTCGGCCTTCGTCTCCCGCGGCCATGCGTCGACAAGGCGCATATCGATGCGCTCGGCCTGAGTGCGGAGAAACCCTAGATTATGAACATGTGGGGTATAGAAGGTACAGACCAAGAGCACACAATGGTACAGGCGTTCGGTCGCTTGGTGAGTATCGAATGCGGCATCTTTCAAATGGCCATGTTCACGATAAAAACGCGCACCATCAAACCGCTTCATCGCAGCCGGAAACCACTCGTCGAAATACTCCCTTGCCATCGCCAGCGCCTGCTCGGGCGTCTTGGGCTTCGGCGTGTGCAATTCCTTCGCATCGCTTTCATAAAGCGCGATGCCGTCCTTCGCGATATCCATGAAGAAATAGCGGCCGTGCGCGAGCCCGTCGTTCACTTCCTGCATCGTGTGGACGATGAAATTCACCGGCGTGTGCAGCGTCTTGTCGATGGCCAGCTCGCGATTGAGCTGGTCCTCGACCTTCAGCCAGTAATCGACCTTATCTGTCAGCCTTTTGTCGCTGACGATGATCAGGAGATCGAAGTCCGAGCGATAGCCTTTCGCCGTGTGCGGCTCATCGACCCAGCCGCCGCGCGCGTAGCTGCCGTACAGGATGATCTTCTCGATCCGACCCTTCTTTTTCCAGTTCTGCGTCGCGAGCGCGACCGTGTCCTCGAATTCCTCGAAGATGATCGCCTTCACGCGTTCGATTTCACGCTGCTTATTGGCTGGAAGATGATCAACGTCGGTGCGCATGGCCGCCCACCCTGTCGGCGCAGCCTACAATTGGCAACCCCGAAGCAGCAGGAATCAGGCGGAATCGCAACCAGTTCCGGCGCTATTTTCGCACGGCTATTGACGCGGATGATGTCGACACGGCCGTGCGCTAAAGCTTGGCGCGCCATCCGCCTGCCAACGCCCCTTAAGCCAGCACCGAAAGCGCTGGCGGGCGCCTAAGTGATGCTCTGGCTGCGTCCGACCTGCCAGTTGATCCGCCTTCGCGCATCGTGCCGCCCACTATCTTGCCGATGTGGCGTTCGAGCACCGGGCGTCAGGGAACGAGCGTGAAATCACGCGATCGTTCGATAAGACGTTCCGGCCCCTCACGAGGTCGGACGTGACGCTCGCCTGAGTGCGCTTCGGCAAATGGCTTGCCGACTTCGCCGACAAAGCCTGCGGCCACCCGCAGCAATTCGCGGCGCTGGAGCGTCGCGAGCATGTCCCGCCGGTAGCGGGCCTGACCGCCCCGCTCCTCAGCTAGATCCTGCCCAATCCGCGATTGGCTGCGCAGCGCCAGCGCCGCCCGCACCTCGTGGCCGAACTCGGCATCGCGGAGCGGTGTCGGCGCTTCGGCCAACAGTTCGCAGTCGAGCTAGCTGGCACCGTCGATTCCGGAGAGCTGTTCCAGCGGAACTGGAGAGAGGATTTCGACATCAACCCGCCTCACGCGCGCCTGTCTTTTCTCAAAGGCCTCCGCCTTGGCCAAATGATCGAGCGCGACGATCCAACTCCCGTCGGGTTCGCGCTCGATATCGCGCATGACGCGGCGCATCACCTCGAGCCGCCGAACATGCGTCTCGGCAAAGCTCTGCTGCGCGCCCGGATCGTGGCGCAGATGCGCATCGCCCACCGTTCGCAGCAGCGACTTCGACAATAGTCCGGTCCGAGGCGCGCACGCCAGCGCTTCGAAGCGACACCGCGACGATCGCGCCGTCGCGCACCGGTTCGACGTTTTGCCCGCCCCCGATGTCGACATAATGGCGCCGCCCGTCGGCACCGTGACGATCATATAATGGCGATCCCTATGCTCGTCCGCGAGCCCGCGCGCGATAAGCCGGCCGACTAGCGGTACCGCGTTCGCCGCGCAGGGATCGACCTCGACTTGGTCGACCGCCACCCAGTCGAGCCGCGTTCCAAGGTCGGTTTCCATCGCGCTCATCATGCGCCGCACGACGGGTTTGAGGTCGGGATATTGGTCGCCGTCCTCGAGCGAAACGATCACCCGGAACTGATGGCGATGGAAGCTGCCGCGTGCGAGAAACGCCCTGCCATCGGCGACGTCGGTCCCGGCTGAGTAAAGTTCGCCCGGATTGCCCTCGCGCGTCACCCCGTCGCGCTGGATATAGGCGAGATGTGCCTCCGCGCCGCCGAGCCCATTTCCGGCCAGGTTCACAGGCCTGGACCTCACGACGGCGCGGCGCGCACGGGATCCGTCTCCAGCACGAGATCGCAAGACCCGGACGACGCTCGCGCCAGACCGATCCGGCTGCCGTCGAAATGGGCGCGACGCGCTCTCCCCTTCGCTGTGCGCCGCGCGGCTTTCACGACAAGGCCAAGCTAACGGGCTTCCTTGCCCCGGGCTGCGTATCTTGCCAAGGCGCGGCGTGAAATCGTCGTCGTCCCTATGGCGCCCTTCGGTCTCGAATGGCGCTCCCCCTTGAAGAGAGTGGGAATTTCGTCCGGATACGCAAGGAGTCTCGCGATTTATCCCGGGAAACGGCGGGAATTCGTGCCAGCGACAAGCACTGTCTCGCGCCTGAAGCGTGTATCTCGCGAATAGCGCGAAAAAAGGATGTGTAGACAAGAGCTTACAATATCGCGAGATATTGCTTCTATCTTGCCCTCTTAATTGGTCAACCCCCAAGCACTCCATCCATCCGACTTCTCCTTCTTCACAGCATGGGAGCAGGCGCCGAACGAGCATTTCGAGGTCTGGTGCACGGTGCACTCTTCCGCATTCAGCGCGGGCATGAAGGGCCCCCTGTAGCGGCGCGAAGCGGCCGATCGTCGCCTGTGTCCACCTCTCCAGCCTCCGACGATTCCGCCAAGGCGAGGAGCAAAAAGAAGAGGCGGCGCCCTTCCGGACGCCGCCTCATTGCCGAACGCGCTCGATCTCAGCGCGCCGTTTCGAATGCCGCCCGGGCTTCATCGCAGCCCCCGAAATGTCGCAGCCCGAGCATCGCCTGCACATATTTCCCGTCAGCAGCGATCACGACCGCGACAAAATGCCGCCCATCGAGCTCACTCATCACCGCGATCCGGTCGAGCACTTCATCATCGCTTTCGAGACTTTCATAGCTGCAGAGGCGGCGCTCCGCAGCCCGCTCCTCCCAGTAGAAATCCGGATCCTCGGCATCGATAAATTGCCGTGCCAGGCCCTCCGCCGCTGTCATTCCGAACTCGATTTCGAGCCCCGCAACGAGACGCTCGAATGTGCGCGCGCTTCCGATGCCGATTGAAGACTGAAACATGATCCTTCTCCTTCCAGGAAGCATCCTCATCAACGAGAATAGCCCCGCGCCGCCGCCCGTCATACTTGGCCTTGCCGAGACGGGCCCCCACCCTCTCGGCCTTATCTCGCGCCTCAATTATCGCCGGGAACGTGCTTCGAGATCCGCCGGCGAAGCATCGCGGCCGCCCTGCTCCTCCGACCCTTCTTTCAGAGGTTCCGAGCTCGTCACCCGAGGCGCTGAACATAGGAAAAGCCCCCGCACCGCTGCCGGCGCGAGGGCTCTGGAATCGGGCGATCAGTCGTTCGGATTCCAGATCAGCGCGTAGCTGTCGTCATCGTCCTGACCCGCCGCGCGGCCGAGATTGCAGTAAAGCCGGCGCGGTCCGAACTCGGGGGCGGCGAGGCTCAGCGACACATAGTTCTTGCCCGAAACCTCGCCAGTTCGAATCCAGCCCGCGCCGATTTCGACGCCGTCCGAATAGACGCGGTAATCGGGCTGCGTTTCACCCGACTTGCTCCGGTTCGTGCGGATCTCGATGCCCGCGCGGATCGTGAGCGTCTTAAGCTGCCCGACAAAACCCTTGTCGATGCTGCCGTTCACATAGCCGATTGCTGCCATTGTTCGCCTCCTTGAAAATCACCGCCGGAACCATTTCCGGGGCGTGGCGGATGACAGGAACGGCGCGCCGGGCGGCGACGCACCCGCAGGGCCGCAGCGAAGCGAAGGACGGGCACGGCCGCGCTATTTTGGAGGCCGAAGGCCGGGCGCGAGGAGCCGGCAAAGCCGGCGGGGAAAATAGCGCGGCCGCGCCCATTGCGCCGCCGCCGCGCCGGTCCAGGACCGCCTCTCGGGCTCCGGAATGGATCCGGAACGCTGAAAGAGCGACGGTGGTAGCGGCGCAAGTGACCGAATTACTGCACAAGGATTGCAGCTGACCAAGACCCGAAATTCGGTTCAAGACAATTCGCTTCGGAGAACGCGATTCGTGGGGGCGGTGGTTCCAATTCTGTGAATTTTCGATGGCCCCGATCGGGGCGAAGGGGACCGACATAGACGGACGCGCAAGCCTCAGTATCGCAGCCGGCAAACCCGATCTCGACATGATCGCGGCGCGCAGCGCGGATATCTGAATCGGATTGTCGATCGACGACGAGGCGCTCACGGCGATCCGCCGCGACGGCCTCGACCCCGCCGCGCTGCGGCTCACCGGTCTTCATCCGTTCGAATATGAGCGCGCCGACGACGGCGAACTCGCGGTGATCGCGCACGCGAACGACAATGAGGCAGCCGAAGCGCGCCTCGACCTGTTCCGCGTCTATGTCCTGCGCCGGTTCGGCGACGGGTGATGCGGCACCACGGGGCGCCCGATGTCGATGTCGGAGAGGTCATGATGTGCTTCGCCGAGCGCGAGACCAAGATGTTGCGTGAGCGCGCGTGCGTACCGCCGTTCGTCGCCTTCACTGTCGGGGGAGACGTGGGCCAGGCAGGATAAGGCCGTAGGGCCGCAGCTTCACGCGGCGACGATCGACGAGTCGAGCCCGCCCGAGACGCCCAGCAAAACCAAGTTGAAGCAGCGCGCCCATGTGCCGATGCAGTCGAGAGCAAGGCGGCGCACCGCATCGGCGGCCTCGGCCTCGGTCATGCCGCTCGGCGCCACATGGTCCCATGGCGACCAATGATCACCGATCGACGATCAGCGGCGTGCCGACAAAAAATGGCAACAAGGGGTGGCACCCGCGGCAAGGTTCGGATTGGAAGGCTTGGCGAGTCCGGCGACGTCGCCTTTTTGCCGACCCGGCGCCAGCCAAGCGCATGGTCTAGTTTCAAATCGGTTGCTGTCGGGTTTCTACAAGTCTTTTCTGCGCCAGGTCGCCAAAAAGAGGTGATTGAGCTCGGCCGGCCGATGAGTCGAATGCGACCCAAGACTAATCGGCTGGTGGAGGGGGGCGGTGCTTGCCAAGCGATCATCGCGGAAACGGTGCGGGATGCGAGTTCCGCGCCGTTTCTTTTTGCCCTCAGCTCAGCAGGGCGGGAAAGGCCTGCCATGCAATCGCGAGCGCGCTCAGCAGCAGCGCGCCCTGCCCGAGCCGCAAGCTCCAGGCGGCGAGATCGTCCGGCGCAGAGGGTTTCGGTGTTCGCAGGGCGAGCCATGCGACAAGTCCGAGCGCCGCCGCCGTCAAACCGAAGACCGAGGCCCGGGGTCCAGCGCTGGCCCCCGCAAACTCGCCGATGCCGTAGAGCGCAAAGAAATGGGCTGCCCAGACGAGCAGGCCCCCGATCAACTGGATCCATATCCGCATCAGCCTGCACCGATCGCGCGGCCGAACAAGGCGCCGACGATCCCCTGCACGGCGGTAAAGGCAAGAAACATCAGGGCAAGGTCGATGCTGTTGTTCCTTGGCTGTGTGACCAGCCCGCGCACAGCGCGGGCCGTGCAGTAGCCGGCCATGAGCGCACCGATCGCAACCGCGCAGGCCTGCAGGGCGTGGAGCGCGTAGACGGCCGCCCCCTGTCCGCTCGCCTGCGGCAAAAGATCCGATGCACGCCAGCCTGCAAAATCACACCAGAGCGCCCCGCCCGCGGCGGTAGCCGAAACGATCAGCGATGCAACCGACAGGCCAGGACGGCGGCAAAGCAAGGGCCGCGCCGCAAGCGCTCCAAGGAGCGACACGGCGCCCAAGGCCACGACCGGCAGAGCGCTCGCGAGAGGCGGCGGCCGCATCCAGAAGCCTTGCTGGTTCGACCAAAGGAAAGCGAGGCTGAACAATGCCATGATGAAAATCATCGCGAGCACGACGAGGAGAATGACCATCGCCCACCAGCCGTGGCTCGAGGGTCCGGTGACATAGGTCGGCACCATGATGCCCGCACCGATGTCGACTTCTTTTTCTGGAACAGGCCGGTCGGTATCCCAGAGCCAGCGTATCGTGGCAACGACGGCCAGCACCCCGCTCACCCAGCCGAAATTATAGGCCTGGACGGTAAGGGCGAGGAAGAAGCCCGCGGTGAAGATCGCCGCGGCGAACGGCCAGGCCGAGGGCCCCGGCATGATCTGAAGATATTGGGGTTCGGCCCGCAGCGGGCTGGTGACGATCGTCTCGCGAAGCCCGGTCGCAGAATTGGGCAGGAAGTAGCGTCCCGTCTCGACATTTTCGGCGAGCTTCGGATCGTCCCATAGCGGCTCACGGCTGGTGACGACAGGAATCGATCGCGTCGAGTAGAGCTCGCTCGGCAGCCATTCGAGCGTCCCGCCGCCATAGACGTTGCCGGCATTGCCCTCGCCCGGCGCCAGCCGGAAGTTGCGCGCGAGATCGATGAGGAACAGCAGGACGCCCGCTCCCAGCATGAACGCCCCGATCGTCGAGATGAGGTTCGGCAGTTCGAGCCCCTGCCCCGGCAAATAGGTATAGACGCGCCGCGGCATGCCCTGCAGCCCGGCGAGATGCATCGGCAGGAAAGCGATATTCATGCCCGCGAACATCAGGCCGAATACCCATTTGGCGAGCCGCTCGGACAGCGCACGGCGGCTGACCATCGGAATCCAGTAATAGAAGGCGGCGAACAGCGGGAACACCATGCCGCCGATCAGCACATAATGGAGGTGCGCGACGATGAAGTAGCTGTCGTGCGCCTGCCAGTCGAACGGCACCATCGCCACCATCACCCCCGTCAGCCCGCCGGTGACGAAAATGACGATGCTGCCCAGCACGAACAGACCGGGCGCGTTGAAGCTGCGCTTGCCGATCGCGAGCGTCGCGATCCACGAGAAGACCTGGATGCCCGCGGGCACGCTCACCGCCATCGAGGCGGCCGAGAAAAAGCCGGTCGTCATCGGCGGCATTCCGGTGGTGAACATATGATGCGCCCACACGCCGAAGCTGATGAAGCCGGTAGCGAGCATCGCCAGCACGATCAGCCGGTAGCCGACGAGGCGTTCGCCCGCGACGGTCGTGACGATCATGCTCATCATGCCCGCCGCGGGCAGGAAGATGATGTAGACTTCGGGGTGTCCGAAGAACCAGAAGAGATGCTGCCACAGCAGCGGATCGCCGCCGCGCGTCGCGTCGAAGAAGGGCCAGTTGAACGCGCGCTCGATCTCGAGCAGCAGCGTGCCGAGAATGATGCTCGGGAAAGCGATGACGATCATCACCGCGAAGACGAGCATCGACCAGGCAAAGATCGGCATCTTGTCGAGCGTCATGCCGGGCGCGCGGGTGCGCAGCACGCCGACGATGATCTCGATCGCGCCGGCGATCGCGCTGATCTCGATAAAGCCGATGCCGAGCAGCCAGAAGTCAGTGTTGATGCCGGGTGAAAAAGCCTTCGATGTGAGCGGCGGATACATGAACCAGCCGCCATCGGGAGCCAGCCCCACGAAGATCGATGCGAAGAAGCAGAGCCCGCCGACCGCATAGGCCCAAAAGGCATAGGCAGACAGGCGCGGAAACGGCAGGTCGCGCGCCGCGAGCATCTGGGGCAGCAGCAGCACCCCTGCGGCTTCGACCGCGGGCACCGCGAACAGGAACATCATCACCGTGCCGTGCATGGTAAAGACCTGGTTGTAGGTGCCCTGCGGCAATATCTCGAGCATCGGCGCCGCAAGCTGCGCGCGCATCAGCAGCGCGAGCACGCCTGCCATCAGGAAGAAGAGGAAGGCGGTGCCGAGATAATAGATGCCAACATAATTATTGTTGACGACGGTCAGATATTCCCAGCCCTTCGGCTTGCACCAGATGCGCCGAAGTTCTTCCTCCTCGCCCTTGGGGCGGCGCCCCTTGGTCGGAAATCGATCGTAGAGCGCGGGATCGAAGCCCGTCTCCGACGTCATTTGAGGCTGACCATATAATCGGTCAGCGCCAGCAACTCCTCGCCGCTGAACTGGTGATAGGCGGGCATGCGGTTGGCCGGCTTGATGCCTTGGCTATCGGCGATCCACCCCGCCATCGTTCCGGGATTGTTCGGCAGGATGCCCGCGCCGAGCGTCTGCCGCGATCCGACATGGGTAAGGTCGGGGCCAGCCAATCCGTTGGCGGGCGTGCCGCGGATTGTGTGGCACGCGGCGCAGCCGCTCGACAGGAAGAGCGCAAGTCCCTCACCCTTCGCTGGCCGTGCGGGTCGCCGCGATGCGCGCCAGCGGGCGAAATCCCCGGGCTCATGCGCCACGACCACAAAGCCCATCAGCGCGTGCGGCCCGCCGCAATATTCCGCGCACTGACCCTTGTAGACGCCGGGCTTGTCGGCCTGGATCAGCAGGCGGTTGGTGCGCCCCGGGATCATGTCCATCTTGCCCCCGAGCCGCGGCACCCAGAAGCTATGGATGACATCGGCAGCCTCGAGTTCGAGCAGGACCGGCTTGCCGACCGGGATATGCAGTTCGTTCGCGTCGCGGAGCGTCTCGCGGCCGTCGGCATCCTGATAATGGACGCGCCACCACCACATTTCCCCGATGATCTTCACCCGCATCTCGGCGCCGGTCACACGTGTCGCCGATAGCGACGAGGTCAGCATCAGTCCCCAGACAAGCAGGCCGGTGAGCACGACCGCGGGGAAGGCGAAGCCGAGGATCCAGA
>Ga0209676_1002449_pt1 | contig 13164 bp, 11 predicted proteins | sample AraplaCvi_mLB_r2_FD_184282 | JGI IMG/M metagenome (GOLD analysis project Ga0209676, IMG submission 184282) | Arabidopsis root microbial communities from North Carolina, USA - plate scrape MF_Cvi_mLB_r2 (SPAdes) (version 2) | ecosystem: Host-associated > Plants > Roots > Endosphere | place: USA...
CGAAAAAAGAATATGGAGTGGAATAATGACAAACTTACGTCAAGATCTTCGCAATATCGCAATTATCGCCCACGTTGACCATGGTAAAACTACCTTAGTCGACCAATTATTAAAACAATCAGGTACATTCCGTTCAAACGAACATGTTGAAGAACGTGCAATGGACTCTAACGATATCGAACGCGAACGTGGTATTACAATTTTAGCTAAAAATACTGCAGTCAACTATAACGGAACTCGTATCAACATCCTTGATACGCCTGGACACGCCGACTTTGGTGGTGAGGTAGAACGTATTTTAAAAATGGTAGATGGTGTTTTACTAGTTGTCGATGCGTATGAAGGTTGTATGCCGCAGACACGCTTCGTACTAAAAAAAGCGTTAGAACAAAAACTTACACCAATTGTGGTTGTTAATAAAGTAGATAAAGACTCAGCTCGTCCACTAGAAGTAGTAGATGAAGTATTAGAATTATTCATTGAGCTTGGTGCAGATGATGATCAATTAGACTTCCCTGTAGTTTATGCTTCAGGAGTAAATGGAACTGCTTCACTTGATGCAGATCCAGCGAAACAAGAAGAAAACATGCAATGTCTATTTGAGAAAGTAATCGAATCTATTCCAGCACCTGTTGATAATTCAGCAGACCCATTACAATTCCAAGTAGCTTTACTTGATTATAATGACTATGTTGGCCGTATCGGTATCGGTCGTGTATTCCGCGGTACAATCGAAGTTGGTCAACAAGTAGCACTTATGAAATTAGATGGCACAGTCAAACAATTCCGTGTTACTAAAATCTTTGGCTTCTTTGGCTTAAAACGTGAAGAAATTCAATCAGCAAAAGCTGGTGATTTAATTGCCGTTTCAGGTATGGAAGACATCAACGTTGGTGAAACTGTATGTCCTGTAGAACACCAAGAAGCTTTAACACCGTTACGCATTGATGAACCGACTTTGCAAATGACTTTCTTAGTAAACAATTCACCATTCGCAGGTCGCGAAGGTAAATTTGTAACAGCACGTAAAGTAGAAGAACGCTTACGTTCACAACTTCAAACGGACGTTTCTTTACGCGTTGAAGATACAGATTCTCCAGATGCTTGGACTGTTTCTGGACGCGGTGAGCTTCACCTATCTATCCTTATTGAAAATATGCGTCGTGAAGGCTTTGAGCTACAAGTATCAAAACCACAAGTAATCATCCGTGAAATTGATGGAGTAAAATGTGAGCCATTTGAACGTGTACAAATTGATGTTCCAGAAGAAAATGTTGGATCAATTATCGAATCAATCGGTACTCGTAAAGGTGAAATGTTGGATATGGTTAACAATGGCAATGGCCAAGTTCGTTTAACATTCTTAGTGCCTGCACGTGGTTTAATTGGTTACACAACTGAATTCATGTCAATGACTAAAGGTTTCGGTATCATCAACCATACTTTCGATTGCTACCAACCATATATTCCAGGTCGTATTGGTGGTCGTCACCAAGGTGTGCTTGTGTCAATGGAAACTGGTAAATCGACAACTTATGGTATGATGCAAGTAGAGGACCGTGGTACACTATTTGTAGAACCAGGTACTGAAATTTATGAAGGTATGATTGTTGGTGAAAATACACGTGATAATGATATCACTGTAAACATTACAAAAATGAAGCAAAAAACGAATGTTCGTTCTGCGACAAAAGATGCGACAAACGTTATTAAAAAGCCGCGTTTATTAACACTAGAAGAAGCATTAGAATTCTTAAGTGATGATGAGTACCTAGAAATCACGCCAGAATCTATTCGTTTACGTAAACAAATTCTAGACAAAAATGAACGTGAAAAAGCAGCGAAAAAATTAAAAAACGCTGAACAATAATTTTTTGCTTCCACGAAAGGAAGAGGAGTCTTGGATATTAGGTCCGCTTTATTCGGTGAACTAAATGTTATTCAAGTTGCTGAGCAAGCAAACATAGATGAAACAGCAAAAGCCTATGAAAAAATGGCTGGGATTACTCGTTTTTTATATGAAAACTTACCGAGCTATGAAATGGCAGGCTATGTTCTGTTTGCACTAGTGTTTTTGCTCTCTGCACTTGTTTATAAACTAGGCTTTGCAAAGAAGTTAAAACGATCACAAAATATTGTTATTTACATTTTCTTGTTTTTAGGATGTATTATGTTAACATTTTTTGCATTATATCTTCCGATGGTAGAAGGACTCATAGTGGCTGCGTTGATTTTAATCGTCTATAAAACACGTCTATGGCGTGAAAAAAGAGAAGAGCAACAAGCTACTAATTAGTGAAATAATTTTACCTGAATAGAGACAGTCTTAGCGTTGAATCGCTAAGGCTGTTTTTTTTATTTTAAATGGAATACTTATACAGACGATAGAAATTTCGCCAAGTTGCACATTGAGCTTGTAGAAACGAAAGTGGCGAGCATAGAACAATTAAAACGACGGTAGGAAGTGTCGGGCTGTAGAACAATTTTAAAAGTTAAGCACCGAACTCTTCTGATATGAATAAGTTAATGTCGATAGGCTTATTTTCATCAATCAAGGAGGAAAATGGAATGCGTTGGCTTAAAAAAGGTTTGCTATTTAGTGTTGTCGCAATGTTACTTCTTTCTATGACAGCGTGTAATAAAACGGAGCTAGAAAAAGTCAAAGTTGGAGAAGTGACGCGCTCAATTTTCTATGCGCCGCAGTATGTAGCACTTGAAAAAGGGTTCTTCAAGGATGAAGGGCTTTCCGTTGAGCTACAAACAATTGCGGGTGGCGATAAGACAATGACGGCGTTACTATCTGATGGAATTGATATCGCCTTAGTTGGATCGGAAACATCTATATATGTAACGCTCCAAGGCTCCAATGACCCGATTCAAAATTTTGCGCAGTTAACACAAACAGATGGAACATTTTTAGTGGCGCGCGAAAAGTTGGATAACTTTTCATGGGATCAGTTGAAAGGTTCCACATTTTTAGGGCAGCGTAAAGGTGGAATGCCACAAATGGCTGGTGAGTTCGTACTGAAAAAGCATGGCATTGACCCTGCCAATGATTTAAAACTTATTCAAAACATTGATTTTGCTAATATTTCTACAGCCTTTGCATCTGGAACGGGGGATTATGTACAGCTATTTGAGCCAACAGCAAGTATGTTTGAGAATGAAGGTAAAGGCTATATTGTCGCTTCGTTTGGTACAGAATCTGGGCAATTGCCGTATACATCGTTTATGGCGAAAAGCAGCTATTTAAAGGACGAAGAGAAAACCGTTCAAGGCTTTACAAATGCATTGAAGCGAGCACAGGATTTTGTGCAAAAATCGAGTGCAGCAGAAATAGCGAAAATTATTCAGCCATACTTTGAAAATGTAGATATTGAATTAATCGAAACAGTGGTAGAACGTTATAAATCACAGGGTTCCTATGCTACAGATCCTATTTTGGATGAGGGGGAATGGGATAACTTGCAAACGATTATGGGAGAAGCGGGTGAACTTCCTCAACGGGTGGATTATGAAAAGCTTGTAAATACAACCTTTGCTAAAAAGGCAGCTGAGTAAGATGGAATTTTTAAAAGTAGAAAATATTCACCATAGTTATTTTTCGAAAACGCAGGCAAAGGAAGTTTTACGTGATATTAATTTAGATATTCGAAAAGGTGAGTTTGTTTCTTTTATAGGACCGAGTGGATGTGGGAAAACAACGTTATTATCAATTATTGCGGGCTTATTTTCGTCTACAGAGGGCAAAGTATACATCGATGGTGAGGAAATTTCAATAAACAATCAATCTCTCATTGGCTACATGCTTCAGCAAGATTATTTGTTTCCCTGGAAAACCATCGAAGAAAATGTCACGATTGGTTTGAAAATCATGGAGCGAAGCAATAAAACGCATAAAGTAACTGCAAACGCACTTTTGCAAGAAATTGGTTTACCGCATGTAGGGAACAATTATCCGAGAGAGTTATCGGGTGGCATGCGTCAACGAGTTGCACTTGCTAGAACTTTAGCGGTAGATCCTAAAATTTTATTGCTAGATGAACCGTTTTCGGCACTTGATTATCAGTCTAAATTAAAACTGGAGGATTTGGTTGTTGAAACGTTAAATGCCTATCAAAAAACTGCAATTCTTGTGACACATGATATTGGTGAAGCCATTGCGATGAGTGAACGCGTATTTCTATTTTCTGCAAATCCGGGTACATTGCATAAAGTATTTGATATACCTTCAGAGTTACAAGAGCTTTCACCTTTTGATGTTCGACAGCATCCAGCGTATTCAGACATATTCCAAACTATTTGGAAGGAGCTGGAGAGTCTTGGATAATACAATGTTTAAACAGTATCAGCAAATGCTAAAAAAAGAGAAGCGCTATGTTCGTTTATATCAGCTTATCATCTTACTTGTATTTTTCGGTGGATGGGAGCTTCTTTCAAGATTCGGATGGATTGACCGTTTAATTTTTAGTTCACCGACGCATGTGTGGCGTACATTAGTAGAAAAAGTGAGTGATGGTACGTTAACACTTCACGTTGGCGTTACTTTAATTGAAACGATTATTGGTTTTATTGCCGGAACACTACTAGGAACATTAATAGCAACCGTATTGTGGTGGTCATCGATGCTATCAAAGGTACTTGATCCATATTTAGTAATTTTAAATGCTATGCCGAAAGTTGCTTTAGGACCCATTTTAATAGTCGCTCTTGGTCCAGGTTATTTTTCGATTATTGCAATGGGTGCGTTGATTTCAATCATTATTACAACCATCGTAGTTTATACGGCTTTTAAAGGGGTTGATCCTAACTACAGCAAAGTGTTACAAACTTTTGGGGCAACCCGGTGGCAAATATTTAAAGAAGTTATTTTACCCGCTTCCTTCCCAACGATTATTTCTACTTTGAAAGTAAATGTAGGCCTGTCTTGGGTAGGTGTTATAGTTGGTGAATTTTTAGTTGCCTCAAAAGGGCTTGGTTATTTAATTATTTATGGCTTCCAAGTGTTTAATTTTAATCTTGTGCTTATGTCACTTCTCATCATCGCCTTTTTTGCGACGATTATGTATCAGGTTGTCGAGTTGATTGAGAAGGCGATTATAAAAAATAATGGTTAGATGGTTAAAGGAGGTGTCTCAAATAATGAGTCACCTCCTTCATGTTGTTAATATTACGATAAAAACTGAAATTTTTCCGATAAAATGAGATATTATTCCGATAAAAGCTAAAATTGTTCCGATAAAATGAGATTTTGCTCCGATAAATCTTGGAGTGAGTAGCCTGAACGATAAAGGAGGTGACTCAAATAATGGGTCACCTCCTTCGGCTGATCAGTTAAAATTCTTTATCCATCTGTGGTGAAGTACGATAAAAACGGAAATTTCCTGTTTCAATGCGTGCGACGGTATTATCTTCAATACGGTCATGACATGTTTCACACATATACGTATGAATTGGTCGATTGCGTAATTTTTTTGCTATCGGTAAATTATCATCTAAATTGTTAATAGTATCGCAAATAACGCACTTTACGCGCATTGCATTCCCTCCTACTCAGCACGAATAGCTAATACATTTTTAATAGGGTTGTCTACATTTGAACCGTCTCTAAATAGCACATGAACAGGACCATCTTCCATTAATGGCTTACCATCTTGGCTATATTTTAAAATTAATGTATAAGCTTCTTCGATTGTAAATGGATATTCTTTGCTATCTTCACATTCAATGACGATTGTTGTTGCTTCAGGTTTAATATCAGCATTTTTCAAGAAGTGACTTAATTCGATTCCGAAAGTGCCTGTTTCCATCCCTTTACGGTCGAATTTTCGTTCTGATTTCAATGTTGGTGGGAAAGTAGCTCCTTCCATAATCTCACGTGACCAGTGAGCACCTACCTCACGCATATATTTAATATCCGAATCTTCTTCAACTTCTTTTGTGTCGAAGTACGTTTTTAAATCTAATTTACGATCATCGAAAATCCAAACAGTGGGATCTAATGTTAATTGGAATGTGACTGCGCCCTTAATAGGAATTATTGTTTCCATTATAGAAATCCTCCTTAAATCTTGTATATCCATGAAATAGTATAACGCTAATGACTAGAGATAATAAAGAAATATAATTCGATTTCTCTATTTTCCAATGTAGACACTTGCATTTTTAACGACTAAAAGATAAACTTTATTAAGATAGAATCGAAGAAATATCAGATAATGGGGGCGTCCTCATGGATACTAAATCACAAACTTCTTTTCAAGAGAAGGCTTTGGAGCTTTTAGTTGCTGATGCAGATAAAATTGCTCGCCTCATTCGAGTACAAATGGATCATTTAACAATGCCACAATGCCCTCTATATGAAGAAGTATTAGATACACAAATGTTCGGCCTTTCACGTGAAATTGAATTTGCTGTGAAGCTGGGACTCATTGAACGCGAAAAAGGCAAAGAAATTCTCGATTCACTCGAGAAAGAACTTTCTGTACTACATGACGCGTATACAGACAAATAAAAAGAAAAAACTCAAACGCATTTGCGATTTGAGTTTTTTTTCTAGAATGAGGTTTTCCGATGAAACAATACTTAAAACGTTATGCACAAAATTTTGATTATCCATTGTTTTTTACTGTTCTATTATTAAGCATATTTGGTTTAGTAATGATTTATAGCTCCAGTATGATGGTGGCGATTGCACAAAAAGGAAAAGCTCCAGATTTCTTTTATCACAAGCAAGTACTCAATTTAATTGTAGCTTTTTTTGGACTTTTAGTAGCGGCATTTTTCCCGTATAAACATTATGCGAATAAAAATGTTATGTTGTTACTGACCGCTGTGCTAGTTGTTCTATTTACTTGGGTAAAAGTTGCTGGTAATGGTGATACGGCAGGGATAGGTTCTAAAAGTTGGATAATAGTTCCTGGTTTTGGTAATTTCCAACCTTCTGAATATGCGAAGCTATTTATAATTTTATATTTTGCTGCAGCTTTTTATCGGAAAGGACAGAAATATACGCTTGAGAAGCTACAACCAACTGAAATATTTTATCCTATATTCCTCTGGATTCTTGTTGTTGCTGGTGTAGCATTTGAAACCGACTTGGGAGCAAGTATTATTCTATGTGGAATTGCTGTTAGTGTTGTAGCAGCGAGTGGTATTCCATTTAAAACTTTTTGGAAGTTTTTTGGGGTGTTGGGCGCATTTGGAGGAGTCATCTTTGGTATACTTATGCTGTTTAAAGGAAATATGTTAACGACAAACCGTTTAGGACGTCTTAAATCATTCATTAACCCGTTTGAGTATGAGACTGGTAGTGGTCACCAAGTTGTCAATAGTTATTATGCCATTGGCGGAGGCGGTTTAGAAGGAAGAGGTCTCGGTCAATCGATTCAAAAATTAGGGTATTTGCCTGAACCACAAACCGATTTTATTATGGCAATTATTATGGAGGAACTAGGGATTTGGGGAGTTCTTATCGTTTTAGGTGGTTTAGGGTTTATTGTATATAAAGGATTTTCGATTGCATTGCGCACGAAAGATCCACTAGCACGTATGATTACGGCTGGTATTGCGAGCTGGATTGGCTGGCAAACGTTTATCAATCTTGGGGGTGTAACTGGGTTAATCCCGTTAACCGGTGTCACGCTACCTTTTATTAGCTATGGTGGGACATCTATAATTATTCTATCTTTAGCGATGGGAATATTAATCAATATTTCTATGTTTGAAAAGGTAGAAAGGAGAAAGACACAATCATAAAGGGGGATATCAATGGAATCAATCAACAAAATTCTCGTAGCCAATCGAGGAGAAATTGCAATTCGTATTTTCCGTGCATGTACGGAGTTGAATATCCAAACTGTAGCCATTTATTCGCGGGAGGACAGTGGGGCGTTTCATCGTTTTAAAGCAGATGAAGCCTATTTAGTAGGAGCTGGCAAGAAACCAATTGATGCTTATTTAGATATTGAGGGCATTATTACGATCGCGAAAGATGCTAATGTTGATGCGATTCATCCAGGTTATGGCTTTTTATCAGAAAACGTAGAATTTGCACGTCGATGTGAAGAAGAGGGGATTGTTTTCATTGGACCGACTTCCCAGCATTTAGATATGTTTGGGGATAAGGTAAAGGCGCGTGAACAAGCAATTGCTGCAGGAATTCCTGTTATTCCAGGTACAGATGGTCCAGTAGCTAATTTAGCAGAGGTAGAAGCTTTTGCTAGCGCATATGACTATCCAATTATGATTAAGGCAGCACTAGGCGGCGGTGGTCGTGGAATGCGCCTTGTTCATACAGTAGAGGAGTTAGCGTCCTCCTATGAACGTGCAAAATCAGAGGCGAAAGCAGCATTTGGCTCTGATGAGGTGTATGTAGAAAAGGCTATTATTAAGCCAAAGCATATTGAAGTCCAAATTATTGGCGATCAACAGGGCAATATCATTCATTTATATGAACGTGATTGCTCGATCCAACGTCGACATCAAAAGGTTGTTGAAATCGCACCATCTAATTCAATTTCGGAAGATTTAAGAAGCCGAATTTGCGATGCTGCGGTTCAATTAATGAAAAATGTCTCATACATAAATGCTGGGACAGTAGAATTTTTAGTCGCAGGTGATGAATTTTATTTCATCGAGGTCAACCCTCGTATTCAAGTAGAGCATACGATTACTGAAATGATTACGGGTGTTGATATTGTGCACGCCCAAATTAAAGTGGCAGCAGGGTACGGTCTGCATAGTGAGGAAATACATATCCCACAACAGGCAGATATTCCAATGATCGGCTATGCGATTCAAGCGCGTGTCACTACGGAAGACCCAGCTAATGATTTTATGCCTGATACAGGGAAGCTTATGGTGTACCGTTCAAGCGGTGGTTTTGGCGTCCGATTAGATGCCGGCAATGGCTTCCAAGGAGCAGTGGTAACGCCGTACTATGATTCGCTACTAGTTAAAATTTCAACGACAGGGATGACATTTAAAGAAGCGGCAGCAAAAATGGATCGGAACTTAAAAGAGTTCCGTATTCGTGGGGTGAAAACGAATATTCCATTTTTAAATAATGTCGTAACGCACGAGAAATTTTTAACGGGTGCATTTGATACAAGCTTTATCGATTCAACACCTGAACTATTTAATTTCCCTGAGCGCAAGGACCGTGGGACAAAGCTCTTAAGCTATATTGGCAATGTAACGCTAAATGGCTTCCCTGGTGTAGAGAAGAAATCAAAGCCAATTTTTGTACAGCCGAGTATCCCAAAAGTCGATAAATTAATCGTTCCTCCGGCAGGGACAAAGCAAATTTTAGATGCCCAAGGAGCAGACGGGCTTGTGAAATGGATTTTGGAGCAAGAGGATGTGCTATTAACGGATACAACTTTCCGAGATGCACACCAATCACTTCTTGCAACACGTGTGCGTTCACAGGATATGTTCGAAATTGCAGATGCAACAGCGCGCATGATGCATGACTTCTTCTCACTTGAAATGTGGGGAGGCGCGACGTTTGATGTGGCGTACCGTTTCTTAAAAGAAGATCCGTGGGAGCGTCTTGCCAAGCTACGTGAACAAGTACCGAATGTACTATTCCAAATGTTATTGCGTGGTGCGAATGCAGTTGGCTACACAAATTACCCAGACAATTTAATTCGGGAGTTTATCGCTGAGTCAGCGGCATCAGGCATTGACGTATTCCGCATTTTCGATAGCTTGAACTGGATTAAAGGAATGGAAGTAGCCATTGATGCAGCACGTCAATCAGGTAAAATTGCTGAAGCTGCAATTTGTTACACAGGAGATATTTTTGATGAATCAAGAGCGAAATATTCAGTTCAATACTACAAGGAAATGGCAAAAGAGCTAGAGGCAGCAGGTGCCCATATTTTAGCGATAAAAGATATGGCAGGATTATTGAAGCCAGAAGCAGCCTACCGTTTAATTTCAGAGTTGAAAGAGACAACAAGTCTGCCAATCCATCTGCATACACATGATACAAGTGGCAATGGTATTTATTTATATGCTAAGGCGATCGAAGCAGGGGTAGATATCATTGATACGGCGCTCGGTTCAATGGCAGGTTTAACATCACAGCCAAGTGCAAACTCCTTGTATTATGCAATGAAGGGCGGTAAGCGCGAGGTTCGTGCCGATATCGATGCGCTTGAAAAGTTATCGTACTACTGGGAAGATGTGCGTAAATATTATAAGGATTTTGAAAGCGGCATGATTAGCCCGCATTCTGAAATTTATGTCCATGAAATGCCAGGTGGTCAGTACAGTAACTTGCAACAGCAAGCCAAAGCAGTAGGCCTTGGAGATCGATGGGAAGAAGTGAAGCGTATGTATTCCCGCGTAAACCTTCTATTTGGCGATATTGTCAAAGTAACTCCATCTTCGAAAGTAGTCGGTGATATGGCGTTATTTATGGTGCAAAATGATTTAGATGAAAACTCTGTCCTGACAAGAGGGCAAATAATCGATTTCCCAGATTCCGTGATTGAATTCTTCCAAGGTTATTTAGGACAACCGCATGGTGGCTTCCCAGAGGCACTTCAAAAGGTTGTGTTAAAGGATCGTGAAGCAATTACGGTACGTCCTGGCGAGCTATTAGAGCCTGTAAATTTTGAGCAATTAGAGGCGATACTAGAGGGGAAATTGAATCGTCCCGTGACAAAGCAGGATGTGCTAGCATTTGCTTTATATCCTAAAGTGTTTGAAGAGTATGCAAAAACAGTGAATTCCTTCGGCAATATTTCGGTATTAGATACGCCAACATTCCTTTACGGGTTAAAACTTGGCGAAGAAATCGAAGTCGAGATCGAAAAAGGAAAAACACTAATCATTAAACTTGTTTCAATTGGAGAACCACAGCACGATGGTACACGTGTTATATACTTTGAGCTAAACGGTCAATCCCGTGAACTAGTGATTCAAGATATGACTGTTGAAGTAGATGGCAGTCTGGCATTAAAAGCAGACCCAAGCAACCCAAATCAAATTGGCGCGACGATGCCTGGAACGGTCTTAAAAGTAGTCGTATCGAAAGGAAGCCATGTAAAACGTGGAGATCACTTATTAATTACTGAAGCGATGAAAATGGAAACAACCGTCCAAGCGCCCAAAGATGGTATCGTGAAAGAAGTATACGCTCATGCAGGCGATGCTATTTCAACAGGCGATTTGTTAATTGAAATTGAATAATTGATAATAAAGAAGGTTATTAGATGGCTTTTACAGCATACTAATAACCTTTTTATCTTTATTGAATGTTTTGTGTAGCGAAAGTAAAGCGTCAGCTACAAATGTTTTTGCAGAGATAATACGCCAAAATTTGCTATATTGTAATAATAAACTTGTTGATTTTTTCACATATAAATGGTAGAAACATTTGCTGGAATAAAAAAGATTCACTACTGAAAAATGTAGCGAATCTTTTTCTACTATTATTTGTTTTTTTCATTATAATTGCTACGTGCAACTAGCATTATCATGTAACAAAGTAGACCAAATAGAATTGAAATAAATAATGAATGAAGTAATGCGACTGTTAAATTCAATTTAGTTAGGACTACTAGCATACCAGCAATCATTTGTAAAATTACTATAGTAAAGGCAATAATCCAGCCATAGTAAATAACGCGTTGATTTTTATATTCTTTTACAACGTGCCAAGTTATGTATGCAATCCAAATGAAAAAGATAAGAACTGCTAGGCGATGTCCCATTTGCACCCATTCGTACATATTATTAAAAGGTGCGAACGGTGTTTCGTTATAGCAAAATGGCCAGTCAGGACATATTAAGCTAGAATCTGTATGGCGAACAAGCGCCCCTGTATAAACGACTAAATAAGAATAAATTGTGACAGCAATTGTATGCCAACGTAACTTTTTACCAATAAATACGTTATCGGCATCAAATTTCCGATCGACTTCAAATACAATCATAGAAAGAAGGAGCACAGCAGCAAAGGAAATAAGAGAAATCCCAAAGTGGAGCGCTAATATAAAATCGCCTTGTCCCCACAACACTTGAGCTGCTCCAATAAGAGCTTGTGCGATTAAGAAAAACATCGCTAAGAAACCTAATAATTTTACTTCTCGAATATGACCGAGTTTACGCCATGTCCAAACTGTTAACGCAAGAATTGAAATAGATACAACTCCAGTTACAAGACGATGTGAAAATTCAATTAAGACTTCTGGTGTTATTTCTTTTGGAATAAGAGAACCATTACAATCAGGCCAGTTTCGACCACAGCCTAAGCCACTATCTGTTTTGGTAACAAGAGCCCCACCTAGTAAAATAAGGAGCATTCCAACTGTAGCGGCAACAGCAAACCATTTCATATACTTGTTGTGTTGCATAAAATGAGTCACCTACTTTATCTATGAACATTACATGAAAGTAATGTTTCTGCTAATAGATGATATCGAAAATACAGGTAAAAAACAACTTGTAAAGAGTAGGGAGTATTAGATGTCGATTCCATTTCACAAATTGTTCATAATTTCGTACTCTAACCTTCACAATTCATTTTAGAAAATGATTTACTATAGATATGTTGTTTTTATTATATTTCTAGACAAAGCTAATTTTAACAACTTCATCTAAATTTCACTTAATGTCTAGAAATCAATCGCAAATTTCGCTATAGTAATTGGTAGCGGAATATGCTTACAAAAATGAAAGGAGAGGTATCATGTCAAACGGTCGTGCACTGGCGGCTACTAGAAATGGTGGACCAGCATCAACATCTGTTGTAAAAGATTTCTTAGCACTGATAAAAATTGGAATTGTTAACTCGAATCTTGTCACAACGTTTACAGGGATGTGGCTGGCATTTCAATTTACTAGTAGACACTTCTTGCAAGAGCTTGATGTCATATTGTTCACCATGCTGGGTGCAGCATTGATTATAGGTGGCTCGGGCGCAATGAATAACTTTATTGATCAAGATATTGACCCAATCATGAAAAGAACGAAGGCAAGACCGACAGTGACGGGTAGATTTAAGTCGAATTTTGTACTGACCATTGCCCTCTCATTTTTAATTGTAGGTGAAATTTTGTTATTTGCGGCATCGTTTGCGGCCGGCATGTGGGGACTTGTAGGAATATTTGCTTATGTTGTTCTGTACTCAATGTGGTCAAAGAGAAA
>Ga0209676_1002451_pt1 | contig 13155 bp, 10 predicted proteins | sample AraplaCvi_mLB_r2_FD_184282 | JGI IMG/M metagenome (GOLD analysis project Ga0209676, IMG submission 184282) | Arabidopsis root microbial communities from North Carolina, USA - plate scrape MF_Cvi_mLB_r2 (SPAdes) (version 2) | ecosystem: Host-associated > Plants > Roots > Endosphere | place: USA...
GGATCAGGCTCAATATGATGCTGATCGCACCCTCGGCCAACGGAGTGAGCGTCATCTTCCGCTGATACCCGATTCCGATCGATATTGTCACGTAAGGCAGGACGGCGTTGCGAATGAGCGTAGCCCAGATCAGGCAGGACAATATGTCCGCGGCGTTCCTAGCATAGTCCTGATTGAGCCAGAGCCCGAGAAGCGCCTGCCCTTCGAACGCGAGCGGCAAGGAAGCCAGCAGGGCGGCACCGACAATCAGGCGAGAGCTGCGTTCGAGCAATGCACGCAGCGCACTGCCGTCAGGGTCCTCTGGCAGGCTGGCCGCCGCTGGGATCAAGGCATTCGCAAGCGAGCTCAGCGTCCCGGATACCAACGTCATCAGCGTGACGCTGACCGCATAAAAGGCCGTTGCCGCATAATCATATCGGCCGACGATGATCAGATCGAGCCCGCTCACCATCAGCATCGCGATGCTCCACAAGGTCAGGCTCAGGCAAAAGCCAGCCAGTTCGCGGCCATGTCCGGGGGCGATCAGCCTGGGAGACAAGGTTGGAGCATGCGTGCGGGTCCGCCATGCATACCAAAGGGCAATGACTATCCCGACCGAGATAACCGCGTAGACGATGCCGAGGACGCCGAGATTGTGGGAGAAGCCAGCCACGACCAGCCCCACCGCCAGCACAAGCCGGCCAACTCCCTGGATCTTTGCCGGGATGTCCGATCGTTGCCTGCCGGCGAAGACAGCGGCCAGGACCGAGGATGGCAGGTTGATCGCCAGGGCGAGACCGACGAGAATGATCGCAACGCGCGTTTGCCCGACCAGAGCCGAGGAAAGACTGGGCACGATCCGCTCAATCGACAATCCGACGACGCATATTGCCACCCAGCCTATGCTGCTCGTAGCGACCATGAACCAGAAGGCGGTCGTGACAATCCCGTCACGCTGGGCATAGTGCTCGCGCGCTTCCCAATAGGCCACGTAACGACCGACTGCGATCTGGATTCCGAAGCCAAACAGCGCGACATAGGTGCCGATCTGCAAGGCAAGTGCCCAGGCCCCATAGGCCTCAGGACTTAGCGATTGCGTGAGAAACGGAGGCACCAGCACTGCGACGACAGCGCTGGAGCTGCCATTCACGGCATTCCAGATCGCATTAGAAAGAACTCTGGCTTGCACCGACTGCTCTTCAATCTTGCAGATTGCGGACTGGGATCGAATGGTCCCACGCGAGATTCGCCGAACATGCCGCTTGCATTGATGCAGATCCTCTAATCGGATGACAGGAGCATCCGGCAAAGTTTGGTCGAGGGCGCCTTGCCCGATTGTAGCCGTTTGTGAAAGCAGCTGTTTCACGAAAAGGCCGAACTAGCCCGTTCTTCCGAACGTCTAGGCTGAGGAGTCGTCATCCATCTGATAGAACATCGGGTTCTTGAGCCATTCGACGATAGCGGACTCGCGCCAGCCGGCGCAGCGGGTGCTGATCTGGACGTTCTTGGGGAAGGTGCCGTTCTGCATCTTGCGGTACATGGTCGAGCGGCTGAGGCCGGTGCGTTCGAGGACGGCCTTGATCCGGAGGATGCGGTCGGGGGTGTCGGTCTGCATTGGTATCACCTTGCACTTGGTGCCGTTGAGTGGTGCGCCCCGGGGTAAGTTGGGCAGGAATCCAGGCAGGTGAAAAGGGTCTCTTGGGTGTCAGAGGGTGCCTTTGCGGCCACAGCGTGCACAAACGTAGCATAGCGTAGATCGTTGGAATCGGGGCGGTCGTGTCAGGGCGTCCCACGCTGCGCGTGGCCGCGCTCTAGGCCGCGAATCGCGACCCCGAGTCGCTGTGCGTCTCGGCCCTTTCGGGTGACGATCGCTGACGTTTGACGGCGATGCCGTTCAGCGGAACGCGATGTCTGATGGGCGTTCTCTGACGGACTGCTGCGCAGCCGCCAGGGTCCGCGGCGCTTTTCGTTTTCCGCGTGGCACACTCGACCCGGCTGGAAGGCACGGCGGCGGCTGGCGCACGGTCGCGCGCGCACGCCGCCGCGACGGCCACCCGGAGTCGAGAGTGCTGCTTTGGTGGGCGCCTTCGGCGCCGGGCGCTTCGCGCGGAAGATCTGCGGACGGCGCGGGCGCGCCGGCGTTTGCCTGCCGGCCGCGGCCAAGGGGGGTGGTCGGTCGCTCCCTCTAGTCCCGTCGCGGCGGGCCGCAACCCGCTGCGCGGGTCCTCCACTTTGTTGCGGCCCTGCGGGTGCTGCCCGCCGCTCAAGCGGGACTGCCGGTCTGCTCCTTGCCGCCCACCCCCCTTTTCCGGGGCCGGTGCGGTGTTTGAAGAGGAGTAGGACCAATGGAACTCAAGCATATCGATACCGCCAAGCTCTGCATCTCCGCTGTGAACATGCGGGCCAAGGGCAAGGCCGACCTGTCGCACATCCTGCCGTCGATCCGGGCCCGGGGCGTGCTGGTGCCGCTGATCGTGCGGCCGACCGGGGAAGCCGAGCGCTTCGAGATCGTGGCGGGCAAGCGGCGCTATCATGCGGCGCTGACAGTCGCGGAGGAGAGCGGCGAGAGCGAGCCCCTGCCCTGCGCGGTCATGGCACCGGGCGACGATGCGGCGGCGCTGGAAGCCTCGCTGATCGAGAATGTCGCGCGGCTGGACCCCGACGAGGTGACCCTGTGGGAAAGCTTCACGCGGCTGGTGCGTGAGGGGCGTTCGCCGGAGGAGATCGCGCTCACCTTCGGGCTGACCGAACTGCAGGTGAAGCGCACGCTGGCACTGGGCAATCTGCTGCCGCGTATCCGGGGGCTGTACCGCAAGGGCGACATCGATGCGGCAACGGTGCGGCACCTGACCCTCGCCTCCAAATCGCGGCAGCGTGACTGGCTGGCGCTGTTCGACGATCCCGATACGCATTGCCCGGCCGGGCATCAGCTCAAGGCGTGGTTGTTCGGCGGCGCGTCGGTGCCGGTTGGGGCGGCGCTGTTCGATCTGGCTGACTATCCGGGCGATCTGGTGTCGGACCTGTTTGGTGAGGAGCGCTTCTTCGCCGACACCGCCAGCTTCTGGGCGGCGCAGACGCCCGCCATCGAAGCCAAGGCCGAGGGGTATCGCGAGGCGGGGTGGTCCGAGGTGGTGGTACTTCCGACCGGCGACACCTTCCATAGCTGGGAGCATGAGCGCTGCCCCAAGCGCAAGGGCGGCAAGGTGTTCCTCGCGGTCAGTGCGCGCGGCGATGTGACCGTCCATGAGGGCTATATCTCGACCAAAGAGGCGCGGCGGCGCGAGCGGGGCGAGGCCAGCCGGGACGAGAAGCCGGTACGGCCCGAGGTTAGCGCGCCGATCCAGAACTATGTCGATCTGCACCGGCATGCCGCCGTGCGTGCCGATCTGATCGGCCAGCCCTCGGTCGCGCTGCGGCTGATGGTGGCGCATGCCATTGTCGGGTCGCCGCTCTGGAATGTACGGATAGAGGATCAGCGGGCATCCAGCGATGCGATTGCCGAGAGCGTCGAGACCTGCGTGTCGGAAGCACGGTTCGACGAGAAGCGGCGCGCGGTGCTGGCGTTGCTCGGCTTCGATCCCGAAACCCCGACCGTGATGCGCGGCTATGAGGGTGAGCATGGCCTTGCCGGGCTGTTCGTCCGACTGTTGCAGCTTCCCGATCCTGCGTTGCTGGACGTGGCGGCGATCGTCATGGGCGAAACGCTGGAGGCAGGAAGCGCGCTGATCGAAGTGCTGGGGCCGTTGCTCGGGACCGACATGGCCAAGGTTTGGCAGGCGGATGACGCCTTGCTGGACCTGATCCGCGACCGCGAGGTGATTGGCTGCATGCTGGCCGATGTGGCAGGCGATGCGGTCGCCAGCGCCAACGAGGCCGCTACGGCCAAGGTGAAGCGCGGGATCGTTCGTGATTGCCTGACCGGCGCGAATGGCCGGGTCAAGGTCGAGGGCTGGGTGCCGAAGTGGATGGCCTTCCCGCCTGCCGCCTACACCGCGCGCGGCGGCGTATCGACCGTTGCCCGGGCCGAGAAGATGGCGAGCCTCGCCCTCACCCCCGAACCGCTGTCGCTGCGCGCAGCCGCGTGACCGATGCTGGCGGTCGCGAGGCCGCCAGCCTCCTCACAGGAGGGAGACTTGTCATGATCGACACCCCCGATCCCCGCACGCTGCGGCGACTGCGCCGAGCGATCCGCAGGCTGCCGCGTGACCAGCATGCCGTGTTCTGCGCCGTCCGGTACGAAGACCTGGATTACGAGCAGGTCGCCGCGCGCACCGGACTGACCGTCCGGGAAGTCGAACACCTGCTCGCACAGGCGCTGTTCGCGATCATGCGCGACATGGATCGCGCGCCGCGCCGCCGCTGGTGGCGCTTCTGGTGACTGACAACAACCGCGCGGGGCTCCCTGCGCGGTTGTTCTTTTCTGTCACGCTCGGATAGGATCGCCTCAAATGCGTACCGACCTCGATCATCTGCCTCTGGCCAAGCAGCGCGAGCTGGAACGCGTCGTCCAGATCCTCTTCGAGGAGTTCGGCGACGCGACCGCCATCGCGAACTCGGAGTGGAAGAAGAACGCGCGCATCCTCAAGGTCATTCTCTACGGCAGCTATGCGCGCGGCGGCTGGGTCGATGAGCCGCACACCGCCAAGGGCTATCAGTCCGATTTCGACCTGCTGGTGATCGTCAACAACGATAAACTCACCGACCGAGTCGAATATTGGGTGAAGGCCGAGGACCGGCTCAACCGCGAACTGGCGATCACCAAGACGCTGCGCACGCCGGTCAATTTCATCGTGCACACGATGCATGAGGTGAACGACGGGCTCGCGCATGGGCGCTACTTTTTCATGGACGTCGCACGGGACGGGATCGCGCTCTACCAGAGCGAGGACACCGAATTCCACGAGCCCAAGCCGAAGACCCCTGCGCAGGCGCTGGCGATGGCGCGGGAGTATTTCGAGGAGTGGTATCCGAGCGCGAGCGTTTTCCTCGATACCGCCAACGGACTGGTCGAGAAAGGCCGCACGAAGGAAGCCGCCTTCATCATGCACCAAGCCGCCGAACGGCTATATCACTGCGTGTTGCTGGTCGGCACTTTCTACACACCGCACACCCACAACCTCGGCTTTTTGCGCACTCAAGCCGAGCGGATTGACCCGCGTCTGGTCGACGCATGGCCGCGCGACAATCGTGCCGACCGATCACGCTTCGAAAAGCTGAAAGAGGCCTACGTGAAGGCGCGCTATTCGAAGCACTATCGGATCAGCGAGGAGGAACTGGCGTGGCTCAGCGAGCGCGTTGAGGCGCTCGGCCAGGCCGTGCAGGTTGTCTGCGAAGAAAGGATCGCGGCGCTGGAGCAAAGCGCAGCAGCCTGACGAAGGCTTATAGCAGCTCCCGACCAAATTCAGCCAGCCATACAGTGTGAACGCGGTGCCCGAAACCCACCTCCCTTAGCGCTAGACCGATCCTGCCTCGGCTATCCCGCGGCACCTTCGTTTGCGGGAAAGCTGGCGGGGAGGTTGGCGCGGGGAGAGCCAATTACCATTTTGTGCCCTCGTTCAAATCGAGGAAGAAAAAATGCCGATCTATACGATTGATGTTGCAGGGAGACCGTGGCTGGTTTGCGATGCGCAGAATACGAATGAACCGAAGGATGTCGCTCAGAAGAGCGGGCATACGACAGGTGTCAAGGTGAGGACTGCTACCACTGGAGAGGCAGCAGTTCTGAAGGTCGAGCGGCTACTTGCAGAAAAAGAGGGCCGCGATCCCGACAAAGTGTTTGGCGTTCGCTTGTAATTGGTGAGGCGGTCGTCGGCGAGGCTTTAGCTGGCGGCCGCCCCGGCTGCCCAAACATCGGCTGTCCCGAAATCCGATAGTTTTCAGGACAGCCGAGCGCACGGCAAGTGGCAGCTATCCGTGTCAATGCTCCCGAAAGCGGCTGGGCAGCAAAGTCCCAATTGCAGCCATCATCGAGCATCCGTTGCTCCGAAAGCTCGTTTACCTCGCCTTCGCCAAAGCGTGATTGCTTAATCGCGCTCACCGCTCCGCAACGTAGCCGCGGCGCTGACCAGCAGCCCAAAGATTATGGCCCGATCATCCTCGGTCAGCTCGATAAGTCCCGCCTTGGCGATCAGCCCGCCAAGTTCGATCAGTTGCCGGGTGCGTTCGCGCCGCTTCACGACCCATGCTCGCTTGTCATTCCGCGCGGTCGTAGCCTGACGGCGATGCCGTGCCACCATCACCCCCCGCAGCGCCGCGCGATTGCTCTCCAGCGCCGCCGCCAGAGCTACGCGTACGTTGAAAGAAAGCCGCGCCTCGCTTGCGCCAGCCCTCCTTTGTCGCCGTGTCTTTGGTCTCGGCAGCATGGAGCAGCGCGCCGGCTAGTTGTTCGACCGGCAACATATCCGCGCCGCTGGCCACGACCATCTCGCCAAGCTGGCGCAGCTTCTGCTCGCGCAGCTGCCTGGCCTTGTCGTTGAGTACCTTCAGTTCAGCATCATAATCACGCGGTTTGCGCATCGCTCGTTCCTCATTTGCACGATGAGGGCCGACCAGTTATCGCCGTCTTCGATCAGCCACAACGCCTTGAAATCTCATGGGATTACGCAGTCCCGAGAAAGATGAATTCTTTCGAGGGCGCGCTTATACGTCGTGCCGACGTTGCTTGTGTAGTGTAAGTGGATTGCTGCCATGGCGATCTACCATTTCTCGGCCAAGATCATTTCCCGCGCCAACGGATCGTCGGCGCTCGCGTCTGCGGCCTATCGCTCTGCTTCGCGCCTCCATGACCAGCGACTGGATCGCCATCACGACTTTTCGAACAAGGCCGGAGTCGTCCACTCCGAGTTGCTGTTGCCGGAAGGCGCGCCTGGGCACCTAGCCGACCGCGAGAAGCTCTGGAATGCGGTCGAGGCAGCCGAGCTGCGCAAGGACGCGCAGCTTTCGCGCGAGGTGGAGTTCGCAATTCCGCGCGAGCTGGACCAGACCGAAGGCATCCGGCTGGCGCGCGAGTTCGTCGAACGGGAGTTCGTCGCGCAAGGCATGATCGCCGATCTCAATGTGCATTGGGATGTCGGCGCCGATGGCGAGCCCAAGCCACACGCGCATGTGATGCTCACGCTTCGCGATGTTGATGAAAACGGCTTCGGCAAGAAGAACCGGGACTGGAATCGCACTGACCTTCTGGAGAAGTGGCGCGAGCGCTGGGCTGAGCACGTCAACACCCGGCTGGCGGAACTCGATATCGACGCACGGGTCGATCATCGCTCCTTGGAAGCGCAGGGCATCGACCTCGAGCCCCAGCACAAGATCGGCCCGGCCGCTGCCCGGATGGCGGAGCAGGGGCTCGCCTCCGAACGGCTGGAGGAACACCATGCCATCGCCCGCGCCAACGGCGAGAAGCTTCTGGCGAACCCGGCGCTGGCGCTCGACACGATTACCCTCACCCAGGCGACCTTCACCACGCGCGACCTGGCGATGTTCGTGCACCGGCATAGCGAGGGGAAGGATCAGTTCGACCAAGTAATGGCGGAGGTGCGAACCTCGCCGGAACTGGTCGCGCTTGGCAAGGATGGGCGCGGTCAGGATCGCTTCACCAGCCGCGATATGATCGAGACCGAGAAGCGGCTTGAGCGCGCCACTGTTCGGCTGGAGGCAAGCCGCCGGCACGGCATGGACGAGCAGCATCGCAAGCTCGCTCTGGTGCGCGCGGAGATGCGGGGGCTGGTGCTATCTAGCGAGCAGCGCAATGCCTTCGATCACGTCACCAAGGGACAGGGGCTTGGCGTCGTGATCGGCTATGCCGGCACCGGCAAATCGGCGATGCTCGGCGTCGCGCGCCAGGCGTGGGAGAGTGCTGGCTATTCGGTCCGCGGCGTAGCGCTGTCCGGCATCGCCGCCGAGAACCTGGAAAGCGGTTCGGGCATCGCCTCGCGAACGATCGCCAGCATGGAGCATCAATGGGCCGACGGACGCGAGCTGCTCACCAATCGCGATGTGCTGGTAATCGACGAGGCCGGGATGATCGGCACGCGGCAGATGGAGCGCGTGCTTACCGAAGCCGAGAAGCGCGGTGCCAAGGTCGTGCTGGTCGGCGACCTTGAACAGCTCCAGGCGATAGCAGCAGGTGCCGCATTCCGGGCGACCGCCGAGCGGCATGGTAGTATCGAGATCACCGAGATCCGCCGCCAGCGCGAGGACTGGCAGCGCGACGCCACGCGCTACCTCGCCACCGAGCGGACCGCGGAAGCGATCAGTGCCTATAGCCGGCACGACCGCATCCATGATGCCGAAACGCGCGAGGCCGCACGCGCCGATCTGATCGATCGGTGGGATCGTGATCGTTCCGAAGCGCCGGGCGCTTCGCGGATCATCCTTACCCACACGAATGATGAGGTGCGCGAACTCAATGTCGCCGCGCGCGACAGGCTGCGCGCCGCGGGTGAAATTGGCGAAGATGTGATGATCTCGACCGAGCGCGGGCAGCGTGAATTCGCGCCCGGCGACCGGATCATGTTCCTGCGCAATGAGCGCAGCCTCGGTGTGAAGAACGGCACGCTTGGACAGGTGCAGTCGGTCACCCAAGCGCGGATGGCAGTGCTGTTAGACGACGGACATTCGATTGCCTTCGACGTGAAGGGCTATGCGAACCTCGACCACGGCTATGCCGCGACCGTCCACAAGGCGCAGGGTGTGACGGTCGATCGCGTGCATGTTCTCGCCACACCCGGGCTCGATCGGCACGCTGCCTATGTTGCGCTATCGCGCCACCGCGACAGCGTCGATCTTCATTATGGTCGCGACGATTTCGCAGATCGGCAAGCATTGACCCAGGCGCTGTCGCGCGAGCGCGGCAAGGACATGGTGGCGGATTATCCGGATCCTGAACAGGCGCGGGCGCAGCAGTCTGAGCGTAACCGCTTCGACGGGCTGAAGCTTCGCGTCACGCCGGATGCGCCGGAACTATCTCCGTTCGAACGAGCAGTTGTGCGCGTTGCCCGGGCGGTTGCCGAGATCGTGCGCGTGCGGGCCGGTGGCTCTGCGGAGCTTCCGTATCAGCGTGACGCTCTCGACAAGGCTGTCGCTAAAATGGAGGGGCTACGGCCGGGCGTTAAGCGCGACCTGCAAAACTTGTTCAACGCCGATCGCACCTTGATCGATGAAGCGGCGAACGGACGATCCCAAAGGGCGATCCGGGCGATGGCGCTGGAAGCCGAGATGCGGGCCGATCCAGCCAAGCGGGCCGATCGGTTTGTTGCGCGCTGGGATAAGCTACAGAAGCAGTCCCAGTTCGCCTACGTGGCTGGCGATATGACGAGCTACAAAGCTATGCGGAGCGAGATGGCGGGCATGGCGAAGAGCCTCGAACGAGACCCGCAGATGGAGTCGATCCTCGCAGCCCGCAAAGCTCAGCTCGGAATTACGATCCATACTGGACGCCGGCTCGGAGCGGAGTTGGCATTTAATCATGGGATCGACTTCGGGAGGGGGCGTGGACTCGGTCGCTAGCGACGGATCCGCTTTGTGCCTCAAATTCAGTCGCCCGAGCGTAGATGGGCGACCTGAAGCCTGCCTTATCATCCAGCCTGCCATCACGCTCTCGCGAGGTTACTGATCTGGCGTACCCGCACCTTTGCAACCAGTCGCGCGACGAAGCGAACATCGGTTGCCCTACAACAGAACGGGCAATGGGTTTCAGGGACCACTTAGGAATTGCAGCCTCCTCGCCTAGGTCATACCGCTCGCCTAACCTGTTCGGGATGCGCGATTCGATGATTTCTCCACTTGCGACCTATTCCGCTTCCATCGAACACCAAATAAGTTACTGTTAAGATTCAGGAAGAACTATAACCTTATTGATAAATCTCACTTAACCGCATGCTTTCCCCACACAAAGTGTGGGGTAAAAATGAGGGCGCTCACCTGATGATCGAAGCTGGGGTGGAATCCGCTCAAATGCGGGGAATTGGCTAGAATCGATCACCGGATTGTTGTCGAACCGATGTGTGTTCAACGGCAACCGCCGCATTGCAATATCCAAGAGGTTTGAAGCACATGTCGGATTCCAAGCCGATCATTCCTGTCATCCTGTCGGGAGGATCGGGCACTCGCCTCTGGCCGATGTCGCGCGCGGAAAAGCCCAAGCAATTGCTCTCGCTTACGGCCGAAGAGACGATGCTCCAGCTCACCGCGCGCCGTGCGTCGGGCGGGCGGTTCGGGGCCCCGATCGTCGTCGCCAATGCGTATCATGCCGATATGGTGGAGGAGCAGCTCGCCGCCGCTGACAGTAGCGCGCGGGCACTGGTGCTGGAGCCGATGGGCCGCAATACGGCACCAGCGATCGCGCTTGCCGCCATCGCCGCCGGCGGTGGCGAGGAGCCGCTGCTGGTGATGCCGTCCGATCACGTCATCACCGATGTCGATGCCTTCCACGCCGCTATCGAGGCAGCCCTCCCAATGGTGCGCGATGGCTGGCTGGTTACCTTTGGGATCACGCCCGACGCGGCCGAGACCGGTTATGGCTGGATCAAGATCGGTGCGGAAATCGGTGGCGGGGTCCACGGGGTCGAGCGCTTCGTCGAGAAGCCACCCCGCGAAAAGGCCGAGGAAATGCTCGCCCAGGGCGGGCATACCTGGAATGGCGGCATCTTCCTGTTTCGCGCCGACGTCTATCTGGGAGCGCTGGCCAGCCATGCGCCGGAGATGCTTGCCGCTGCCCAGGTCTCAATGGAAAAGGGGCGCCGCGAAGGCGCGCGGATCTGGCCCGATGCCGAAGCATTTGCCGCCAGCCCTTCCGATTCGATCGATTATGCTGTGATGGAAAAGGCACCGCGCGTGGCCGTGGTGCCTGTTGCCATGGGCTGGAGCGATGTCGGCAGCTGGGACGCTCTTCACGCAATCAGCCATGCCGATGCCGGCGGCAACGTCGTGCGCGGTGACGCGGTGGTAATCGAATCGAGCAACTGCCTCGTCCGCGTCGAGCCCGGCAAGCGCGTCGCACTCGTCGGCGTCGATGATCTGATCGTGGTCGTCTCCGGTGATGACATCCTCGTCCTGCCCCGCGGCCGCAGTCAGGAAGTGAAGAAGGTCATCGAGGCCATGCAGAACGGCGACTAGCAGCCTAAGAGCCGCAATCGGATAGCCCAGGATGCCGCCGAACGGATCGGGAGTGGTAGCCACTTGTCGGCGTCAGCGAATTATTGCGTGCCGGATCGATGGCGACGAGCGCGACAGGGCTGAAGGGCAGCGTGTCCATGCAAAGCCCTAAAACCCCTGCCGGCCCCCATCCGCCCTCTTGAGTCAGTTCCCGCGCTCTAAACAGGGCGACGACGCGTCATTGGCATGCCTGCATAAACGTCGCGTTGATGCAGCTAACGTGCCGATGCGCGGAGCCTGTTGGGTTTCAGTGACCATAGTGTTTAATGCCGCGCAGACGCAGCTTGCGGCGTTGGCGCTTGCGCCACGCGATACCGCCCCATGTGATCCCAACCAGCACCATTGTCCCAATCAGAGCGTAAGCAATTAATTCCCTTTCCATCAATGCCCCATCCGTGATGTTCTTTGCCAAGCAGCGACTCCAGACGAACCAAGCCCTCCGGTTCGGCATCTGTTGCCCCATGACGAAGTCATAGCAAGACTTCCTCAACTTTCGTCAATCGGGTGAGCGCATTTCCTACTCGAAAGCACGAATTCTGCGCCATTTTGGCGGGGTACCCTCTCTCGCCACACCTCTGTCGCCCTGAAACTTCGTGCTTTCGGGTAGGAAATCGAGTGCAGCCGCGCTTTCATTTGGGCAGCGGCGGATTGGCCGAGAAACGCAGGAATGTCTGCGCTGCCCGCAAACCAACCGCGATTGGCGGCGCGAAGCGGTCATGCCATGTCGCGCCGCTTCACAAGATCTCACAATAAGTGTGGAGAAAAATGTGGGGTAGCCGATAGGGACATTAGAAAAATCTGTGTAGATTCAATGCACTATTGAAGAATCTGAGATTCTTCCCGCGTCGCCGCTTGACGCTAGCCATGTGATTCGGAACGTGGAGGCAAAAGGGGCCAGAGATTGGTCCATATCAGCTCGGAGCGTCCCCCAATGCTTTCCGTACTTTTTCCGTACAAGCGCCGAGTGGGGGCACTACGTCATTGAAAATAATGGCGCGCCCGAAGGGAGCGACATCGAACCCGTCAGGGTTCGCAAGCGCGAACGCGCGCCCGAGCTTATGCGAGGATCTTCTGGCAAAATTGGCGCACCCGACAGGATTCGAACCTGTGGCCTCTGCCTTCGGAGGGCAGCGCTCTATCCAGCTGAGCTACGGGTGCCTAGAACAGGGCGCGTAGCAAAGCCTTTGCCGCCGCGCCAGTGGTTCAATGCGCCGAGACCGCCTTCTTTTTCGGCGCCGGCGTCTTGGGCTTGTAGGGACACAGGTCCTCGACCGCGCAGCGCCAGCACTCCGGCGTGCGCGCCTTGCAGGTGTAGCGGCCGTGCAGGATCAGCCAGTGATGCGCGTGCAGGCGGAAGGGCTGGGGCACCGCTTTCTCCAGCTTCTTCTCCACCGCCAGCGGAGTCTTGCCCGGCGCCAGCCCGGTCCGGTTGCCGACCCGGAAGATGTGCGTATCGACCGCGAAGGTCTCCGCGCCGAACGCCACGTTCATCACCACGTTCGCGGTCTTGCGCCCCACGCCCGGCAGCAGTTCGAGCGCGTCGCGGTCATTGGGCACCTGCCCGCCATGGTCGCGGATCAGCGCCTCGGACAAGGCGATCACGTTCTTAGCCTTGGTGTTGAACAGCCCGATCGTCTTGATGTGCTGCTTGAGCCCGTCCTCGCCCAGCGCGACCATCTTGGCCGGGGTATCGACTTCGCGGAACAGCGCGCGCGTGGCCTTGTTCACCCCGGCATCGGTCGCCTGGGCCGAGAGCACCACCGCGACGAGCAGCGTATAGTCGTTGACCGATTCGAGCTCGGTCTCGGGATGGGGATTGTCCGCGGCCAGGCGCGAGAAGAACTCGAAGACGTCCGCCTTCTTCACCCGCCCAGCACCTGGTCCATCGTGTAGCGCCCGGCCGGCTTGCCCGCGAGCCACAGCGCCGCGCGGACCGCGCCGCGCGCGAAGATCGCCCGGTCGTCGGCGCGGTGGGTAAGCTCGATTCGCTCGCCATTGGTGGCAAAGACAACGCTGTGATCGCCC
>Ga0209676_1002459_pt1 | contig 13100 bp, 14 predicted proteins | sample AraplaCvi_mLB_r2_FD_184282 | JGI IMG/M metagenome (GOLD analysis project Ga0209676, IMG submission 184282) | Arabidopsis root microbial communities from North Carolina, USA - plate scrape MF_Cvi_mLB_r2 (SPAdes) (version 2) | ecosystem: Host-associated > Plants > Roots > Endosphere | place: USA...
TATTGTATAAACGAAAAAGGACCTAGCTTTCGCTAGGTCCTCTTTCTGATGTTAAAATTAACATCAAGGGGATGGGAGAAATTTTCACGTTCAACAAAGGGGTATTTGTGTTTGTGAAGTAATTCACACCCTAATAATACAATTAATTATTCCTTTTGGCAACCGTTTGAACAATATTTCACATTTTAGACACATTCTATTCCAATATAGAAAAAAATGGTGCAAATACTTTGCACCATTTTCTATATACTTACTTTTGGTTAAACAATAACTCTTCCATTTCATTTAACATTTCTTCGAATACTTTTAATGCCTCTACAATCGGCTGTGAAGAAGTCATATCAACTCCTGCTTTTTTCAATACTTCAATTGGATAATTAGAGCTTCCTGACTTTAAGAAACCTAAGTATCTTTCAACTGCAGGTTCGCCTTCTTCTAAGATTTGTTTTGAAAGGGCAGTAGCTGCGCTAAATCCAGTTGCATATTGATATACATAATAGTTGTAATAGAAATGTGGAATTCTGCTCCACTCTAAACCGATTAATTCATCGATTACAATTTCATCACCAAAATATTTCTTGTTTAGCTCATAATATGTCTCAGTTAATAAATCAGGTGTTAAAGCCTCACCATTTTGAGCTAATTGGTGAATAGCGTGTTCATATTCAGCAAACATTGTTTGACGGAATACAGTACCTCTAAACGTTTCTAGATAGTGGTTTAGTAAATATAGTCTTTGTTTTGGGTCTTCTGTATTTTTTAACATATAATCATTTAAAATTGCTTCATTACAAGTAGATGCTACTTCTGCTACGAAAATTGAGTAGTCTCCATAGATATATGGTTGATTCTTTCTTGTGTAATAACTATGAACAGAGTGTCCAAACTCATGTGCTAAAGTAAATAAATTATTTACATTATCTTGCCAGTTCATTAGGATATATGGATTTGTTCCATATGCACCAGAAGAATAAGCACCACTACGTTTACCTTTATTTTCTACTACGTCTACCCAACGGTTTTCGTATGCTTCTTTTAATATTTCAATATACTCATCGCCAAGTGGCGTTAAAGCTTTTAATAAAATATCCTTTGCTTCATCGTACGTTACTTCCATTTTCACTTCTTCTACTAAAGGCGTAAATAGATCATACATATGGATTTCATCTAATTTTAATGCCTTTTTACGAAGTGCTACATATCGATGTAATAAATCTAAGTGCTCATTTACAGTCGATACTAATTGATCATAAACAACTTCAGGAATTGCATTGTTACTTAATGCCGCATGACGAGCATTATCATATTTTCTTACTCTCGCGTTAAAATTGTTCTTTTTAACAGAACCACCTAAAGTACTCGAGAATGTGTTTTTATAAGCATCATAAGTGTTATAAACGGCTTCAAAAGCGTCTTTACGCACTTTACGATTACTACTTTCTAAAAACTGAATATAACGGCCATGCGTAATCTCTACTTCTTCACCGTTTTCATTTTCAATTGTCGGGAATTTTAAATCTGCGTTATTTAACATTCCAAAAGTATTTGAAGATGCTGATAATACTTCTGAAGCTTGTGCCATAATATCTTCTTCTTCAGCAGAAAGAACATGAGGCTTCTGTTTTAAAATTTCTTCCAATGAATGCTTGTACAGATTTAATTCTTCATTTTCTTCTAAATATGAATTTAATGTCTCATCTTTAATCGTTAATAATTCCGGTACAAAGAATGACATCGCACTTGAAGCCTTTGTATATAAGTTTTTCGCACGATCATCTAATGCTTGGAAAGTTGAATTAGTAGTATCTTGGTCATAACGCATATGAGAGTATGTATACAATTTTCCTAATAAGAATGAAATTTCATCTTGTCTTTTTAAAGCATTTAAAAGTACTGATGAAGATTCACCTAACTTACCTTTAAATTCAGCAAATGTAGGAATTAATTCTAATACTTTTTTATATTCTTCCTCCCATTTTTCATTTGTTTCATAAATATCTTCTAATTTCCATGTTAAATCTACTGGAACTTCATTTCTAGTTGGTAATTTTTTAACTGCTTTTTGTTCTAGCATGACTAATCCCCCTAAAATTATTATTAGTATTAATAACATTCCAGTGTCTGATTATCAGTTAAAGTGTGAAACAGCAATTCAAATGCAGTACTTGCTGCCAGACAGTCTTCATCCAGGGCATGCTGGAATGATTTTGGAATAATAGCATCCGCTATCTTCATTATTTTACCATTTTTTATCTGTTTTACGATTCCAATTTGCTCTAAAAAATGAATATAATTTTCTACACAGTTCTCCAAATTACTTATTTCTTTATGACTAACTACATTTACTCTCCATATTCCTGTTTCTATTTGTTGAAAGAAAAAATCACTTATTTCTTTTTCAAAAATCATTTCACCAATCTTTTTAGAATGGATAAAATTGAGAAATAATATCCCCTGCCATACAATACAATGTTCATTTAATAAGTAATTGCACGCTAAAGGTACACCAATAACCGCTGGTAAATAATCTATTTGAAGGGTATATAACTGTTCCTTGAGTGGATAAAAGCTCCCCTTATAATATAAATGCTGTTTTTTGCGGTAACCCTTTTTTAATGCACACCATGTGGTGACGAAATCATTTTTATCTATTTTTACTTGAGAAATTAATTGTGAGGGAGTACAATTTTCAATCTTGCAACTCGATTTCATGCCTACAAATATAGTTGGAGAGAAGGCTATTAGTGAGGATAGTTTCACAAATATTCTTTTAGATGGATCGTAAAAACAGAGGGTTGAATGTTGGGAGTTTCCTAAACAATAAATTGCTAACGAATTTAATGCATATGTAAATTTAGATTTTGGTAAATGCATGTTCATGCCTAGAATCCATAAAACTTTCAGAGAAATATCATGATAAGACTTAGTTCGATCAATGATTTGTGGTAATGGAATGATAGAACATTGGTATTCTATACAAATTACATGATTATTGAATTCTACTAAAATGTCTGGACGCTGTTGAATTAAACCAAGATATTTTTCAATATAAACCCTTCCTCCTATCCTTTTAAAGTATTCATAAAGATCGTATTTGCCATCATAGTGCTCTTTACTTTCTTTTCGTGCATTTTCACATTCAGATACACTAATATGAGCAAAATGGGCTCTTCTTTTCATTCCTAACTTTAGTAAGACTTGTTTTTTACAGATCGGACATTTAAATGGTCCCAATTTTTTAATCTCGAATGAACTAGTACTACTTTTCATTTCAAATAAATTTATTTGATTCTCAAATTTATCAAGTGCATTGATCATTCTATCGCCCCTTTCTACTTAAATAGTTCCCCCATTAATTTCATTCCTCCTGCAAAATCACTAAAATCGAATTTTCAAATGCTAAAATAAAGGAATTTCTGAGAGATGTGCGATGAACTTCATGGGACAACATGTTCCACATCGTGTGGACCCAGGAGACTCAAGTCGAGCCCAATGGAAAGCGAAATAACTGAAATGGAAATCAAAATACATTTTTTAACAAAGCCTTTAGAAAAAATAAAAAAACCACCACAAAATGAAAGTTCATCTTGTAATAGTTTTTTTAAAGTAATGGTGCCATTAATCTTGATAACGATTCCATTATTCTCTTATAAATTGGTCTTTTCTTAAATTCATTTAAAAGAATTGGGGCAGAATCTAATAGATCTTGCTGGAAGTCTTTTACTAGGTGCTTAATGCTTTCTTCTAAATATAAGAATGCTGTAACTTCAAAATTCAAATGAAAACTTCTCATATCCATATTAGCTGTACCGACAGATGCAACTTCTCCATCCACAATTAATATTTTACTGTGTAAGAAGCCTTGTTTATATTCATAAATCTCTACACCTGCTTCCAATAATTCTGGAAAGTATGAACGAGATGCATAGAAAACAATTTTCTTATCTGGTCTGTCTGGCATCAAAATCTTTACTTTCACTCCACCATTTGCAGCCACTTTTAGAGCAGTTAACAGATCGTCATCAGGAACAAAGTAAGGTGAAGCAATTAAAATGCTATCTCTTGCACTTGTAATCATTGCAAAAAACAAATCTTTAATGACTTCTTGTTTTCGATCAGGTCCACCAGATACTAGTTGAATGGCACCTGTTGATTGTATATTCTCGGTTGGGATCTCAAAGTACTCAGGATCATCAATAAACTCATTCGTCATATAATACCAATCTTGTAAAAATACAAACTGTAGTGACCTAACACCTTCACCATTTAAATATAAATGAGTGTCTCTCCATTTACCGAAATATTGATCCTTACCTAAATATTCATCCCCGATATTTAATCCCCCGACAAAACCGACTTTAGAATCAATCACAACAATCTTACGGTGATTACGATAATTAATCGTATCGTTTAATACCGGCACTGTCACAGGTGAAAAAGCTAAAATTTCAACTCCAGCTTTTTTTAAATCTTTCACGAATGTTCTAGATAATTTCCAACTTCCAACTGCATCATATAGGAATCGAACTTTGACCCCATTCATTGCTTTTTCGATGAGTACTTCTTTAATTTTCTGTCCAATATCATCATCTCTTACAATATAGAATTCAATATGAATATGATGTTTGGCTTTTTTGAGTTCTTCGATTATTTTTGGAAATGTTTTACTTCCGTTTGTTAGTACTTTTGTTTGTGTGTTCATTGTGACTGGTATATTACTTTGCTTTGATGCAATATTTATTAAATACTCCAATCTTTTATGAGTAGCTAAGAATTCTTTTACCTCTAGATTGTTGGATTGTCTTAATAATTCAGAAGCGTTTTGATCATTAATTGCTTTTTTTCTGTATACTCTCTTTTTTTGATAGTTTTGTCCAAAAAGTAAATAAAAGAAGAAACCTATGACAGGAAAAATCGCTAAAATGACAATCCATGTTAATGTTCTTGCAGGATTTCTATTCTCGAGGAAAATGATAATTGATACACCTATTGCGGTTAATGAAAATAGAATACTAATTGTTCGAAATACAGTAGACTTCTCAAAAAAAGCAAAATTCATTAGCCATATAAACTTAATCGATGGAGAAGCAAAGTATAATATGCATAGTACTATTGATAAAAATATTAAAATTTTTAGTCTAAATTGCATAAAAAATCTCCTTTTAAAAGAAAAGAAACCGATACTTAAGGCATCGGCTATTACAGTAATGGAAAAATAGATTTAAAATGTGGTATTGCTGTACTTTGGTGAATTAATTTACCATATTCTTCTAATACATGTATAGTTACCTTGGAACGATGTCCATATTCAAGCAACATTGATGATAAATAATCTATTTGTTGTTCATCGTAAGCACTATCGTCAAACTTCACATGTAGATAGTAATTACCTTGGTGTGAATATAATGAGCTTTCAAATGATTCTTGCTGAATTGCATGAGATAATGAGATAAAGTCTTCTAAACTTTTGAAGTACATAATGAGTTCATAGTCTTCTTCATCCATTACTTCATATATATCGTCATCTTCTTCATCATCTTCAGTATCATCATCATCATCTACATTTAGAAAAGGTATTTCTAAATTCTTTTCACCTTCACCTAAATTTACTTCAACTTTTTTGCCATCTTTAGAAATTACAGCTTTTGTGACGACAACTTCAAGACCATTGTCTAGTGCCTGTACCTGGATCCATAGGGGGCCACCAGCAATGAATTCCTCTGTTAAATGTGCTTCGTCTATTAATTCCCAGAAAAGTTCTTCACTTCTTTCTCGATCTAACCAGACTTCATCCTTCGAGAATCCTCTTTCTTCAATGTCTAAGTAGGATATGGAGAACTTAAACGTATTTTCATTGATTCTTTCTATTTCCATTGTTTTCCCCCTCCTTATTGAACAACAAGTAATTGCGTTAGACGAAATGGAATACTTACATTCATTAAAGTACATGTATTTATGACGAAAATATAAAATATTGAAATAGTAATTTAGTTAAGCATATGATAAAAAATTAGCCTAAAAGGTAAATTTTTATCTATCTTACCATGAAAAAAAAGTAAATGCGAATAGTAACTACAATTATATTTTATGATATGAATTCAATTTATGGAAATAAAATTCACCTATTTTTTTAAAATCATCATATACCTATTATTATTAGGACAATCAGTTTAAAAGACAATACTTAGTGAGGTGAATTCATGATTGATCTACCGTACATATGGTCCATCTTTATGATTGTCACGATTGACATCGTATTAGGTGGAGATAACGCGATTGTTATCGCATTGGCGTGTAGGAAGCTGCCTTTAAAACAGCGTAATATCGCAATTATTTTTGGTAGTGTTACCGCAATCGTTTTACGAATTGTATTAACAGTTGGAGCAATTTATGTCTTAAAAGTTCCTTTCCTTCATTTAATCGGCGGAATATTACTTTTATACATAGCATGTAAGCTAATTATTCAAGAAGACGACAATTTGTCAGCTGTTAAAGAAAACTATACTGTTTTCCATGCAGTACGAACTATTGTGTTTGCGGATTTAGTGATGGGTATTGATAATGTTTTAGCAATTGCTGGTGCTTCCAATGGAAATCCAACGCTTGTGATTCTAGGACTATCAATTTCAATCCCAATTATCATTTGGGGAAGTAAGATTGTTCTTTGGTTATTAGAACGTTATCCAATTCTAAGCTTTGTTGGTGCATCAGTACTTGCTATTACAGCAAGTAAGATGTTAATTGAGGAACCGATTATTTATCAGTACATTAATGGAAGAACCGATTTGGAATTAATCGTTTGCCTCCTCTGCGTTTCTATCACTCTATTAATAGGTTTTTATTTTAATTCTATAAGATATCGAAGAAAGCCTTCTTAAATATTGTGAAAAAAATAAAGCTGTAAAAAGTATCAATGTTACTTTTTACAGCTTTTTATTATTTTATGACTAGATATTTGTTCAATATGATTGAGAATGCAAATCAATAATTGTATCTTTTTTCACAATTCAGTTTATAATTTTACTCATTTACTAAGCGTTGAGCTTCTCGTAATTGATATGTTCTTACTGAACGTGGTAAAAATCTTCTAATTTCATCCTCGTTATAACCAACTTGTAATCTTTTTTCATCAATTATAATTGGTCTTCTTAATAAACCAGGATGTTTTTGAATGATTTCATATAAATCTTGCAGTGGAAGGCTTTCTAAATCTACATTTAATTCTTGGAATATTTTAGATCTCGTTGAAATAATTTCATCAGTTCCACTTTCAGTCATGCGTAAAATTTGTTTAATTTCATTGATTGATAATGGTTCTGAAAAGATGTTTCTCTCTTTATATGGAATATGATTCTCTTCTAACCACAATTTAGCTTTACGACAAGACGTACAACTTGGTGAATTATATAAAATTACCATATTGCTCTCCCCCTAACTATTTTATCCTTATGAAAAAGTTATATAGTTATTATGATGTTATTTATAAGAATTTGTTATTTATAATAAGTTTAATCTATCACTATATGTTCACATTATACCGTATTGTACGTTAGAAATATAGACCAATTTGTAAAAAAATTTAAAAAAACTTATACAAAAGGTGTACAATTTTCAGTAAATTTTAAAACTTATTAATATACTCATTATTAAACTAAATAACGCGATTACCCCTTTATTATTCTTTCACTTTCTAATACAATAGTAGTAACGCTTACATTTTTAGGAGGCACATCTAATGTACGAATATTTTATTGATCTTTCAATCGTTGCAGTATTAGTGATTGGAATCACTGCATTAAATGGTGTATTTACAAACGCTATAGGCGAAAAAATATTTGGCCGAAATAAAAAAAGCCAATTTGTTGATATGTCTAACAAATTGTCAGCCAATTTTAAACAAGTTGGTGGCAAAGGAAATTTCCGCAAAAAAACATATTGACCAACTGAGGAATAAGTTCAATCTTATTCCTTTTTTTCTGCCATTTTTTGCACTCCCAACGTACTCATCATTAATTACATTTCTTGTTTATTAACATGTACAATTTTTGTATAACAAAAAACCTAGTGAAGACTCACTAGGTTTTTCTATATTACTTATAAAGTTGTTGATAGTTTTTAAATTCTGCTTCAGAACAAAGTACGAAGTGTCCTGGACGAACTTCACGTAACTTTGGTTCTTCATTTGTATAATCATGTTGAGATGGATCATAAACGATACGTTTACGATTGCGCTCATAATCAGGATCCGGAAGTGGAATCGCTGATAATAATGATTTTGTATATGGGTGCATTGGATGATTATATAATTCATCACTATCTGCTAATTCAACGATTTTCCCATGGTACATTACACCAATACGATCACTAATGTATTTAACCATTGATAAATCGTGGGCGATAAATAAATATGTTAATCCTTTTTCTTGTTGTAACTTTCTCATTAAGTTAACAACCTGCGCTTGAATCGAAACGTCAAGAGCTGAAATTGGCTCATCGGCAATAATAAAGTCCGGTTGTACTGCTAGTGCTCTAGCGATACCAATACGTTGACGTTGACCACCTGAGAATTCGTGTGGGAAACGGTTCGCATGTTCTTTATTTAAACCAACTGTTTCAAGTAAATCATAAACCATTTTCATACGCTCTTCTTTGTTACGAGCTAAGCCATGAATATCAATACCTTCAGCAATGATATCTGCAACTTTCATACGTGGATTTAATGAAGCGTATGGGTCTTGGAAAATCATTTGCATACGACGGTTAAATTTCTTTAACTCTTTACGATTTTTCTTACCATGTACATCTTCTCCGTCGAAAATTACTTGGCCGTCTGTCGCATTGTATAAACGAATGATTGCACGTCCAGTTGTAGATTTACCAGAACCTGACTCACCTACTAAACCAAAAGTTTCACCACGATAAATGTCAAATGTAACATCATCAATTGCTTTAACAGTTGTTTTACCTGTACTAAAATATTGTTTTAAATTTTTAACTTCAACTAATTTATCTGCTTTATTTGACATTTACTTCACCTTCTTTCATACGTCGGATACGCTTCTGAACCGCCTCAGGTGGTAATACCTTTGGTGCATCTTCATGTAATAACCATGTAGCAGCGTAATGTGTATCAGACACTTTGAACATTGGAGGTTCCATTTCAAAATCAATTTTTAAAGCATTTGGGTTACGAGGTGCAAACGCATCACCTTTAGGTGGATTTAATAGATCTGGTGGTGTACCAGGGATTGCTACTAATTCCTGACCTTGTTCATTATCTAAATCTGGCATTGAAGCAAGAAGTCCCCAAGTATATGGGTGTTGAGGGTTATAGAACACATCATCAACAGTTCCAAATTCAACTACTCTACCTGCATACATAACCGCTACTTTATCTGCAACGTTTGCTACTACACCTAAATCATGTGTAATGAAGATAATTGCAGAATCAGTTTTTCTTTGAATATCTTTCATAAGCTCTAAGATTTGAGCTTGAATTGTAACGTCAAGAGCTGTTGTAGGCTCATCGGCAATTAATAATTTTGGATTACAAGCTAACGCCATCGCAATAACAACACGTTGTCTCATACCACCAGAGAATTGGTGAGGGTATTGTTTGAAACGCTCTTCAGCTTTAGGAATACCAACAAGATTGATTAATTCTAAAGCAATTTTTTTCGCTTCAGTTTTGCTCATCTTTTGGTGTTTAAGAAGACCTTCCATGATCTGATATCCAATTGTTAATGTTGGATTTAATGATGTCATTGGATCTTGGAAAATCATTGAAATTTCTTTACCACGAATATTTTGCATTTCTTTATCACTAAGTTTAGCCAGGTCTTTTCCGTCAAATAAAATTTCACCTGATTTAATTTTACCTGGTGGGTTTGGAATTAACCCCATTAAAGCTTTTGATGTAACTGATTTACCTGAACCAGATTCACCTACGATTGCTAATGTCTCACCTTTTTTAAGATCAAATGAAACTCCGCGCACTGCTTGGACTTCACCAGCATGAGTATAAAAGGAGACACATAGATCTTTTACTTCTAATAATTTACTCATCGTTCATTCCCCTTCCAGTCTTTATTTACTCATTTTAGGATCTAAAGCGTCGCGTAATCCATCTGCAATTAAGTTGAAACTTAAAATTAGTAAACTGATTACAATCGCCGGAATAATCATCATATGAGGGAAAGTTTGTAAAGACTTAAAGCCGTCACTAACTAATGAACCTAATGATGCTTTTGGTGGAGCAATTCCTAGACCGATGAAGCTAAGGAATGCTTCAGCAAAGATCGCACTTGGAATAGTGAACATCATCATTACGATGATTGGACCCATAATATTAGGGATTAAATGTTTTCCAATTAAGCTTGCATTTGTTGCACCTAATGTTCTAGATGCTAATACGAATTCTTGATTTTTTAATTTTAACATTTGACCACGTACAATACGCGACATACTTACCCAACCGGTTATAACCATCGCTAAAGCGATTGAAAGAATACCAGGGTTTTTGAAAATTAAGATAAACAAGATAACTACGATTAAATATGGAATACCCATTAGGATTTCAGCAAAACGTTGCATAATCGTATCGACTCTACCACCGTAGAATCCAGAAATACCACCGAATGTTACACCAATTAACATATCAATTGTAGCTGCTAATAAACCGATTAAGATTGAAACTCGAGCACCAGCCCATGTTCTAGTAAAGATATCACGACCTAGATCATCTGTACCAAACCAGAAGTTCTCAGTAACCTTTTTCTTCTCATATTGGTCAATACCATATTGGTCAACGCCATCAAATGGTAAGAATTTAACATTTTCTAATACACCAATTTTTGGTGGTAATTTTGCTCTTTTTAAATCTTGATCATCATATTTGTGACCACTCATCATTGGCCCAAATAATACGAAAATTAGTAAGATACCTAAAATCGTAAATCCTAACATTGCACCTTTGTTTTTAAGGAAACGTCTTCTAGCATCCTTCCAAAATGAGTCAGAAGGTCTAGAAATTTTTTCAGCATTCATTAAATCCAATTCGGCAGGTTGGAATAAATCTGATGGTATTTTTTTTGCTGTGTTGTTACTCATTATTTATTACCTCCCGCTAAACGAATTCGTGGATCAATAACACCGTATAAAATATCTACTAAGAAAATAACTAATAATAATAAAGCACTATAGAAGATGGTAGTACCCATGATAACTGTGTAGTCATTTGTTACAATTGAGTTAACAAATTGAGAACCTAGTCCAGGTACAGCATACATATTTTCGATAACTAATGTACCAGTCATTAAGTTTACAGCCATTGGCCCTAAAATTGTTACAACTGGAATCAATGCATTACGTAATGCGTGTTTGATGATAACTCCTACTTTTGAAATACCTTTTGCTTTCGCAGTTACGATATATTCAGAGTTCATAACCTCGATTAACTCAGTTCTAGAGAATCGAGCAACGTTTGCTGTTACGAATACTGACAATGCAATTGTCGGCAAGATCGTATGTGCAAAGCTTTCCCAATATGCTACTGGGAAGATTGGGAATTTTACTGCTAGATATAACTGTAGAATTGCCCCAAATACGAATGATGGAATTGATATTCCTATAACAGCTAGAACGGTAGCACTATAATCATAAATTGTATTATTTTTAAGTGCTGCGATAATTCCAAAAATTAATCCCATAAATGTACCTAATAATAATGCTTGTGCTCCTAATTGAGCAGAAGGACCAATACGACCAACAATCATATCTGTTACTGGACGATTGTCGTATTTATATGAAACTCCTAAATCACCTTTTGCTAGATTTTTCATATAGTTCGCATATTGAACTGGTACTGGCTTATCTAGCCCATACTTATGAAAAATGATTTGCTTTTGCTCAGGTGTAAGTTTCTCCGCATTTCGTAAAGGAGAACCTGGTAATAACTTCATCAAGAAAAATGTAACAGTACAAATTAAAAATAGTGTGACAAACATGTAAATAAATCTTTGTAGCACGTAACGTCCCACAACAGCACCCCCTTGTAAATTTTAAAAAGTTTAGTTTTTTTTGACAATTCTTTCTATAAAAGGAGAATATGCGGACTTACCATATACTCTCCAGAACTACTTCTTTCATTTAAAACATGACTACTTAAATTCGACCCATTAATATGTGTAATCTCCACCAACTGGTGCTTTACAATTCCATTCACATATTCTTTTCTACAAACGCCCGTCCTCTTTGATCAATCAAAGCAATTGCATGGTCGGTCTTCCATTATGCTGCACATACTTTCGAACTCGGTAATTCCCTAACCTTTTCATTGAAGCGGATAAAGAATAGAGTAGTTGTGTTTTCATGTTTAAGCTCATTAGAGTCTTTATATTTTTCTATAAACTCGGAGGTTAAATTTGAACCATCTAATTTACCTGTTTCGTATAAGTTTACTGCTGCTTGGATTTCTTTTACGATATTGTAGTAAGGCTCTTTTAACTTAACAGTACTTTTATCCCAATATTGATCATTTTTAGTCAACTTAAAACTTACATCGTGTTTCCATTTACTTAATGAAAATGGCCCATTGTAAGTTCCTATATTGGCTTCTAATGCATATTTTTCACCTTGTTCCTCGATAAACTTTTCATTTTGCGGGTAAAAAGTTGGGAAAGTAACAAGATTTAAGATATAAGGTACTGGACTTTCTAACTGTACTTGTAACGTTTTGTCATCAATTGCTTTAACACCTAACTGATCAATAGGTATTTTCTTTAGATTAATTGCTTCAGCATTTTTAAAATCGCACATAATGTAAGCGTATTCCGAACCGTGTTCTGGGTCAATAGATTTTTTCAAAGAATATTCAAAATCTTTTACAGACACTAAATCACCATTAGACCTTTTGGCATAATCACAAATATGAAAAGTAAGGTTTCACCTTCTTACTTACTTCATATTGCTCGTCCACTCCATCTATTGGTTGATCATTTTTATCTAATCTATATAATCCTTCCATTACATTTGTCATTACCTCAAATGAAATTGCATTTGTTCAATTCTTACTCTTATGGTTCATGCTGTAAACCTCCTAG
>Ga0209676_1002460_pt1 | contig 13095 bp, 18 predicted proteins | sample AraplaCvi_mLB_r2_FD_184282 | JGI IMG/M metagenome (GOLD analysis project Ga0209676, IMG submission 184282) | Arabidopsis root microbial communities from North Carolina, USA - plate scrape MF_Cvi_mLB_r2 (SPAdes) (version 2) | ecosystem: Host-associated > Plants > Roots > Endosphere | place: USA...
GGTTCGCCTTGAGCCCCGGGTCTCCCCGGATTTCCGCGCCGCCGTGTCCCTCGGCCTGATCAAGCTCGCTCCAAATCCCGGATCCGACAAGCACCCCGAATCATCCGGTTGTGGACGGTTTTCGGGATAAAACTTGTCCGAACCCTGTATCGCCTTACGTGTCGCGACGAATTTCTTCGAAATGTGAAGCTATTGCGGCGTTATTCACAGGGGCGCGAAACAGGGTCAATTCTGATCCGAATTGCCCGGAAATTCGCTCATCCGGGGACGGTGCGGTCCAGCCAATCCTGGATTTCGCCGAGCGCGCGGGCGGCGACGGGGCCGCCGAAATGGATGAAGCCGTGCGGCGCGAGCGGGATTTCTATCAGTTCCGCCGGCGCTTCAGCCGACCAGGCGTCGGCCATCAGCACGCTGTCGTCCCGGAGCGGGTCGAGGTCGCCGGCGATGAAGAGGGCCGGCGGCAGGTCGCGCATGTCTGCGTGCAGGGGAGAGACATCGGCCAAGCGGCGACCGGCTTCGTCTCTATCCGGCAGGAGGCGGGCGAGGTCGGAGGCCAGCGTCGGGCCGTTGAGGATCAAGGCGTCACGACCGGCGGCGCGGACGGAGGGCGTGCCTGTCAGATCATAGACGCCGTAGACCAGTACGCAGCCGCGCACGGCGCTGAGCAGGCCTTCGTCGCGCAGGGCCATGGTCGTGAGGGCGGCGAGGTGGGCGCCGGCGGACTGACCGCACAGGAAGATGTCCATCGTGCCGAAGCGGGCGGCGGCGTTGTCGATCAGCCAGCGTCCGGCGGCGGCGCAGTCGGCGATGGCGTGCTGGAGCAGGACGCCGCGCGTCTCGCTGAGCAGGCGGTAGTCGACGGAGACGACGGCGAGCCCGGTCTCGGCGGCGAGATCGGCATTGAGATGGTCGTTGAGCCCGGCGCTGCCGACGACCCAGCCGCCGCCATGCATGTCGAGGACCACGCCGCGCGGTGGGGTGGGCGGATAGAGGATCCGGACGGGAACGCCACCGTCCGGCGAGGGAATGCGCAGGGTCTCGACGCGGACGCCGCGATGTCTGAGCCAGGCGGCGGTGACGGTCTGGGCCGCGCCGCCGAAGGTGGTGTTGGCCCATTGTCCGACCTGCAGCCGCCAGCCGTCCGGCTTGAGGCGGGGCATGACCGAGAGGGTCGCGTTGATCCGGGCCGCGGCGCGGCGCTCGGACGGGGTCAGTTCGAGGCGGCGCACGACAGCGGGCATGGACGACAGCCTAGGTTGGTCCGGGGCGCTTGGCGATGCGGCTTTCGGACGCCGGGATCAGGCCCCGAGGGCGGCCTTCTTCTCTTCCAGTTCCAGCCACTCGAGCTCGGCGTTCTCAAGGTCCGTGCGGGCTTTCTCGGCGGCGTTCATGGCGCGATCAAAGGCTTTGGGATCGCGGGCGTAGAGGTCCGGATCGGCGAGGATGGCGTCCTGTTTGGCGATCTGCGCCGGCAGGCTTTCGAGCAGACCTTCCAACTCCTTGAGGCGGTGCACATCCTTGAAGGACAGCTTGCCGGGCTTCTTGGGCGCGGCGGCGACGGAGGCCGGGGCGGGGTTGGCCTCGGCGCGGCGGGCGGCTTCCTTGTCCTGTGGGCGCGGGTTGGCGCCGGGCTGGAGGAAGCCGGGGTTCTGGCGGATGAAATCGGTCCAGCCGCCGGGGGTTTCGACGATGTCGCCCTTGCCGTTCATGGCGATGGTCGAGGTGGCCAGCCGGTCGACGAAGTCCCGGTCGTGGCTGACCAGGATCAGGGTGCCGTCGTAGGACTCGAGCAGCTCTTCCAGCTTGTCGAGCGTGTCCATGTCGAGGTCGTTGGTCGGTTCGTCGAGGACCAGCATGTTGGCCGGCTTGGCCAAGGCGCGGGCCAGCAGGAGGCGGTTGCGCTCGCCGCCCGAGAGGGTGGAGATCGGCTGGCGCAGCTGGGCTTCGGAGAAGAGGAAGTCCTTGGCGTAGGCGGCCACGTGCTTGGACACGCCGCGCACCAGGATGGAGTCGCCGCCGCCGGGGGTGAGGGCGTCCCACAGGGTCATGTCGGACTTCAGCCCCTCGCGCGATTGGTCGAGGTAGACCGGCTCCAGATTGGCGCCGAGTTTGACCGTGCCGGTGTCCGCGGCCAGCTCGCCGAGCAGGATCTTCACAAGCGTGGTCTTGCCGGCCCCGTTCGGACCGACGATGGCGAGGCGGTCGCCCCGGATGACGCGGGTGGTGAACGGCTTGATGACCGGGCGATTACCGAAGCTCTTGGAGACGCCCTTCAGGTCGGCGACCAGCTTGCCCGAGGAGACCCCGCTGTCGACGCCGAGCTGAAGCTCGCGCGGCAGGTCCTTGACCCGCTCCGCCCGGTCGGCGCGCATGGCCATGAGGGCCCGGGCGCGGCCTTCGTTGCGGGTGCGCTGGGCGGTGATGGAGCGGTAGAAGGTGTAGGTCTCGGCCTCGATCTTCTTGGTTAGGCGGCGCAGGGATTCCGCCTCCTCCTCCATGACCTTGGCGGACCAGTCGTCGAAGGCGGCGAAGCCCTTGTCGAGGGTGCGGACCTTGCGGCCTTCAAGCCAATGCACCGACTGGGTGACCCGGTTCAGGAAGGCGCGGTCGTGGCTGACGACTAGGACGGAGAAGCGAGCCGAGAGCAGTTCGTTCTCGAGCAGTTCGATGGCGAGGATGTCGAGGTGGTTGGTCGGTTCGTCGAGCAGGAGCAGGTCCGGCTCCTCGGCGAAGGCCTTGGCCAGGGCGGCGCGGCGGGTCTCGCCGCCCGACAGGTTCACGGCCGGCTTGTTCGGGTCCAGGCCGAAGGTGGTCAGCCAGCTTTCCGCGGTCCAGCGCTCGGCTTCTCCCGAGGCAGCGTAGTCCAGCAGGGTGTCGCCCTTGATGTCCGGCTCCTGCGGGACGTAGGCGAAACGAGTGCCGGCCTGGACGGAGCGGTCGCCCGCGTCCGGCTCGATCAGGCCCATGACCAGCTTCATCAGCGTGGACTTTCCGGCCCCGTTGCGGCCGACCAGAGCGGCGCGGGTGCGCGGCTCGATGGCCATGTCGACACCGTCGAACAGCGGGCGTTGACCGTCCTGAAGACGGACATCCTTAAGGGCGACGAGGGGGGGACGGGCAGCCATGGCGGGCCTATAGACGGGCCGGCGACGGATCGCCACCCGAGCTTTCCCGGCAGTGGGCGGGCGACAGGGCCCGGCGATGCGCGTATGGACCCGCCGATGAACGCGTTCTGGGAAACCAAGACCCTCGATCAGATGACCCGCGAGGAGTGGGAAAGCCTGTGCGACGGCTGCGGCCTGTGCTGCCTGGTGCGCTTTGAGGACGAGGACACGGGCGAGGTCATCCCGACGCGGGTTCACTGCAAGCTGTTTGATCCGGTGCGCTGCACCTGCTCCGACTATGCGAACCGCAAGCAGCATGTGCCCGACTGCATCAAGCTGACACCCTGGAACATCGAGGCGCTGGAGTGGATGCCGAAGTCCTGTGCGTACCGGCGCATCCACGAGGGGCGACCGCTGGCGTCCTGGCACCATCTGGTCTCGGGCAGCCGGGAGACGGTGCACGAGGCTGGAGTGTCGGTGCGGGGACAGACGGTGTCGGAATTGGCGCTGAAGGAGGCCGAGGACGCGCTGGATTTCGAGGCGCCGGAATGGCGTGACGAGCGGGGCGTCGAGCCGTTCGCGAAAGTTCGTCCGAACTCGCGCTGAAAAACGACGGATGATCAGCGGCTTGTAAAAAAGAGTCCGCAATCTTCCAGCCCTATGCCGCTGGCGCCCCATACTTTGGGCATGACGGGAAAGACCGACAGGCCGCAGGGCCCGGTCCCCAACCAGCGGAGATCAACATGCTGAACTGGCGACGACCCTTCGGGGGCGGGCGGCGCACTGCCGCGCCCGAAACCAAGGACAGCCGGGTCGGCGCGCTGATCGCATTGGCGGGAAGCGGGCGGGCGCGGTGGACGCCGAAGGATTACGCCAGCCTGGCGGCCGAGGGCTTCACGAAGAACCCGGTGGCCTACCGCTGCGTGCGGATGATCGCGGAAGCGGCGGCGGCGACGCCACTGTCGGTGTTCGCGGGCGGGGTGAGGGCGGACGATCACCCCTTGGCGCGGCTGCTGGCGCGACCCAATCCGGAGCAGTCGGGCGCGGAATGGCTGGAGGGTGTCTACGGCGCGCTGCAGACGGCGGGCAACGCCTATGTCGAAGGGGCGGGGGACGGGCCGCCGGAAGAGCTGTGGTCCCTGCGTCCCGACCGGATGAAGGTCGTGCCGGGACGCAGCGGCTGGCCGGAAGCCTATGAGTATTCAGTCCATGGCCGGTCGGTCAGGCTTGGGCGGGCGGCGGACGGCTGGATGCCGGTGCTGCACCTGAAGCTGTTCCACCCGGTGGACGATCACTACGGCTTCTCGCCGCTGGAGGCCGCGTCCTTCGCCATCGATGTGCACAATGCCTCCGGGCAGTGGAACAAGGCGTTGCTGGACAACTCGGCCCGGCCGTCGGGGGCGCTGGTCTTCTCGGCGCGCGACGGCGAGCGACTGAGTGAGGAGCAGTTTTCGGCGCTGAAGGTCCAGCTGGACGATCTGCATAGCGGGACGGCGAACGCGGGGCGGCCGCTGGTGCTGGAGGGCGGGCTGGACTGGAAGCCGCTGAGCTGGACGCCGGCGGACATGGATTTCATCGCGGGCAAACACGCTGCGGCGCGGGAGATCGCCCTGGCGTTCGGGGTGCCGCCGCAGTTGCTGGGCATCCCCGGCGACGCGACCTACGCCAACTATCGCGAGGCCAACGTGGCCTTCTGGCGCGGGACGGTGTCCCCGCTGGTGCGCAAGACCGCAGCGGCGCTGACGGCCTGGCTGGCGGGCCGATACGACGATGTGCGGGTCGAGCCCGATCTGGACGCCGTGCCCGCCTTGCAGCCCGAGCGTGAGGCGCTTTGGGCCAGACTGGGCGCGGCGGCCTTCCTGACCGACGAGGAGCGCCGGCGGATGGCCGGAGTGGGGGCCTAGGATGGAAAGGGTACGCAAAATCCCCGTCGCGCTGATCGCGGCGTTGATGGTGCAGACCATCGGCGGGCTGGTGTGGGCGGGCGGCGCGGCGGCGCGGATCGCGACGCTGGAGGACCGGGTCGCTGAGCAGAGGCTGGTCGCCGAGCGGCTGGCGCGGCTGGAGGCCCAGGGCGAGGCGACGCGGGCGGCCGTGGACAGGATAGAGCGACGGTTGGAGGCGCGGCGATGACGGACGCTCTCACGCGTGTGGGTCTGAAGATTGAAGGCTACGCCTCACTGTGGGGCGTGGCGGACCTGAACCGGGATGTGGTGGCGAAGGGCGCCTTCGCCGCCAGCCTGGCCAGGACGGGCGCCGCCGGAGTGCGGATGCTGCACCAGCACGAGGGCCGCGCGGTGGTCGGCGTCTGGGACCGGATGGTGGAGGACGACAAGGGACTGTGGGTCAGCGGCCGGATCATGGACTGGTCGGCGGAGGCGCGGTTCGCGGAGGCGCTGGCGAAGGCCGGAGCGATGGACGCCTTGTCGATCGGCTTTCGCGCCGTTCACGCGCGGCGCGACGGGGCCCTGCGGGTGCTGACGGAGGTGGATCTGTGGGAGGTCTCCCTCGTGACCTTCCCGATGCTGCCGTCGGCGCGGTTCAGTCTTTCCCGATGACCCGGGAGGCCTGCCAGTTGTCCACCACCTTGCGGATGACCGAGAGAACCGCCGGCTGTTTCACCGCCCGTCCCGCGATGACGGCGAAGGCGATGGCCAGAGGGAAGGGCAGGCGGAAGGCGAAGACCAGGATCAAGGCGATCACGCCGATCAGCACCCAGAGGCCGACCAGGAGCGAGGTTCGGTCCGTGGGAATACGAGCCTCGGGCGTGGCGCCCGCTTGCAGCATGTCGCCGAGCGCCGTGGTCGGGAAGTTGCGCGCGGGGGCATCGACCGCCTGAACACGCTGGAGCGCCCCGACGTTCACCAGCGGCGGAGGCTCGACGGCGCGCGACACGGGGTCATGATCGTTGTGACGGTGCAGGTCGAGCAGGGGGCTGGGCGGCATCTGCCGCGCCGGCTCGAATGGGATGGAACGGCCCTGGGCATCGACCGTGAAGACCTGATCGAAGGCCACGGTGGAGAAGTCGATGGACCGGGTGTCCTGGCCATAGCTGTCGCCCATAAGGCCCAGCAGGACGCCGTTTCGGACGCGGGCCTTGAAGGCGATGGGATCCGGCAGGGTCCCGACCATGGCGTGGACCGTGCCCAAATCTCCCGTCGGGCCTGAGGCCGGCGCGGGGCGGGTTCGATCAACGATCATCTCGGTGAAAAGGCCGAAGCCGGAGTTCCGGCGCTGGCTGGGACGGCTCTCTTCGAACTGGCCGGCCAGGTCGGGAATCTGATCGCGGAGGTCGTGGGCGAGGGCGTCCATGACCGCGCGCTCGAGGCGAGTGTAGCGGCTCATCCGGCGGCTCCGCGGAGCGCGCCGACGAGACTGGCAAGATGAAAAGTTCCGGGGCGATCCACGTCCCGACCGTAACCGCGATTGGCGGTTCTTCAACACCGGAGACACGATGAAAGAGACCAAACAGGCCCCGGCCACGCCGGAGGCGCGCGCCGCCATGCATGAAATGATGGCGGCGTTCGAGGCATTCAAAGGCGCCAACGACGCCCGACTGGACGAGATCGAGCGCAAGGCCTCGGCGGATACGCTGCTGGAAGAGAAGGTGGCGCGGATCGACCAGGCGGTGACCAGCGCACAGGCGCGGCTGGATCGGGTGATGAGCGACAATCGCCGACCGCTGCTCGGCGTCGAGCTGAGAACGGTCGAGGCGCCGGAGGCCAAGGCGGCCTTCGACGGCTATCTTCGCGCGGGCGCATCCTTCGGGCTGGAGCTCAAGGCGGGTCTGTCCACGGCGTCGAACTCGGCCGGCTATGTCGTGCCCGAGCAGACCGAGCGCGCCATCGAGCGACGGCTGATGGCCGGCTCGCCGATGCGCGAGATCGCGACGGTGCGAACGGTGCAGGCGGGCGTGTTCCGCAAGCCGGTGTCCATCGCCGGCGTCGGCTCCGGCTGGGTGGCCGAGACCGCCGCGCGTCCCGAGACCGATCCGGCGACACTGGAGCTGCTGGAGTTCCCGGCGGCCGATCTCTACGCCTGCCCGGCGGCGACCCAGTCGCTGCTGGACGACGCCCTGGTCGACCTGGACGAATGGCTGGCCGCGGAGGTCGAGGACGCCTTCGCCGCGCAGGAGACCCAGGCCTTCGTCACCGGCGACGGGACGAACAAACCGCGCGGCTTCCTGAACTACGACATCGTCGCCGACGCGGATCAGGAGTGGGGCGAGATCGGCTATGTCGCCTCGGGTTCGGCCGGCGCGTTCGCCACCACCAATCCCACGGATCGGCTGATCGATCTGGTGTATGCGCCCAAGGCTCAGTACCGGCCGAACGCCCGCTTCGTGATGAACCGGCGAACGGTCTCGGCGGTGCGCAAGTTCAAGGACGCCGACGGCAACTACATCTGGCAGCCGGCGCAGCGGGCGGGTGAGACGGCCTCGCTGCTGGGCTACCCGGTCAGCGAGATCGAGACGATGCCGAACATCGCGGCGAACGCGGCGGCCATCGCGTTCGGTGACTTCCGCCGCGGCTATCTGATCGTCGACCGGGCGGGGGTTCGGGTCCTGCGGGATCCCTATTCGGCCAAGCCCTATGTGCTGTTCTACACGACCCGGCGCGTCGGCGGCGGGGTGCAGGATTTCGACGCGATCAAGGTGATGAAGTTCGCGGCGACCTGACGGCGAGGCGGCAGGGACGGCGGGCGAACCGCCGTCCCGTTTCTCCAGACAATCGAGGTTTCCATGACGGCACCTGTGTCCCTCACCGAGGCGAAGCTGTTCCTGCGCGTCGAGCACGACGCCGAGGACGCGCTGATCCAGGCACTGATTGATGCGGCCCGCGCGCGGGTCGAGGGCGACGTGGGGCTGAGCCTCGTCTCGACGTCGCCGGCGCCGCTGCGGCTGGCGATCCTGATGCTGACGCTGAGAGCCTACGAACGGGGCGAGCGCGAGATGCCGATCCAGCCGGTTGAGGCCTGGCTGGCGCCTTACAGGACGGTACGGCTGTGAGCGTGGGGCGAAGGGCGCTTCTGGCCGAACTGTTCGAGGTGATCGAGGTCGAGACGCCCTATGGCGGTCGTAGCCGGACCTATGAACCGCTCGGGTTCGTCTGGCTGAAACCTGGTCCGGCGAGGCTTCGCCGACGGGCCGAGGCCGGGGTGTCGGAGACGACCGAGACCACAACGGCGGAGGCCCGCGAAGATGGGCGGCTGACGGCCGGACGGCTTCTGAAATTCGGCGGCGCCGACTGGCGGATCGCCACGGGCGAGACGGTCGGCGGCCGCGCCATACTCAATCTGGAGCGGACGCGATGAGCCATGAACTGGCGCTGCAGAAGGCGCTGATCGCGCACCTGAAGGCGGGTTCTGCCGTGCAGGCCCTGATCGGAGACCGGATCTGGGACGTCGCGCCGTCCTCGCCCGGCTATCCGCATCTGCTGATCGGACGGAGCGAGAGCCGTCCGGTGGCGGCGGACGGCGGCGGGGTCGAGCATCTTCTGACCCTGACGATCGTGTCCGGCTTCCAGGGCGGCGAGGAGGCGAAGGCGGCGATGGCGGCGGTCCGGTTGCGATTGACCGACGCCAGGCTCGAAGCCGACGGCGTCCAGACGGTCAGCCTGGGCGTGCGCTTCACCGACGTCTGGCGATCACCGACCGGTCCCCGAACCTATGCGGTCCTGCGCGTGCGGGCCGTGACCGAAGAGATCTGAAAAGGACGGAATTCACATGGGCGCTCAACGCGGCAAGGACATTCTGCTGAAGATCGAGGGCGAGGGCGGCGCCTTCACGACCGTGGCGGGGCTGAGGGCGAGAACGATCGCCCTGAATGCTCGAACGGTGGACGCCACCGATGGAGACAGCGCGGGACGATGGCGGGAGCTGCTGGCCGGAGCGGGCGTGCGGTCGGCGGCGGTGAACGGGCAAGGCGTGTTCCGCGACGCCGCGTCCGACGCGCTGATCCGCGAAGCCTTCTTCAGCCAGACCGCGAGGAACTGGCGGCTGATCGTGCCGGACTTCGGCCAGTTGGAGGGTCCGTTTCTGGTGGCGGCCCTGGAGTATGCAGGCGAGCACGAAGGCGAGGCGACGTTCGCGATCAGTCTGGCGAGCGCGGGCGAGATCGCCTTCGAGGTCCTGTGATGAACGGCGTACGGGGCGAGGCGGGCGTTCAGCTGGCCGGGGCGGAACGCAAACTCTGCCTCACGCTGGGTGCGTTGGCGGAGATCGAGACGGCGCTCAGCGTGGAGGGTTTGGACGGGCTGGCGGATCGCATGCGGGCGTTGTCGGCGCGCGACCTGATGGCGGTGCTGGCGGCGCTACTGCGAGGGGGCGGAGAGACGGCGCTGGCAAACGACCTCGCCGCAGCCTCCGTCGATCCGACCGAGGCGGCGGAGGCTGTCGCCAAGGCGTTCGTGGCGGCGGCCGGATGAAAGTCTCCTGGGGCGAAATGCTGCGGACTGCGGCGGGACTGGGCGTACCGCCGGCCGCCTTCTGGGCGCTGTCGCTCCGGGAGTGGCGGATGCTGACGGCCCGGCCGGGGACGGAGGGGCCGATGAGCCGCGATGTGTTCGAACAACTGGCGGAGGCCTGGCCGGATGAGTGACAGCTTCAAACCCGATGGCCTTGAGGCCGTGCCGCAGCGGGTGGCAGAGGCGGCCGCCGCGCTGGAGAGCCTGCGCGAACCCGCGGAACGCGCCGCATCCGCCATCGATGACGCCTTCGGCCGCGCCGCGGAAGGGCTGGCGCGATCACTGGGAAGAGCGGCCGCCGATGGCGAGATCAGCCTGGCTGAGTTGGCTCGGGCGATCCTGGCGGTGGTGAACAACGCCGGTGGAGGCGGATCGTCCGGGCTTTCAAGCGCCATCGCCGAAGCGGTCAGCGGCCTGTTCTCCGGGAGCCGGGCGGACGGCGGCTCCGTCCTAGGCGGCGGGACCTATCTGGTGGGCGAGCGGGGGCCGGAGGTGTTCCGCCCCGCCAGCTCCGGAACCCTGGAAACAGCGACCGGCGGGGCGGTGAACCTGAACATCAATCTGGACGGCGGCGCGCCCGCTCTGCTGCGGTCGGAGGCCCAGATCGCGCAGATGCTGGCCCGCGCGGTCGCGCTCGGCGCAAGGAGGTTGTGATGGCGTTTCACGAGGTGCGGTTGCCCGCCAGGCTGGCGTTCGGATCGACGGGCGGGGTCGAAAGGCGGACCGAAGTCGTGACGTTGGGCTCCGGCCATGAGCGGCGCTCGACGCCGTGGAGCGCGGGGCGTCGCCGTTATCTGATCGGCGCCAATCTGCGGTCGTTGGACGACATGGCGACGCTGACCGCCTTCTTCGAAGCGAGGCGCGGACGGCTGTACGGCTTCCGGTTTCGTGACTTCGCAGACTTCAAGTCGTGTGCGCCCGCAGCTGTCGTCGCACCGGGGGATCAGGTTCTCGGCGAAGGCGATGGCGAACGGACGGCCTTTGCCCTGCGCAAGAGTTATGGCGAGGGCGGGGAGGCTTGGGTTCGTCCTGTGACCAAGCCGGTTGAAGGCTCGGTTCGGGTGGCGGTGGGCGGCGTGGAAACGATGGCGTTCGAGACTGATCCGACCACCGGAGTTGTCTCGCTGGAGACGGCTCCGGAGGCCGGCGCGGTGGTGACGGCGGGTTTCGAGTTCGACACTCCGGTGCGCTTCGACTCAGACCGGATCGAGGTGACGCTGGAGAGCTTCGAGGCGGGCCGTATGGCGGCGCTGCCGCTGATCGAGATCAGGATCTGAGGCCATGCGCGAGGTTCCGGAGGAAATGGCCGCCCGCATCGAGAGCGGGGCGGCGATGCTGTGTCATGTCTGGCTGCTGACGCGGAGTGACGGCGTCCGGATGGGCTTCACCGACCATGACCGCGATCTGATGATCGACGGGGTGGTCTGCGGCGCCGAAGTGGGTTGGACGCGCGGTGTGATGGAAAGCGCGACGGGCGCTGTCGGGATGGTTTCGATCGCGGGCGGGCTGGACCACGCGGCGGTCACCGCCGAAGACCTGGAGGCCGGGCTTTACGACGGGGCAAGCGTCGATCTGTTTCGCGTGGACTGGGCGCGCCCCGATCTGAAGGTGGGTTTGTGGCGAGGCCGCCTAGCGAAGATCCGACGGGAGGGCGATGCGTTCACGGCCGATCTGGAGGGGCCGCTGGCGGCCTTAGACCGGGTTGTGGGCCGAACCTTCGGCAGGGGCTGCGACGCCGAACTGGGCGACGGGCGCTGCGGCGTGGATCTGAGTGCTTTTCCCGGCGCGGTCTGTGATCGGCGCTGGACCACCTGCGTCGGCACGTTCGGAAACGGGGTCAATTTTCGGGGCTTTCCCGATATCCCCGGCGACGATTTCCTGACCGCCTCGCCCGTCGAGGGTGGACGGAACGACGGCGGGAGCCGCCGGTGAGGGCGACGGTCCTGGCCGCGGCCCGCGGGTGGCTGGGGACGCCCTATCGGCATCAGGCCAGCATTCGAGGCGAAGGCGCGGATTGTCTCGGTCTGGTGCGCGGAGTGTGGCGAGAGGTCGTCGGCGCGGAGCCGGAACCGCCGCCCGCCTATGGTCCCGATTGGGCCGAGGCGGGCGGCGAGGAACGATTGCTGGCGGCGGCGCGCCGCTGGCTGGTCGAGATCCCGGTATCGCGGGCGGTGGCTGGCGATGTGCTGCTGTTCCGGATGGCGGCGGGAGCGCCGGCGAAACACTGCGCGATCCTGAGCGATGAAGGCGGCGAAGGCCGGATGATCCACGCCTATTGGGGTCGGGCCGTGGTCGAGAGCTGGATGGGACGATGGTGGCGGGCGCGGCTGGTGGCGGCTTTCGCCTGGCCCGGCGCCGCGCAAGACAACTGACGGAGACGACATATGGCGCAGGTTGTGCTGAGCGGCATTGGACAGGCCGTCGGCGGCGCGCCGGGCGCGGCCATCGGAAATTTCATCGGTCAGCGCATCGATCAGGCCGCGATCGCCAGCCTGCAGCCGCCGCGACAACGCGGGCCGAGGCTGGATGGCCTGAAGTTGCAGGGCACATCGGAAGGCGCAGCGATGGCCTGCGTGCTGGGCCGGGCTCGGGTGGTCGGACAGGTGATCTGGGCCGCTCGTTTCCTGGAGGACAGACGCACCTCGTCCGGCGGCAAGGGTGGCCCGCGCACGGTGGAATACGGCTACTCCCTCAGCTTCGCGGTGGCGCTGTGCGAAGGCGAGATTGATGGGGTGGGCCGGGTCTGGGCCGATGGGCAGCCGATGGACCTGTCCGGCGTGACGATGCGGGTTCATCGTGGCGGCGAGACGGAGGCGCCGGATCCGCTGATTGAAGCGGTGGAAGATGAAGCCCCCGCCTATCTCGGGACCGCCTATGTCGTGTTCGAGGACCTGCCGTTGGCCGCCTTCGGCAATCGGGTCCCGCAGCTGGCGTTCGAGGTCTTCCATCGACCTCAAGGCGATACGCCTCGTCTGGAAGATCGGCTGGAAGGCGTGTGCCTCATCCCCGGCGCGGGGGAGTTCGTGCTGGCGACCACGCCGGTGTTGCGGCGCGACGGCCTGACGCGGACGACCTCCGAGAATGTCCACGCGGGGCTGGGCCGGACTGACCTGATGGTCTCCCTGGATCAGCTACAGGCGCAGCTGCCCAACCTGAAGCGGGTCAGTCTGGTGATCGGCTGGTTCGGAGACGACCTGCGGGCCAGCCATTGCCAGATCCGCCCGGGCGTGGAGCGGGTGGAGAAGTCGACCGAACCCCTGACCTGGTCCGTGGCGGGCCTGAACCGGCATGAGGCGCATGTGATCTCGACCTCTAGCGGCGGGCCGGCCTATGGCGGCACGCCGTCGGACGAGAGCGTTCGGCAAGCGGTGGCCGAGCTGACCGCACGCGGGTTGGAGGTGACCCTCTATCCGTTCGTCTTCATGGACATTCCGGCGGGCAACGGGCTACCCGATCCCTGGGGCGGCGCCGAGCAGGCGGCGTATCCGTGGCGCGGCCGATTGAAGGGGCGAGACGGCGCTGAATCG
>Ga0209676_1002464_pt1 | contig 13083 bp, 11 predicted proteins | sample AraplaCvi_mLB_r2_FD_184282 | JGI IMG/M metagenome (GOLD analysis project Ga0209676, IMG submission 184282) | Arabidopsis root microbial communities from North Carolina, USA - plate scrape MF_Cvi_mLB_r2 (SPAdes) (version 2) | ecosystem: Host-associated > Plants > Roots > Endosphere | place: USA...
ACCCGCTCGATCGCACGCGGCGACGCTTCCACCGGGCCCATGCCCAGGCCTGCGGCGACAGACGTGGCAAGTTCGCGCGACACGTTCATGAGGTTCGCGACCATGCGTTCGCGGATCGCAGGCACGGTGACCTTGCTCAGCTCGAAGCGGAACGCGCCGATGATGTGCGCCTTTTCCGCATCGCTCTGGCTGCCGTAGAACAGCGTCGCCTGGTTGTAGTGCTCGGCGAACTTCTCCGGACGCCCGCGCAACTCTTCCCCGCGGACCGGTTCGGGGAACGACACGAACCCGGCCGAACCGGCCTGGAACGGGCAGCCGCCGCCGAGGCTGTTGGGCTCGTACGAAACACGCCCGCGATGGATCGCCTGACGATGCATGCCGTCGCGCTGGTTGTTGTGCACCGGCGCCACGGGCGCGTTGATCGGGATCTCGTGGAAGTTCGGCCCGCCCAGTCGCGAGATCTGCGTGTCGACATACGAATGGATGCGCCCGGCGAGCAGCGGATCGTTGGTGAAGTCGATGCCCGGCACGACGTGCGCGGTGCAGAACGCCACCTGTTCGGTCTCGGCGAAGAAGTTGTCGGGATTGCGGTTGAGCACGAGGCGGCCGATCGGCTCCACCGGCACCAGTTCCTCCGGCACGATCTTCGTCGCGTCGAGCACGTCGAAACTGAACTTGTTCGCCTGTTCCTCGGTGAAGACCTGCACACCGAGTTCGTACTCGGGGAATTCACCGGCTTCGATCGCTTCCCACAGATCGCGGCGGTGGTAATCCGGATCCGCGCCGGAGATCTTCACCGCTTCGTCCCACGCCAGCGAATGCGTGCCCAGCCGCGGCGTCCAGTGGAACTTCACCAGGCGCGACTCGCCGGCCTCGTTGACGAAGCGGAACGTGTGCACGCCGAAGCCCTGCATCATGCGATAGCTGCGCGGAATGGCACGATCGCTCATCGCCCACATCAGCATGTGCGTGGATTCGGGCATGAGCGACACGAAATCCCAGAACGTGTCGTGCGCCGACGCGGCCTGCGGCATCGCGTGGTGTGGCTCGGGCTTGAGCGCATGCACGAGGTCGGGGAACTTCATCGCATCCTGGATGAAGAACACCGGGATGTTGTTGCCGACCAGGTCCCAGTTTCCTTCGTCGGTATAAAACTTCACGGCGAAACCGCGCACGTCGCGCGCGGTGTCCTTCGAGCCGCGCTCGCCGGCCACCGTGGAAAAGCGCACGAACACCGGCGTGATCTTGCCGTCTTCCTGGAATGGCGCCGCGCGCGTGATGCGGCGGAGCGAGCGGTAGCACTCGAAGAAGCCGTGCGCGGCGGAACCGCGCGCGTGGACGATGCGCTCGGGAATGCGCTCGTGGTCGAAGTGCGTGATCTTCTCGCGGAGGATGAAGTCCTTCAGCAGCGCCGGGCCGCGCAGGCCGGCTTTCAGCGAATCCTGGTTCTGCGCGACCGGCACGCCCTGGTTGGTCGTGAGGACCTGCCCGCCCGAATCCACGCGCACGCGGTCGAGCGGACCGACGGTCGGGTTCGTGCCGGGCGAGGCCTGCGTGCCGGCCTTGGGCGACGTCTGCGTTTCGGTAAGCGTGCTCGCGCCCGCCAGCGGCGTCGGCGTCGCATGCGCGCCTTCAGGCGGCGCAAGCGCGTTGTCGCGGCCGTATTCGGCGGCCTTGGTCGGGTTGTGATCGAACGCCGCGGCGAGCGCCTGCGTCTCCAGTCCCTGCCGTACGGCGGGATCTTCAGCGCCTTCTCCCGACATGCGCGCCGGCCCACTGTCGGTGGGAGCGCGACGTGCGGAGCGTGCGGCGGTGCTCTTCTTCGTGGCGGACGTGCGTGCGGGCGCCTTCTTCTTCGGCGCTGGCGTCTTTCGGCTGGCCATGTAACGAACTCCTGTGGATGTGCAGACGTGTGTGCAGGCAGGAAGACGCACGACGCGCCCTAACCTGCATGCAGCTTGGCGTCATGGAAGTCGACATTGCGTAACGCGCGGACCGTCGTCGTTCACGTTGGCGATGACGGTGTCATGGCGGTCGAGCCTGCTGGCCACGCGCATGGGCCCGCCATTTCTTTCACGGTGGCCCGAACTTTCTTCAGTGCGAATTGCTTTCGTCGTCCGCGCCGCGCGCGTGGACGCGGCGTGGCGCGTCTGAACGCCCGCCGTCACGGGACTGGCATGCCGTTTGCGTGATGCTTCGCGGGATACGCACACCGCACAGGGGAAAACACATGCAGGAAGGGGATCTGCCGAAAGGCTGGCGTATCTACGCCGAGCCACCGACGGCCGACGGCCGTTGCCGGCTCCGCCTGATCGCGCCCAACGGAATCAGCAGCACCTGGTGGCTGCGATCGAACATGACGTCGGGACAAGTCGTGTGCGCCCTCGCCCACGACCAGAGCCGGGCCGGCATGCGCCACCGGACGCACGGCGTGATCGACCGGCGCGCGCACGAAATCGACGATTCCGCCTGCTCGCAACGCTGAACGCAGGCTGGTCGGCCTCGGCGCTGTCACGCCGGAGCGACGTGGCGGGAAGCAGATTCATGGCGTCGTCACTTCCGTTACCGCCATGCAGGAACCCGCCGGCACGCTGGATATCCGTCGTTTCGAGAGCAGCGGCAGCGTCCACACGATCGAGCTGGGCGAGGCAAGCCTGGACGATCTGACCGAAGACCAGCTGCTGTGGATCGATCTGGAAGGCGGCAGCGAGCCGACCATTACCGATGTGCTCGGCCGCCTCGGGATCGACGACGAGGTGGCGGCCTGGTTCCTCGACCGCAGCGCGATGCCCGAACTGCGCGTGCGCAACGGCTGGTTCTTCGTGCGCGTGGTCGCAGTGCGCAACGATGGCGAGCTCACCTATAACGGGACGGTCCTGGCGATCCTGGCCGGTCGCAATTTCGTGATCACGTCGCACAAGGAGCCGGTGGGCTTCCTGACGAAGCTGCGCGAGCGCGAATCGCACGATTCCGGCCTGGGCATGCTCGGCGCGGACAGCTTCACCGCGTCGCTGCTGGACTGGCACGTCAATTCCTATTTCGAGGCGGTGGCCGATTTCGAAAGCGCCGACGAGCGTCTGGAGACCGACATCCTCGATGATCGCCATGGCGAATGCCTGCACAGCCTGCGCGGCCTGCGCAAGGCGGCGTCGCGATTGCGGCGGATGCTGTCGGCGCATCGCGGCGTGTTCGCCGCGATCGCGCGGCCGGACTTCCGGCCCGGCACCGACGGCGAAGTGAACCGGCACTTCCAGACCGTGGACATGCACTTCCAGCGCGCCATGGAAGCGGTGGAGAACGCGCGCGAGGTGGTGATCGGCTCGTTCGAACTCTTCAGCAACCAGACGGCACTGCGCACCAACGCGATCATGCGCGTGCTGACCATCCTGACGGCCTTGATGGGCGGGCTGGCGGTGATCGCGGGCGTGCTGGGGATGAACTTCGAAGCGCCCTTCTTCAAGACGGGCCTGATCGGTTTCGTCGTCGCCGTGGCGCTGATGACCGGCATGGCGCTGGCGGGATTCGCATTCGCGTGGTGGCGCAAGTGGCTGTGAGTCCATGAAGAAGCGGGAACGGCATGGCACCGTTCCCGCTCGCGAGTGACGGCCGTTGTCGACGACCGTTATTGCGCAGCGCCGCCGAGCTTGCCCTGCAGTGCCCGGCCGCGCTCCAGGTGCATCGCGACGTGTTCGCGCGAGGTGGTGAGGAACGCGCGGACGTTGTCGTCGGTGGCGGCCGGCAGCAGGCGCGTGTCGATGAGCGTCAGCGCGTCCTGATGGCCCTTCACCATCGCATCTATATAGGCCTTCTCGTACTCCTTGCCGGACTTCTGGTCGAGCGTCGACAGATCCGAGCGGCCCTTCTCCTCCAGCGCCGTGACTTCGGGGCTGCTCTCGTTCGGATTGAGCTTCTTGCCGGCTTCGAGGTTCTTCGAATGCTCGCGATGCAGCATGTCGGCGTATTGGGCCACCTCGCCCGTCACCTTCTTGCTCTTGGCCTGCTCGGCGGCGGCGACTTCATGCTTGTCGACGGCGCCGACCAGGCCCACTGCGTCGGCCTGCGTCAGCGCGCCCGCGGCCGGGACGCCGGCAGCGGGGGCGGCCGGATCGTTCGCCACCGCGCTGGTGGCGTCGCCCGTGGTGCCGGTGGTGTCGGCGGGCTTTTCGGTCGGATCGGGCGCGTTCGCCTGCGGCCCCGAAAGCGCGGTCGAATCCGGATTGGCGTCGTTCTCGTCGCGCTTGCAGCCGGCCAGCGCCAGCATGGCGATCGAGATCGCGAGAGAGAGCTTCAATGCATGGTTCATGTCGATTTCCTGTCGGTGGTTGCTACAAGGCGGTAGCGAGGCGATCAATGCAGGCGGAGCGAGCCGTCGATGCGCGGGAACAGGCTGGCGCGTTCCCACGCGGCGCGCACGTCGGGCTCGACCTCTTCCCACGACAGTCCCGTGGCCTGCTCGTATGATTTCCACAGCACCGACGCGGCACGTTCGGCCGTCGTCCAGTCGGCACCGTAGATTTCGCGCGCACCTTCGCCAATGACGGCGACCAGCTGCTCATAGCTGACCATTCGAGTGACGGCCATGGCTGTCCTCCCGCGACGCCTCGCAACGCAACGCGTGGCCCGCGCTGCTTGTATCCATGTCACCGCAAGTGTCATGCCATGGCGGCAAGCCGCCGTGCCGGCCTCGACGGCGCCTCCATGCGAAAAACCTTCCGGGCGCGCGCAGCAATTCGCCTGTTCACGGCATGCACGTGGGCTTCACGTGTGCAAATCGCGACTGAAGAAGACTGAATTCGATGCGCACGCGGCGCGCACGAACGCCCCGCACGTTTCAACGCTACGCTGCACGATTCTTCACGAAATCTGGCTGCGTCGATTCCTATAAGGGACGGACGCTTTCAACGACAGGAATCCGTCCAATGGCACGTACGTCGAACTTCGATCAGGCGCAGGTCCACGAACTGCTGCTGCAGGCGCTGGAGACCGAGCGCGGCGGCATCCAGGTCTACACCACCGCGATCAAGGCCGCACAGAACGAGGACCTCAAGAAGGAATTTCAGGAATACCTGGAAGAAACGCGGACGCACGAGGAAATCCTCACGCGCGTGTTCCAGCAGCTGGGCATGGACACCGAAGAGCAAAGCCCCGGCCGCATGGTCGTCGCGCACCAGGGCCAGTCGCTTGTCGCAGCCATCGAGATGGCGATCGAGAACGCCGAGCCTGCCGCCGCCGAAATCGTCGCCGCCGAATGCGTGGTGCTCGCCGAAACGAAGGACCACTCGAACTGGGAGCTCATCGGCCAGGTCGCGCTGAAGGCGAAGGCCGAATACGCGGACGCGTTGAAGCAGGCCTATCAGGCGGTCGAGAAGGACGAGGATCACCACCTCTACCACACCAAGGGTTGGGCACGTGAGCTGTGGATCCAGTCGCTCGGGTTCCCGGCCGTGCTGCCGCCGCCGGAAGAGGTCAAGCAGGTCGAGACCGCCATCGGTGCCGCGCGTGCCGAGCAGGCGCGCGACGAGATGCTGAAGCGGCATTGAGTCCACCCATCGCGCAACGAAAAACGGCCGGAAAATCCGGCCGTTTTTTCATCTACGCGTAAGCAGGCTCAGGCCCCGAGGCCGTGCTCACGCGCGTAGGCGTAGAACTCCAGATCGCTTTTCACTCCGAGCTTGCGCATCGCCTCGACCTTCTGGCTGCTCACGGTCTTTACGCTGCGGTTGAGCTGGCGTGCGATCTCCGACACCGTGTGGCCCAGCGCGAACAGGCGCATCACTTCGGCCTCGCGCTTGGACAGCGCCGTCGTCGAATCGGGACTTTCGCCCTGCACCGAATCGATCTGCTTGCGCACCGTCGCACTGAGATAGCTGCGTCCGGCCGTCGCGGCGGTCACCGCCGTCGGCAGTTCCTTCATCGCATCCGATTTGCTCACCACGCCGCGCACGTTGCCCAGGCGCGCGATGTTGTTGAGCACGCCGGGGTTGGCCAGCTGCGTCAGCACCACGATGCCGAGCTCGGGCCAGCGACGCCCGATCAGCTGGAGCAGGCTGAGGCCGTCGGCGGCCTGCTCGCCCGGCATGTTGAAGTCGGTGACCAGCAACTGGCAGGCGGTGCCGTCCAGCACGCGCAGCAGTTCGTCGGGCGAGGTCGCCTCGGCGACGACGCGAAAACCCGGACTCTGCTCCAGCAGCGCACGCACACCACTGGACACGATCGGGTGGTCATCGGCGAGAACGATATGGAAAACCAAGCGGGCACCTCAGCTTCGATCGCAACGGAGCTTCACTTCCGGCCGCCGCGTGGGCGTTGTCCGGTGGCGGCCGCTGCCGGCCCTCGCATCCGGCCGGAGTATATACCCGCCCGTTCAGGCATCGTGATCCCGCATTTCACCAATCAGGCTAGACTGTTTCCATGCGTCGCATCGCGTTCCGCCTGCTCCTGTGCCTGATGCTCGTCCTGAACGGGACGGGCTACGCCGTGGCGGCCACGCAGATGAACATGACGCATGTGGCAATGGCGGTCGCGGCGTACGAAGCCGCCAACAACCCGCCGTGCCACGAGGCCGCGCCGGTCGAAACGGTCGCCGGGATGGCGCATTCGCACGACGCGCAGATGGCCGATGCGTCCGATCCGGGCGTTCCTTCGTGCTGTCAGTCCTCGCAGTGCAACTGCGATTGCCTCCAGCACGCCACGGCGGCCATGTCCGTGGTCGCCGTTCCCGCCGATGCGCCAGCGGGTGCCGACATCGCGCAACCGCGCGTCGTGAACCGCATCGCGCCGCCGCTGCCGAACCTGCTCCGACCTCCCATCGCCTGACTCCGGGCGCGCCCTGGCGCGCCGATCCCGACGCGTGCGCGAGCGGTCGCCCTGACCGCCATCGCGCCGCATCCCGATGATCTGCACGGAGCAGTCCATGACATCCGATGTTTTTCGCCGTCGCGCGGCTTCGCCGTCGCGACGACGTTTCGTCACCGGCCTGGCGGCCGGGGGCGTCGCCACCGGCGCGGGCCTGTGGCATCTGCCGGGTACAGCCGTCGCGGCACCGGCGCATTCCACCAACGTGCTCACCGGCACGCAGTTCGACCTGTCGATCGACGCCTCGCCGGTCAACTTCACCGGCCGCACGCGTCCTGCGGTCACCGTCAACGGCTCGCTGCCGGCGCCGATCCTTCGCTGGCGCGAAGGCGACACCGTCACGCTGCGCGTGGCCAACCGCCTGCCCGTGCAGAGCTCGATCCACTGGCATGGCCTGGTCCTGCCCGCCAACATGGACGGCGTGCCGGGCCTGAGTTTCGACGGCATCGGTCCGGGCGAAACCTTCACCTACCGCTTCGATATCCGCCAGTCCGGCACGTACTGGTACCACAGCCATTCGCTGTTCCAGGAACAGGCCGGCCTCTACGGCGCGATCGTCATCGATCCGCGCGAACCGCCGCCGTACGCGTTCGATCGCGAACACGTCGTGCTGCTGTCGGACTGGACCGACCTGGAACCGGCCGCGCTGTTCCGGCGCATGAAGAAGATGGCCGGCTACGACAACTTCCATAAGCGCACCGTCGGCGACTTCTTCGACGACGTGTCGCGCGACGGGCTGTCGGCCACGCTGCGCGACCGCGGCCAGTGGGGGCGCATGCGCATGACGCCCACCGACCTGTCCGACGTCAACGCGAACACCTACACCTACCTGCTCAACGGCACCGCGCCGTCGGGCAACTGGACCGGCCTGTTCCGCAGTGGCGAGAAGGTGCTGCTGCGCTTCATCAACGGCTCGGCGATGACCTATTTCGACGTGCGCATTCCCGGTCTGAAGATGACCGTCGTCGCCGCGGACGGCCAGTACATTCATCCGGTGACGGTCGACGAGTTCCGCATCGCGGTGGCCGAAACCTTCGACGTGATCGTCGAACCCTCCGGGCAGGACGCCTACGCGATCTTCGCCCAGGACATGGGCCGCACCGGTTACGCACGCGGCACGCTCGCGGTGCGCCACGGGCTGGAAGCGCCGCTGCCTGCGCAGGACCCGCGTCCGATCCTGACGATGGACGACATGGGTCACGGCGCGATGGACCCCGCCGGCATGAACCATGGCGCCAAAGGCATGGAAGGCGGCTGCGGCGCGAACATGGGCATGAAGGGCATGGAAGGCGGTTGCGGCGCCCACATGGGCCACGACATGGCCGGCATGGACCACGGCGGCGGCATGCAGTCGCATCCGGCAAGCGAGCGCGGCAATCCGCTCATCGACATGCAGACGATGTCGCCGACGCCGAAGCTCGACGACCCCGGCATCGGCCTGCGCGACAACGGACGCACCGTGCTCACCTACGGCGCGATGCGCAGCCTGTTCGACGATCCGGATGGACGCGAGCCCTCGCGAACCGTCGAGCTGCACCTGACCGGGCACATGGAGAAATTCGCCTGGTCGTTCGACGGCCTGAAGTTCATGGACGCCGAACCGCTCCGCCTGAACTACGGCGAGCGCATGCGCATCGTGCTGGTCAACGACACGATGATGACGCATCCGATCCACCTGCACGGCATGTGGAGCGACGTCGAGAACGAAGCCGGCGAGTTCCACCTGCGCAAGCACACCGTCGACATGCCGCCCGGCACGAAGCGCAGCTATCGCGTGCGTGCCGACGCGCTCGGCCGCTGGGCGTACCACTGCCATCTGCTCTACCACATGGAAGCCGGGATGATGCGCGAAGTGCGCGTGGAGGAACGCGCATGACCGGCGTCCGCTCCCTGCTCGCCTGCGCGCTGTCGCTGGCGCTCGCGCCCGCGTGGGCGCAGGACCATTCGCACCACCATGCGCCGCCGTCCTCCGAACCGAAGGCGACGTCCACGCACGATCACGCGTCGATGGACCACTCGGCGCATCAGCAAGGCGCGGTGGATCACGCCGCGATGGGCCACGGCACGCCGTCGCAGGATGCGCCCGTCGAGCCGATACCGACGCTCACCGAAGCCGACCGCGCCGCGGCGTTTCCCGACCTCGCCCACGGCATGCACCACGCGCCGGAGCGCAACAGCTTCGTGATCTTCGATCGGCTGGAAGCGGTCGATCTGGACCACGGCCGCGGCGAAGCGTGGGAAGCGCAGGCGTGGTTCGGTTCCGACCTCAACCGCCTGTGGCTTCGCAGCGAAGGCGAACGCGAACGCGGCCACACCGAAGCGGCCGACCTGGAAGTGCTCTACGGCCGCAGCGTCACGCCGTGGTGGGACGTCGTCGCCGGCCTGAAGCACGACTTCAAACCGGGGCGCTCGCGCGACTGGGCCGCGTTCGGCGTGCAGGGACTGGCGCCGTACAAGTTCGAAGTGAGCGCGACGGCCTACCTCGGCGAAAGCGGCGCGACGGCAGCGACCGCGGAGGCCGAGTACGAGGTGCTACTGACCAACCGCCTGATCCTGCAGCCGCGCGTGGAAGTGGAAGCGTTCGGCAAGGACGATCCGGCGCGTGGCATCGGCTCCGGCCTGTCCACGGTGGAAGCCGGATTGCGCCTTCGCTACGAGTTCACGCGACGATTCGCGCCCTACATCGGCGTTGCGTGGGAACGCGCATACGGCGGCACGGCCGATCACCGTCGCGACGATGGCGAAGCGGTCGAGGATGCGCACCTCGTCGCCGGCGTGCGGCTCTGGTTCTGACCATGCGCGACACGACGCACCGCCGCCTCGCCCTGCCCCGCACCCGGTGCGGCGGGCGGCGGTGCGTTGACCTTCCCACCATGGGAAGGCCCACGCTGCCTCCATCGAATCGTCGAATGGAGTCCGCATGAATACCGTCGCCACCGCCGACCTGCGCCTGCCGATCGCCGGCATGACCTGCGCGTCGTGCGCAGGCCGCATCGAACGCGCGCTCGCCGCCGTGCCAGGCGTCTTTCGCGCCGAGGTGAACCTCGCGACGGCGACCGCCAACGTCGCCACCGACGGCAAGGTCGGGGCAACCGTCCTCGCCGATGCCGTCTCGCGCAGCGGATATCGCGTGCCCGAGCGCACGCTCGACCTGGCGATCGGCGGCATGACCTGCGCCTCGTGCACGGGCCGCGTCGAGAAGGCCTTGCGCGCGGTGCCGGGCGTGATCGACGCCAGCGTCAATCTCGCCACCGAACGGGCACAGGTGCGCGCGTTGCCGGATGTTTCGGCCGACGATCTGATCGCCGCCGTCGTGACCGCGGGCTATCGCGCGCATTTGCCGGATGGCGACATCGCTGACGTGACGTCCACCGAGTCGCATGACGCCGAAGCGGACAACGCAGACGCGCGCGAACGCCGCCACCTCTGGCTCGCGCTCGCGTTCTCGCTGCCGCTGGTGCTGCCGATGCTCGCGATGCCGCTCGGCGCGCACGTGGCGCTGCCGGGCTGGGTGCAGTTCGCGCTCGCCACGCCGGTGCAGTTCTGGCTGGGCGCGCGCTTCTATCGCGCCGGCTGGCACGCACTCAAGGCGCGCAGCGGCAACATGGACCTGCTGGTCGCGCTCGGCACGAGCGCTGGCTACGGATTGAGTGTCTGGCACCTGATCGCTGGCGGCCAGCACGCACCGCTGTATTTCGAAGCCTCCGCGGTCGTGATCGCCCTCGTGCTGTTGGGCAAGTGGCTGGAAACGCGTGCACGCCGCCAGACGACGGCCGCGATCCGCGCCCTGCAGGCGCTGCGTCCGGCCACCGCGCGGGTTCGTCGCAATGGCGTGGAAACCGACCTGCCGCTCGCGCAGGTCCGCGTCGGCGACGAGGTCGTCGTGCGGCCGGGCGAACGCATTCCTGTCGACGGCCGCATCGTGGAAGGACGCACGCACGCCGACGAATCCATGCTGACGGGCGAGTCGTTGCCGGTCGCGCGTTCGGAAGGCGACCGCGTCACCGGCGGCGCCGTCAACGGCGAAGGTCGCGTGGTGGTCGAAACGACGGCCATCGGCGCGGAAAGCGCGTTGGCGCGCATCATCCGGCTCGTAGAGGACGCGCAGGCGAAGAAGGCGCCGATCCAGCGCATCGTCGATCGCGTCAGTGCCGTGTTCGTACCGGTGGTGATCGCCATCGCCTTCATCACGCTGCTGGGTTGGGGACTGACGACCGGCGACTGGAGCGGCGCGCTGCTCAACGCCGTCGCGGTGCTCGTCATCGCCTGCCCGTGCGCGCTCGGACTCGCGACGCCCGCGGCCATCATGGCCGGCACCGGCGTCGCCGCGCGCGCCGGCATCCTGATCAAGGACGCGCAGGCGCTCGAAACGGCGCAGCGCATCGCCATCGTTGCCTTCGACAAGACCGGAACGCTGACGCAGGGCAAGCCGACGCTCGTCGAAGCGATCGCGCTTGATGGCGACACGTCGTCGCTGCTCGCGCACGCCGCCGCGGTGCAGCGCGGCAGCGAACATCCGCTCTCGGCGGCCGTGACGCAAGCCGCGGGCGAGGCGCCGTCGCTCGTCGCGAGCGATATCCGCGCGGTGCCGGGACGCGGCGTGCGCGGAACGATCGGCACCCACGACGTGCTCATCGGAAGCGAGCGGATGATGCGCGAGGCCGCCGTCGATCTGGCGCTGCTGTCCGCGCGCGCCGAAACGCTGCTTGCCAGCGGGCATACGGTGTCGTGGGTGGCGATCGCAGAACGCGAACAATCCCCTCGCCTGTTCGGCCTGCTCGCCTTCCGCGACACACCGCGACCGGGTGCGCGCGAGGCCATTGCACGACTGCACGCACTGGGCCTGCGCACGGTGATGGTCTCGGGCGACCAGGAAGGCGCCGCGCGTGCGATTGCCGCGCAGCTCGGCATCGACGACGTGCGCGCCAACGTACTGCCCGAAGAAAAGGCGGCGACGATCGAACGGCTGCGCAGCAACGGCGTGGTCGCGATGGTCGGCGACGGCATCAACGACGCGCCCGCCCTGGCCGCGGCCGACGTCGGCATCGCGATGGGCAGCGGCACCGACGTCGCGATGCACGCTGCCGGCGTGACGCTGATGCGCGCGGAACCCGCGCTGGTCGCCGACGCGATCGGGATCTCGCGCCGGACCACGCGAAAGATCCACCAGAACCTCTTCTGGGCCTTCATCTACAACGTCGTCGGCATTCCGCTGGCGGCGTTCGGACTGCTCGACCCGGTGATTGCCGGCGCGGCGATGGCGTTTTCGTCCGTCAGCGTCGTCACCAACGCCCTGCTGCTGCGCCGCTGGCGCCCGCATCGCCCTTTGAACTCGCACGATTGAATCGCAAGGAGCCGACCATGCCCCGGATGCCAAGACCCGAACTCGCCGACGCACGCCAGCAGGGCCTGCACAACATCGGCGAAGCCGCGCGGCACAGCGGCGTCAGCGCGAAGATGATCCGGCACTACGAAAGCATCGGCCTGATCCCGCCGCCCAATCGCACGTTCGCCGGGTATCGCCTCTACAACGATGCCGACCTGCATCGGCTGGGCTTCATCCGTCGCGCGCGCGGACTGGGGTTCTCGATCAAGCAGATCGAAGCGCTCCTGGGGCTCTGGGACGATCGCTCCCGCGCGAGCGCCGAAGTGAAGCGCCTGGCGGAATCGCACGTGGACGAACTGGCGACGAAGATCGCCGAGATGCAGGCCATGCAGCGGACGCTGCAGGATCTTGCGCGCCGCTGCCACGGCGACGACCGACCGGACTGTCCGATCCTGGAGGATCTGGCGAAGACGACCGACTCACGCGATGCGCATTCGCCATCGCGACACGAACCGGACGATGCGCCGCTTTCGTTCGAAGCGGGGAACCAGCTGCGTCGCGTGGGTGGGCGTTAATCCCGGATCGGAGTATTTGCCGGCATTGCGGAGCGCAGGAACGCGCTGGGTCCCCGCGTTCGCGGGGATGACGACGGTGGTCTGGGCCGATCGAACTCCGGCTCGTCTCGTCTCGTGCCAAATCCCTAACCGCGAATCCCGACGCACGAATCGCGATACGGAAAACCAGACGCCCACAACGAAGCAGGGCCCCGTTTCCGGAGCCCTGCTGCGTTTCACTATTTGGCGTCCCCACGGGGATTCGAACCCCGGTCGCTACCGTGAAAGGGTAATGTCCTAGGCCTCTAGACGATGGGGACAAAACTGGTTTTTCAGCATCATCTCCGA
>Ga0209676_1002465_pt1 | contig 13076 bp, 15 predicted proteins | sample AraplaCvi_mLB_r2_FD_184282 | JGI IMG/M metagenome (GOLD analysis project Ga0209676, IMG submission 184282) | Arabidopsis root microbial communities from North Carolina, USA - plate scrape MF_Cvi_mLB_r2 (SPAdes) (version 2) | ecosystem: Host-associated > Plants > Roots > Endosphere | place: USA...
GGGTCTGGCCGCCGACCAGGATCACCTCGCTGATCTCGCTGGCACGCAGGCCGGCGTCGTTCAGCGCGATGCGGCACGGTTCGATCGTGCGCTTGACCAGGTCGTCCACCAGCGCTTCGAGCTTGGCTCGGGTCAGCTTGATGTTCAGGTGCTTCGGGCCTGAGGCGTCGGCCGTCACGTACGGCAGGTTCACTTCGGTCTGCTGCGCGCTGGACAATTCGATCTTGGCGCGCTCGGCGGCGTCCTTCAGGCGCTGCAGCGCCAGCGGATCCTTGCGCAGGTCGATGCCCTGGTCCTTCTGGAATTCCTCGACGAGGTAATCGATGACGCGCTTGTCGAAGTCTTCGCCGCCCAGGAACGTGTCGCCGTTGGTGGACAGCACTTCGACCTGCATCTCGCCGTCGACGGACGCGATCTCGATGATCGACACGTCGAACGTGCCGCCGCCGAGGTCGTAGACCGCGACCTTGCGGTCGCCGCCCTTCTTGTCCATGCCGTAGGCCAGCGCGGCCGCGGTGGGCTCGTTGATGATGCGCTTGACGTCCAGGCCGGCGATCTTGCCGGCGTCCTTGGTCGCCTGGCGCTGGCTGTCGTTGAAGTACGCCGGCACGGTGATGACGGCTTCGGTGACGGTCTCGCCCAGGTAGGCCTCGGCGGTCTTCTTCATCTTGGCCAGCACTTCGGCCGAGATCTGCTGCGAGGCCATCTTCTTGCCCTCGGCCGTCTCGACCCACGCGTCGCCGTTCTCGTGCTGCGTGATCTTGTACGGGACCAGGCCGATGTCCTTCTGCACTTCGGCGTCGGTGAACTTGCGGCCGATCAGGCGCTTGACGGCGAAGAAGGTGTTCTTCGGATTGGTGACGGCCTGGCGCTTGGCGCTGGCGCCAGCGAGGACTTCGCCATCCTTGGTGAAGGCGATGATGGACGGGGTGGTGCGATCGCCTTCCGCGTTCTCGATGACGCGCGGCTTGCCGCCTTCCATGATCGCCACGCACGAGTTGGTCGTGCCCAGGTCGATACCGATGATCTTGCCCATGGTGTTGCTCCCTCTCTGATCTTTTGACTGTGCGGCGGCGCGGGCCGCCTGCTTGAAGGTGTGGTGGCGGTCGTGCCGCCGATGTGCGTTATCTGGGGGGCTCGCGGCCCCGCTTCAAGGCGTCAGTCGTGCTTGGCCACGACCACCAGCGCCGGGCGCAGGAGGCGTTCGTTCAGCACCCAGCCCTTCTGGTAGACCTGGACCACGTTGCCGGGCGCATGGCCGGCGGCGTCGACCATGCTCATGGCCTGGTGGCGCTCGGGGTCGAAGGGCTGGCCGACCGGATCGACCATGACCAGGCCGTTGTCGGAGGCGACCTTCAGCAACTGGCGCAGCGTCAGCTCCATGCCTTCGCGCAGGTGGACGGCGGTATCGCCCGGGACGGCCAGGCCGGCTTCAAGGCTGTCGATCACCGGAAGCAGCTCCGAGAGCAGGCGTTCGTTGGCGAACTTGCGCGCCATGTCGATGTCGCGCGCCATGCGCTTGCGCTGGTTCTCGAGTTCGGCCCGCTCGCGCAGCGCGTCCTCGCGCAGCTGGGTCAGCTCGCCCTGGAGGGCGTCGATGTGAGCGGTGAGGGTCGCCGAGGTGTCGGCCGTGTCGGTGGTGTTCTGGGCCACTTCGGCGTTCTCGTTGGGTTCGCCGGAAGGCGTGCTAGCGGTCATGCGGTGCTCCATCCCTGCGCCAATGGCGCTCAAACTTGCTGGAATTCAAAGTCTTGCAGCGGCGCTCGAAGGCGCGACAGGGCAGCAATGGGGCCCCGCCCGCCCGGATTCAAGACAGTAAAGGTCAACACGAGCACGACGGCGGGCGCCGGCCAGCGCCCTCGCCCGCCGCGTCCGGGACGCCCCGGTTCAGGCGTCGGGGTTCAGTGCCGCGCCCAGGGCGTCGGCGGCCGCCTGCACGACCGGGATCACGCGGTCGTAGGCCATGCGCGTGGGGCCGATCACGCCCAGCACGCCCAACACGGTGCCCGAGCCCGCGGCCACGTAGGGCGCGGTCACCAGCGACATGCCTTCCAGCGGGGCCAGGCCGGTTTCCTCGCCGATGAAGATGCGAACGCCCGGCGCCTGCACGGTGCGTTCGAGCAACTGGAGGATCTCCCGCTTGCGCGAAAAGGCTTCGAAGAGGTCGCGCAGGCGGTCCAGGTCGGCCAGCTCCTGCACGCCCATCAGGCGCGTCTGGCCGGCCAGCACCATGTCGTCGCCGCCCGGCGCGAGCGCCTGCTCGGCCAGCTCGACCGATTGCGCCAGCAGCAGCTGCATTTCGCTCTGCGCGCTGCGCAGCTCGCGCAGCAGCGTGGTGCGGATGTCGGCCACGGTGCGTCCGGCGAAATGCGCGTTGAGGTAATTCGCCACGCGCTCCAGCTCGCCGGCATCGAAGGGCCGCCGTGTGAGCACGATGCGGTTCTGCACCTCGTTGTCGGCGAACACCAGGATCGCCAGCACGCGCGAACCGTCCAGAGGCACGAAGTCGATGCGCCGGAACGCGAACTGCTCACGTTTGGGCACGCTGACCACGCCGACGAAATGGGTCATCGCCGACAGCAGTTCCGATGCGCTGCCCAGCAGCGCCTGCGTGCCCGATCCCGCCGGCAGTTCTCCCCTCAAACGCGCGACATCGGTTTCCGGCAGAGGCCGCACCTGCAGCAGCGAATCGACGAACAGCCGGTAGCCCTGCGGCGTCGGCACGCGCCCGGCGGACGCATGCGGCGCGCTGAGCAGTCCGGCGTCTTCCAGGTCGGCCAGGATGTTGCGGATCGTCGCCGGACTCACGTCCAGCCCCGCGTGGCGCGCCAGGGTCTGCGACCCGATCGGCTCGCCGCTGTGGATGTAGCGGCCGATCAACGTGCGCAGCAGCTGGCGCGCACGCGGGTCGAGGCTGGGATCGGCGGGTTTGCGGCTCATGTCGGCGATATATGACGGCTTGATCGGGGGTGCAAGGGCCGGGGTTCGGGATCGGGGATTCGAAAAGCAGGTTACCGGCACGGTTCGCGAATCCCGAATCCCCAATCTCGTCCGTTGCGACGCCGCGCCGCTATCAAGCCGCAACCCTCACAGGGCACAATCGCCATCCGATGCTCGTCCACCTGTCCCTCAAGCAATTCGCCGTCGTCACCGAAGCCGAACTGGCCTTCGGTCCCGGCCTGACCGTCATCTCCGGCGAAACCGGCGCCGGCAAATCGTTGCTGGTCGATGCGCTGGGGCTGATCTCCGGCCTGCGCGCCGACAGCGGCGTCGTGCGCCACGGCGCCGACCGCGCCGAGCTTGTCGCCGAATTCGCTCTGGACGATGTTCCGCTAGCGGCCGCGTGGCTGCGCGAGCACGAACTGGACGAGGACGAGGCCTGCCAGATCCGCCGCGTGATCCGCGCCGACGGCGGTTCGCGCGCCTGGGTCAACGGCCGGCCGGTGACGCTGGGGCAGCTGGGCGAACTGGCCGCGCTGCTGGTGGAAATCCACGGCCAGCACGAACACCAGGCCCTGCTTTCGCGCCCGAGCCAGCTCGCGCTGCTGGACGCCTTCGGCCGCACCGAAACCGAACGCCACGCCGTCGAAGATGCCGCCACCCGCTGGAGCGCGCTGCTCGCCGAACGCGACACGCTGCTGGCGCAGGGCGACGTCTCCGACCGCATCGACTGGCTGGAGCACCAGCACGCCGAACTCGATCGCGAGGATCTGGCGCCTGAGGCCATCGCGCGCCTGCTGTCGGATCATCGCCGCCACGCCCACGCGGCCGGCCTGATCGCCGCCTGCGACGGCGCCTTCGCGCAACTGGGCGGCGAAGACGGCCCCTCGCTGTCGCGCACCCTGCAGCACGTGCGTTCCGACCTCGCGCGCGTGGCCGAACACGAGCCGCGCCTTTCCGAAGTCGACGCGATGCTCGATGCGGCGACGATCCAGGTCGACGAAGCCCTCGCCCTGCTCGACCGCGTGCGCAGCGACCTCGACCTGGACCCGTCCGCGTTCGACACCCTGGAACACCGCCTCGGCCGCCTCCACGAGCTGGCGCGCAAGCATCGCGTCACGCCCGAAGGCCTCGCCGCGCAACGCGACGCCATCGCCACCGAACTGGACGCCCTGCGCGGCGCGGGCGTGCGGTTGGCGAAACTCGACGGCGAGATCGATTCCGCCCGCGGCGCATGGCGCGACGTCGCGCAGGTGCTGAGCGCGCGTCGTCGCGATGCCGCGGCGCACCTGTCGTCCAGCACCAGCGCGCTGATCGGCGAGCTGGGCATGGGCGGCGGCCGTTTCGACGTCGAACTGGAACCGCTGGAAACCGAACGCCCCGATCCGCAGGGCGCCGAGCGCGTGGAATTCATGGTCGCCGCCAACCCCGGCCAGCCGGCGCGCCCACTGCGCAAGGTGGCATCGGGCGGCGAGCTGTCGCGCATCTCGCTGGCGATCGAAGTGGCGGCGCTGGGACTGGATGCCGTGGCGACGATGGTCTTCGACGAAGTCGACACCGGCATCGGCGGCGGCGTGGCGGAGATCGTCGGCCAGAAGCTGCGCGCCCTGGGCGCCAGTCGCCAGGTGCTGTGCGTGACGCATCTGCCGCAGGTCGCCGCACAGGGCCACGCGCATTACCGCGTCAGCAAGGCCAAGAGCGAAGGGGTCACCCAGAGCGCGGTGCAGTTGCTCAAGGCGAAGGAGCGCGAGGAGGAACTGGCGCGCATGCTCGGCGGCGTCGAGCTCACGCGCGAGGCGCGGGCGGCCGCGAAGCGGCTGCTGGCGGACGTGGTGTGAACGCGATGCCCGATTGCCGATAAACCGAAGCACAAAAAAGCCCGCCATCGGCGGGCTTTTCGTTGAAGCGCGATCCGCGACACGAAGTCCGGGTCAAGCACCCTTCTTCTTGCGCACGTAGAGCACCAGCGAGTGCTCCTCGATCTCATAGCCATGCTTGGCCGCGATCTTGCGCTGCAGTTCCTCGATCTCGGCGCTTTCGAACTCGATGATCTTGCCGGTATCGATGTCGACCATGTGGTCGTGGTGATGACCGCGATCGAGTTCGTACACCGACTGCCCGGCTTCGAAGTTGTGCTTGAGCACCAGGCCGGCGGCCTCGAACTGCGTGAGCACGCGGTAGACCGTGGCCAGGCCGATGTCCTCGCCATGTTCGAGCAGGTGGCGATAGATGTCCTCGGCGGTCATGTGCCGGGGCTTGGCCTGCTCGAGCAGGTCCAGGATCCGCAGGCGCGGATGGGTGACCTTGAGTCCGGCCTTGCGGAGTTCTTGCGATTCCATGATGGTCCCTCAACGATGCGGCGCGACCGGTGGCGCCGGAACGGCGGATGAACATGGCCGGTCCGAAGATTGGCCGCCCCGACTCCGCGCTTGGTGGATGCGCCCGGCAGTGTATCATCGCGACGTTATCCGCCTGTCGCAGACACCGATGCCGAAGCACACGTACAAGCTCCTGCTGGTCCTCTCCATTGCCTTGGTCACCAGCGGCTGCGGCATCCTCTACAAGCAGCCCATCTACCAGGGCAACCTGCTGGAAAAGGCCAACGTAGACCAGCTGCAGACCGGCATGAGCAAGCAGCAGGTCACGCTGTTGCTGGGCACGCCGTCGGTGGAGGACCCGTTCCACCACGATCGCTGGGACTACACCTCGACCCAGCGCACCAACCGTCGCGGCACCACCGAGCAGAAGAACCTGACGGTGTGGTTCGAGAACGACAGCGTCGTGAAGTGGGAAGGCGACTACTTCCCCGAGCAGGACGAACAGCTGGCGCGCCAGACGGTCAAGCAGTTCGGCCGCAACCTGCCGAAGGAAAAGGGCAAGAAGGGTCGCTGAGGCACCCGGATCGCCACGCGGTCGCGCCAGCGCGATCGAAGCAGAAACCCCGGCTCAAGGCCGGGGTTTTGTTTTGGCGGCGTCCTCGCGACTGGTCTGCGCACGACGCCGGCGCGCGTCCTTCGGATCGGCCAGCAGGGGTCGCAGCAGTTCGACGCGATCGCCTTCGCGCAGACCGGTCTCGCCGGTCGCCCGAACGCCAAAGACGGCACAGGCGACGATCTCCGGATCGTCCTCCCAGCCCGACGCGGCCAGCGCATCGGCGACCGTCGCCCCGTCGGGCAGTTCGAGCCATACCGACTCGAACCGCCGCGGCCAGGCACGGACGACCTCGACTTTCACGCGTCCTCGCCGCGATCGGCCACGCGCACGAAGTCGTCGACCATGCGGTCGGCTAGGCTCTGGAACCCCACCGCCATCGCCGGCCCCAGCAGCTTCACCTTCGGCTCGAAGTTGAGCGTAAGCGTCACCTTGCAGGCGGACTCGTCCAGCGCGTGGAATTCCCAGCGTCCACCCAGGCTCTGGAACGGGCCATCGACCAGCTTGAGGTCGATGTGGTGCGGCGCGCAGATCGTGTTCTGCGTGACGAACCAGGTCCGCAGCGCGCCGAAGCCGATGTCCAGCCGCGCCACCATGCGCCCGGTGCCGTCCTCCTGCACGCCCTCTTCCAGCACCTGTGAACCCTCGCACCAGGCGAAGCGGCGCGAATAGGCGGCCACGTCGTTCACCAGCGCGAACATGCGCGCGGCGGAGTGCTCGACGAGGGCGGAACGGCGGATGGTCTGCATGCGACGGCGGTTCCCTAGACGCTGGCCTCGCGCGCAGCCCCCGCTTTCGGGGACAATGGCGCGATGTCCAAGAATTCCAACAACAAGACCGGCAAGGATAAGGGAAAGGGCGCCGGCGGCGGCACCATCGCGCTGAACAAGCGCGCCCGCCACGAGTACGCCCTCGAGCAGAAGTTCGAGGCCGGCCTGTCCCTGCAGGGCTGGGAGCTGAAGGCGATCCGCGCCGGCCGCGCCAACATCGGCGACGCCTACGCGGTCGTGCTCCACAACGAAATCTTCCTGATCGGCTCGCAGATCACCCCGCTGATCTCCGCCTCGACCCACGTTGTCGCCAACGACCGCCGCTCGCGCAAGCTGCTGCTGCACCGGGCGGAAATCGACACGCTCATCGGCCGCGTCCAGCGCGACGGCTACACGCTTGTGCCCACCGCGCTCTACTGGAAGGGCAACAAGGTGAAGGCCGAGATCGCGCTCGCGAAGGGCAAGCAGGCGCACGACAAGCGCGAGGCGAGCAAGGAGCGCGACTGGCAGCGCGAGAAGCAGCGCGTGATGCGCCGCCACAATAAAGACGCCTGATGCTTTGAGCCCCTCTCCTCCGGGATCGGGGCTGGGGTGAGGGTCGGCGTAGGTGATGCGCCGGCACGACGTTTCGATTGACAGGCTCTACCAGCCGCGCGAAACCGGGCCTATTCCCCAAGCTTTTCTCGCGGCAACGTGAACCAGAACGTCGCGCCCTTCCCCACTTCGCCTTCGGCGCGGATCGTGCCGCCGTGGCGCTCCACGATGCGCTTCACCGACGCAAGGCCGATGCCGTGTCCGGCGAAATCGTCGTTGTGGTGCAGCCGCTGGAACGGACGGAAGAGCTTGTCGACATAGGCCTGCGAGAACCCCGCGCCGTTGTCGCGCACGAAGTATTCCAGTCCCTGCGCGTCCATCACCGCGCCGAACTCGATGCGCGCATCCAGCCGGTCGCGCGTGAACTTCCACGCGTTGCCCAGCAGGTTCCCCAGCAGGTTGCGCAGCAGCGGCGCATCGCCGATCACATACAGCTCCGGCTGGATGGTCACCTCGACCTGGCGCCGCGTGTCGCCCACGCGCAATTCCTCGACGACCTCGCCCGCCAAACGGCTCAGGTCCACGCGTTCCAGCCTCAATTCGCCACGGCTCACGCGCGACATCTTGAGCAGCGCGTCGATCAGCTCTCCCATGCGCCCTGCCGCCCGGCGCACGCGCACCAGGTAGCCCCGCCCGTTTTCGTCCATGCCGGCCGAATGACGCTCGATCAGGATGCGGCTGAAACCGTCGATCGCCCGCAGCGGCGCCCGCAGGTCGTGTGAGACGGAGTATGCAAAGGCCTCCAACTCCTGGTTGGCCTGGCTCAATTCCCGGGTGCGCAAAGCCACCCTCGCCTCCAGTGTCCGGTTCAGCGCATGCACCCTTGCCTCGGCCCGGAGGCGCTCGGTGACGTCTTCCACCTGCACCAGCCCGACGATGTCCTGGCCGATGTTTCCGGGCACCGGTGCGTAGGTCAGCTGGGCCTGGCGCGGGTCGCCGCCCTCCCGGTGCAGTCGTCGGGTGGCGCGATGCACGCCCTGCGCGTCAGTGGTGCCGTGGCCGTGCGCGATCATCTCCGGCTCGTCGCTCTCGAACAGCCCGTCGAAGCGCCGGCCCACCAGTGCCTCGGGCGTGAGGCCGACGATGTTCGCCAGCGCCGGGTTGGCCTCGACGATGTGGCCCTCGCTGTCGAGCAGCGCCTTGCCGATGGCCGAATAGCGCATCGCGCTGCGGAAGCGCTGCTCGCTGCGGCGGTAGTCCTCGGTCATGCGCACGGCGATGCGGTACGCCTGCGCTTCGGTGCGCGCGAGCATCCACGCGATCGCGTACAGCAGCAGCGATGAGAACAGCCCCAGCGCCAGCAGGTTCTGCAGGCCCTGCACGCGCGGCGCGGCCTGCGCCAGGGGCGGCGATTCGAAATCCACGCGCCATCGCCGCCCGTACAACTCGAACGCGCTGCTATGGCGGAACGCCGGCGGTGGCCGGTCGCTGGGCGCGTAGGTGGCGTACAGCAGGCGATCCCCCGCCGAAATATCGAACACGCGGAAGTGGTTGTCGTTGCGCAGCGCGCCGAGCGCGTTGCGCACGAAGCCCTCCATGCGCACGGGGACGTAGACCCAGCCCTGCATATCGGCGCGGCGGGTGGCCAGCGTCGCCGGCCGTCCGCCACCGCGGTACACCGGCAGGTACAGCAGCAGCCCCGTGCTGCGCAGCGACCCGTCCTGGATCAGGTGCACCGGGCCGGACAGCGTCGCGTTGCCGCTCTCCATCGCCTGCGACATCGCGGCGTGGCGCACCGGCTCGGAGTACATGTCGAAGCCGATCGCACCGACGTTCGCCGGGGTTTTCGGTTCCAGGTAGAGGATGGGCCCGTAATCGTGGCGCTGCCCGCGCGGCCAGATCTCGAGCAGGCCGTGGCCGGCTTCGCGCCATTCCAGCTGGAGGTCGGCCAGCCGTGTGGCCGGCACGAATTCGGCGAACCCCAGGCCCACCATGCCGGGGAAACGGCGCTGCAGATCCATGCCGTCCACGTACGCCTGCCATTGCGCCGGCGACGGACGCGGACGCGTGACGGAGGCGAACATCGACACGCCGCCGCGGGCGACCAGCTCGTACTTGGTCATGCCCTGGCGCAGCAGCTCGGTGACTTCAGCGGTCTTGCTGATGAACTCCGCTTCCGCCGCGCGCAGCTCGCGTTCGCGCGCGGCGCGCCACGCCGTGAAGACCAGCAGCAATGAACCCACGAGCACGATGAGCGCGAGCAGGTATCCGCGGCGCGGAGACAGCTCGGACAGGTCGGGCGTGCGGTCTTCGCGAACGGCCTCGGGGCTCATGCCCCAAGCATACAGCGCTAAGAGTTTGTCGCGCCCTGCTTGGACTTCGCCAATCTGTGACGGTTAGCGCTCACGTGCGTGGCCCTCGCGGTGAACGCTTCACCCCGGCCAACGCGAGCAGCTCGATCGCGTCGACATGGAAGCGGCAGGCGCGCGCCATGATCAGTGCCCGTTTCCGCGTCGTGACGTAACCGCGCTTGCGCATTCGACGCAGCATTTCGGTACTGATGCCGGCCGCGAACGCAGCCGCTGCGCACGTGTGGAAACATTCTATGTATCGCTCGACCGGATTGGCCGAGACGTCCTTTTCTCTAGTCATGGCTACAGGGATACCACCGCGAATTGCCGCGATCAACAACTCGCGGATGCGTGCTTTTCGCGCACGATGCGCAACAATAAATTGCGGTAGCGCACACTCCGCATGAGTGCATCGGAACTCTCTTACATAGGGCGTAGGGAAATGCGTCAGGGACCCCACAAGGAATTCGCAAAACGTCTGGGCCAAGCCTGGGATTACGGTGGTATTCCGACGGGACGCCAACGCGTAGGCGCACTGTGCGAACGGTTCGAAGTCAGCCGCGAATCGGCGCGCAAATGGGTGCTGGGTCATTCGATCCCCGCGGCCGAACGTCTTCGATCGATGGCGGTGCAGACGGGCGTCGCCATCGAATGGCTGTCGACCGGACGCGGCCCGATGGAAGCCAAACATGCCGTGCGCGAACAGCCGACCAAGTACGACAACGCCGAGGAGCTGCGCCTGGTCGGACTGGTGCGCAAGCTGCCGCGCAAGAAGCAACGCGCGCTGATCCAGCTGCTGGAAGAGAAGTGATCGGATCGCGCTTCATCGATGCTTCCACCGGGACGCGGACAAGGCGCCGCACCGACCACGCCCGGCGCACCGGTTGAACGGACGCAAACCCCGGGTGCCGCAGGCCTTGTCGTGGCGGCCGTCGCCCCTATACTGGTCGGGTCAGCGGAAGCTGTCCCCGGGGGTGCACTGGCTTCGACGGGGGTCGCGAAATCGCTTGGCGCATGCCGAGGGGGTAGCTTTCCTCGTAAATCCAGCTGCAAACTTCTAGTTGCCAACGACGACAACTACGCTCTGGCCGCTTAAGGCCTAAGCCCCGAAACTGCTTGTGTCCGTGCTCGCAGCGTAGGGTCATCATCACGGAATCGCCGGGGACGGTTGCCTGTCAGTCCCTGGTTAACCCAAAACAGGCTGGTTCCGGGATGCGCTTCGCACATCGTGCTGTTCCGGGACGAGACCTAACGATGAGCTAAGCATGTAGTGCCGGGGATGGAGTGCCTTCGGACGGGGGTTCAATTCCCCCCACCTCCACCAATTCAAGATCCAGCGTGGTCCAGACAAGGTCGGAATCCCAAGAGCAATCGGGGTTCCGGCCTTTTTTGTGCTCAACGCATCGGTGCGCGCCGGTAGCGCGGGTCTTCTTCTCGCTCGCGGGGCGCCATGCGGAGTATTTCCGCGAACTTCGCCTCGCCAATTCCGAAGCCGCACATCGCGGGTTCGTAGATTTCTTCGCGGTGTGCGTGGTCGATCGCCGCGGGGACAATGCCGCGGCGCACCCGGCTTTCTTTCATGCCGAGCAGAGTCGCGGTGACGGCATGGCCGGGCATCAGGGCTTCAACGGCACGCTGCCGCGCAGTCGGCACGCCGATGGTGCGCCAACCCGCTTCCTTGTCTTCGAACCGGTCGCGGTTCGACGAGGAGCGTGCAATGCATGAAGGGGCGAGGGTGGGCGGTCCCGGCAACACACCACTACGGAAGGAAAACATGTACATGCATGCCCGCCACACCGTGCTCAGGTTCCTGATATCGGTTCTTCTTGCGTCAGGCATCGGAACGGCAACGGCGCAAAGCGTCATCTCACCCGTGCCGAACGACATCGTGACCAAGTACAACCTGGATACGCGCTGGTACAGGAAGTACATCGATGCGTGGGGAGTACCCGTCCTGGGCTCGGGCAATGTGAGCGATGCAACGCTGGTGCGGGCCCGCTCGCAGCTCGGGACGCTGCTGTGGACTTACCCCTACTGGCCGGTCCCTGCACTGAACGCCCAGAAGGTTCGCGTCGTGATGACGGCGCGCAACGAGCACATGAGTTCGATCCCGGAGGTGTATGCCGCATACGGCGCGACGCTCGATGCCTCCCACTGGGCCGGCATGGGCGCGACGGCGTCGCTGCCGCTGAGCGTCGGGACCGAGACCAATCTGATGGACAACTACGGAGATGAAAACATCTTCCCGCACGAGTTTGGCCATACGGTCATGGACATGGCGCTGGTCTCCATCGATCCGGACTTTTCAGGCCAGTTGAGCAGTGCCTACTCCGGTGCGATGCAACGCGGCCTCTGGCGAAACACCTACGCAGGTACGAACCAGTCGGAATACTGGGCCGAAGGCGTGCAGTCCTATTTCAGTGTGAATCGGGAAGGTCCCGGGAGTGGCGACGGCGTCCACAACCATGTCAACACGCGTGCGGAGCTCATGTACTACGACCGGCCGCTTTACGATCTGGTCGACCGGGTCTATCGCGGCGCGAACTTGCCCTGAGCTGACCCGGTTTCCAGTCGGAATGTCACGGAACCCCTGGGGAACCAGGGGTTCGTTCATTGGCGCTGCACGGTAGATTGCAGCGTGCCCGATCACCAGCGGCCATGCAGAGGCGCTGGAACGTCAGAACTGCCCAGGTGCGCGCTGAAGTGCCGGCGCACCGGACGCCGACCGCAATGCCGGGGCGGCAATCTGAAGCCTCGCCCCTCAGCTTTCCTCGAGCAACTGGATCAGCGCGCGTTGCTTCTTGCGTGGCAGCTTGCGTACCAGGCCGACGAGGCGCACCTCTTCCGCGTTGTCGTACTTGGAGGGCGTTTCGCGTACGAGGTTCTTTCCCTCCATCGTGCCGCGGCCCGTGGACAACCAGTCGTAACTGATGTGCATCTGCACGGCCATTGCCTTGAGCCGCTCGGGTGCGGGGATCGAAAGACCCAGCGACCACTTCCGCGCCGATTCGCGACTGACTTCGTAGTGATCGGCGACGTAGGTCGTGCGATGGCGTCCCTGCGGAAAAGCGGCGTAATCCCACGCCTGGTGCAGGCGCTTTGCGAATTCCTTGTGGCGTGTCTGAGCCATTCCCTACGCTCGAAATATGAGTGGTCTGACACGCGCATCAGAAGTGTGCGTGGCAGCAACTTATTGTTGCGCACCCTTCGCGAAAAGCGCGCATGCAAGTGTTGTTGAATGTGGCAATTCGCGGTGGTAACAATCTTCGCCATGACTACTGATATGGACGTCGCGGCCAATCCGGTCGAGCGATACTTAGAATGTTTCCACTCCTGTACCGCGGCCGCGCAGGCGGCAGGAATCAGCACGGAGATGCTTCGCCGAATGCGCAAGCGCGGCTATGTCACCACGCGCAAGCGCGCGCTGATCATGGCCAGGGCATGCAGCTTCCGCGTCGACGCGATCGAGCTGCTGGCATTGTCCGGCGTACGGCGTTCGCCCCGCGGGCCGCGCACGTGATTGTGCGCACGATCGCAGCCGGGCGAGGGA
>Ga0209676_1002469_pt1 | contig 13050 bp, 14 predicted proteins | sample AraplaCvi_mLB_r2_FD_184282 | JGI IMG/M metagenome (GOLD analysis project Ga0209676, IMG submission 184282) | Arabidopsis root microbial communities from North Carolina, USA - plate scrape MF_Cvi_mLB_r2 (SPAdes) (version 2) | ecosystem: Host-associated > Plants > Roots > Endosphere | place: USA...
TTAACTGTAATGATGGACGAGAAGTGAAAGATGTGACGGTAGATGCACAAAAGGTATTAGCCTGTGTCGTAAGGATGGGGCAAAAATTCGGTAAGACGATGGTAGCCCAAGTGTTAATAGGCTCCAAAAATCAAAAGGTCACTGAATTTGGCTTTGCAAGGCTGTCTACCTACGGCATATTAAAAGGACAATATTCCTCAAAGGATGTCTCTACCTTTATTGAGTTTTTAATTGCTGAGGGCGTTCTTGCCGTTAAACATGGCACGTTTCCAACCATTTATGTTTCAGAGGAAGGCAAAGAAGTTCTACTCGGAAATCAACAAGTCATGAGAAAAGAAGCTGTTACAGTACGTAAGCTTGTAGACAATGATCCGTTATTTGAGCATTTACGATTATTACGTAAAGAGATCGCAGATGAGGAAAAGGTTCCACCATTTGTTGTGTTCTCTGATAAAACATTACGTGATTTATGTGACAAAAAACCGAATGAGCTAGAAGATTTACGATATGTTAGTGGGATTGGTGAAGTGAAATTCGAAAAATATGGCGAGCGTTTCTTCGATGCTCTGCAGACTTTTTTGAAAACAGTTTAAAGAGAAAAAGGGAGTGCTTAATTCAACAGAATTATGCACTTCCTTTTTATTTATGTTTGTTTTCTCCAAAATGGTTTCATTAAAAACAGAAAGCTATTTTCAAAAATACTGTTGCTATTTAACTAAAGGGACATATAAATTCGATAACAACTATGGGTGTTTATGGTAAAATTTTGTTGGAGGGGAGGATGAAATTGAGTAAAAAGAAAAAAGTGCTATTTCGAATTTCTGTAGGTTTGAACATATTTCTTATCGCAATTGTAGCTTTGGGAATTATAAAAATGAATTTTGTTAAAGAGCAAGTTTTCGTTACGGAAGTACAGAGTAATTTAGTAGAACTGGAAGGTTTAATAGCAAATCAAATTGATGATAATTGGTCAGAGCCCAATTTGGTTACAACTAAATTAGGAGATGTATTGAATGGAATTTGGCTTGGTATGACTACTGGAAATCAATTGGGAATGCTTTCTGAAAGTGACAATGACATTCTGGAACAGTTATATTCTAAATTAAATCAATATCCTAATGATGAATTATATAGATTTGTAGATTTAACCGAAGAGGATAAAAAGAATTTTGAAGAGTTGCGGGATACACTTCGTGAAGTAGGATTAGGATTAAATATTACTATAACTCCAAATATGGATTCCTTTATAAATCAAACAGAGAAATTAAACGAAAAAATTAAATACCCATTATATTAACATTTATTTGATATTGGGTTAAAGCATGCTTTAGTTTAGAACTATAAAAAACAGAGTTTTTTCTACGCTTTTTTGTAGATTAGCTCTGTTTTTTGTTGTCCTTCCAAGATTTAGTTTAGCAACAATCTTTAAGAAAACAGCCTTTTTTATAAAGTACTACAAACTGCTATTTCTCCCAAAGCTCAATCAGTCGACCTTCAGGATCTTTAAGCCAAATAAACTTTCCAAATTCACTTATTTCTTTTTCCTTCTCAAGAGGAACACCAATATGTTCGAGATGCTTAATAGCTTCGTCTATATCATGTACTTGGAAATTTAACATTACTTGTTGTTCTATTGGAAAGTAACTGTCATTTTCGTTGAAGAATGAAAAGATCGTCTCATTTCCTAATTCGGGTTTAATCACAGTCCCATTCCAATTGTCTATTTCCATCTTCAACACGTCACTGTACCATTTTTTGATAACATCAAGATTGTTAGTTCTCCAAAATATTCCCCCGAAACCTTTTATCATCGTATCTAGCTCCTGTCTGACTTTTAATTTTCGAATTTATGTTTACTTCCTTCTTCAACTATACCGCTTGAATAGTTTAAGTACAATTTTTCATAACATTGTTTTTAGCATGAATTTCCATTAAATGAATTACCACAAAAAATAACTAAAGAGGGGATTTTTCGAAGCTACAGTAGAAAAACAAAAAACCCGGAATATTAATATTCCGGGCTTGATTCTCACTTACTTATAGTGCTCCATGACACACTGCCTCGCTTCCGCATTGATCTTAAAATTTTTAAGACAACTGTGCTTTAGCTTCATTCAGCTTTGATGGTCCTTCTGAGTTACCGGTCAGCCCCACTCATCGGGTTAACCCTCCTTGTCATTGGATTTGAAAGTGAAATCTTTAATAGTATGGTCCGTTCAATATTTTTTATACACGTTTGTAAAAAGGAAAAAATCCAACGGCTATACCTTGAGATCAATTATACGCTGGCATAAATGCGTCCTGAATCAGCTTTGTGCTTAGTCCTACAGAAGAGGTGATATACCAAAAAAATAACCCGGAATATCACTATTCCGGGCTTGATTCACTTACTATAGTGCTCCATGACACACTGCCTCGCTTCCGCATTGATCTTAAAATTTTTAAGAAACTGTGCTTTAGCTTCATTCAGCTTTGATGGTCCTTCTGAGTTACCGGTCAGCCCCACTCATCGGGTTAACCCTCCTTGTCATTGGATTTGAAAGTGAAATCTTTAATAGTATAGACCGTTCGTTATTTTTTATACACGTAAACAAAAAAAGAAAAATCCATTTCGAAAACGGTTATACCTTGAGTTAAATAGAGGATTCGTCAATCAAAATGGAATTTCATAAAAGTTATTTCTCCCAATGCTCAGTGATGAACTGATCTCGGCCAGAAAGCGCTCGGTCTTTCTGATAATGCTCCGACTCTTTTTTATAAAAGTCCTGATGATAATCTTCTGCAGGGTAGAAGTGCTTAGCATCGCGAATTGTGGTTACAATAGGTTTATCAAAGCGCCCACTGTTAGCTAGCTTTTCCTTGGAAGCTTTTGCAATGCGCTTTTGGTCGTCTGAATAAGTAAAGATAGCAGTCGTATATGATTCACCACGGTCATGGAATTGACCAAATGCATCTGTAGGGTCGATTTGCATCCAGTAAATATCAAGGAGCTGCTCATAACTAAAAACGCTAGAGTCAAATTCAATTTCGACTACTTCTAAATGGCCAGAAGTTCCTTTTTTGACATCCTCATAAGTAGGATTGTCTATATGGCCTCCCATGTAGCCAGAAGTGACCTTATGTATACCATCCCATTCAACAAATGGCTTTACCATGCACCAAAAACAACCGCCAGCAAACGTAGCTTTCTCGATCATGTACATCATCCTTTCTGTTGTGAAAATATTATAGCATTATTTGGTTCATTCCTGGCAAAAAGGGTGTAAAATAACCTTTAAAAAGTTATTGAAAGGATTCGCAACATACTATAAAATGAACCTTTCTATAGATGGAATCGTTACATTACTATAAAAAATAGAGGAGTTAACAGTTATGGAAGAGCAAGATTATTCAAGACGCTCGCAGCGCCCACAAAAACGACGTTTGCGTAAAGGGCGAGCATTCTTCACATTGTTATTACTTTTTGTCATCGTGATTGCAGGTTATTCCGTTATGCAATATCGAAGTGGACTGAAATTGGCAAGTGATACAAAGGTAGCCGAAGAGGATTTCAAGGGCGATACAGTAAATGGCGATGTGGAAAACTATTTATTATTAGGGATCGATACTCGTGGTGAAGAAAAATCACGTACAGATACAATGATGGTATTATCGTGGAATAAGAAAACAAATGATATGAAGCTCGTGTCACTCATGCGTGATATTTATGCAGATATTCCTGGTTATAAATCTTATAAGCTTAACACGGCGTACTATTTAGATGGTGTTCAATTATTAAAAGATACGATTACTAATATGTTTGGCTTACCGATTCATCATTATGCCATTATAGATTTTAAAAATTTCGAATCACTTGTAGATATTTTAGCGCCAAATGGTGTTGAAATCGATGTAGACAAAGATATGTCCGAAAAAATCGGGGTTTCATTAAAACAAGGTGTTCATAACTTAAATGGTCAAGAATTACTTGGCTTTGCTCGATTCCGTCACGATGCTGAAGGGGATTTTGGTCGAGTAGCACGTCAGCAAAAGGTTATCGAAGCCTTAAAAAATGAAGTTTTATCACCTCAAAATATGTTGAACTTACCAAAATTCGTTGGAGCAGCGCAAGGGTATATAACGACGGACTATTCATCAGCAGAAGAGGTTCAACAAGTGCTGAAAATGGTGTCAAAAGGTAAAGTCAATATAGAAAAAGCAACAGTTCCTATTGAAGGTAGTTATAATTTCCAAAGCTTTAGAGGTGTCGGTGATTCAATTGTTCTGGATGTAGAGAAAAACAAAGAATTTTTACGTAAATTTTTAGGAATTCCTTTAGAGTGATTTTTCGCAAAATCCAACATCATCTTGTAAAATAAGGATATAGGATTGGTATTGGGGTGATTAGATGGAAAAAGACAGATCAGATGAGCGTTCAAATTTCTTTTCAACGAAGTTTATTCGCTTTATCGGTGGTAAAAACTTATTTTTTACATTGATTGTTTTATTATTATTAGCGTGCGTTATTTTTATGTTTCAAAAAGTTTCCTTTATATTTACCCCGCTAAAAGTTTTATTTGAGGTAGTTATTCTACCAGGGGTATTAGCCATTATTGGGTATTATTTACTTCGTCCGATATTGGGGCTTTTCGAAAGATGGCGGATCCCAAGGGTTTGGGGTATCTTTCTTCTATATATCATTTTGATTGGCATCACTACGTTATTAGTAGTACTTGTCTATCCGTTTTTACGAGACCAGTTTACTAATTTAGCACAGGAATTCCCAGGATATTTTATGGCATTTACACAAAATATTGCTGAGTTTCTCAATAATGCACGTCTCAACGAGTACTTAGATAAAGTTAATTTAAATTATGATTCAATGGTAGAGAATTTTACTACAGATATGGTGGAAACGGTAAAAGATACGGCTGCGAATTTAGCGCAAGGTGTAGCATCTGGAATTACTGGATTCGTTTCAGCGTTAACTGGAATTGTTCTATCATTAGTGACGGTTCCATTTATTTTATTTTACTTACTTAAAGATGGTAAAAAACTTCCGAGTTTTATTATAAAAATTTGTCCGCCACGTATGCGTAAAGAAGTAACAGAAATCTTACATGACATGGACAAGCAAATTAGTTCCTATATTCAAGGACAAATTTTAGTGTCCATGTGTATAGGTGCAATGGTGACAATCGGCTTTTTAATTATCGGTATGAAATACGCCTTATTGCTTGGCTTCCTTGCTATGATCACGAGTGTGGTTCCATACTTAGGACCAGTCATCGCCATTACACCAGCGGTCATTATCGCTCTTGTTACATCGCCATTCATGCTAATTAAACTAGCCATTGTATGGACGGTTGTACAGCTCATTGAAGGGAAATTTATTTCTCCACAAATTATGGGTAAATCACTAAGTATCCATCCAATTACAATTATATTTGTGTTATTAACGGCTGGTTCTCTATTTGGCGTACCAGGTGTCGTTTTAGGGATTCCAGGTTATGCCATTTTAAAAGTGCTAGTAACACATTTATTTAAACTATATAAACAGCGTTATAATCGTTATACGGATGAGATGAATCAAAAATATGATGTGTAAGAGGAGACAGTTACTGCGAAATTGCAGTAGCTGTTTTTTTATGAGCTTAGATATATATGTGTGAGAACGAAAGAACAAAAGGAGTAAGGACACCAGTGCTAGAAACCCGCAATATTGAGTTGTAAAAATAATACTGGACTATTCGTTCCGAAAAGATTATATTATTGTTATTGAAAGGAGGAATTTACCATCGGACGTTCAAAAGAGTTTGACAAGGAGCACGTACTACATGAGGCAATGTTAGTATTTTGGGAAAAAGGATACGATGCAACGAGTATACCGGATTTGTTAGAAGCTATGGAATTAAGCAGATCAAGTTTATACGAAACATTTACGGACAAACAGACACTTTATATTGAGGCTATACAGCAATACAAAAAATTCAATCAAAATAAACGCAATCTCTTGGTAAATGCACCGTCTGCGAAAGTTGGAATACGGCAGTATTTTGATCAGCATATTTCTTCTGCATTTGATGATGATTTGCCCAAAGGATGTTTGATTACTAAGGCAAGCATTGGTTTGGATTCACCGGATGAACAACTAAGTAAATTGATACGAGACAGCTTTGAGGAATTAGAACAGTCTTTCTATGAACTATTAAGCAAAGGGCAACAGACGGGAGAAATCGACGCTCAGAAAGATATTAAGGCTTTATCACATCTTTTGCTTAACCTTAATCATAGTATCAAAGTAGTATCCAAGGTGAAAAACAACAAAAAAATTATTGATGACATGATGAATACTGTAATTGAGATGCTATAGACAAATTTTTTTTAACATTACCGGAATGATCATTCCAGTAAATGTGACTTTATTAAAGTGAAGGAGAGTTTTCGATGAGTTTAATCGCAAAACAAAAAATGGAGAAACCCGTTTCATCGTGGATTATACTAATTCTGGCCATAGCTTGTGGCGTGATTGTTGCTAATCTCTATTATGCGCAACCTTTAGTAGGACCCATCAGTTCTACACTTGAATTATCTTCCGGGGCAGCTGGTCTCATCGTCACGCTAACTCAAATTGGTTACGGACTCGGATTGTTATGTATCGTTCCGTTGGGAGATATCCTGGAAAATAGAAAACTTGTTGTTACTTTATTGTTCTTCACCGCAGTCGTGTTGGCGATTGCTGCAGTGGTTAAAAGTGCTACGCTATTTCTTACAACTTCACTGTTTATCGGGATAGGCTCAGTAGCAGCTCAAGTTCTAGTACCGTATGCAGCTCATCTTTCACCCGATGCCACACGCGGCCGCAATGTGGGTAATGTTATGAGTGGTTTGTTACTTGGTATCATGCTCGCTCGTCCCATATCAAGTATTGTGGCGGAGTTTTTTGGTTGGCGCGCTATATTCGTCATTTCCGCTGTAATAATTTTTGTTCTGGCTTTTGTATTAGTAAAGCTACTTCCTACAAGGCAACCAATGACAACAACACAATATCCAACACTGCTGAGATCTATGTTGCATTTACTTAAAACGACACCAGTCCTACAACGTAGAGCAATCTATCACTTTTGTGTGTTCGGAACTTTTAGTTTGTTCTGGACAACTGTCCCTATGTTATTGACTAGTCCGATTTTCAATTTTTCGCAAAAAGAAGTTGCATTGTTCGCATTGGTAGGGGTATCTGGTGCCGTTGCTGCACCTGTGGCAGGTCGTCTTGCTGATAAAGGTTGGGTTCGACCAGCTACAGGATTAGCTTTAGCTTTAGTTATCATATCTGTCATTCTACCCCTTATGATTCAAAGCGGCTCGACATTAGCAATAGTAATATTGGTAGTTTCGGCCATTCTTTTAGACATGGGGGTTTCTGCTAATCTAGTCCTTGGTCAACGCGCTATTTTCTCATTGGGCGCAGAGTTTCGAAGCCGGCTTAATGGTTTATACATGGCCATTTTTTTTGCTGGCGGTGCTATAGGTTCTGCGACAGGAGCATGGGCATACGCCATGGCTGGCTGGAAAGCAGCATTATTGATTGGCATAGCTTTACCTGCCATTGCGTTGATTTATTATGCGACGGAGAAAAAAGTAATTGAACAAGAGTGTTGATAGTTGAAAAGATGATGATACACAATAAAAATGGGTCGTAGATGAAAAAATCAGTTTATGGCCCATTTTACATTTTATTTAAGAAGATTAATTTTTTGCGGCAAGCAAAAATATCTTTATTCAAATAGATTATTTCATGTTTAACCTAATTAGGGGAAAATTGGCTTTGTAGTTGCGTATGAAGTTTATTTATACGTTCTCGTTTCTAGAAGAGATAGAACTGCCTATAAGCCAACAGATGAGTCAAAGAAATTTACCAAGTAAGGTCCGAAATAAATATTTAAAATAGGAGATGGGGGAATGCTATTTTTCGGAGGGGAAAGCATACAAAATATTTTATATTAATCTTGGTCAATAAAATCAAGTATTAAGTGGGGTATAAAGAATCCTGCAAAGAGGCAATGTGGTGTAACTGCACTAGTGATAAATGATTTGTTTGGAGGAGAAATATTAAAGACAGAACTTGAAGAAGGATGCATTTTTATAATGAAATCAATGGAAAACGATATGATTTTACAGAAAGCCAATTTCCTAGTTCTATTGAATACATGGATGTTCTTCTAATAGAGAAGAAGCTTTTGCAGATACAAATGACAAACAATATAATAATTTAAAGCAAAGAGTAAACGAAAAAATAACAAATGATTAGTAATTACATTCCTTCGAATATTTTTATTCAGAGGTTTTTTTGCAAGGTTATTCATCGTTTCCCGTTTCCTGATTCTTTTTTAAAATCAATAAAATTATGACTTAAAATACATCCATTCCTTTTACTAACATCATGACTCACATATACAATAGGGGGATTTACAGAAAAGCAATTATAGTAGTAAATGATTCCAAGTAAATCAATCTGGACAACCTAGATATTAAACAGTAATATTAGATGTTGATAAAATTTGATAGCGTATAATAAATAGAAAAGGTGTTATTTTTGAAAATCAATAAAAAATTCGAACCATTTATTTTTAGTATCTTTATGATTTTGGGTATATCCTGTATTATCTCTTTCGTTATGACTTCAATGAATGTTGGATATACAGCTTTTTTCCTTAAATCATGGATGAAAGCATGGGGGATTGCATTTGTAGTTGCATTTGTAGCTTCTAACTTACTACCTTTTGTAGTTAAAAGAATAATGAGAATATTTATATTTGTTGAGAATAAAGCTTAAGAATAAAGTGAAATACTACGTCGGATATAGTATCAGGTATACTGTCCAACCCCCATTAGTCCCCCCAATCCTTGAGAAGAACAACATATCGTGTAAATCGGTTCCACGTATCAATTTCTTTATGCTACTTTCATAGATCTGCACAAATTGTTGATCCATGAAAGTCTGCTTATTCTTACTCTCCCAACATATTAAAAACAAATTATCTATTGTTAGAATAAAAAATAAAGTGTATGAGAATAGCTTTATAGATTATGAACAAGAAAGAATTCTTTAAAAATGTATGATAAACATTGCTATATAAACTTTTACTAGAAAATCCCTCTGTTTTGAACAACGTTGGAAAGAAATGCTAAATCAGTGTTTATTCAAATTTAAATCTAGTATAAAATAGGGCATATAGGGTTATTTAGGGTATTTATGTAAAACAAACTGGGTGTGTTTTATGAAAAAGGTGTTATTAACAGTCGGAATAATAATTTTCCTTGTTGGAGCATTCGTATTTAACAACAAACTCTATCTCCCTACACTCCCAATAGAACATATAAGTAAAAAGACAATTATAGAAAAAATAAATGATTCCGAGCCACGAATGGTTAAATTGTCGAACGAAAACGACCAAGAATGGTAAGTGATAAAGGGAAATATATATCCGCAGCTGGTGAAATGATTAAAGAAATGCTTGATCAAAATGGTTGGACTTTCAAACAACAAGATTGTAATGGACTCTTCTTTGAAAGACATGGTGAAAGATTGGTTGTGTCAACACAAATGTGGACCGGAAACTATGTGTTAGAGAAAATCCCCGCCAATTTTAAGGAGTAAAAGCGTTTTAAAATGAAGGAGGGCTTAATGGGATATATAAAGGATTTGCGTAAAGTAGTTGGGACTAGACCATTAATTATGTGTGGTGCCGCTGTTTTAATCATTAATAATCGTCAGCAGGTTTTATTACAGCTTCGAATTGATAATGGATGTTGGGGGTTAATTGGAGGATCAATGGAGTTAGGTGAAACAGTAGAGCAAGTTGCCCATCGAGAATTATTTGAGGAAACAGGACTAAAGGCAAAAAATCTGAAATTGATCAATACATACTCTGGACAAGATTTTTATTATCAATATCCGCACGGTGATGAAGTTTATAATGTTGTTACAGCATTTGAATGTAAAGAATATAGTGGCCACCTTGTTCATGATCAAATTGAGGCAACAATGCTGCAGTTTTTCTCTTTAGATGATTTACCCCAAAATATTAGTCCTCCTGATAAACCGATACTTGAGGATTACTTAATAAACTATAAAACCCCTTCCAACGATTAAAGTTAGAAGGGGCTTCATGTTGTTTAGATGATTATTTTTGTGGTGCTAGTTGCACTTGTGCTAAGCGATCAACTGCTTCTTGCAACATTTCTTTCGGTTGTACTAACGCTAAACGTAAATAGCCTTGTCCAGACGAGCCAAATACTGTACCAGGAACTGTCACGATGCCAGCTTGTTCAATTAGTTTAAAGGCTAGCTCTGTGCAGTCAATATCGTACGGATATTTTGCCCAGACGAACATGCCACCTTCAGAAGGAGCGGCATCCCATCCTAATGAATGTAAGCCATTCATTAATGTTTTATGGCGCTCTGAGAATGTTGCACGTAGGTCTGCAGTAATTTCTTCTGCATTATCAAGTGCTACGACCGCAGCATCTTGAATTGGTTCGAAAATACCGAAATCTAAATTTGATTTTAATTGTTTTAAAATCGAAATCATCTCATCGTTACCCGCGATATAAGCGATACGTGTACCAGCAAGGCTAAAGCTTTTCGATAATGAGTTAATTTCCATCCCAACTTCTTTTGCGCCAGGAGTGGCTAGGAAGCTAATTGGGCCATCACCCGTAAAGTAGAACTCAGAGTATGCCGCATCATGTAGTACGATAATGTTGTATTTTTTTGCAAAGGCAATGACTTTTTCAAAATAGGCGATTGAAGGCATTGCAGGTACAGGATTACCTGGTAAGTTTAAAATTAATAGTTTTGCTTTTTGCGCAATCTCTTCAGGAACAGCATCTAAGTCTGGTAAATAATCGTTATCAGCTGTTTGAGGCATATAGTAAGGTGTTGCGCCTGCTAAATGAATTCCTGCATCATAGGCCACGTAAGCTGGATTTGTGGATAATACGATATCGCCTGGATCACAAAAAGCAATTGGTAAATGCACTAATCCCTCTTGAGAGCCGATCGTTTGAATGATTTCAGAAGCGGGATCTAAATCTACATTACTACGACGTTTATAGTAGCGACTAACGGCTTCATAAAAACGTTGCGTGCCTGTTAATGTATAGCCGTAGGATTCTGCTAAACCCGCTCTATACGATAAATGCTCGCGAATTTTAGCATGAGGAGGAAGGTCAGGACTACCTAAGCTTAAATCAATCATTTTCATGCCTTTTGCTTCCTGTTGCTTAGCATGATTTTTTAAATCTCCGAAAATTGCTGCTGTAAATAAAGACATTTTTTTAGATGGTACGATTTTCAAACTAGTACACTCCTTATAGTTGTATAACAGAATAGTAGTTCACATTTTATCATACTAAAGCATATAAAGGGAAAGTTATTCTGAAAAAAGAATATATTTCTATAATGGAGAAGATGAATGCATAGCCTAGCAGGAATAAATTAACTTATACTAGAAATGATAATTTTGACGGAAAAAATGTAACGTTTCTGCTATCATAAAATGGAAAGGAGCTGTCAGTCATGGATGTTTATTCTTTGAGTGGTCCAAGTGGAACAGGGAAAAGTACAAGCGCACTAGTTTTCGCCCATAAAATCGGGGTAGAGGCTCTAATTGATGATGGCCTCCTTATTGTAAATGGTGTGAAAGTAGCTGGAATTTCCGCGAAATTTGAGAAAAATACGATTACAGCCGTTCGTCGAGCCATTTTTACAGATGATACACATCGTAATGAAGTAAAAAAAGCACTTGATACATATAAAGTACAGTCGATTTTGCTAATTGGGACGTCCGATAAAATGACTAAAACGATCGCTCGTCAGCTTGAGCTTGGTCCAGTCGATACATATTACTATGTTGAGGATGTACGTTCTCAAAAAGAAATTGCAAAAGCTCGCTTTATTCGACAGACGCAGGGGAAGCATGTGATGCCAATCCCGTACCGACAAGTCGAGCAAAACTTTTTTAAACGACTCGTTCAAAAAGGGAAGGAGATTTTCTCTACAAAGCGTGAAAAAATAGGGGAGACGACGATTGTCCGTCCTGATTTTCAACAAGAGTATATTGAAATTGGTAAGCATGTTTATGTGCAGCTACTAACGTATTGCTGTGCAAAGCAAGATATCGTGCACAAAGTTGATCATGTCCAGTTCGCGTTAGGCGATCTAGTCCAAGCTACGATTACTTTACAGCTAAAGCTGCCTATTAATTATTCCATACCAGATCGATTGTATGCACTGCAAAAAAAGATACAGGCGGAATTTCACCAGCATTTTGGGTATGAATTAGATGCAATTCATCTTCAAATTAAGTCGGTAGTACAAAAGCGAAAATCGTAAAAAACAGGTACTCCATTCCCAAGAGGGCGAGCGGAGTACCTGTTTTCTATTTCGATTGACGTGTAAATTGTGGCTGACGTTTTTCAACAAAGGCACGGCAACCTTCTGCAAAATCCTTTCCGACAAACGGTGTTAAACCTTGCCATAATGAAGGTACACTGTCCACACATTCTTGAACAGATTGCTTTACAGCTAGTAAAGATTCAGGGGACATGCCTGCAACAAGCTTACCCATACGAATCATGTATTTATTTAAGTCTTTTTCAGTTACTAAATAGTTAAGCATGCCAAGCTTAAAGGCTTCTTCAGCTTTAAACATGCGCCCCGTAAATACTAAATCCTTTGTTGTAGAAGGGCCTACTAATTGAACTAAACGTTGTGCAAATTTGTTATTTAACGTGATCCCTAATTTACCGACAGGAATACCGAGCTTTGCTTTTTCAGACCCGATGCGGATATCACAGGCTAATGCAAGCTCTAAACCAGCACCCATTGCGGGACCATTAATGACGCCAATCGTTGGAATTGGTAAACGCTCAATTGTGGAAATCGTTTTCTCCATATGTACAAATGCTTCTTCGGCTTTTTCAAGAGAAATGGCGTTGAATTCTTTAATATCTGAGCCAGCAGTAAAGTTTTCACCAGAGCCGCGTAAAATCAATACTTAATTTTTC
>Ga0209676_1002470_pt1 | contig 13049 bp, 15 predicted proteins | sample AraplaCvi_mLB_r2_FD_184282 | JGI IMG/M metagenome (GOLD analysis project Ga0209676, IMG submission 184282) | Arabidopsis root microbial communities from North Carolina, USA - plate scrape MF_Cvi_mLB_r2 (SPAdes) (version 2) | ecosystem: Host-associated > Plants > Roots > Endosphere | place: USA...
TCGCGCAGGCGGCAGACCTCGAACAGCTTCAGCGTCTGCGGCTCGATGCCCTTGGCGGCGTCCAGCACCATGATGGCGCAGTCGGCGGCGGTCAGGGTGCGATAGGTGTCTTCCGAGAAGTCCTCGTGGCCCGGCGTATCGAGCAGGTTGAACATCTTGCCGTCGTGCTCGAACGTCATCACCGACGCCGAGACCGAGATGCCGCGTTCCTTTTCGATCTTCATCCAGTCGGACTGGGTCCGCCGGTTCTCGCCCCGCGCCCGCACGGCGCCCGCCGCGCGGATCGCGCCGCCGGACAGCAGGATGTGCTCGGTCAGCGTCGTTTTACCGGCGTCCGGGTGGGCGATGATGGCGAAGGTCCGGCGCCGGCCGGCCTCCTCAGGAAGAGAGAGCTTGGACATGGGACGCGCGACCTAGCGCGGACCGGGCCGAAAGTCACCCGGCGCGGGGCTTTCCGGCCGTCTGGTCTGTCATCGAAAGTGAATATCCCTTGGCAACGAAGGGAGATTGGGATCATTGTTCAGTCAGGCGAGACGACCGGTCACGCAATCGGGCGCCGCCTTTGGAAACGAAGGAACGGACATGGCCCTGCATCATCCGGTCGACGATCGTCCCACCCCCCGCGACGGCGGCCCCCATCCGGCCATCTGCCTGATGCTCGGCTTCGGCGTCATCGCCGTCGGCGCGACGATCGTGCACATCGTCTTCAACGCCGTCTTCTAGGGCGTCGAAGGCTCGGTCTCCGCGTCTCCGTCGCCCGCGGGCGGCGGCGCGTCAGACGGGTCCGCGGGCTCCGGCTCCGCCGGTTGCGCCGCGGCATCCTGGGCGGCATCGATCTCGGCCTGGGTGAAGGGCGTCTGGCGGGCTTCGGCTCGCTCCAGCAGGGTCTGGGCGGCGTCGGCGGCGCCACCGCCATGCGGCGCGTTGGCCAGCGGCGTCAGCAGGAAGACCGCCTCCTCGAACCGTTCCGCCTGCATCAGGGCCGAGGCGAACCCGAGGCGGATGCCGGGAAGCTGGGGCGCGCGATCAAAGGCCGCCCGCCAGGTCAGCAGGTCGTTCTCCGTCGGATAGCCCTCCGCCTTTTCGCGAACCTGGGCCAGCATATACAGGGTGTAGTACTGCTCCGGGTCGGCCGCGTAGGCCCGTCGCAGATAGCCTTGGGCCTGCACCAGACGCCGCGTCTGATCCTCGCCCTCATCGCGTGACAGGCTCATCTGCCGGGCCGCCATCAGCTGCAGCGCCTCGACGTTGTCCGGTTCACGCTCCAGCAATCGGGTCAGCACGGCTTCGCCCTCGACCGGATCTCCGAAATGCAGTTCGGCGTGGCCGAGTTGAAGCAGGGCGAAGGGGTCGTCCGGATAGCGGGCCGCCTTCTGTCGCACCAGGGCGGCGGTCGCGGCGCGATCCTCGTCCGGCACGCCGACCTTCAGTCGCTGCCCCAGCAGCAGCAGGTCATCGGCGGAGCGGGGCAGGGTGGTGACCACGATCTCCGGCTCGGGGCGATCCAGCTCGTAGATGGCGATCTGCAATGATCCACGGGTGTAGTTGCGCAACGCGCCGCGCAGGGAGCCCAAGCTCATGCCCGTGGCCTCCTGCATGGCCGTGACCGGATCAGCGCCCCGGCTGACCGCCGCCACATAGGCCTGAAGCTGGTCCCGGCGTGTGTTGTCACTCATGAACCAGTGGGTCAGCAGCCAGGCGACGGGATAGTAGGTGTCGCGGTGCGAACTGCGGGTGATCTCGCCCGGCCGCTTGGACAGCAGTTCCTCCAGCGGAATCCAGGTCGCGTTCATCAGCCAGTCGGCGCGATTGCGGTTGAAATTGCCGATCCGGATCGTGTCGCCCCGGATCTCGGCGGTCATGAAATATTCCGCCAGCCCCTCGACCAGCCAGCCCGGAAGGTTTCCGGCCGAACTGTTCTGGAAACTGAAGTGGTGGAAATACTCGTGCAGCAGGAAGTCCATGTCCTGGTCACGAATGGCCGTGGCGAAGATGCCTTCGGTCGCGGGGCTATAGAAGCCGGCGACGTTCGGCGCGAGGGTCGGCCGGATCTCGCGCAGTCCCGTCCGACCGCCGACCATGTAGATCGGGAGTTTCCGGTACGGCGGCTCATCCAGCGACAATCCCATCCGGGCGCGCAGGATGTAGTCATACATCTCCAGCGTCCGCGCCTGCTGCCGAAGCGTGGCTTCGCTGCTCTGGGAATAGATGATGAAATTGGCGCTTTCGGCCCGGCGCCACTCGGCATGGGCGGGCGCCGCGAACAACAGCACGGTGAAAGCGGCGATCAGGATCGCCTTGAAACGGTTGAGAACTTGCACTTCGACCCCCTGCAGCGGTGCGACCCTAGCGGGCGCACCGGCGGGGGTTCAAGCGAAGATCGCGTCAGGCGGCCAGACGCATCCAGACCGCGCGGTCGGCGGCGACGGCGTCCAGCTTGCCCTTGGTCGCGCGGGTCCGCAGCTGGCGCATCACCGGCTCGGGCAGGGCGCAGAACTGAGGTTCGACCAGGTCGGGGTTGCAGCCGGCTTCCGGAGCGGCGAACAGGGCGGCGTTCACGTCCGGCGAGCGGTCGTGGATCAGCCAGGCCAGGCGGCGCGCGCGCTGCGGATCGTTGTGGTGCAGCAGCGGGTCTTCGGCGAACAGCTCGCAGCCCAGCTCCAGCACATAGTCCAGCTCCAGCGCTTCAAAGCGGCGCGCGTCGCCGGGCGTGACCGGGCAGGCCTCGTCCAGATCAAACACGACGTCGTTCAGAAGAAACAGCATCCGGAAACACCCACCATCACGTCGGGCTCATTCGGCCCGTTGACGTGACCATAGGCGCCCCGGCTTGCGGTTCCGTGTGCGAACGCAGTTAAGGATTTGCGACGTTTCCGGCCGGCGTTAACCGGTCGGTCGCCACGTTCGATCCTCAGGCCTGGACGTAGCCCATGGCGTCGAACTGCTGGGTCATCCACCAGTACAGCAGGCCGCCCAGCGCGAGCATCGGCACGGCCAGGATCAGACCCCATTTGGTGAAGCGCCCGTTCTCCGGATTGCGCGTCAGGGCGTCGAACTTGGCGCCGCCGATGACATAGGCCAGACCGCCGAGCAGGATCAGCGGCACGCCGATGGCGGTCTTCATCCGATAGCTGATTTCGGGCGCGCCGTTCCGCGCCAGCTCGAGCGGCTCCCAGACGCCCCAATAGGCCAGGGCCACGCCGGCGATGATGGCCAGCACGCCGGCGCCGCGGCACAGCAGATCTCTATTCATGGTGTTTCTCCCCCCGGAAAGACCTTGGCTTCGCATGCGACGCGATGGCGCGCAACGGTGAAGCTTGGGTCGAGGGTCGAGGCAGTAGGCAGTAGGCAGTAGGCAGTAGGCAGTAGCATCGCCGGCTGTCAGCGGATCGCGCAATCGTCCCTATTGCCTACTGCCTATTCCCTACTGCCTTCACCGGCCACCTTCTCGGTGATGAAGTGGCGACCCTGCCGGTCCTCGATCTCCACGATCCACAGGTCCGGATCGTACTTCACCTGCCGCTCGAGATACGTGTCTAGCTCGCTCTCGAACTCGCTCTCGACCGGCTGCATCCACAACCGCTCGCCGTCGGGGCCGAAAGCCTCACTATAGAGTCTGGCGCGGCGTTCGGTGGTGTCGAACACCTTGACGATCACCGTGCCCGCGCGCGCGTCGCCCTTGCGCGCGACGGTTCCGAACGCCCCGCCGATCTCGGCGCGGCGGATCAGGGCGGCCACCCAGACATCGCTTGAAAGAAGCAAATCGCTAACCCTGCTCGGACACCGGACCTGAACACGTGATGCGTAGGGTGCGGGGCATGACGATACGGCAAATCGCCCTCCGGACCCAAGCCGCTCTGGTCGCCGCCGCCGCGCTGATCGCGCCGGGCGCCGCCATGGCCGGCCCGGCCGACACCTATTACGAGCGCGCCTTCGTGGTCGCCGCCGACGCGCGCTGCGACCTGTTCCAGCCGCACATCGAGCGCGCCCTGGTCGCCGCCACCGCCCAGGCGCGGGGCGCGGCCCTGCGCTCCGGCGCCGCCGCCGCCGATCTGACCGACGCCGCCTACCGCGCCCGCGCCCGCGCCGGCTCGGTCTCTTGCCGCGATCCCCAGCTGGCCCTGGTGAAGAGCCGTGTCGACGGCGCATTCGAGGGCTGGTCGCGCACGCCGCGCATGACCTTCCCCGGCGACCGTCTGGACTGGATCGCCAACCGCACCGGCTACGCTCGCCCGACCTGGCGCCTGCAGCAGGCCTCGGTCGTCGGCGCCTCGCCGGTGACCTTCGGCTATGCGGGCGAGGGCGATAAGGCCGAGCTGGTCGCGGTGGTCAGCTGGTGGGGCCGTCCGCGCCCGACCGCCGCCCGTCTGGTCTTCCGCGATCCGGCCAAGGCGCCGCGTCCCTGGCTGGCCGGGAACAATCTGATCCCCGCCTCGGCGCGCGCCAGCCTGTGGTCCTCGGGCGTGACCAGCGCCGATGCGACCCTGCTGACGGCGGGCAAACAGGCGGGCGACGCCTGGCGCTTCAGCCCGACCGCCGCTGACGCGCTGGAAAAGCTGGACCCGCGCGAGGCCTTCGCCATCGAGTTCCACTTCCGCGACGGCAGCGTCGCCACCGTCCCCTTCGAAGCCGGCGACTTCGCCGCCGGCCGCGCCTTCCTGGCGATGGGTAGTCTCTAAAAGCTTACCCGTCGATGTCCCAGCCCAGGGCCAGACGACCGCTGTAGCGCATCTGCGGCGTCTCCTGCAGCGGATGGAAGCGGGCCGCCTGCACGTCGCGGAAGGCCCGCTCCAGTCCCGTGTTCCGGTAGAAGGCCGAGCCGCCGGCGGCCTCCATGGCCTTCTCCACCGTCTCGATGGCGCCCTTGGCCAGCAGCGTGCGGGCCGACATGGCGCGGCCGGTGGCCTCGGGGCCGGGCGTGCCGCTCTCGGCGTTGTCCACCATCCGCTCCCACGCCATCTCGGCCAGGGCGAAGGCGTTCTCCATCGCGCCGACGACGATCGGCAGGTTCGGATCCTCCGGCCGCTTGCGGGCGATCTCCAGCGCCCGGGCCCGCGCGCCTTCCGCCACGCCGACATAGGCGGAGTAGATCAGGGCGAAGGCGATCATGCTGATGATGTGGAACAGCATGTGCCACGGACCCGCCGGACGGCGGCCCGAGACGGCGGCGTCCGGCACGAAGACCTCGGTCAGCACGATGTCATTGGAGCCGGTCCCGCGCATGCCCAGGGTCTTCCAGGTGTCCAGGATGCTGACGCCTTCCGCCTTCAGCGGCACGCCGAAATGCAGCACGGTCGCACCGCCCTCCGGGTCGTCCCAGACCACACTGGTCATCAGGATGTCGCCGGCCAGACAGCCGCTGGCGAAGGGCTTGCGCGCCGTGACGCGGAATCCGCCCTCGACCTTGACCGCCGTCCCGCCGCTGGCCAGCCAGTCCGAGCCGCCGCTGGAGATCAGTACCAGATCCTCGGCCGCCACCCGCTTCAGCAGGCCCTCGGTCGGCGCGCCCTGATGCGTGTGCCGCCAGGCCGCGACCGCCACCAGGTGGCTGTGCATGGCGAAGGCCAGGGCGGTCGAGCCGCAGCTGGCCCCAAGGGTGCGGATCACAAGGCACAGGTCGGTCACCGTCGCGCCGCCGCCGCCGAACTCGGCGGGGACCAGCGCCTTGAACAGGCCCTCGGACTTCAGGAGCGCATAAGCGTCGGCGACGAAGCTGTCGTCGGCGTCGTGGGCGGCGGCCCGGGCGGCGATGGCTTCGGCCACGCGGTCGGCGCGGGCCGACCAGTCGGGGTTTGCGGAAAGGGTCATGGGGTCATCCTCGGATCCACGTCTGTGTTGGACCTGCGAATAGGACGGGCGGCGGGAACGCGGCCAGTTCAGGAACTGAACCTGCCCGGTACAGAAACTGAACTGGAGCCTTGTCGCGCCCAAGCGTAACATTGGAATGTCGGAGGTCGCCAATGTCTGAAGCGCGCAGCTATCGCCAGTTCTGTCCCGTCGCCATGGCGGCCGAGGTCCTGTGTTCGCGCTGGACCATCGTCCTGCTGCGCGAACTGGTCGCCGGCTCGACCCGGTTCAACGATCTGCGGCGGGGCGTGCCGCGCATGTCGCCGGGCCTGCTGTCCCAGCGGCTGAAGGAGCTTGAGGCCGCGGGCGTGGTCTCGCGCAGCCCCTCGCGCGCCGATCCGGCCGTCTTCGAATACGCCCTGACCGCGGCCGGGCGCGAGCTCGGTCCGCTGGTCGAGGCCTTCGGCATGTGGGGCCAGCGCTGGATCGAGAGCGACGTCTCGCTGCAGCAGCTCGATGCGCAACTGCTGATGTGGGACATGCGCCGCCAGCTGGACCTGACGCCCCTGCCGCGCCGCCGCAGCGTCATCCACTTCCACTATCCGGAACAGCCCAAGGAGCGGGCCTGGTGGCTGCTGGTCCAGCCGGAACAGGCCGAGGTCGATCTCTGCTCGGTCGATCCGGGCTTTGACGTGGACCTCTATGTCGTCTGCGACCTGCGCACGATGACGGCGATCTGGATGGGGCTCGACACGGTCCGGGCGGCCAAGGCGAGCGGGCGTCTGATGCTGACCGGCGACGCCGCCCTGGCCGAGGACATGCAGACCTGGCTGGGCCTCAGCCCCTTCTCGCGGGCCGAGCGGATGGTGGCCTAGCCCCCGTTCGCTACCGGCAGGGGGATGATCTCGGCACCGCCTTCCGGGGCGGGGGCGCGGGCGACCAGGGCCACGGGCATCCGCACCGTCACCGCCGTGCCTTCGCCCAGGGTGCTCTCAATGGTCATCCGCCCGCCGTGCAGTTCGGCGAAGGCGCGCACCAGCGACAGGCCCAGGCCCGTGCCCTGACGGCGCTGCTCCGGCGCTCCGGCCTGTTCGAACGGGCGGCCCAGACGCTTGACGTCCTCGGGCGCGATGCCGACGCCGGTGTCGGCCACCACGATCTCCAGATACGGGCCCACCGCCTCGACCGTCACGGTCACGGCGCCGCCGTCGGGCGTGAACTTCACCGCATTGGACAGCAGGTTCAGCGCGATCTGCTTCAGCGCGCGGCGGTCCGCCGAGACCTCGACCGCGTCGGGGGGCAGGACGCCGGACAGGGTCACGCCCTTGTCCTCGGCGTTGACCCGGACCAGCGCCATCGCCGCCGACACCACCTCGCGCGCGTCGAACTTCTCGACCGACAGGGTGTAGCGCTCGGCCTCGATCTTGGAGACGTCCAGCAGGTCGTTGATCAGGTCCAGCAGGTGGCCGCCCGCCTGGTGGATGTTGTCCGCGTATTCGGCGTAGCGGTCGGGGATCGGGCCGAAAAGGCGCTGACGCATGATGTCCGAGAAGCCCAGCACGGCGTTCAGCGGGGTGCGCAGCTCGTGGCTCATATTGGCCAGGAAGCGGGTCTTGCCCTGCTCGCGCGCCTCGGCCTCGTTGCGGGCGACCTCCAGCCCCAGCTCGCGGGCGTACTGGGCGGTGGCGTCGAAGACCTGGGCGATCAGGCGCGGGGTGGTCGAGGGATCGTCCAGCCGGCGGATCACCAGCTGCACCCGGCGGTCCAGCGCCAGACGCGGGGCCAGGGTCGCGGCGCCTTCCAGCCCCGTCGTCGCCCGGTCCAGCGCCGCCAGCAGGCGAGGGCGGTCGGGCGCGTGGATCGCGGCCACCAGCCCCTGCTCGAACAGGGGATCGACGGGCAGTGACAGGGGCGGGGCGCCATAGGCGGCGACCACCCGGCCCGAGGGCTCAAGGATCAGGGTCAGGCCGGGCTGGGCCGCCATCAGGGCCTCGACCCGGCGCACCTCGGCCTCGGCCGCGGCCATGCGTTGCTCGCGCTGCCGCCACGACAGGCGCACGGCCAGCGCCGCCGCCGCCGCGGTCAGCACCGCCGACAGGGCCGCGAGGGCGGGCAGGTGAGGGCCGGGTCCGCCCAGCATCCAGCTGGTGGCCAGACCGGCCACGGCCGCCACGCCGACGCCCAGGGCGCCGACCTGCACCGGGCGCGGCCCGCCCAGGGCGATGCCCGCCGTCAGCGGCAGGAAGACGAAGCCGGCCAGCGGACCGGTCAGGCCGCCCGACAGGGCCGCCGTCGTCGCGGCCGCCATGCCCCAGACGCCCAGCAGGATCATCCGATCCCGGGCGCCGTCATGCTTGAGCAGGTTCAGGCCGATCAGGCCCGGCACGATCATGGCCAGGACGCTGTAGAAGACCGGCCCTTCGACCCCGCCGATCCAGCGGGCGCCCAGCGCCAGCAGCGCCGCCGCCACCGCCCAGCCCGCGTGCCACGCGGCCAGCGCCGCGCGGTCGCTCTCCCCGGCGCGGGGGGCGATCTCTTCCGGCTCGGCTCTGGGGCTGGCGTTCAAAGGGGGATCGAGGATGGGAGAAGTGGCGACAATACCGGCGGCCAGCCTAGCCGCCCGTCTGAGTCGTCCAAAGTCCGCACGCGTGTAAGGCGACTGCCGAAAACCCCCGCGGACCGATTTCCGGGGATGATCCGCCCGGTTGTCGTTAACGCGGCTTGGGCCTATCTGGCGCCGATGAGCCCGCCGCCCCCCATCGACGCCGTCCTCGCCGAACTGATCGAGGAGTTCGACCTGCTGGGCGACTGGGAGGGACGGATCGAATACGTCATCGACTTGGGCAAGGATCTAGAGCCCTTGCCGGACGCCGACCGGATCGAGGCCAACAAGGTGCCGGGCTGCGCGGCCCAGGTCTGGCTGGCGGTGCGCCACGAGGACGAGCGCCTGATCTTCCTCGCCGACAGCGACAGCGCCATCAGCAAGGGCAATATCGCCCTGCTGCTCCGGCTCTATTCCAACCGGACGCCGGCCGAGATTCTGGATTTCGATGCCCGCGCCGCACTGGACCGGCTGGGCCTGCCCTCGGCCCTGACGCGCCAGCGCGCCAACGGCCTGAACAGCATGGTCGGTCGGATCAGGGACGCGGCGCTGGCCGCGGGCTGATGGCCGCCAGCGCCGGAAACGCCTTCACGGTCGCGGCGACGGCCTTCGTCTCGCGGTCCGCCCAGTCTTGGCCCTCGATCAGGGTCCAGCGCGCGCCGTGTCGTTCCAGCGCCGCCACGCATAGGTCCAGGAAGCGCCGGCGGTCGGCCAGTTCCGGGAAATAGCGCGTGCCGTCGTCGGTCCAGGGCGCCCCGACATCCAGCAGCAGATAATGGTCGGCCAGGGCATCAAAGGCGTCCAGCGCCGCGTCACGCCGCCCCGTCAGCATCTCGCACCACACCGAGGTCAGCAGCGGATCGGTATCCTCGATCAACAGGCGACGCGCCTGCCGGGACGCCGCTGCGACGGAGGCTCTGTGCCCCGCCACGATCCGGTGCAGGTCCGCGGCCCCAACCTCGGTCCCGAAGGCCTCGGTGTAGGTCCGGCCGTATTCGGGGGCCACGACGGTGTTGAACCGGCGGGCCAGCGCGGCCGCGAGCGTCGACTTGCCGGTCGACTCCGGTCCGACCAGGCACAGGCGGCGGACGAACCACGGACGGACCGGGGCGGGAAGGGCCTCCCAGCATCCGAACGGGTCCTGGCGCACCGCCGTGCCCGAGATCGGCACGGCGTCCCGGCGCGGGTCGACCGGCACGAAGCGCGCTCCGACCTCGTCCGCCAACCGCTGGCCATAGCTTTCCGATGCGAACACCACGTCGGGCGCGCCGCCGTGGCGCAACACCACGTCCCGCCAGATCGGCCAGAAGTCGGGATGGTCCTTGGGCTCCTGCGGCAGGATCTCCTCGCACCACTGCACGTCGCAGTCGGGGAACAGAGCCTGCATCCATTCGAACCGCAGCCGTCCGGGAATAGGGTCATCGGGCAGCGAGCAGACGAGGATGGTCAGCCGTTCGCAGTAGGCGCGGCCGAAGTCGCACAGATAGACGTGCCCGTTGTGCGGCGGCATGAACTTGCCCAGCACGAAGCCCCGCTGGGGCCGGCCGGTCATGCGGCGGCGTCCATCTGCAGCCGCAGGGCGCGGCGCCAGCGGATCCAGCCGTAGGCCACATTGATCAGCAGGAGCAGATACAGGCCCGCCGTCACCCACAGGCCCTGCCCGCCGTAGACGAATACCGCGATGACATCGGTCACCGCCCAGACGATCCAGTGCCGGATCTGCTTCCGGTCCAACAGGAATTGCGCCAGCACGCTCAGGGCCAGGATCGCCGTGTCCCAAACCGGTGTCACCGCATCGGTCAGCCGCGCCAGCGCCATGGAGACGCCCACGGTCAGGGCGGCGGCGGGCAGCAGAAGCAGGCCGATGGTCGTCCAGCGCCACGTGCCGATCGGCGGCTCGCGCCCGGCGTCGCCTCGGCTCCAGAACCACCAGCCGTACAGCTGGATGACGATGAAATAGGCCTGCAGCGCCGCGCTCGCATACAGATGCGCCTGCCAGAAGACGACGGCGTACAGCGCCGTCGCGGCCAGGCCGACGGGATAAAGCGCCTTGCGCAGGTGCGAGGTCAGGATGACGCTGGCCAGCGTCAGCGCGGCGGCCAGGGCCTCCAGGAGCGACAGGGACAAGGCCGTACGCTCCGGAGAACGATCAGAAGTAGAGACCGCGGATGGTCAGGGCGGGGCGGGTGCCCTCGTTCTCGATCACGCGAACCTCGAGCCGGTACTCGTCCGGATTGGCCGTGCGGCGGTCCCACTGACGGGGCGAGGCCTGGTCGGTGTCCCAATAGCGCTCATTGTGGAAGGCACGGCGGCCCAGGGTGGCCAGTTCGCTGGCGCTGGCGCGGGTCGAGGACAGGGCGCAGGTCACGGCGTATACTTCGGTGTCGCCGAACTCGACCGTGCCTTCCTCCAGGTGCAGGCGCCAGGTGCCGTCGCGCGACACCAGATCGACTTCCGAGGCCCATTCTTCCAGCGGCGTGTTCCGTTCGTCCGCTGGGCGGCGGAACTTCAGGTCGCGGGCGGCGCGGATCGACTTCTCGAAGCTCTGCGAGCGATTGGCGTAGGGCAGGCAGACCTCGGCCAGGACCCGGCCGCTCAGGTTGGCTTGGGCGGCGGCGGGCGTGGCGACGGCCGAGCTCAGGCTGACGGCCAGCCCGGCGACCAGACCGGATACTACAAATGCTTTCACGCCATTCCCCGACACGCGCCTCAAAAACGAGGACGCGCCCCTTGCGGAGCGCGCCATACCGGCACCCTAGGACCGATGGTCTCCGGGCGAAAGTTACGAGCCTGTAACGTGATGCCGCACACCGTTCCGTCGCTCAACTGAGACGATAGTGTCGCGCCAGAGCCGCAAGGCCTTGTTTCAGAACGGCCTTGCCCGTCCTCCGTCGCAGTCCCAGTGACTGTTCGGCCGCCTGCAGGGGTGTGGCGCGAATGCAAACCTGCTCGACCATTGTTCGGGCAGGACCACAGGCGGCCAGCGCCCGGGCCACCCGGCGGGCCGCCGCCAGCGCCGGATCGCCGGGTTCAGGCCGTCGCGCGCCGCGCCCCGAGCGGGCGCCCGGCAGGGCGTCCCAGCGCATGGTCAGGCCCGGCCCCCGCTGCGCCGCCTCGGCCTCCCGCTCCAGCTGTTCCGCCGCCGCGACCTCGGCCGGAGTCAGCCATGGGGCTCCGTCGGCGTCGGCGCGCCGGGCCAGCCAGGCGACCGCGGAGGTGGTCAGATTGGCCCGCCGCTCCACGGCCTCTCCGTCCGGCTGCATCACGGTCCGCAGGCCCTCCGTCACGCTGGGGCGTCCGGCCTCGGGGGCGGGACCGGCGGTTGATCCCACGCGCGCCGTCCATCCGCCGCCGGGGCGGGGCTTCAGGCCGGGGGCCGCCGTCAGGGCGCGGAAGTCGGCCTCGTCCAGCGTCAGCATGATCCGCGCCCGCCGGTCCCGACCGGTGCGGAGGGCATAGCCGCCCTGGGACGCCGGGCTGAGCCAACCCTCCGGCAGGGCCAGCAGCCGCCGTGCCCGCTCCAGTCCGTGCTCGCCGCTCATACAGTCAGCTCGCAGCGTGGCGCGTCGAACAGGTCGCGCAGCAGCCGTTCCAACAGGTTCAGCAGATCGTCCAGCCAGGGCCGGTCGCGCTCGTCCTCGGCCCAGCGGCAGGCCTGGGCCGCCGTCGCGCGGTTCATGCCGAAGGCATAGCCGACCCGCTCGATCGGCCAGCCGAAGACCACATGCGTCAGATACATCGCCAGCCATCGCGCCCGGCACGCCTGCCCGCTTCGCCGCACGGGGCCGCTCATCTGTTCCACCGGCACGCCGGTGGCGGCGGCCACCATCTGCAGCGCCAGGCCCGCCTTCAGCCGGTCCCCGCCCGTGGCGGGACCCCGATAAAGGTCCTCCATGTCCCATTCTCCTGATCACCCGTGGCCGCTCGTCAGTGGCGACCCTGATCTAGGACTATATTCCTCTGACCCGTCGAAATTGGACGTATGGCCGGAGGCGGTCGGGCTCAGGCGAAAAAAGTCGGGCCGCTTGACTCAGGACTCTCGACGCCGATTCGCAAATCAGCCTAGATTCGTCGTTAACCACTCGTGTTAACCCTTCTTAAGGTTTTGAAGGATTAACGTCCGAACAAGGTTACCCGGAAACGGGACAATAACATTTACGGCCAAGCTCTGCCTGGAGGGGCACTAATGCGCGTCCTGCTAATCGAAGATGATCATGCGACCGCGCAGAGCATCGAGCTGATGCTGAAGTCGGAAGGCTTCAACGTCTACACGACGGACCTCGGTGAAGAGGGCATCGATCTCGGCAAGATCTACGACTACGATCTGATCCTGCTCGACCTGAACCTCCCGGACATGAACGGCCTGGAAGTGCTGCGCCAACTGCGCGTCGGCAAGGTCAACACGCCGGTGATGATCCTGTCGGGCACCTCGGAAATCGAAACCAAGGTCAAGACCTTCGGCGGCGGCGCCGACGACTACATGACCAAGCCCTTCCACAAGGACGAGCTGATCGCGCGCACCCACGCCGTGGTCCGTCGTTCCAAGGGTCACGCCCAGGCGATCATCCACACCGGCGAGATCGCCGTGAACCTGGACGCCAAGACGGTCGAGGTGAACGGTCACCGCGTCCACCTGACGGGCAAGGAATACCAGATGCTG
>Ga0209676_1002480_pt1 | contig 12997 bp, 15 predicted proteins | sample AraplaCvi_mLB_r2_FD_184282 | JGI IMG/M metagenome (GOLD analysis project Ga0209676, IMG submission 184282) | Arabidopsis root microbial communities from North Carolina, USA - plate scrape MF_Cvi_mLB_r2 (SPAdes) (version 2) | ecosystem: Host-associated > Plants > Roots > Endosphere | place: USA...
CGACCTGGCCTCGCACGACATCGTCGCGCTTGACCCCGCGCAGCAGAAGCCCGACGTTCATGCCGGCCCGAGCCTCGGCAACGTCCTTGTGGAAGGACTGCACGCCGGTCACGACCACCTGCCCATCGCCGTCCGAGCTGAGCCCGACGATCTCCAGGCTGTCACCCACGCGGATCACGCCGCGCTCGACACGGCCGCTGACCACGGTGCCACGGCCCGTGATGGTGTGCACGCCTTCGACGGGCATCATGAACGGCGCGTCGTAATCGCGCACCGGATCGGGAATGCACGAGTCCAACGCGCCTACGAGCTCGACGATACATTGCACGTCGGGACCTTCGAGCTCACCACGTTCCGCGGCGGCCAAGGCCTTCAGTGCGCTGCCGAAGACGAACCGGGCATCGCGGTAGCCATGCGCAGCCAGCAGTGCGCCGATCTCCATTTCGATCAGCTGCTCGATGTCCGCGCGATCGCCTTGCGCAACGAGGTCCATCTTGTTCACGAACACCACCATGTGGCCGACGTTCACCTGGCGCGCAAGCAGCACATGCTCGATGGTCTGCCGCGCGGCGCCTTCGGTGCCGTCGACCAGCAGGATCGCGCCGTCCATCTGCGAGGCGCCGGTGATCATGTTCTTGATGTAGTCGGCATGTCCCGGGCAGTCGATGTGCGCGTAGTGGCGGCTGTCCGACTCGTACTCGACGTGCGAGGTGTTGATCGTGATGCCGCGCTCGCGCTCTTCCTTCGCGTTGTCGATCTGCCCGTAGGACAGCGCACGTCCGCCGATGCGTGCGGCCTGCACGAAGGTAAGAGCAGCCGTCAGCGTCGTCTTGCCATGGTCGACGTGACCGATGGTTCCGACATTCACATGAACCTTGTTCATCATGTTTTTCTCCAGTTTGAGATTTAAAAAGCCGATCCGATTCACTGGCCAGGCGAAACATCCGGCGGTTTTGTCGGCGCGCGCGCCAGACTCAGGGTGCCCGCCATGCGGGCAAAAGAAAAAGCCTGCCGGGTGGACCACCCGACAGGCTTTTTCTTTTGCCTGAAGGATGGTCCTCCAGGCGCACGAGGGCCAGGAGGCTCTACACGAACCACTCCGCGCAGTCGAAGCAGGGCATTGCGCTTGCAGCGCGTGCGGCGAAATGCAGTTCTCGTTCGGTGCTCATGTCCATATCTCCAGCGAAGCAAGCGGAAAACAAAAAACCCGGTGGCTTGAGGCCTACCGGGTCTTGTGAAACTCAGGAGGCCGAGCCTCCGGGTGAAAAGGCTCTATCTACGAAAGCGATTCAGCGCCAAAAGCGCGCAGCGAAGCCGCCGCAAAGGTGCGGGTCATCGATGCGTCTTGCGCGGTCAGGAATTGCTTCATGGGTCTCTGCTGCGGCTGGTTGCGGGCCGCAGTGCGTTGGTTGATCTTCAGGGGCGCGAAGGCTAACACCGCCATCGCGATCCGGCAACAGGATCGTTGCACGCGCGCAGCAATGCCCGGGGAGAGCAGCAGCGGGATTTCTTCATCGGCTTCTTCGGAAGCGATCTTTCCATGGGCTATGCTGCGCGGCGTTTTTTCGAACTTGGAGTGAATCGATGGAAGATGTGAAGATCCTTCAGATCATGCCCGCCGAAGGGTGGGTCGCTGTCTACGACGGCGGCGATGAAGGAGAACTGGAAGAGCCGCTGGCCTGCTTTGCGCTGGTTCAGGTCGACTACAAGAACGGCGACGGCATCCAGACCGAAGTGCGCGGAATGGCACCCGACGAAAAGGCCATTGGGTTCGTGGAAGACGCCACCAACTTCGTGACGGTCCGTCGTGCCGAAGAAGCCGATGCGGAAGACGAAGAGGACGCTGAAGACGTCGAGTAGATTGACCCCTGGCGACGCCGAAGCGCCAATGACAAGTACGAACGGACCCTCGAGGTCCGTTTTTTCATCGAGGGCAAGCAGTTGCAAAACTGACCGCCTCCCCGTCCGGGTCGGCGAGCCAGATAAGATAAAGGACTGACTTTTTGCCGCATCACGCCCGACCGCGTGCCGCTGGCTCCAGATCGACCTGTCCACTCCTGTTGCCCTGCAAATCCGCCGATGAGAAAGGCCCTGCTCCCCCCTTCGATCTGGCTAGGCATCGGCATGAGCCTTGCCGCGACGCTCGCCGGCGCGACGGCTGGCGTGCAGGTCGAAAAGATATCGCGGGACATGCCCGCTGGCGTTGCGCTTCCGGGGCCGGAGGAAGTTCTCCCCGCGACTGCCGCAGCCGGCGCGCCCACCACGGGAGCCGCCTGGCTCACCGATCGAAAGATCAACGCCGTCCGCGCTCAATGGCCCATCGAGGACGACTCCCTGCGCCTCGTGATCATGCACTGGGGCTCCGCCGTAGGCATCGAGGTGCGCTGGGACAGCACCCGCGACTACACGATCACGCCCGAAGCACGTTCCGGCAAGTTCAGCGGCTCCTTCAAGGATGCGCTCTTTCAGCTCGCGCAGAAGTATCAGATGCTGGACGCGCCGCTGCTGCTCGAGTTTTCGCAGGATGGCACCGTGCTTCATGTGCGCGATCAGGAAAGCACTCGATAGGCCGTCGCCGAGCGATAACGCCATGGCCGGCATGTCTCGTACCCCGTGGGAAGATACGCCGATGATCCGACGCACCCTGGGCCGAGGAAGCTGGAGCCGCCATGTACTTCGTGGCGACGTGTACGGCACGCTTTGCGTCGTTCGCGATGATGCACGAACGATTGCAGCCAACCAGGATCGGGCTCTTGCGGGCACCTTGCGATCGCGGCGTGGCAAGATCGAACTGCGCGCCCCTGCATCGGGCGGGCAGTAACCGGGCACTTCTACCACGCGCCCGATCGCACTCGCAGTTGCCTATCTATGCGGCCGGATCAGGACCCATCCCGCGTACATGGATGATGTGTGCGGCCGCAGCTGTCCGGAAGGCGTTCTGGGCCGCAGGGTCGTAGCGAGAAGCGGCTTGATTTCCGTCCAGATCCTCGAGCACAAGTAGCCTTGCCTCAAGCAACAGTTCGCTCATGGTTCGGGCTTCAAAACCAGATAGAAACGCCTCTCCCGCATCTGAGACGTCGGCCATGAGCCGGCGAAACGATTCGTCGGGCGCCTGGTTGGGATCTAGAACAGCCTCGTCAACATACGTGAAGACCAGTTCGCTTCCGGCTGGCGCGCATGCGGCAATCGAACCGAGGGCACTAAGGTTTGCTTCCCGGGTCAGATACATCGTGACGCCCAACCAAGAGAAGAACGTGAGGCAGTCAGCCTGAAACGAAGACCGCGCGAGGGCCGCTCTCAGCGACTCCATCGACAAGTCAGCTTCGACGAATTCAATGGATCTGGAGAGCGTAACGCCGCAGGCAGCCAGGCGCTCGCGCTTCAACCGCTGAGTTGACGGATGATCCACCTCAATGATCGTCACGTTCTCTGCCCACGCAGGGCGCCGGCAGATGAAGCTGTCGAACCCTGCACCGATGATGACGTATTGGCCGATACCGCGCGCTACGGCCTCCTTGAGTGCATCTTCCGTGTATCTGGATCGCAGGATCACGTCAGCATAGGCAGCATTCGACCGAAGACGGTGTTCAAGACCTTCAGCGCCATCCAGTCTCAAACCGGGCTTGGCTGCCCCTACGCGCTCCATCGCGCGTTGGCGCAAAGCAGCTTGCGCCGATTCCGGAACAAGAAGATCCCCCCACGTGTCGCTCAGAAGTGGCGCAGGGTCACTGCGTGAATGAAGTGCGCGCATGAGCGAGGCGGCAAGTGCGGTGCGGCTGGCTATCGATGGATTCAAGCAGGTTCTCCAAAGTGGCGAACGCAAACGGGTGGGGCGATCCACGCCTGAGTGCAAAGGAAAAGGTGTCTGCGAAAGAGATCTGCCCGCTACCCTGAACCGAGGTTCAGGTGGGCAAGGTCAGCCGAACATCGGGATCGTCTGACAAGAGACGTTCGCGCCCGAACGGCAATGTTCAAATCCCCGGCGTTTTAGCGTTGGTCAAGGAGTGTTGCGGTCCAGCCTCGATCACAGACAGCGCGAGTTTCAACTTGTCCTATGAATCTGTACAGTGCATTCATTGAAACTCATATCTGCATGAGACGAACTTATGGACCTGAATCTGCTCGTAGCCTTGGATGCATTGCTCAGCACGGGGAGCGTCAACGGGGCGGCCGAGCGGATGCACCTGAGCGCCCCTGCAATGAGCCACACCTTGGCGAGAATTCGCGCCGCTCTCGACGATCCAATCCTTGTTCGCGCCGGCCGCAAACTGGTCCCAACTCCGCGTGCGAATGCGATGCGTGAATCCGTACGACGGCTCGTGGCCGAAGCCAAGGACTTGATGCAGCCTGGCAGCGCTGTGTCTTTGGGCCAGATCGACCGAGAATTCACGGTGCGCGCGCCCGAAGGCATGGGGATCGTCTACGGCACGACGTTACTCGAAGCAATGCACGAGTGCATGCCGCTCACAAGACTTCGGTTCGTCCCCGAGAGTGAGAGCGATGCCTCTGCTCTGCGCGATGGGCGCATTGATCTGGACGTAGGCGTCCTCGCCGACCGGGGGCCTGAGATTCAGACATCTTTGCTCTACGAACAGCACATCGTTGGAGTCGTCAAGGCTGGCCACCCCTTGCTTGGATCACGCATGACGCCGAGGCGGTTCGCGTCGCAACTGCATGTCGCCATCACGCAGCGCGGACGGGTACGAGAGCTGATCGACGTATTCCTTGAGGAAGCAGGTGCCACCCGTCGCGCCGCCTTGACCGTACCGAGTGCGTATGGCGCCCTACTTGCGGCTGCGCGATCAACGATGGTCGCGTGTGTACCAGAGCCTCTGGCCCGCACAGTGGTGCAGGCACTGGGGCTAGAGATTTTCAAGCTACCTGTCGCCGTGCCATCGGAAAAGGTCATGCAGGCGTGGCATCCGAGGGACGAGATGGATCCCGCGCATCGATGCCTGCGCGAATGCGTCGCCTCCGTATCCAAGCAAGTAGCATTTGGGCCACTTACCCGCCGCGTGCAGGCCGCGCACCGCGCGCTGCTGACTTGACGACTGAGCATCGACCTGTCGGCGAATCGGAAATCCGCTTCGAGGCCTTTGTGCCGACACCCTGTCCAGCTACATTCGGCCATGTCATTGACAATGCTCACCCAAGAAGATGGCCAAGTTCCATCTGAGCAAAAAGCTAGACGCAGCTCTCCACATCATTGAAGGTGCGGTCGCACTGGGCCTCATTTCCGGTGCCGCCTTGGCCGCCATCGTTGGGCAACAGATCCTGGGCGGCGTGCTTGCCATCTTGGCAATCGGAATGTTCTTGCGTTTCAAACGCGGGCAAGTGCGCAGGTAAATGAGCAGTTCCAATCGGCCCACAAGCAGACCTTCGCGCCAACTCCCCTGTCTTCGCATCACTTGATCTTCAACGTGCGCTTCTTTCTTTTCGCGATCACGGCACTTGGAAGCGCCTGCAGTACAAACCCTCCGCTGAACTCGCTGAAAGATGGCCTGGACACAGCCGGCTCCGAAGCGCCGTTCGTCCATCAGCCGAGTGCATATCACGTATCGATGGCTCAACTGACTGCCAACCCGCACCAATTTGACGGCAAACGCGTGGTCGTCTCAGGATTTCTCAAGCGAGTTCGGACGCGAGCCGGCGAGCTTCTTGCTTGACCTGATCGCTGCAGCCGGTCGCGTTGCGCAGGAGGATCTCCATGCCGAACTTTTACTTGCCGCTCTCCGGCAATGTGCGCCAGGACATCAACCCCTGGACCTGGTGGACCCGGATTTCCAATGGGCAGCTTGGGTTCATCAACATCAACATGGGCAAGTCGTCAGACCCCGCTCTCGAGCAGCAGATCCTGGACGACGTGGGAAGCTACGGACGCCAGATTGGCCAGCTCGGCGATGCGCTGGAGGCTGTTCTTGCGCACATGAAGACGGACACCTGGGATCCCGACGCCAAGGAGGCAGTGGAAGCCTTCAAATTCCAGTTGGCCGAGATTCGCCGGCTGAAGCGAAGCCGGGCGGACAGCAAGACCTGACAATCCCGGTGAGCACCCGACGGCAGCGGCCCCGCGCTGCCACGGCTGGAAGCTGCAACCGGGGGGACTCATCCAGCACCAATGGCGACTCGCCTGGCGTCCCGCTTCATGCCGGTACTCGCCTTCCCGCAGGCAGCCAACGCGCCAGCGCCCAGTCAATCGACATCGGACCAGGCCCGGCGGCCATGACGGCGAGCGCCATCGCGGCCCAGGTGAGATGGACCGGCCAGCCATCGGGAACAGTGAGTTGGACGACGCCTACCATCAGCAGCAACCCTGCGGCTGCGAATCGGGTCCCCAGACCCAGTATCAGCAGAACGGGCAGGACGACCTCGGCACTGCCGGCAAGGAAGGCGGTCGCGGCCGGAGCCGGGAATGGGTAAGGCCCCCCGGCAAATGCAGTCGAAACTCTTCCGTGAACAGCAATACTGCCGTCTCGTTGAGCGCAACGCGGGCAAACGGCAACGCCGCAACGTGGGGAAAATGCTCGGGGATCCATCGCGGCCATCGTCTATCGGAGAACGAATGAACAGCCAGCTTCAACCGTCCATCGTAACTGCCGTCGAGTCCGACTGGCTGCTTTCTTTGCCTTCAAACCGGCGGGTGCTGTTCTTGGCGGCGCTGGGCCATGCACTAACTATCGCGGCCCGTGACACGTATGTTCCCCAAACCGAAGAGGTGTTGAGACCGCAGCAACTCAGGCGCATCAATGAGGTGCAGCATCGCGTTCTCGCTTGTCAGTACGAGATCCTGACTGGAAAGGCGAGCGAGAGCTTTCAGCGATCCATCGCGCAGCTTATTTTTGAGCAGCCTGAACGCGAGTTCCACGACCTCGTCAGGTGGGCATGGCAACATGCAAAAAATCGCGAAGCAAGTGCAATCTGGTTGCTAGGCTGCGTGCCACGTGGCAGCACCCGGCCGGAATCAAACCGTCGATGAATACTCCCTCCTCATTCGCAAAACATCTGCGCTTCCTATTCGTGGTTGCGCTCCTGCTTGTTGGGTCCACTGTCTACGCCTGTTCCTGCCTGCAGAAATCCGACGTGCAGAAGTTCCGGGATGCGAAAGCAGTTTTTGTTGGCGTTGTGCTCGAAACTCGATACATCGAGGACAAAGCTGTCTTCGGTGGAGGGTACGTCAAGGCCCGGGTGCGCGTGAACGAGGTTCTGAAGGGAAAGGCGAGACGCGCATTCGCGGTGAGCGACCAGCTTCCCGAGAGCGGGATGTGCACCGCGTTTTTGCGAGCGGGGGTCGAGTTCGTCCTCTTCGTCGATGACCGCGACCAAGTGGGTATGTGCACGGGAACTCGGCCATTGGGCGCGACCGTATACGACAGAGATGAAAAGCTAATGGAGCTGCGGAAACTGAAGGCTGCCGCAAGCTTTTAGCAATGTCTGGTTCGGCCCAGAGTTCAGGCGACAGCGACAGGCTACAGTCGGGGCCAATTGCGGATATTCAAAGGAGCTTCATGTTCAGCTTGCTGACGGACTTCGTCGTCGGAATCTTCGAGTTCGTCGTTGACGTTGTTCTCTTCAGAAGGCAGCGCCGCAAGCGCGGTCACAGCAACCGCGCATTCTCCGAGGACGCAAAAGAGCTCGCACGCCTTGACCTCATCACATTGACCTACATTGGTCTCGCATCGGTCGCGTTGATGCTTTTTCTGAGCTTCATCGCTGGTGTTCCGGTAGGCTGGAGCATCGCAGTCGGTATCGCCGTGGGCGTGGTTTGGGGTGTCTGGCGATACATGCAGCTGGTCAATAGACCATGAGTGCATGGCAGCCGGCGGCAGGACGACGGACTCCGAACAGAAGCGGAAATTCATAGATGAGAAGTTTTCTTGCCACTGCACTGCTTGCAATCTCATGCGCGGCTTCAGCGGTACCTCCAGTGGAGATGTGGAGCACCGCCACTGCGACGAGACCCTCAGACGGCTGGGTCATGGTCTACCGATTCGCCGACCGTTTGTCCTCGGACTTCAAGAAATCGAGCCAGCCCGAACGCGTCTCAATAGTCTGGCGGTATACCGGAAGCAAGGGGCTCCCAGTGACTACAGAACGAGAGGCGATGGATGCGTTGGAAGACGCTGTCGAGCGCTACGCGCCGAACAAGGCCACTTTGGCCGTCGTCTCCACGGGCAACAACCAGCGCAGGTGGGTCTATTACACCGAGTCTGCCAGCAACTTCATCGAAGCTGTTCGGAACGCGCAGTCTCATGCTTCGCATGTTTCGCTCGAATTCGAGACTGCCGCCGACCCAGGATGGACCTTTCACGATTCATTCGTGCGCTCCATCCGCCGATAGACCGGTGTGCGGCAAAAGTCCACCACTGGGAAGGTGACGTCGAGCAACACCACCCTCAACTCTTCCCGGAAACAAGCCCCCGAGCCCCTCGCTTGCTCTCTCGAGCCAGAACAATCACCCCAGAAATCAGAAAGTACACAGCCCCAACCGCCGCATAGCCCCCCAGGGTCTGCAAGACAGGCGCGCTCCCACCCTGCTGTGCCACGAAGAACCCACCGGCCAGCGCCGACTGCGCCCCGCTGAGCATCATCACCCACTGCCCGCCGTTGTCCTTGCGGCGACGCACTGCGGTGGCCAACTGCAGCAGGCCTGCAACGATGGCCCAGGCCCCGAAGATCGCCAGCACGATCTGCAGCTTCAGCACCAGCGATATGGCAACCGCGAGCGTGACCAGCGCGCTGATCCAGATGTTGATTAGCTGCGTGGCATTGGCCTTGGCGCCGCCAGTCATCCTGACGTCCAGCAGGTTCGCGAAGGCGTCCCAGGCGGGGTAGACGATCAGCAGCGCGGCCGCCAGGGCGGGCGACTGCCTGGCGACGGTGAAGACTGCCGCGACCCACGCGAAGGAAAAGGCGGCACGAGCCAGGTAGTAGTTGCGCAGCCAGGCGGCGCGCTGGGGTTCGGTTTTCAGGATGTCTGACATGGAAGGAAAGGCTGCAGGAGCCGCAAGTTGAAAGGTTTGCCGCCCTCGGGGAGCGAACGATGCAACGATTCTTCCGCGTCGGCGCCGCACGCGGTATCCGTCGGATGACCGACACGGGCCCATGAACTGTGCGATGCTGCGTGCCTGTCTGCCTGCCCCAGCGGCGACCCACTCCCCATGTCCGACGACACGACGACCATCACCGTTTTCGACGCGGTCCGCGCGCTGGCCTTCATCGGCGACCTGAGCATGGGCCAGCCGACCGACCACTCGCTGCGCACGGCATGGCTTGCGGGGAAGATCGCGGAAGAAGCCGGGTGCGACGCTCGCCAGATTGAGGCCGTGCGGCATGTCGCGCTGCTGCGCTGGTCGGGCTGCACCGCCAATGCCCAGGAGTTCGCGGACTTTCTCGAAGACGACGTGCAGGGCCGGCGCGCCATGCTCGCGTCGCCGGCACCCCGCGTGCGCCAGCCACCCATCGGCGGTCCGGTGCCAGACGCGGTGCTGGCCATGGTGGACATCCACTGCGAGATCGCGGGCGACATCGCGAACATGCTGGGGTTGAGCCGAGAGACCGAAGCCGCATTGCGCACGGTGTTCGAAGCCTACGACGGCAGCGGCATTCCCGGCGTGCTGCAGGGCGACGAGGTTCCGCTCGCGACCTATGTGGTGGCGCTGGCGAGCGATCTCGAAATCTTCGGCCGCCTCTACGGCATCGACGAGGCGCTCACGCTCGCTCGTGGACGCGCGGACAGCCTCTACCCGGCTTTCCTGGTCGACGCGAGCGCGCCCCGCGCCGCCGCATGGATGAAGGAACTGGATGCTCCCCTCGCGCCGTGGACCGAGCCCGCCGAGCAGCCTGCCTCGATGCTCCGGCGCATGGGCCTGGAACTGGTCGGCGACGTGATCGACCTCAAGCTGCCCTGGATGACGGGCTACTCGCGCAGCGTGGCCCGGCTGGCGCGCGACTGCGCTGTGCAGCTCGGCCTGGACGAGGCGGCGTGCCATCGCACCTACAAGGCCGGGCTGATCCATGGCATTGGGCGGGCTGCGGTTCCCAATGCGGTCTGGAACGCGCCCGAGCCGTTGCCCGCCTCTTCGCTGGAGCGCGTGCGGCTCGTGCCGTACTGGACTTCCCGCGCGGCGGGGCAGATCGATGGCCTTGCGGCGGAAGCGGAGATCGCGTCATTCGCCTTCGAGCGGCGCGATGGCTCGGGCTACTTCCGCGGACGCTCGGGCTCCGCGATGCCGCTGGAAGGGCAGATCGTCGCGGCGGCCCAGCAGTGGCAATCGCATCGCACCCGCCGTCCGTGGCGGGAAGAACTTACGCAAACGCAGGCCCTCGACCGCCTGCAGGAAGATGCCGCAGCAGGCCGCTTCGACACGGAAGTCGTCACTGCCCTGCTCGCATGCGCGATGCCCGGCACTTCGCCTAAGCCCGTCGTGCAGGCGCAAGGCGATGCGTCCCTCTCACAGCGGGAGCTGGAAGTGCTGCGCTGCATCAGCCAGGGCCACAACACGAAGGAAGTGGCTCGCGTGCTCGGCATCAGCCCGAGCACGGTGCGCACCCATGTCGAGCGCCTGTTCCAGAAGCTCGGATGCACGACGCGCGCGGCCGCGACGCTGAAGGCCGCGACCCGGGGGCTCATCTAGCCGCCACGGCGGCTCGCAGGGAGCGCAGCGTGCCCTCGGCCGCATCGATGCGCCGGCGCAGTTCGTCGTTGACGACGCGCACCAGCGCGCTGAGTTCGGAGCGGCTGGAGCAGACCTCCTCCGCATCGTTCACACGCTCAGGGCCGATGAGCCTTTCGAGGCCGGCGTAGGCGTGCCGCACCTCGTGAAGGCTCTCGACGTCGTCGCAGGCCTGCAGCGCAAGCGATTCGACGCTGGTGGATTCTTGAGATTCGGGGAACGAAGAGACACGCGCGGACGCGCGAGAAGTGGATGCAGCCATCAATGGCCTCCAAGAGGTGCGGTTTGCGGAAACCGCCGCTCTCGAGACCAATCGAGGGCGGCAGCTCGACGAGTTGGTCTACCGGGCACCTCTTGCGAGAACCGGCCGGGCTTGCGCCCGCCCGTCGAGCCGCCAAAAACTGGGAGCACGAATGGCAAAGCCGCAGACCCGGCGAGGGTGACTACGGCTTGCTTTGCAGAGGTGACTCGGGAGACCAATCCCGACCACGCCTTTTTCCGGCGTGACCCGCGCAGTATAGCCACGGCCCCCGGTATGCCCCTACACCCGACGGCCTCATCCCGGAAGCTGGAACAATCCGGCCACCATGGACGGCCTCGACCTCATCAAAACATTTCGCGAAGTCGCCTTTCGCCGCAGCTTCTCCCGCGCGGCGATCTCGCTGGGCATGTCGAAAGCCACTGTCAGCCGCTACGTGGCCGAACTCGAAACCCGCAGCGGCGTGCGCCTGCTCAATCGCTCCACCCGCTCCCTGAGCCTGACCGACGCGGGCCAGGTGCTGCTCGATCGCAGCACCGAACTGGTGACGATGGCCGAGAACACGCTCAACGACCTGCAGGCGCATGGCGCCCATCCGCAAGGGCGCCTGCGCATGAGCGCGCCGCACGGGCTGATCGCGGGCTGGCTCTCGGACGTGATCGCGGGCTTCATCAAGCTCTACCCCGACGTGTACGTAAGCCTGGTGTTCACCAACGACGACCTCGACCTGATCGAGGAAGGCATCGACATCCACCTGACCGGCGGGCGCATCGACGACATGAACCTGATCGTGCGCCGCCTCGTGCAGTTCGACATGGTGGTGTGCGCAGCGCCTTCCTACTGGGCGCAGCGCGGCATGCCGCAGGCACCCGAAGACCTCGGCCGCCACGACGTGCTGAGCTTCTCGGCCAAGCAGACGACCAACCTGCCCTTCGAGACCAACGGCCAGGCTTATGAAGTACCGGTGCACAGCCGCATGGAGGCCAACGATGCCGTCGCGCTGATCGAACTGGCGCTGCGCGGCGTGGGCGTGGCCTACGTACCGGAGCCGCTGGCGCAGTCGCACCTGGAACGCGGGGCGCTGGTGCCGGTGCTGCGCGAGCACATGCCGCGCGAACACTGGCTGTACGCGGCCTACTCGCAGCGGCGCCACAACAGCGCAGCGATGCGCGCGATGCTCGACTACCTCCAGCAGTCGATGGACGCGCTCACCGAAGGCCCTGCCCTGCCGCCGCCGGTGCCCGTGACGGTGGCACCGCCGCCACCCGTTACATGCGCCCTTTCCAAGGCACAAGCCGGCGCTCGAGCCACCGCATCAACAGGTCGAAAAGATACGCCACCACGCCAATGACGATGATGCCCATGATGACGATGTCGGTGCGCAGGAAGTTCGACGCGTTCAGCACCATCTGACCCAGCCCCATGTTGGCCGCCACCATCTCGGCGGCCACCAGCGTGGTCCAGCCGAATCCGATGGCGATGCGCATGCCCACCAGGATGTCGGGCAGCGCCGAGGGCAGGATCACGTGGCGGATCACCTGCATGTAGCTCGCACCCATCGAATAAGCCGCGTTGATCTGCTCCTGCGACGCGCTGCGCATGCCCGAGCGCGCGGCCAGCGCCAGCGGCGCGAAGCAGCTCAGGAAGATCAGCAGCACCTTCGGCAGCTCGTCGATGCCGAACCAGATGATGATGAGCGGCAGGTAGGCCAGCGGCGGCAGCGGGCGGTAGAACTCCAGCGGCGGATCGAAGATGCCGCGCCAGAAGCGGCTCATGCCCATCGCAATGCCCACCGGAATGGCAGTGACGCAGGCCAGCAGGAAAGCCGAGAACACGCGGAACATGCTCGCCAGGAAGTGCTGCCACAGCGGCTTGTCGTTGGCCTGGCCGGTGAGGTATTCGTAGAACTGCTGGAACACCGCCTGCGGCGTCGGCAGGAAGAGCGGCTTGACCCAGCCCATGTTGGTGACGAGGAACCACAGCGCCACCAGCGCGATCACCGTGACGATGCTGATCGTCAGGCTGGAGCCCTCGCCCGGCACCTTGAAGGCGCTTGTCTTGAGCT
>Ga0209676_1002483_pt1 | contig 12975 bp, 12 predicted proteins | sample AraplaCvi_mLB_r2_FD_184282 | JGI IMG/M metagenome (GOLD analysis project Ga0209676, IMG submission 184282) | Arabidopsis root microbial communities from North Carolina, USA - plate scrape MF_Cvi_mLB_r2 (SPAdes) (version 2) | ecosystem: Host-associated > Plants > Roots > Endosphere | place: USA...
CGAGACGACGGCGCCCCAGGCTGCGGCGGGTCTCGTCAGTGTCTCTTCGTAAGTCACGTGGGTCATTGGTTTCGCCCTTCAATTCAGCAAGTTTTCTCCCGTGCGAAACTGATTAGCACGGTGGAAGAAATCGAATTAGCCGACATCGTTCGCTTGCATTAATCGAAGAGGCGCATAAATCCGCGAACCAACGAAGTGCGTGTTGGCGGCGCCGAGCAATGCCGCCGCCAACACGCATGCTTGCTTCCTGTGCCTAGCGCGAGCCGAGGAACTCGATGATCGCACGCCGCTCTTCCGCGTTGTTGAAGCGTTGCGTCATGCGCGTGCCCCGGACCATCGCGCCCGGGTTTGTCAGGAACGTATCCAGCGTTTCCGTCGTCCAGGTCAGTCCGGATGCCTTGAGAGCGGGAGAATACTTGAAGCCCTCGTCAATTCCGGCCGTCCGTCCGACGACCCCCTGCAGATGGGGGCCAACGCCGTTGCGAGTGGTGGCAAGCTGATGGCATGCACCGCAGCGTTGCTGGAACAGCCGCGCTCCAGGGGCGGCGTCCGTCTCCTGCGAATAGGCAGGCGCAACAGCACCGGCCACGATGAGAGAAGTTAAAGAGGCAAGAACGAGCGTCTTCAACCGTCAACCTCCTTGAGATCGAGTTTGGACAACGGCAGGCTTCGAACACGCTTGCCGGCGAGGACTGAGAGGGCATTGGCTACGGCCGGCGGAACGCCGGGGAGACCCGGCTCGCCAATACCGCCCATGGGCGCACCGCTCTCGACGATCCGGACATGGACACGCGGCATGCGGTCTGGCGTTAGGATCTGATAGCCGTCGTAGTTTCGTGCTTGCGGCATGCCGTCCACGTAGACGACTTCCTCAAGCAGAGCCGATGAAAGTCCAAGGGCAACGGCCGAGTTTATCTGCGCTTCGATGATTGCGGGGTTGACGATGCTGCCCGGATCGATCGCCACCCAGACGTCGTGCACAGCGATTTCACCATCGCGCAACGACACCTCGGCGATCGTCGCCACTTCACTGCCAAACGGCGAAGCCATAGCGACGCCCCTCGCGCGCCGCGTGCCATCGTCGGCAGCGAACGGTCCACGCTTCCACCCGCCGGAGAGATCAGCCACGGCCTCCAGTAGCGTTTTGTGACGCGGACTGCCAGCCAGGAGACGGAGGCGCAGTTCGTAAGGGTCCTGCTGACCTGCATCCGCCATCTCATCGAAGAACGTCTCGTAGAAGAAGTCGTTCATCGAATGGCCGACAGAACGCCAGAAGCCGATGATCGCCGGGTCGTCAACATGGATCTGGCCGACGCGTCGGTTGGGGATTGCGTAGACCTTGCCGGCGATCCCCTCGACGGCGGAGCTGTCGACCTTGTCTGGTTGGCGACCGAACCACCGGCCCGTGGGTCCCTCTCCGACCGCAACGGCTGAGAGCGCCACCGGCGTGCCAGTGGCATCAACTCCGCCACGGAAACGGACCGCAGCCATCGGCCGGAGCGCATCGCGCAGGAATTCCTCCTCTCGGCTCCAGAGGAGCTTGATCGGACGTCCAACCGCCTTGGCAAGCAGAATGGCCTGGGGATAAGGGTTCGCCGTCTGATAGAGAAAGTGCCGTCCGAAGAAACCGCCCAGCATCGGTGAGTGGATAATGACCTTCTCCGGTGCGATGCCAGCGACCTTCGCGGCATCGGCCTGGAACATCTCCGGCGCCTGGTTGGGGAGCCATAGCTCGAGAGTTCCGTCCTCGTTCCAGCGCGCGAGCGCCGATGGCGGTTCAAGCTGTCCGTGCACGAGATAGGGCGCGTCATAGACCGCTTCGACCACACGCGCCGCTCCTGCAAGTGCGCCAACTGCATCGCCCTCCGTTTCGAAGGCTAAGCCGTTGCCGGATGTCGATTTCAACTTTGCCATGTGCGCTTCGGACGAGAAGTCCGCCGGCATGGGATGCGATGCCCCGGAAGCAGCCTCTGTCCAACGCACCTGCAAAGCCTCGACAGCGCGGCGCGCACGCCACCAACTGTTGGCGACCACTGCAACAGCGCCGGGTAGCTTATGGATGGAGTGAACGCCGGGCATGCTGCGCACGTCCGCTTCGTTCTGCATCGCCCCGGGCTCACCGCCGAGGCGCGGGCTGTGCTGGACGGCCGCATAGAGCATGCCGTCGATCGTCTGGTCGATCGAGTACTTCGCCTTGCCCGTCGATTTGTCGCGCGCGTCAAGCCGCGCGAAAGGCTTGCCAATCCAGCGGAAGTTTGCCCGATCACGGAGCGTGACATCAACCGGCAACGGCAAATTTGCTGCGTCGTCGGCTATCTCGCCATAGGGAACTGCGCGACCCGAAGCGGCGTGGACCACCCTTCCCGGTTCCGTCGAAAGCTCGGACGCAGGCACGCCAAGCTTTGCCGCGGCCGCCTGAAGCAGCATATGCCGCGCGGAAGCGCCGAGCTTGCGCATCGAGTCGTAGCTCATGCGGACCGACATGCTGCCGCCCGTGAACCGCCCACCGCCTGTCAGGAGATAATCAGGGCCGGGGGGAGCGCCTTCCACGACGAAGTTGGCGGGGTCGACATCCAGCTCCTCGCCGACGATCTGCGCCATGGCGGTGAAGATCCCCTGTCCTCCTTCGATGAAGGCACTGCGGAAAAGAACCGTGCTGTCGGGCCGGATTTCCAGGAATGCCGCAACCCGGGAGCCAGGTGTGACGGGAGTGGGAGCGGCCGCAAGCGCGCGGGTCCGGCCCGCCGGGAGTGTGACTCCGAGAACAAGAGCGCCGAGCGATGCGCCAAGAAAGCCGCGCCGTGATACCTTGAAGGGCTTGCCGTTCTCGCTGACTTGAACCTCGGGATTAATGGGAGTCATGTCGTTCATGATGCACCTCCGATCAAGCTTGCGCGGCATCGCGGACAGCCGCCGCGATCGCGTTGTAAGTGCCACAGCGACAGAGGTTGACCATCGCACCGGCAATGTCCTCGTCCGTCGGCTTCGGGGTTTGCTTCAAGAGCGCCGTTGCCGCCATGACCTGCCCAGACTGGCAGTAGCCGCATTGGGCGACCTGGTTGGCGACCCAGGCCTCAACGACCTTCTGACCGACCGGGTCATCCGCGACCGCCTCGATCGTCATGATGTCGGCGCCGACAACGCTCTCGATGGGCGTGACGCACGACCGTGTCGCCTGTCCGTCTACGAGCACCGTGCAGGCGCCACATTGGGCAAGTCCGCAACCATACTTCGTGCCCGTCATGGCGAGTTCATCGCGGAGGACCCAAAGCAGCGGTGTGTCGGGTTCGATGTCGACCTGGTGTTTGGTCCCATTGATGGTGAGTTCCATGGCGGTCTCCTTAGGATGCGCACGACGATCTCGAACGAAACTGTCTCAGCACAGACGCTAACAAAGGAGACGGCTATGGATTAGACGCCATGCTTCGCTTACATTTATCGACACGCACCATAAATCGAGGCGGACAAAGCGAGCATCGATGCCCAAGGAAGACTTCAATGACCTGCTATGGTTCCTCGCCGTTGCCGAGGAGCGCAACTTCACCAAGGCAGCCGCCAAGCTTGGCATAACCCAGTCGACGCTCAGTCACACGATCAAGCGGCTCGAAACCCGGATGGGGCTGAGACTGCTTACTAGGACGACGCGAAGCGTTGCCTTGACTGAAGCCGGGGATCGCTTGTTTCATTCGTTGTCGCCGAGAATATCCGCAATCAGGAGCGATCTGGCGGCACTTACGGCGTTGCGCGACACGCCGTCGGGTACGATCAAAATCACACTGTCGGATCATGCGCTCGAAACCATCGTCTGGCCCAAGCTGAAGCCGATCCTGTCGAAATATCCTGATATCAAGATTGAGCTCAGTCGTGACAACGGCCTGCGCAACATTGTCGACGACGGCTTCGATGCGGGTGTTCGGCTCGGCGAGAGCATCGAAAAAGACATGATCGCGGTCAGGATCGGGCCCGACTGGCGGATGCTTGCCGTGGCCTCTCCGGAGTATCTTGCGGATCGGTCGATCCCAGAACACCCGCAGGATTTGATGCAACACGACTGCATCAACATGCGCCAGGCAACCGGCGGAGGTCTCTATATCTGGGAGTTTGAGAAGAACGGCCAGGAGCTTCGCGTCAGGATCGACGGGCAACTCACGTTCAACACGTCCTATCCCATGGTAGACGCTGCGCTTGCAGGTCATGGGATAGCCTTCTTGCCGGAGGATCTTGCGACTGAACATATCGAAGCAGGCCGCTTGGTCGCGCTGCTTTCCGACTGGTCGCCGCCCTTCCCCGGCTACTATATCTACTATCCAAGCCGGCATCAGAACTCGCCAGCATTCAAGGTGGTGGTAGACGCCTTGAGATATCAAAGGTCGTAGTTCCGGTTACAGGAAGGATTCGATCCACCTGCTTCGACTGTGACGGGACCGGGTGCTGGCGGCTGCCTCGCCTTCCTGCTCTGTGCGCCTGCGGAAGGTACCAGACGGCGACCGGTCGCCGACGCCCGCGCACGAAGTGCATCTGATCTGGCCGCAGTTCCTCGATTGTGGGCCCCAGATTCGGGCCTTGCGCCCGTGCCGCAACCAGCAGATCCTCGCTGATCGCAAGGGATGTCCCGATCTTGCGCGTCAGCCGTTCGAGCCTGCTCGCAACGTTCACCGTATCGCCCAGCACCGTGTATTCGAGGCGACGCTCGTCTCCGATGTTTCCGACGATGACCTCGCCGTAGTGGACGCCGATACCGACCTCGATTGCGTGTTCGCCAGAAGCGAGACGCTGCTCGTTCCACTGCCGGACCTGCTCCAGCATGTCCCGCGCGCAAGCAAGCGCTCGCGCAGCATCGTCCTGCCGGGGACGAGGGGTGCCAAAATGCACCATGATTTCGTCTCCGATGTATTTGTCCACGGTCCCGCCGTGGGCAAAGGCAACCGTCGCCAGACGCGCGTGATACTCCTTCAGCAGTTTAACGAGATCCTCTGGTGGAAGCCCCTCCGAAATTCTCGTGAAGCCCACCATATCGGCAAAGAGGATCGCGGCCGTCTGAAGCGAAGGCTCTCCAAAGCCGCTCGTCCCGCTGGACAACTCGCGGACGATGTTCGGGGAGAAGTAGCGCGACAAGGCGCTGCGCTGGGCCTCCGCCGCGACCTGCTTGCGAACAAGCCGGCGCGAGCGCCACACGGCGATCGCGAGGATAATCGTCACGAGCACCAGGAACATCGTCTGATATGAGAGATTGATCAGGCTCACGGAGCGCGGATCGAGCACCAGCGCAACGATCTCAGCATCACTCAACCCTCCATCGAGCAAATCTCTCCCATATGCGATGGAATCGGGCCGCGTTGCGACCCAGCAGTAGGCGATGTTCCAGACGACGATGGTAACCGCGCCGCTCCAGACGACGAGAGCTGGCGAGTAGCTGAGCGCCATGCTCACCAGGAACACACCCAGATATAGGAAATTCGGCAGGCGAAGATTGAGCTGGGACGTCCAGCCTTCGACAGCGAACGGCGAAGGCGTGACAAAGATGTAAGTCAATATCGCTGCGTCAATGACGACGAACGACCATGTCGCCACGGTCGCAAAGCGACTGCTGCGGGCAAGGCCAAAGGAAAGCGCATTGAGCAACCCGAAAGCCACGATGGCAGCCACATATAGGCCCGAACGGTCGAGTGGCACGGAAAGGACCGCCCCCAGAGCGAGCGTTCCGAGGGCGACCAATCGGCCCCAGAACATGTAGGCCAGGCCCTCTTTTACTTCGCGATCGATAGCATCGCCGAGCGCCTCAGCGGAGACCAAGGGGCCGGTTGCCTTACGTGCCAGGTGCCGTCGGGTGCGCCCCAGGAGAAGGGCAACGCATCGCGACGTTGTCTTCGAAAGCTTCGACATGGGCTCAAAACGGGTTCTCATCGATCATCTCGTTAGGTTGTGTGGCTTTGCAGAGATTGCTGGCAGACAACGTCAACCTGGGAGAGACACTACCTTCGATCTGGCTGCTCGATTAGCGCCGGAAATGCGCATGCGCTTATGGAGTGGATCGATCAGTCGCCTGATGAGCGCCCCTTCGCCGAACGGCACTCATGATCTGTGCCCATGACGGCAAGCGAACTAACAGAGGTAATCGGATGCGTTTCGACCGGATATATTCGTCGGCATCGAACGGCTTGAGCAGAAGTGCACCTAAAGCCCGAGCATGCCGCTCCGGAAACAGCGAGACGGTACCAACAATCGAGAGAACGAAAGAATGTCGACGATCAATCGTCAAACCGTTGCGCTCTTGCTAGCGGTCTCTTTTGTCGTATTGCCCACCATGTCCTTTGCTCAAACAAAGGATCTCAGCCCGTCTTCAGTGATCGGCACGGTCGTGCGGTTCACCGGTGGTGCGACGACGGTGGACGTAACGGTAGGCGAGGACAGTCCAGCAGTGCGCGACTTCCTTTCGATGCTACCGCTCACACTCGAGCTTGAGGAATTCGCCGGCCGTGAAAAGATCAGCTACCTTCCCCGCAAGCTCAAGCATAGCGGCTCACCCGGATCCGACCCCGAAGACGGCGATCTCATCTACTTCGCTCCGTGGGGGAACCTCGGCTTCTACTATAATACAGCCGGGATCGATTACTCGGACCAGACGCTTCACATCGGTACCTACAAGGCTTCGCTCGGTACGCTCAACAAGCTGACGGGGCAGCCGGTAACCGTCGAGATCCTTCAGTAACCGGGAACTCGAAGCAGCTCACAGCGCGTTCACATCGGCTTGTGCTGCAGATCACCCTGATCGCACCGCACTCGGCAAGTGCGACATCCGCTTCTCAATGCGCGCCCCGTTCCGACGACTGGCGGCGGTATGGAGTCGCCTGCATTTCACCCAACACCAGCGCCGATGAGAAAAAGGAGATAGCTATGAATGACAACCACAGCCCTGAAATGCACCCTCCCGGATCCGACCTCGACGTCGACCGCCGCAACCTGCTCAAGGCGGCCGGGGTCGGAGTGGCGGCCCTCAGCGCGATGTCGATCCTCAATGTCCCCTTCGCAGGAGCGCAAGATATGTCCAAAGGTGCCGATAATTTCTACAAGAGCGACCGCGTGATGCTCGAGAAGGTGACGTTCGAAACGCAGTACCAACTCAATGTTGCAGGCAACCTGTTCCTGCCGAAAAACCTCGACCGCGCCATGCGTCATCCGGCAATCGTTGTCGGACACCCGATGGGCGCTGTGAAAGAGCAGAGCGCCACCCTTTACGCAACGAAGATGGCGGAACAGGGCTTCGTGGCGATTGCAATCGACCTCCCTTTCTGGGGCGAGAGCGAAGGCGAGCCTCGCAATGCCGTGTCGCCTGACCTCTACGCGGAGGCCTTCAGCGCAGCAGTCGACTTTCTCGGCACTCGGCCCTTTGTCGACCGTGAGCGCATCGGTGGCATCGGTGTTTGCGGCAGCGGCAGCTTCATCATAAGCGCGGCGAAAATCGATCCGCGTCTGAAGGCTATCGCGACGGTCAGCATGTACGACATGGGTGCCGCCAACCGAGACGCTCTGAACAAGTCGTTATCAGTTGAGCAGCGCAAGGAGATCATCGCTGCGGCGGCGCAGAAGCGCTACGCCGAATTCGAAGGCGGCGCGATCGAGGTTGCCGGCGGCACGGATCTTGAACTGACTGCGACGACCCACCCCATTCAACGCGAATTCTACGACTTCTATCGCACGCCGCGCGGTGAATATACGCCGGTTGGCGCGTCTGGTCAGAGGACGACGAAGCCGACGGTCACCAGCAACACCAAGTTCATGAACTTCTATCCGTTCAACGACATCGAGACCATCTCTCCGCGTCCGATGCTCTTCATCTCTGGCGATCAGGCACATTCGAAGGAGTTCAGCCAGGACGCCTACAATCGCGCCGCCGAACCGAAGGAATTGCTGTGGGTCCAGGGAGCCGGCCATGTCGACCTCTACGATCGCGTAGACCTGATCCCATTTGATAAGCTGCGCTCCTTCTTCGGACAGCACCTCGCATAGTATGGGTAGCAGCGTTGGGGGCGGCGCCGATCGATCGACCGGGAGTCGCCTTCGGCGCTACACGCCCGGCATATTCTACGGCGTACTGGCAGTTTCGACCTCTAACCGTTGAACCCGTCGCGTCGTCGCGCAGGGTCAGATTCCTTGGGCTGATACAGTGCTGGCCGCGGGATGCCGAGGGATGAAATGCAGTTCGAGTCCCTGGAAGGACGGGCCGCTATTGGGTTCAAGATCATGCCGCCCGCCATTTGCACCCCGGCCTCCGCTGGGCACCAGGCTAGCTGCTTCGTTGGCGGCCAGACCTCGAGTCGGTGGTCGGCGCAGTACCATTTGGGTTCCCCCTTCCCGATAGCGAACCCGAAACCACCCCATTTGTCGCAACCTGGCTCCCTGCAGTAGTGCACATAAGGACCCGCGCCCACCTTCGTTGTTGCTGCGTCCGGTTCATCGCTCATTGCGCGTCCTCCAATCGGTCCGCCGAGGGACGCCAGCGGCGCGCGAAACCGACATATGGTCGAGCGTCCGTGTCCTGGCACGACCGACCACCGAAGGATTCGGCACGAATCCTCTTCACGTTGCAAGGTGTTGTTTTAACAGGTGTTGCGTCCACTCACAGACGCACCATGCTGCGCGAGCAGAGTTGACACTCAAGCCACTCGAGCCCCCACACAAGGGATCCCGAGCGGCGCCCGATTTGGTCCTCTTCCATCGTTGCGTGCCTGTGAGCCTTCCTGTCAACTTCGGACCAGCGAAGTCGATAATGACATTTTGCTCACCATGTGAGCATTATGCATACGCAGCAGTGATTGTCAATATCGGATCGAGATACTCTTAATTCAGATAAATCCTCATCTTTACGACAATTACTACAGACTCAATAAGTACATCTTCCATTATTAAGTGCGCTGACTCGGCAAGGATTCGCTACATACCAACCAGCGCTTGCACTCATAATTGTTGACTTTACTAAAAGTATCTAACTATAGAAAGATATATCGACAATATGACTTTTATCGCCCGAATTCGAATTATCACACCTCGACTTGAGCCTCGGCCAATTGCGATATATACTTATATGCCTTTACGCAGATAAACTCTATGCACTTAATAGAGTTTAAATTTTCAGAGCGGCGCCCCGCGGGGGGCGCGACACCCTTTTCGCGGTCTCACGCTTTGGAGGAACCTGGAATGAAATATTCTGACGATCCTGAAGACCCCAAGAAACCTGAAAGCCTGAAGGTGGACGAACCGGACGGCTTCTACTTTATGAAGGACATATGTCGTCTGCTGAGGGTGTGCCGGAGCACTGTCTACAACATGATTAAAGCCGGCCTATTTTTGAAGCCGCTTAGAGGTCTATACCGTCGGCGTCTCGCTTGGCGCAAAAGTGACGTCCACGCATGGTTCCGGGATCCCCGGTAAGTCTCGGCTCTCGCGCCTCTGCAGCTATCACCGCGATGGGCTCGCCCGCTCCGAGTCCTAGGCTGAGCCAGGCCAAGGCAGCGGCTGATACGACCTCAATACGACCTTGCTGAGAACGACCTGGCCCGCAATTTCCGAGCTAAGTACTTGAAATTATTGGCGACCCCTGCAGGATTCGAACCTGCGACAACCTGCTTAGAAGGCAGGTGCTCTATCCAACTGAGCTAAGGGGCCGTCCCGGGCTTTGCCCGTCGAATGCGACCGGAGGACTTAGTGGGTCCAGGGCTGCATCCGGTTGAAACGGAAGTTGTCCGGATATGACACGCTCTTTCGCGTCGCTTCCTTCGGCGCGATCACGCGGTATTCGATGCCGTTGCGCTCCGCATAAGCGATGGCCTGCTCGGCGTTTTCGAAGGTCAGCCGCAGTTGCTGTTTCATGTCGCCGGAGCTGGTGTAGCCCATGATCGGGTCGATCGTGCGCGGCTTTTCCTGATCAAACTCCAGCACCCACAGATTCGTCTTGGCCTTGCCAGACTGCATGGCGGTCTTTGCTGGACGATAGATCTTTGCGGACATGGTTTCGAACGGCTCCATACTTTCGCTGGCAACATTCACGGGCGCCAGCATTCCGTCATCCCATAACGCAGATTGATTTAAAACGGAATGACTTTTGGCCGGATAAATTCGGCTTTTCGGCTAGACGACCGCGCGGGATACAGGTTTCGCTGACACGGCCCTGCAGTCGCCGTTCAACAAGTGCCCAAAAGGCAATATCTGACGAAGTGAAAAGACGCAGGGAGATCAGGAACGCCACCTTCGGCGTTACGATGGTCGGAGTGGAGAGATTCGAACTCCCGACCCTCTGGTCCCAAACCAGATGCGCTACCAGACTGCGCTACACTCCGTGCCAACGGCGCCGGAGATACACGCTTCGCCCTTGGCCTGCAACATGTAATTTCGTTGACGTCCACACTGATAAAACCTGCATTCGTCCCGCGCATGGCCCTCGGCTGGCAGAAATGTCCCGAAATGGGACAAACGTGTGTGTTTATCATTCGAGTTTAGTAATCGCTAAATCCATTGCCGCTAGAGCCAAGGGTGCACAACTGCACCGCGCCAGCCTCCCAAGCCCGCCCGAGCATCATTCCATGAACACCCAACTCGATCTCACCACCGTTCTGCTGCTTCACAAATCGTCGTTCCTCGTCGGCGCGTTCTGCTTTCTTTATGCCCGCTGGCAATCGCCGCGGGATGAAGGTCTCGGAATTCTCGCGAGCGGCTTCTTCTTCCTAGCTCTTGCGTCGACGCTCGCCGGCTACGGCGAACAGCAGCTGCTGCCGGCCTATCTGTGGACGCTTTCGAGCTTCACGCTCGGGATCGGCGGTTATGCGCTGTTCTGGATCGGTGTGCGCCGCTTGAGCGCTGGCCGGCGACGCAAGGCGGACTGGCTGGCACTTTCGATACCGGCCGCGGGCGCAGCAATCGGTCTTGCCACGCATTTCCATGTGGTCAACTACATCCGCGCCAGTGTGTTCAATGCCACCGCCTTTGCATTTCTGGCGGCCGCCGCCCTCGCCGTCATCGCCGATCGCAACAGGGAGCCGCTGCCGGTACGCGCGCTGTTTGCGGCGGCCATGACCATCGGTGCCAGCCTCTGCCTTGCCGTGGTGATCGGTCTTGTGAAGCCGGGCGTCATACCGATCACCACCACCTACGCCTTTTTCCTCTCGATCATATGCCACTTCGCGATCGCCCTTTTTGCGCTCGTCCTCGTCAAGGAGAGGGCCGAAGCCGAGCTCAGGTGTTCAGCCGACACCGATGCCTTGACCGGCGCGCGCAACCGACGCTGGTTTCTCACGCAACTGCCTGGATCAAACTGGCATGGCGACTGCCTCATCGTCATGGATCTGGACTTCTTCAAGCGCATCAACGATCGCTATGGCCACCAAGCCGGCGACCAGGCGCTGATCGCCTTTGCCGATCTGATGAGGAAGAACCTCAGAAAGGGCGATTGCTTCGCCCGCCTTGGCGGGGAAGAGTTCGGCCTCTACCTGCCGCAGACCAGCGAAGCGCAGGCGCTTGTCATCGCCGAGCGCCTGCGTCGCGCCGTCGAAGAACTCGTGGTGATCGGCAACGAGCAACGCATAGTGCTCAGTGTCAGCATGGGCCTCGCAGCCGGCGGCGACGAAGGTTCGTGGGAGGACCTGTTCAACAGGGCAGACGCGGCGCTCTACGAGGCCAAGCGCAGCGGTCGCAACCGCGTCACGTCATTTTCCGCAGCGACTGCACCTGCTTCATTGTCAATGGAGCTGAGTTTCGGCCGCGTCGGCTGAGGAGGAACGGCTACGCCGTCCAAAAAAGAAGCGGCCGTCCTAATGCAGAGGCCGCTCCAGATTGGAGGTGTAATGCCTCATACTACTCCTATTGAGCGAAATTGCCTGTGGCCAAATTTCACCTATTCCGAGCAAAAAGCCACCATGGCGCGTAGGCACGGCAACTCCGCACTTTGCGCGGCACACGCCGCGGTGTAGAACGGGCACGCAGCCACAATCGCGCTGTCTCGCCTAGAGTTTCGCTTTGCCTTTGTAAAATCCGGTCTCGCTAGTTTCACCCCGTACGCCCGATAGCGCCCGACGCTATCGGTATGATATTTCACGCGTTCGTTGAGGTGACGGTTCGAGACCGGAATGGCATTGCCGATCTCAAGCCCGGTGCAACACCACCAGGCGGAACCATCACCTACAAACGCTGCCAGACCGCGTCCCCGGAACGGGTACTCAAACCGTCGTCTCGATGGACTTCCTATTGGAAGAACCAGACGACATGTCTCACACATTGACGGTCCTGTGGACCATTGAACCACAAGCCGCGCCGCGCCCCTGGCTCGCCTGCAGCCGCTGCCGCGGCGCGCGCCCATTCGAATGCAGCGGCAAGACGCGGCTGAACGCCAACGGCCGGCGGCTGGATGCCTGGCTGATCTATCGCTGCGCCGACTGCGACGACACCTGGAAACGCCCGATCTTCGAGCGACAGTACGTCCGCGACATCGCGCCCGATACGCTCGACGCGCTTCAGAATAACGACCCGGGCTGGATTCGCCGGGTCTCGTTCGACGTCGAGGGTCTTCGGCGAAGCACCGACAGGATCGAAGAATTCGCCGATTGCCATGTGACAAGGCGCGTCGTCGCTCCACCGCGGGACGTCTGTACCCATCTTGAGATCGTCCTTGAGGTGCCGTTGGCAGTCAGCATGCGCGCCGATCGCCTGCTGTCGGCGGAACTCGGCCTGTCGCGCAACAGGCTCGTCCGGCTTGAGGAAGCAGGACGGCTTACGCTGCTGTCCGGCTCACGCAAGGCGTTGCAACGGCCCATCCGGGACGGTCTCCGCGTGGCTCTCGATCTCTCGGACGAAGGCGATCGAGGCGAAATTGCCGATCGCGCAGGGGGAATATTGCAGCCTGCATGAACGAATCAAGGAAGCGGCGGCCAGATGCTGGCGCTGCCTGCGCATTGGTCAGAATTTTACACCGACGCCGATGGTGAACTG
>Ga0209676_1002485_pt1 | contig 12957 bp, 8 predicted proteins | sample AraplaCvi_mLB_r2_FD_184282 | JGI IMG/M metagenome (GOLD analysis project Ga0209676, IMG submission 184282) | Arabidopsis root microbial communities from North Carolina, USA - plate scrape MF_Cvi_mLB_r2 (SPAdes) (version 2) | ecosystem: Host-associated > Plants > Roots > Endosphere | place: USA...
TCGCGGAACACATAATAGGGGGCGGCACCTTCCTCGAGCCAGAAGCCGGTCTTGCGGCCGGTGTTGCCCAAAATGTCGTGCGAGGTGAACACCATCAGGATTTTCATGTCGCCAGTCCTTTGCTTGCGTTGATCGGGTGAAAGGTGGCACCGCGGAGGCGCGTGGAAAATCGGACGATGGTATCGGGAAGACTATGGTATTGGTCGGGTTACATCAGAAGCGGCTCGAAATCGTGATCCCATAGGTGGCGGGCTGCCCGACGAAGCGGGAAACGGCGTTCGCGTTTGCGAAGACATTCGTCCAGTAATATTCATTGGTGATATTCCGGCCCCACATCCAGATACGATATCGGCCGTGCCCCCGCTCGCCGAGCTCGACGCCCGCGCGGAGGTCCAGCAAGGCATAGGGAGCAATGCGGAGCGCGTCGCGCTCGCCGACGCCGGCGAATGTTCCGCTGCGGTAGTTATGGGACGCGCCGATGATGCCCTGCACATTGTCGGAGATGGCAAATTCATAGTCGAGATTGGTCACGCTTTGCCACGCCGGGGCGAAGGGAAAGCGCGTACCTGCCTGGTCGGCAAAATTTGTGAGACCGTCGAAACCCACGAACCGGTCGATTCGGGTCTCTGTATAAGTTAGCGCCGCGTCGAGTGTCAGACCCGAAATCGGTCGAGCAATGAGTTGGGCCTCCGCACCGATGACATGCGACTTGGGGATCGAAGCCAGCGCTTCCAGCGGGCCGAACGGTGGATCAAGACGCGCGCTGCGAAGCTGCTTATCCCGATAGTCATAGTAGAAGCCTGACGCGGAAAACTGGACGCGCCTTTCCAGAAAGAACGCCTTCAGGCCAACTTCATAAGCCAGAACCGACTCTTGCCCGATCGGATTATATTGGTTCACCGTCGAGACGGCGGCGACGGGGGAGGTTCCCGCCTTGTATCCACGGCTCGCACTTGCATAAGCGAGAAATCCCGCCCTCGGTTTCCAGCTGACGCCAAACCGCCACGACAGGCTCTCTTCATTGAGGACATTATGAACATTCTCGACGGGCCGCAGATTGTGGGCCGGATCGAGTACGTAGCAATCGCCGGGCTTGGTCAGGGGCTCGACATTGCCGCGGAACAAATTCCAGAAGCGGGCAAAATGATCGGTGACGGCGAGCGCGCAGCTGTCGAAACGGCGTCGGTCGACGTTATAGCGAAACGCCCCCTCAACCATGAGCCGATCCGATATCTCATACTCGGCGCGTCCGAAAATAGCCGCGGTCGTGACGCGTGTCCGGTTCCTGAGCTGGTTGGCATCGACATAGGCGAGCGGGTCGATGGCTTCGAAAAGATGCGATGCGTCGACATCCCTGAAAATCTGGCGTGGCTCGTCGCTAATCCGGTCACGTGCGAAGTTGACGCCCGCCAGCCAATTGACGCGCCCTTCGATCCCCGACAACCTCAGTTCCTGAAAGAAAGCACTGATGCGCCCGCCATCGTCGATCACTTCGTTAAGGCTGAACGGCGTCCCGTTGGGGTCTTGGGCATAGGCAAGTTTCATCCGCGCATAGGATGTGAGCGAGGTGAGGGTAGTGGTGCCCGAGATACGAAAGTCGGTGCGCCAGACCGCATGAAGAAGACGGGTATCGCTGGCGTATGAAATAGGCTCGCCGGTGTCGGCTCTGAACACGCTCCAGTCCGCAGATCGGGGCGTCTCGATGACGGGGAATGTCAGCAGCCCGGGAACTGCGAGTGCGGGACGGGGCGGCACGGCGGCAACGAACTGACCCGCGGGCCGCTCCGACCCGTCGTGGGTTGCCAACAGCGAGAGACGCGTCGAGAGACGGTCGCTCGGTTTCCAGTCGAGCGTCGCGCGTCCCTGGATTTCTGCGACACGGCCGAGCCGGTCGCCGCGCCGGGTGATGCTCTTCTGCCATCCATCGCCCCATCGGCCCTGGAGTGCGAGGCGCGCTGTCAGCCCGGGCGCGATCGGTCCACTCACGAAACCGCCGACTTGCAGCCGGTTGAAGCGCCCGAAACCGACATCGGCGCCGGATTTCAATGTCTCCGACGGACCCGCGGCGATATAATTCACTGCCCCACCAGTGGCGTTCTGACCGAAAAGTGTTCCTTGGGGTCCTTTGAGCACTTCGACACGGGTTAGATCGAAGGCCGCGAGCTTCGTCATCGCGGGGTAGGGCAAGGGGGCTTCGTCGATGTAGACCGTGACTGCCGGCGGCGTCGACAGGTCGCTGTTGAAGAACCCTACCCCCCGCAGCGTGAAAGAGGTCGAAGCGAAATTGCTCTCCTGGAGCGTCAGGCCAGGGACCAACCGCGGAAGATCGGAAACAGCGTCAATTCCTCGCAGCTGCAGCTTTTCCGCATCGACCGCCGTGATCGACATGCCGACACTTGCATCGCTTTGTTCGCGTTTGAGAGCCGTGACGACAATCTCGCCGATGCCAGCGCTGTCCTGCGCCATGGCAGGCGCAGCGCAGAGCGATGAAGCGGCGAGACACGCGCCGAACAACCGAATCGCCGGACTGACCATCGTCGAACCTCCCCTTCAGGTTTCAAGGGGTAAGCGGAACGCAGATGGTCACGCCACTTGCACTTTGGTATCGATCTTCTCGTCAGCCGCCGGGCACCGAGAAGCAAAAGGTGGAGCCGCCTTCGACATTTGATTCGGCCCAAAGGCGTCCGCCATGACTTTCTATAATCGTGCGGCAGACAGAGAGGCCGATGCCCATCCCGCTCGATTTTGTCGTGAAGAAGGGCTGGAAGAGTTGCTCGACGTCGGTCGCATCGATACCTGCTCCGACATCATGCACGCCAAGGATGATCCCGTTCCCGCGATCACGCGCCGTGCGAACCGTGACGACACGTTCCCGGTCTTCAATGGCTGACATGGCGTCGGCGGCATTGGTCACCATGTTGAGAATGACTTGTTGCAGCTGAACCCGGTCTGCGGCGATAGGTGGGAGGTTGTCGGCAAGGTCCATGCGCACGGAAACTCGATTCCGCCGAAGATCGCTGACGACAAGAGCAACCACCTCCGCCGCGGCTTCATTGAGATCGACGTCATCGGTACGCTCGGACTGTTTAGAGTAAAGCTTTCGTAGCCGCTGGACGATATCGGCGGCGCGATTGCCATCCCTGATCGTACGCTTGACCGTCTCGATGGCGCTGTCGGTTTTCGGAGGATCGGACGCCAAGAGTCGGAGGCACGCGCTGGCGTTGGTGATGATCCCGGACAGCGGCTGGTTGATCTCGTGAGCGATCGACGCGGTGAGAGCATTGAAGCTCATGACCCGCGTGACATGCGCGAGTTCGGAGCGCGCCTTGTGGAGACCGTCCTCGGCCAGTTTGCGCTGCGTAATATCCTGCACGGCTCCCAGACATTCCAGCGCGCCGTCAGGGCGATGAAACACCCGCCCGAGGACTCGCATGTGCTTGATACGGCCATCGGGAAGCCGCATCCGAATATCATATTCCGGATTGTCGTGGCCGGCCCGTACTTTTTCGACATTTTCAGCCAGCAGCGCCAGATCGTCCGGATGGACGCGTTCGGCGATGCGCTCCAGCGTAACTCCGACTTCCGGGCCAAATTCGAAAAGACGGCGAAGTTCGTCGGAAAAAATAAACTCGTCTGTATCGAGCTGCCAGGCAAAGCTTCCCGTCGAACTAATACGCTGGCCTTCGGACAGGAAGGTCTCGCTCCTCTTCAGCGCGGCTTCAGCCTGCTTGCGGTCCTCGATGTCGGTGTTGACACCATACCATTTGACGACATCCCCAGCCGCGTCGCGAAGCGGTTCCACACGGAAGAGAAACCATCGGTAGCTTCCGTCGTGCCGCCTTAGGCGCGCTTCGGCGGATCCTCCCTTTGCCTCTCCCCGGAATTCCGACCAGGCGCTGTTCAGCAAGGGCAGGTCTTCGGGGTGAACGAACTCGGTCCAGCCCCAACCTATCAGCTCTTCGGGTGGACGCCCTATATAGTCGCTATAGAGCTGGCTCAGGAAGTCCGCGCTTCCGTCCGGGCGCGCCGACCATGCGAGCGCGGGGATAGTGTCGATCGTTTCCCTGAGCTTCTTCTCGCTCGTCTCCAGCTGCTGCTCGGCCTTTTTTCGGTCATCGATATCGATCAGCAGGCTGTACCAGCGAACGAGCCGGCCCTCATCGTCCTTGTGCGGTCTGCCCATGACCTGGAACCAGTGATAATTTCCATCGGAACATCGTGCCCGAGCCTCATATTCGTAGGGATCGCCGTTGATCATTCCATTCCTGAAGGCGGCAATAGCCTTGTGAATATCGTCTGGATGCGCGGGGCCTCTCGTCGCCCACGCCTCTGCCGAATCCCGGTCGATATCCAGATAGTCGTAAAACCGCTGGTTTCCGCCTTCGAAACGGCCATCGGGCGAAAAGGTGCAGACGAGCCCGGGCAGGCTGTCGAGGGTGAGCTTGAGATCGATCTCGCTCGCCCGAAGATCTTCCTCCGCGCGTTTGCGGTCGTCAATGTCGGTCAGCAGGCCATACCAGCGCGCAATCCGGCCATCGGCATCGCGAAGCGGATGGCCACGGATCTGAAACCACCGAAAGGTGCCGTCGAACCGTCGGAAGCGGGTCTCGAAGTCATAGGCCTCGCCCGTCCGCAGCGATGTGGTGAAGCTGTCGATGCAATGAGAGAGATCTTCGGGATGTGTCATCCCGTTCGTCGCCCAGCGGCCAATCTCGTCGAGCGACTCACGAAAATAGTCGAGGAGCTGCTGATTGCCGTCAACCAGCTTCCCCTCGGGCGAGAAAACGCAGATGAGGCCAGCTATGCTTTCAACGATGAGACGAAGTTCGCGCTCCCTTTCGGCTAAGGGGTCGGCGACATCAGTTTCGCGGCCTGCAGCTTCCGCCTGAGGATGCGTGGTACCGGCCTTGCTCTCCCAGTCCATGAAATTTCGTCCTGCCCGCTCGAGCGCGAAGATGGCTCAAACGTACAGGAGGGTCCACCGATACTTTAGTGTCTGTGAAGGCAGCGCCGGCTATCGTTGATGCAAGCCGGTTTGCCAGAGGCTCCGCCGCTGCGGCTATAGGGAGACGTGGTGAACGGCCTGAGGAACCATGAAGACATCGCCATAAAATAGGCAATCGCGCCGACCGCTGCGGCAAGGCCTTAGAGCGCCTGACCGCGATCATGTTCAGATCATGCCCCGTCCGGACCTTTCGGACGCCACCGGAGCCGGGCCCATCCGTTTCGGCTGCCGCTCGCGCCGCAGCATGCTACTTTCGTAAGGCTGCCGGCAACGGTTACGCGCTTGCAGCTGGCAGTGAAAATGAGAAGGTCGCGCCCGGCCCCTGATTTTGTTCGAACCAAATTCTGCCCTTGTGGCGTTCAATAATGGATTTGCTCACCGAAAGGCCGATCCCCATTCCGTCGGCTTTCGTTGTGTAGAAGGCTTCGAATATCCGTTTCGGCGCGTCGTCCACGCCGGTACCGTCGTCTTTTACAGATATGGTCGCACTGCCTTCGGCGGTCCCCCGACTGGTTACCAAGATGCTCTTCGCCCGGCCTTCATTGCCCGCAACGGCATCGGCCGCATTCAGAAGCAGATTGAGGATGACCTGCTGGAGTTGGACGCGATCGCCGTCGACGTGGGGCAGATCGGCTTCGCGCTCGAACTTGAGTGAAATGCGTCTTCGTTTCATGTCGTGGGCGCAGATAGCGAGAACTTCGCTGACGGCGTCGTTGAGGTCCACCGGTTCCGCGACATATTCGCGTTTCTGGAACATTTCGCGGAGGCGGCGGACAACTTCGGCGGCCCGGTTGCCGTCGCGAATACTCCTTTCGGCTGTCCGGATGGCGCCATCGATATTGGGCGGGCTGACCGAGAGCATCCTCAGGCAGGCATGGGCATTGTTTACAATGCCGGCGAGCGGCTGATTGACTTCATGTGCGATGGAAGCCGCGAGTTCGCCCAGACTCATTGAGCGCGCGAGATGGGCAAGCTCGGTCCGTAGCAGGTTGAGCTCGTCCTCCCTCTGCACGGTCTCGGTAATATCCTGGATCGAACCCATGACGATCGGCCGACGGAGGTTGCCTGCCTGAAAGTGGGCGACGGCGTGGAGGTGCCGGACATCTCCCTTCGGAGTTACAAAGCGGAACACGGCTTCGAAGTCGGTCTGTTTGGCCATTGCGCGCTGAAACGCAGCATCGAATGAAGCGACGTCTTCCTTGTGAATATGTTCCCGAAACTGCCTGATGGTCGCGGGCTGACATCCGAGGATGCGGTAAAGCTCATCGGACTGGATATGCACGTCCGCGAGAACATCAGTCCTGAAGCTACCGGTCCTCGTAAGGCTTTGCGCCTGGCTGAGATGCTCATGCGCTTCATTCAGTTTGCGCTGACGGGCGGCTAGTTCTTCCTCCGTACGCGACCGGGCAACGGCAATGCTTGCTATCTGGACAGCGCGCGCGATGATTTCGCGATGGCGGGCAAGCGGTTTTGCCGAGCCTTGCCGGTAGACGAACAAGGTTCCCAGAAAGTCGCCTTGGCGCGTAAAGATGGGCACCTGCCACGCTGATCGCAGCCCGAGCTTTGATAGATGTTCGCGACACGCGGCATTGAGCCAGCGGGGATCGGAAACGATGCCGTCTGCAATCATTTCGACTTTCGGATTGGGATATCCGTCGACCGATCGGCTCACATTATCAAGTGGCATCTCCTCGATCGCTGCGGAATATTCCGGCGGCAAGCGCGGAGCGACGCTGCAGAGAATTTTCGCACTTGCGGCGTCCAGAATGCGTATTTCGCAGCAGCAATCGGTGTCGACGCTTTCGATCATCTCGCACAAGCCCGCAAGAACGTCCCGGAGCGACCGACCCGATGCGATCATTTCAAGTACCTGCATTTCGCCGGCGAGCATCATCGCCGAGCGCTTCTGGTCGTCGATGTCAGTATTGACGCCATGCCACTGGATGATGCGACCGAGCTCGTCGAACTGGGGACTGGTACGAAATAGGAACCAGCGATAAACGCCGTCGTGCCGCCGGATCCGCGCCTCGATTTCTCCGCCCTTCCGCGCATCACGGAATTCGGTCCATGATTCGAGCAGACGGCCTCGGTCATCGGGATGGACCGCCAGCGTCCATTGCCAGTCGCGAACCTCCTCGACCGTAAGGCCGACATAGTCGAGATAGTGCTGATTGAAGAAATCGCCGGTACCGTCAACGCGAGCGGACCAGGCCATGGCCGGCATGAGATCGATCACGCGCTGAAGGTCGGGGCCGCCCGCGCCGCCACGATCTGCGACCCCGTCCATCATTCGCCTTCCCGCCATCCGACTGCCTTCCAGCGTCTGTCCATGCCCTCTGGAGGGAGCGAGTGCTACAGATACCAAAGTATTGGAATGGGAGGGGTTCGTCCTGACCTCGGTCCGCTGCGTCCTGCACGGGAAGCGGTCGCCTGACAGGCCCTGACGTCATCCGGAGTGCATCGCAACCTCTGCACCAAGGTTCAGTTCAACATCGGACCGGGTTTGCAGACCGCGCTCGATCAGATGCGTCATCCGTGCACGCGTCTCGGGGCGCGCCGTGGATATGAAGAATTCCGCGAGCGCCGCGGGAAAGAGGCCGTCATCGGGAAGCGAGAGCTCATCGACGAAGCTTTTGGTCCGCATCAGGGCATATTTCTCGAAGCCTGCGAGGCGGCGGGCGAAGCTGTCGACGAAATCGTCGAGTTCTGCATCGGGAAGCGCGCGATTGACATAGCCATAGCGCTCGGCAAGCTCGCCCGGGAAGTCGTCGGCGCCCAGCACGACCTCGAGCGCGCGCCCGCGGCCGATCAACCCGGCCAGCCGCGCCATCGGATTGGCGCCCGGGACCGCTCCCACGCCCACCTCGAACTGCCCGAGTATCGCTCTTTCGGTGCTGGCAAATCGCATATCGCACGCGAGTGCGAATTCGCTACCGGCACCGCGCGCGCGGCCGCGGATCGACGCAATGGTCACCACGGGTACCCGGCTCAGCCTCGCAAGGACGTCGAGCCAAGGATGCATTCCCGTCGGTCCCTTGGGCATGGCGGCGGTTCGCGCCTTGTCGACCAGCACGTCATAATGGGCGAGGAAGAAGTCGGGGTCGGCGCTGTCGAAGACCACGACCTTGATCTCGTGATCGGACTCGAGCCGGGTGACGAGTTCGCCGAGCTGCACGATGGTGTCGGGGTCGATCAGGTTGATCGGCGGATTGCAAAAGGTCGCGCGCCAATATCCCGGCGCCGGGTGTGAAATCTCGATCTGCCGGCTCATCATGCGGCCCTTTCGGCGAGGTGCTTGCGATACTCGAGGACAGGCATTCCGCCCCAGCCCCAATCTTCGAGCGCAACCTCCTGGATAACCACCCAGGTCCATTCGGGCGGCTTGCCGAGCACATCGAACAGCAAGTCGGCGATTCCCTTGTGGATCGCGGCTTTCTGTTCGGGCGTAACATGGTCGACCCCGGCTTCGGTGCCTTCGCGGGTGGTCTGGACGGTAACAAATGGCATCAGGGCCTCCTTTGAAGCAGGGAGCGATCGTCGGCCGGCTGCGACGCCGGTCGTCGACCCGGGCTTGCAGGTTCGAGGTGGAGGAGCGCAGGGCGACGGGGAATTGAACGATGGTATCGCCGATACCATTGTACCACCGAGATGCGGCTCATCGGCCCGAGGCCGCGCGCTGGCAGACCGGGGGCACGCTATCCCCGCACGGCAAGCGGAAGAAGGCGAAGGTTCCGTCCGGTTCGAAAAACCATTGAATGTCTCCGCCGAGTTCCGCGATCAGCGAACGGGTCAATCGCTGGCCCCGCCCGGGGCTGCCGCCGCCTGCGCTTCCATTATCGCTGACGATACAGGTCACATGTCCCGCGCGATGGGCGATATCGACGACGATCAGGCCGTCTTTCCCCTTGAGGCCATGACGGGCGGCGTTGCGGACGAGTTCGGCCACCACGAGGCCGATCCGCCAGCATGTCTCTGCCGGCATCATCACGTCCTCGACTTTCAGCGTCAGCTGGACCCCGCGATCGGCGAGCGTCGACCTGACATAGCTGCGGCATATCTTCGTGATGTGGTCGGCGAGGTTGGTACGGCCCATGACCATCGGCGCCATCAACGAGCGATGGGTATCGGCATGATCGCGAAGGCGGTCGGCGGTATCGCGGAGTGCCGCCCGCGCGTCGCCCGACGACATTTGCGCCGCGGCGATCGACAGCATCGCGATCGCTTCGCTATATTCATTGACGACGCGGTGGTTGATCTCTTCGACCAGATTGAGCGAGACGGGGAGTCCCTCTCCCGACATCGTGCCAGACGCCAACATCTTCTGCCTCCTGCTGTCCTTGGCGAACATTAGGCAGCAAGCAAGGCTACGCGGCTATAGAACCTTGGTGTCGCCGACACCAATGTATCAGTGAAACTCGCTACTCTCGGCAGGCACGGCCGCGCCGCCTAGGTTCGCGCTCATCTTGACCAGATCGGCAAAGGATTTCGCTTTCATCTTTTCCATCACCCGGCCCCGGTGCGCCTTGACGGTGATCTCGCTGATACCGAGTTCATAGCCGACCTGCTTGTTGAGTAGCCCCGACACGACGAGCGCCATCACCTGTTTCTCGCGCGGGCTGAGCGAGCCGTGCCGGGCTTCGAGGTCGCGCTGACCGCTCTGCAATTCGTTCGCGATCCGGCTTTGTTCGATTGCCTTGTCGACGGCGTCCAGCAGCACGTCCTCGCCAAGGGGTTTGGTCAGGAATTCGACCGCGCCCGCCTTCATCGCGCGCACGGTCATGGGCACATCGCCATAGCCGGTGATGAAGATGATAGGCATCTCAGGCCGATCGCCCGCGATCCGGTCTTGGAGATCGAGGCCATTGAGGTCGGGCAGACCGACATCGAGCAAGAGACAGCTCGGGCCCGATGGCTGTCGCCAGGCAAGAAACTCGGCCGCCGAGGCAAAGCTCTTCACCGACCAGCCGGCGGCGCAGAGCAGCGCTTCCAGTCCCTCACGGGTCGAAATATCATCGTCGACCACGATGACCGTCGATTGCGGATCCGGCATCGCCTTCGAACCACTCCTCACTGCTGTGCCATAATGTATCATGGCAAACTCCCTTCTACATGCGTAAAAAACTCAGTTTCGAGCCAATGCCAGGCGGACCGCGTCGACGAGATCGTCTTCGCTGAACGGCTTGGCGAGACAAGCGATCGCGCCTTGTTCGATCAGCGTCGGCAATAAATCTGCGGCGTGCGCGCTGATAAAGACGATGGGAATGTCGCGCTTTTGCCGGATGAGTTCCTGCTGCAGCTCGGGGCCCGACATTCCGGGCATTGTAATATCGAGGATCAGACACCCCAGTTCGTCGGCCCCCTTGAAACGCAGAAATTCCTCCGCCGCGGCGAACGCGCGCGTCCCGAATCCGAAAGACTCGAGAAGATCGGGCAGCGATTCGCGCACCGATTCATCATCATCGACGACCCCGACTATTATTTTCTTTTCCATCTCTTTTTCCTGTTCAAGCTTTTGCGCGTGCGGGTTCGTTCATTCGGTCCTCATCTGCGGGCGCGTCGATCGTGGGAAGGCGGGAGGTTAGCGTCGCGCCATAGCCGGCGTTCGGCGCTGCGCTCAGGCGCCCTCCGTGATTTTCGATAATGGTCCGGCTGATCGCCAGTCCGACGCCCATTCCCTTTGCCTTCGTCGTGTAGAACGCGTCGAACAGTCGCTCGGCATTGGCATCGGCAAAGCCTGTCCCTTCATCCCGGACTGCCAACAATATCGTCCCTGCCTCGTCGCGCGTGGCAACGAGCAGGATACGCGCCCGGTCATTTACCGTGCGCATTGCGTCGATCGAATTGAGAATAAGGTTTAAGACCACCTGCTGCAGTTGGATACGATCGCCGCGTACGTAGGGCCGAACGGCCGCAAGGTCGACCCTGAGAAGGACGCCGCTGCTCCGCATTTCATTGGCGCTGAGCGCCAACACTTCCCGCACGGCATCGTGCAGATCCACCGGCTCGAATGCGGTGGGCGCGTTGGTGAACATGGCGCGCAGTCGCTTGATTACTTCGGAGGCGCGATTGCCGTCGCGGATCGTACGCTGAGCCGTAATACGCGCCTTTTCTACCTCGGGGGGATCGGCAGCGAGCAGGCGCAGGCACGTGCTCGCATTGGTGATAATGCCGGACAGAGGCTGATTGACCTCATGCGCAATCGACGCCGTCAGCGTTCCGAGCGCAGTCACGCGGGCCATATAAGCGAGATCGGCCCGAGCCCGGCTCAGCGCTTCCTCGGTAAGCTTGCGCGCCGTCACGTCCTGAATAGCGCCCATGAAGACGGGCCGGTCGCTGATATGTTCGATACGGGTTCCAAGGACATGGGCATATTTAATGCGCCCGCTTGCCGGCACGATGCGGAACGCCAGTTCGAAATCCTTGCCATCGGCAGCCTTGCCCAGCAGCGCCTCGACATCGGGAAGGTCGTCGGGATGGATAGTGCGGAGGATAGCATCGAGCGTGACGGGTGAATTCTCGTCGAACTCGAACAGGCGGTAATTTTCCTCCGACCAAATATGTTCGTTCCGCTCGACATCCCAGGTGAAGCTCGCCGTCAGGGTCAGCCGCTGCGTATCGACGAGGAAACGGTTGGTCCGCTGAAGTTCCTCGCTGGTACGTTTGAGCTCAGCGTCGGCTTCCGTCCGCTCCATCACCAGCGATGCGATGTTGATGAAGCGGTCGACCAGTTGCCGTTCCAGCGCGGTCGGCCCTTGGGACGATTCCTTGTACAGGGCGAATACGCCAATGACCCGTCCGGTGCTCGATACGATCGGGATCGACCAGCATGAATGGAGACCGATCGACGTGATCAGAGCCGGCCAGGGCGAGCTGTCCCATCGCGCATCGCTGGCGGGGTTCGAGGTGGCGACCGGTTCATTGCAGGTCGCCGCAAGCGAGCAGGGACCGTAGCCCGGGTCGATCGCCTTGCCGTCGAACAGCCGGTTGTAGCTCTCGGGCAGGCTGGGTCCGGCGCCAGCGCGAAAGCGAGCCGTTTCGACATCGACCCCGAGCACGCTGCATATCGATCCCGGCGATATCTCTTCGACAGCCCGGCACAGGCGGTCCAGCACGGATGCCAATGGCCGCGCCTGCGCGACCATGCGCAGAAGCTCCACCTCGGCCGTCAGCAGATCCTCGGCCTTTTTGAGATCGTCGATTTCGGTCCGTATCGAGATAAAGCGTACGATGTTGCCGCCGGCATCTAGCGAAGGAAGCAAGGTCGATCGAAACCAGCGAAAAGCGCCATCATGAGCGCGCATTCGCCCCGTGGCGACCCGGCCGCCTCTGCCATCCGCTACGAAAGTCGCCAGTCTTCGCTGAACTTGGGGTACATCGTCCGGGTGGATGACGTCCGCATTTGTCCAGTCGCGTAGTTCGTCGAAGCTTTTGCCATAATAGGCGAGCGCCTCATTATTGATGAATTCCACGTCGCCCTCGGGATCGAAAAAGACGATCTGGGCTGGCAGATTGTTGGCAAAGCGCAGCAGGCGCTGCTCGGGCGCATTGCCGTCCTTTAAATCCGCGCGCTTCTCGTCGCTGTACGATGCAATCCCGCACCAGCGAATGCCTGACGCCGGCGCATCATCGACCGATGCGAGGCGAAACACGAACCAGCGATACTCGCCGTCGGCGCGGCGAATGCGGATTTCCGTTTCGGTGGCGTCCGAATTTTCGGCAGCGGCCTTGAGGAGTTGGCGATAACCGGGACGGTCCTCAGGATGCATCAGCGGCTCAAGGCCCGTTTGCCGTAAAGTTTCACCGGTCTGGCCGGTATAGTCCTGCCAGCGATTGTTCACAAAGCTGATGCCGCCATCTGCATCCATGGTCCAGATCAGGCCGGGAAGCGCATCGATTACGCGGTTGAGGCCATTCTCCATCGGTTTCTTCCCGCCCGGTCTGTCCGCAGGATG
>Ga0209676_1002486_pt1 | contig 12956 bp, 14 predicted proteins | sample AraplaCvi_mLB_r2_FD_184282 | JGI IMG/M metagenome (GOLD analysis project Ga0209676, IMG submission 184282) | Arabidopsis root microbial communities from North Carolina, USA - plate scrape MF_Cvi_mLB_r2 (SPAdes) (version 2) | ecosystem: Host-associated > Plants > Roots > Endosphere | place: USA...
TTAATTCTCGCTGTTGTTCATTTTCCTGCCACGATATATCCTCTGCAGTCTTTGTTTCATAGTATTTCATCATAATACCAGGACCAACAATAGCGAGAATTAATAGTGCGACCATTGCCCAAGTTCCTTTTTTATGCCACAATTTCATCCATTCATTTTGTATTAGCTTCAGCAATTTGGCCACCTCCTGTCATTTCTAAGAATTGATCCTCTAACGTTTTTTGATGTGGCTGTACGGCGAATAATTGGATTTCTGCGTTAACAAATTGCGTAATAAGTTTCGGTATATCTTCTTTCTTTATTTCCACCACGAAACCATTATTTTCTACAGTAAAGTTATAATCGAACTTTTGCAGATGAATGGCAACATCATCTTTTGGTGCAGCTTCAATATAATAAAATGAAGAAGTTTCAATGTTGATATCACGAATATCGATGAGTTTACCATTTTGTATAACCGCTACTCGATCACACATTAACTCAATTTCGGATAATAAATGGCTAGAAACAAAAACCGATACGCCATCCTCAGCCGCAATTTTACGCAAATACATACGAAACTCACGAATGCCTGCTGGATCTAAACCATTTGTTGGTTCATCTAAAATTAAAAATTTTGGTCGATGAAGTAGTGCCTGAGCAAGTCCTAAACGCTGACGCATCCCAAGTGAATACGTCGATACTTTTTCATGAATGCGTTTCTCTAGACCGACCTGTCTAACCACCTCTTCAATACGCTCTTTTGTGACGTTTTTATGCATGCGCGCAAAATGCAATAAGTTTTTATAACCCGTCATAAATTTATACATTTCCGGGTTTTCTACAATTACGCCGATCTTACTAATTGCTTCTTCATAATTCTCCTGTAAGGAAAGGCCATCAACAATAACTTTCCCCTCTGTTGGATGCATAAGCCCTGTCATCATACGAATAGTCGTCGTTTTCCCTGCGCCATTTGGTCCTAAAAATCCAGTGATTTGACCTGGATATAAATCGATATTTAATTGCTGAATTAATTGCTTACCACGAATAGTTTTTGATAAATTTTGCAATTGAACTATTGGTTGTGTTGTCATTAATTTCATCCTTTCTTATAATACGTCTTCATCCATTGCACAGCATCCTTATTCGTAATATCTCGAATCGTCTCTACTTCCTCATGTGCAATAATCGATCCATTTTGTAGTAAAATGATTTGATCTAAAATAGGTTCTACCTCATATACTTCATGCGTTGATAACAGTATTGTTTGGTGTTCAATATCTGTAAATTGAATTAACCCTTTAATAAGCTGTTCACGAACAATTGGATCCAGACCAGAAAATGGCTCATCCATTAAATAAAAGGGTACTTCTCGCCCAAGAGTTGCGGCCATTTTCATTCGACCTCGGTTCCCCTTTGATAATTGCCGTAGCTTCATATTTTTATCAACGTTTAAAAACTCTGCAACGATACATGCCTTATCATACGAAAAATCTTCAAATTGAGAGGCATAGTGCTGAAAAAGCTGCTCTCCTGTGTAAAAATCAAAAAACAAATCAATATCTGGTAAATAAGCAATCTGATCAGCACTTCTACGTGTAACAGCCTTTCCATTTAGCAAGACCTCACCACTAGATGGTCGTAATAAGCCCGCTAATACTTTTAATAGTGTCGACTTGCCACTCCCATTTTCTCCAACAAGCCCAATGATTTGGCCGACCGGAATAGAAAAAGTCACATCTTGCAAAATTGGCTTTTTCATATAACGAAAAGAAACATTGGAAAGTTGTAGCATTTATTTCACCTCACGATTTTTTTGTAATACAACGAGCATCTCTTCCTTGGAAAATCCAAGTGCTTCAATGGAAGATAAAAAATTATCTGCCAATTCGTTTTTCATATCTTCTCGTAAAAGATCAATCCGCTCTTCATTGGTTGTAATAAATGTACCTTGACCTCGTTTCGTTTCCGTTATATTCATGGCTTCTAACTCCTTATACACGCGTTGTACGGTATTTACATTAACACCTGTTTCGACTGCATATTCTCGAACAGAAGGAAGTCGATCCCCAAGCACTAACTTTCCTTTCAAAATATCTCCACATATCCTATCTACAAGTTGGCTATATATGGGCTTATCACGTGAAAAGTCGATTGTCATCGTAAAACCACCTTTTCAAGCCACTTCGTTGCTACGATAAATAGGATTGCGATCAAAATTGTAATCCCTACTTCCTCCACAACGTAAAGCGTGCTGATATTAAAGTCCATAGTCGATACTTTTGCCTTAGGTAAATAGTGTTCCAACCAATCTAATGGAATTTCAATATGTAGGAAAATATTAGCGTACAGCTGGCTTTCAGTAAATTTATACCATAAATTCATACTGAAGAAAAAAGCACCCATCATAATAACAATGGAAAAGCGACCAATAAAGTGCTTCATTTGGAGATAAAATGCTAAAAATAATAGCAGCATGACAAGCATCATCCATTGTAAAATGACTGAAAGTCCTACAGTAAGTATTAGTGCTAATAATATTTGTCCAAAGTTGGCAACAAACTCATCTTTTACATTGTACATGGCTATAATTATAAAAATTAAATTGTAGATAGCATATCCAATTAGGGAAAAAATAACTTTAACACCTACAAGCTGTGAAATAGAACTAGTGGAATGTAGCCATATTTCTTTGATCTTTAAATCATGTCGCATACTAGCTAAAAATTGTAATACCGAAAAAAATCCGCCTAATACAATCACCATCATTGTGAGTGCAAATGACAGCTGATTTTTCGGTAATGTAAAGCCATCAACAAATCGCTCTACTAAATATGGAATCACCAATGACAACATAATCCCTGCAAAAATCCCAACAAATAGCCATGCCCTAAAAAGCACCCATTCCTTTTTAAATAACCCTGCAAAATTTTTCAACTCAAACACCTCGTGTTATAGTGTACTGGTTGAATAGTACACTATAACTTTTAAGTTTGCAAGCATTAAATACAAAAAAAGGGAAGAGCCTTTAAAATACAGGCTTCTTCCTTTATTTTGTAATGAGATTAAGTTTAAAAAAGTTTTGCTGAATACTTTTATATTCTACGACACACGGTCTTGTTAAATTTTTTATGTACTATCAGGTGCGTTTTCCATAGAGTTAACAAGCCTTGCAAAAAAATACGGCATCGTATTGTTATGAAGAAGAATACAACATCCTCTGTTTTTTGAATAAGAGATAGGTAATATAACCGGTGTAGTCGCTATTACTTCAAACACAATTTTCAATTAATTGCTAACAACTTACTTTAAATCACATCTTACCGTTTTTTCTTTATCATTTGCTTCATGTAAACTTCTACAATAAATTATTCCTTAGCGAAAAATTTGGGGTCAATTTGATCAATAACTGAAGTAACAGTATAAAAAGATTCTATTTTCCTTTTGTCATCATATGTTAATGCCGTTTGTCTATTTTTAATAAAAACTACCCAATCATTTTCTATCTCACTTATGTTCTTTCCGTATATTTCTTTTATTTTTTTAGCCAAGTCCTCTTCGTTGTATAGTTGTTCAAACTTTTCTAATCCATAAGTGTCAATTAAATAAGTAATAAAAGAAGCTGAATGAATATAGCTCATCCATCGAAGGGTGTACTCTTTTTGGCTTGTAAGAGCTGGGCGAAAATAGGCATCGTCTTGATTCGGATCTATCAACTTGCTAATTGGTATAAATTTGTTTGAATCGATAAAGTACTTCATAAGCTTATGGGTATATGACTCATTTTCCCCATACGTATCTTCCATATAGGTAGCAAAACCCTCCTGCGTAAAATAGCCCCTGCTTGTATCAAAATTATTGCCATAACCAAGTAAGGAATGTGTCAGTTCATGGACAAGTGGATATTGGTTTTCCTTAATGTCATATAGTTGAAGTTCCGATTTCAAACCCCAAGACACTCCATTTCCTTCATTGAGAAATACATTTATTCTCTCGGATGGAACATATGCAGTATGAATTGAATTCTGAATTTCATCATAGGCATTAAGGAGTTCCTCTTTTATTGATTCTACTTTTTCTTGTGGGACCTTAATTTTATTAATAATTTCAAAGGTAATTTCCCCATCCGGTGTAACGACAATATTTTCATCATTTTTTCCTTTAGGAACAACTGAATCCTGAGTACAGGCTGTTAATAAGAATATCAATATAAGGAAGAAGTTTCTAAATTTAAACATATTACCTCCTAAAAAAGTATTTTCCAGTTAATACGAATTCCACATCCAGAAGTTTCATTTTTTTCAAAAAATAAGGCTCATCACCAAAAGTTGTGGATGACATTTGTTAAAACATATGCCATGTATTAGTTGATCTCGTTTCGGCTGGGCGACTCCTTGGGGATTAGCGTCACAGATGAGACCCTGGAGCGAGTAAAACGGCTCATCGGACGCCCCAAGAAGCTCTGCTCTGCGCGAAAGCGAAGCGTCAGCGGCAAATGTTTTATCTGTGCGAAAGCAAAGCGACAGCAACAAAGTGCACAGCCGGAACGGAAATCACCCCCTCATTTTCCGAGAGTTGTCTAAGCGCAAGAGACAACTTTTTCTTAGTATTGAAAAACAAAATGATCAAGGTAATCTTTGTGATTGTTTTAGTGTCGAGCCCCAAAACTGAATCGCTAAAGCTCCTTTCGTTCGTTTTATAGGAATACTTTGAAGATTTATCGAAACAAAATCGCTCTTTATCGAAACTTTTTGAGCTTTTATCGAAACAAAATCTCTTTTTATCGAAACTTTTTGGGCTTTTATCGAAAACAGCTCATTCTATCAAAGAAATCAACCACACTTTATGGTGAAGAGCCAAAAACAATGACAACTATAATTTATTCGTACAAGTAAAAGCAGAGGTTGGTTTGTGAACCAATCCCCCCAGCTTTTCTCTAAAACCAATCATTTATTGCCAACTCGGTACGAAACTACTCTAGAAATCTTACATTTTTCATTATGAGATTCAGCGTTAGTTGATACGGTAATTTATATTCCTATTTCCCACATTTTCTCCGTTACTTTCCCTATTCTGCCATCAATATTTGTACCGTCAAACTTCGGAAGCTTTAGCTCACTGACGAGTTTTCCGTCGAGCATAAACATTATGCGTTCCGTACGCGCCGCAACCTTTGCATCGTGAGTCACAAGCATAATCGCAGTACCGCCCGCGTTAATTTCAGAAAAAATGTCCATGATCTCCTGGGCAGATTTTGAATTAAGTGCACCGGTAGGCTCATCGCCGAAGATGATTTTCGGGCTGTTCAAAAGCGCTCGACATATTCCCGCACGCTGTAGCTGCCCTCCTGAAACTTGTGTAATATCGCGCATTTCAAGCTCCGCAATGCCTACCCTCTTCATAAGCGCTCTTGCTTTCTCTGAAATTTTTGCAACATTTTTTCTATTATCGCGAATTGATGGAAGAATAATATTATCGAGAATATTTAGATTTTTAAGCATAGTTGGCTGCTGAAATACAAAGCCCATTTTAGTTCTACGTATATCTGAAAGTTCAGCCTCACCGACTGACGATATATCACTTCCATCAAAAGTAACCCTTCCGCCATCAACATTGTCCATGCCGCTCAATGCAAACATGAGCGTTGATTTTCCCGAGCCCGAGGGTCCCATGATCGCAACAAACTCACCCTCGTTTATATCAACAGACACGCCGTCGAGAACATTGTGTTTTTCATCGCCCTCGCCGAAATATTTTACAATATGTTCACCGATTATAAGATTTTTCATAAGCTACTCCTTTATATTTTCGGATATTTTTATTTTCCCAACGCCCGATGTGCCAATGATTGTTGTGATAAGTACCGAACAAATCATCAATAACGGACAAAACACGTATGCCGAAAGTGGATTGATTGAAAAACTAAACGATGACGCCCCGAACGAGGTAATAACTGCACCTGCAAGTACTTCTCCAAGAGTGTTTGCCAGAAGTGTACCGACAATTATTCCGATAATTGATACAAATAACGCCCGCGAACCGTACTGCACCGTAATATCCGAATTTGTAAAACCGAGTGCTTTCATTATAGCAATCGAATATCTATCCTTTGCGACAAGCATTTTCATAAACAACAGTGTAACTAGAATCGTTATCACAAGTGCAATCGCAATTGCGGCTAAGGAAGCTTTTTCGACTGATTTTATAGTCGAACCGAAAGTTTGTTTGACAAACTCATCAATATTGGAAATCTTAGCAAAAGTAAATCGGTCCGCATAGTTAGAGATTGTTTCATCGACAAGGGCTTTATCTGAAAGCTTTGCACAAATAACGCTCCACATGATATTTTCCGAATGGTCGGTAAATATAGCCTTTGCCGTTTTACCACCGTTCGTAATGTCAGAATAAATACCACTAACCGTGAGCTTATTCTCCTTCCCCTTCATGATGACCGTAATTGTATCGCCGACCTTTTTGCTCATTTCATCAGCGTTTAAAGCTGAAAGTGCAATTTCGTTTTCTTTGGCGGGTGCTCTGCCCTCGGTATATTCAATAGGGAATATCGAATGGTCGCCAAGTTCGATTTTTATATTTTCTTCCGAACCGTCTTCCATTTTTGTTTTGAATGTCTTTGTTGTAAGGATGGTATACTTTGAAATGGAACTGTCGCTGTTCATATATTCTAAAACTTCTGCGGCTTTTTTAGAGATTTGATCAGTTTGTTGAATATCAAGACGAATATCGTAGTTTCCAATTCCCATATATTTAATGAAGCTTGTTGAGGAAATCGTGTTGTATAGATTCTGTGGAACAATAATGATAAATGCCGAAATGACAAGTACTGCAAGCATTGTGGCATAAAGTCTTTTCCTTGCGAGAACATCTTTGATCCCAAGGAAAAGATTCGTATTTAACAACTTATTTTTGTTCAGGCAAACACGTTTTGCGACTGCGCTTTTTTCCTGCGAAATGCCAAAGCGTATTGCTTCTGCCGCAGATATTTTCCGAAAGCGTCTCAGCACGCCGCTTACATAGGCTATTATTGCAAGGTATACAAGTAGAATGCCGATGATCCCTAAAGACGTAGCAAAAAAAGAGTTTTCACTTTCCCCCATATAAAGCCTGATGTTTTCTAGCAGCATGTTTTTGAACATCAACGAAAGTGCATAACCGAGAATACTACCCACTGCCGCAATTGCTGCGTACTTCGCAAGATAAATTTTCTTAATATCGGAAAGGCGTAGCCCTATTGCCTTCATAACACCAATTTCACGATAATCGTCTTCGATTTTCGCAAGGAGTGTAAAGCGTATGCACATAAATGCGATAGCAACGACAAGAACGCTTATAAGAAGAATAACTGCTATCATAATTCCGTCAGAAAATGCGTTAATTGTTTTGAAAAGTGGATATGTAATCGTTGGTCCGTTCGCTTCAAGTCCCGCGGAAGCATAAGCAGTTTCAAATTCACCGAGCGCCGATAAATCCTTTAATCTAAACTCAATCAAATACTCCATACTTCCACGGCTTTTAATTGCAGCGTAATCATTTGCACTTACGAGAAATCTTTTTGAAGAGGACAGCATAGAATTCATCTGTGAATCCCGGAGGAATCCTGCTACAGTAAATTCCTTTCCGCCTATTACGGCTTTATCACCTACCTTCGTAGTGGCGTCCTTCATATAGTTTATTGGAACATAAAGCTCGCCATCGGATACGTTAATAATGTTTCCATCAAGATCAAGAAGATAATCAAATTTTTCACTTTGTATGCTAAAGCCATTGTCTTGAACATTATTCGCAAGTGAACGATCACCTAAAATAATTTGACTGTTATCCAAATTGAGAAACTCAAGCACTTGAAAATCATCGACATTGCTGTTTTGCTCCGCGAAGTTTGTAAGTCGGACAGTATCGATATCCCCAGAGTGCATTTGCATAAAATGCGGTGTCTTCGCCTGATTCATAAGTGAATCGATAGCACTTGAAAGATTTACTATAAGTATCGCCGATAAGGAAACGAGCATAGCCGCAACAGCGACAAATAACGTTGTTGTCAGCGTTATCAGTTTGCTTTTTAAAAAGTCATTACGGATTATTCTGTAATACATACGTCACCTCTGATTTCAAGTTGAACAAAATGAATGAAGTAATACTTAATAAAATTCCAGCGATGATGATGAGGAAGCCCGTTCCCCTACCTTGACCTGTACCGGTAATTTTTCCTACGCTGTCAGCAAGCAATCCACCGTCAACTAGTAAAGGAGTGAACACATAATCTGCAAGTATACCCGAAAGCGCATAGGCCGCTACAAATCCAAGCTGTGAAATTACCCCTATAAGTGACCATGCTCTACCCTGAACCTCATTATCAATATTGGTACGAACAAGAAAATCCAATGTTGAGTTTGCAAATGGCATCATGGCAAAAAAGAAAAAGCCTGAAATACAGATCAGTACTATATTTTCCCGAAGTCCGAATATCGCCATAAATATCCCTTCAAAAAACAGCGAAAATGCAAGAATTTTCACATATCCTTTTTTTATCGGAAGAAATCCTATGATTACACTGGATACGAGCATCCCAGTAGCGACAATAGTTTCCACCATTCCGATGACAGAACTGTTCGTAAAAGTAAGCAACATCGGAATAGAAAGTGTTTCAATAATGCCAAGATAAAATGTCAGCACCGATGTCATGATAACAAGAACGAGTACACCTCGATTATGAGAAACTGCACGCCAACCATCTTTGAACTCATTGAAAAATGATTGTGTCTGTTCATATTTCTTTGAAGCAAGACCTCTTCGTACAGCAAGCGCTGAGATAACCGTTACAAAAAATGTACAGATGTCGATGACAAGTAAAAGTTTTATATCCGAAACGGTGAGCAAAAATCCCGCAATGATGGGCGAAATCAAATATTTTGCAGAACCCGCCATCTGGACCAAACCGCTTGCCTTCGTGAACTGTTCCTCGGACAGTAAATCCGTAACCGTAGCCTTGTATGCGGGATCAAGCAACGATGAAAACACCGAGCTTATTGTAACTCCTACACAAATCTGCCATAGCAGTGCTTCCCCGCTAAGCATACATATAAGAATATACACAAGACCTATCGCTGATAGACTGTCTCCTAACACCATTAAAAGTCTTCGGTCATAACGGTCCGCAAGCACTCCTGCCACAGGGCTTAAAAGCAGCGAAGGCATGAACGCAAGTAAGGTGACAAGTGCCATTGCCGATGCCTTTCCCGTCTGCTGGAAAACATAAATCCCAAGCCCAAACGCTGTAAGCCCGCTTCCAATTGCTGAAATTAGCTGCCCTGACTAAAGCAGAAGAAATTTTTTGAAAAGATGCTTGGAATCAACCATCGTTGGTTCCATTTTCTTCACCCCCATTACCAAACATCTTCATCATGTACATAAGGCTTCCACTTTCGACACCGAGCAGTCTTTCTACATTGAAGACAAAAGCTGGTATACGAGAAGCACGCTCTTCATCGGTCATATCAACCATATCACCATCAAAAATGGTATTCGTATAAGCCACAATCATTTCCATACATTCATATGGATACGGTGTACTGAATAGTCCTTGCTCAATACCCTCACGGATTATTTCCGTCAGTATCGGTGGCAGACCGTTCATGATGACCTTTTGTATTTTCTGGTGCATAAGCGCGTTCTGGGGCTTATGTATATGGTCAATAATTTCCTTACCGTTTCCGCTACTTATGTTTAATGCCATTACAACACGGACAATTCGCTCGTGAACAGGGATGCTCTTATTTGCAGCAATTTCTTTGGCAGTACCTAGAATTTGAACATTATACCGCTCAATTAACGCGTCCATAATATCCTCCTTCGCCTTGAAGTGATAATACAGCGTTCCCCGTGCAATACCAACCTTTTCAAGAATATCGTTAGTACTTGTGCCATCAAAGCCCTTCTGACCGAAAAGCTCATCAGCTACATCAAGTATTTCGTTTCTACGCTCCATCGCTTCTTTTCTCATTATTATGCCCCCTTAATAGACCGACTGTCTGTCTATAAAATTATAGCCTTTTTCTATAAATTGTCAATAGGCTGTTCCTATTTTGTAAAAAACTATCAATTTATTTTCCTGATCATCTAAAGTTAAACGATGAACATTGCCTCCTCGATATACAGAAACCTTCCACACAAAAATATCCTTTTAATCATAATAAATGATAGAATTAGATGTAAGAAGTTTATGCGTTAAGAGAGGAAAACAACAATGTCTGAAGTAAAAAAGATGGATTTCACAATTGGAAAAAAGATTCGTGAAAGCTTACAGGCTGATTGCCAAAGCTGTTTTGGCCTATGCTGCACGGCTTTAAATATTGCTGCTTCTAGTGACTTTGCCATTCATAAAGCAGCCGGAACACCTTGTCCTAATCTACATTCAGATTTCAGCTGCCAAATTCATCATAAACTTAGAGATCAAGGGTTTAAAGGATGTACTGTTTTTGATTGTTTAGGAGCTGGGCAAAAGGTTTCTCAAACAACTTTTCATGGACAAGACTGGCGACATTTCCCTGAGGTTTCCGAGAAAATGTTTCGAGTCTTTCCGATTATGGAACAACTTTATGAAATGATTGCTTACGTAGCGGAGGCATTATCGTATAAGGTTGATTCATCACTATACAACAAACTACATTTACAATTAGAACAGCTACAGCGTGCAACAGAGCTGGAAGCTGATGCATTACTAGCAATAGATATTCCTACTTTCCGACTGCCAGTGAATGTTTTACTATTAGAAACAAGTGAGCAAATTCGCCAAAGTCTTATCGTAAAGATCGGAAAAAACGCTCGAAAGTATGACAATCGAGGGGTTGATTGGATGGGGAAAAATTTAAAAGGCAAAGATTTAAGAGCAACCGATCTTAGAGGTTCTTATTTAATTGCTGCCAATCTACAAAATGCAGATTTAAGAGGGGTTGATTTTATTGGCGCAGATTTACGTGATGCCAATTTACGCGGCGCAGACCTTTCAACAAGTATGTTTTTAACCCAAATGCAAATTAATTCAGCACAAGGCAATCAACAAACAAAATTACCCTCCCACGTGAAACGTCCGTCTCATTGGGTTGTATAACTTCAAAAGAGGCAGATGAAAGGTATTCATCTGCCTTTTAGCATGTAGAAAAAACATATTTTGTTTAGGTAACGCTGTATGGTAATTTAATCGGCAACACCACTTATAGTGAAGTCACCTTATTATTAACCCTAAATATTAGAGAGTTCTTTGATGAATTTCCTTTTGTGAATCCAGCTCGGATTCAGCATTTACTTTATTTATTCTATTTTGCGCTTCATTATATAACCATAGCAATTATATTGAATTGTAAGGGAGTATGGACATTCGACGCAAAATCCGGGAATATCTTTGCGAATTGATTTCCTTTCTTTTTAAAACCTTTAGCCTTAAATAAAGGACTAATATCATCTTTTATAATCTGATTTAATACATCCTCCATAATTATCGTCTAACTCTCCGTTCTCTATTTTCGCCATGAGTAATATTCTCCCTTGTAATTTCCCTGTTATTAAACTAACCAGCTTACGTTAGTTCAATAAGAATTTCTTCCGCACTCTTAAGAATTAAAATTTCTATTATTCTTAGGGCTGTCAAATAGTAGTAAGAAGATAACAAAAGGAATTGCAGTTATCTTCAATTCCTAACTTGCTGGCTATGTAAGAATTTGTTATTGTTTAGGAAATTGAATCTTTGAAAATTGCGTTCGTTTTTAAATTATATTTCATAAACAAACTTTGAACAAAGACCCCAATAAGAGCTTTCGTAGTATTCTGGATATTCGATGAGAAGTTGAGAACGTTCAATCCACAATTGAAGTTCTTTTGATTTAGCTGTGTTTTCCATTGTATCTAGTAATTGAGATAGCTTTTGAATTTCTTCAATGTCCCCTACTCGAACCGCATCTCCTGTGAATAGCATATAAAGTATTAAGGAAATAAGAAGTATGTTCACATTGCTCATCCTCAACAAATGTACAAATCATCGGTATATTTTCAAATTTATAGATGGCAAGTTCCCAATCTTGCACTGGTTCCATTTCATCACTATATGTCCATTTTTTTATTTCTTTTTGTGTAGGATTTCAAGGGTCTTTAAATTTCATTTTTTGCTCCTTTAAATTTAGACTATCATTAATTTTCTTCAAAATTATAACACGAGATATTGTAAATTGGTATAAAAAATGTAAATTTGCAACAAATGAGATTGACTGTAGGCTTTAGAGTAATGATTAAAGAGTAGCAACGTTCAATAATTAAATGGGTCAAGCAAAAGGAGGAATAGGTAAAAAATATACAGATAAGTATCAAGGTCTGAATCATGCCATTGAATTACATAAAACTGTAGAGGCGATATGTGCAATTACATAAATCAGCCATGTAGCTTTTTACTGTATGCTCAGTGGAATGGAAAAAAGATAGTGTATAACAATTGAAAATTTCCCACTTGTGGCTTCTCATCAATCGTTTCCGTATTCCAAGTTACAATGTTGCTTAATTAATTATTTTGCAACCGATTTGCTAGTTCATTCGACTTTATTGTGTAACGGAGAGGAGGACCAAAATGGATTTAGCAAAATTAGTGAAAAAAGCAAAAAAGGGAGATGATGAAGCATATGAACAACTGATTGATTCTGTTCGACAAAAGCTGTACAGAACTGCCTATGCATACGTTAGAAACGAACAAGATGCTTTAGATGTCTATCAAGAAACAATTTATACAGCCTATATTTCAATAAAAACATTAAAGAAGCCTGAAAGTTTTTCAAGTTGGATTACAAAAATTCTAGTTTTTAAATCGATTGATTTTATTCGAAAAGAGTCCCGCCATTTTTCTGCGGATAATGAGGAAATCTTTAATGAATTAATCGCTTCTGAAAATAGTGATTTTATCATGCATTCAATGGATT
>Ga0209676_1002490_pt1 | contig 12923 bp, 10 predicted proteins | sample AraplaCvi_mLB_r2_FD_184282 | JGI IMG/M metagenome (GOLD analysis project Ga0209676, IMG submission 184282) | Arabidopsis root microbial communities from North Carolina, USA - plate scrape MF_Cvi_mLB_r2 (SPAdes) (version 2) | ecosystem: Host-associated > Plants > Roots > Endosphere | place: USA...
TCGACGGCCAGCAGCTCGAAGGCACCCAGGTGCTGGACTTCGGCTGCGGCTCGGGCATTCTGGCGATTGCCGCGCTGCTGCTGGGCGCCCGCGAGGCGGTCGGTACCGACATCGATGTGCAGGCCATCGAGGCTTCGCGCGACAACGCCCAGCGCAACGGCATCGCCGACGACAAGCTGGCGTTGTACCTGCCCGAGCACATGCCGGCCATGCAGGCCGATGTACTGGTCGCCAACATCCTCGCCGGCCCGCTGGTGTCGCTGGCACCGCAACTGTCCGGCCTGGTCCGCCCAGGTGGCCTGCTGGCGCTGTCGGGTATCCTCGCCGAACAAGGTGAGGAAGTGGCCGCCGCCTATGCCGCCGACTTCGAGCTGGACCCGATCGTCGTGCGCGACGGCTGGGTACGCATCAGTGGTCGCCGCCGTTAAGCGGGCCTAGAATACTTTTCTGCACAGCTCCCGGATCGCCGCATGACCGACAGTTTCGTCACCCAGTGCCCGCATTGCCAGACCAGCTTTCGCGTCACCCACCACCAGTTGAGCGTGGCCCGCGGCGTAGTGCGCTGTGGCCACTGCCTGCAGGTGTTCAACGCCGCCAGGCAATTGCTGGAACAGAGCCGTCCCGGGGCGGCCGACACAGCGGTCGCGCCAGCACCGGCACCGGCACCTGCGGCGCCTGCCGAGCCGACGGTAGAGCCCGCCGGCGCCCCTGAGCCTGCCAGCAGCGAGCGCAATACCTCTGCCGAGGACTGGGCGCTCACGGCCCAGGCGCTGGACGCCCTTGACCTCGACAAGGAGCTGGAGCGCCTGGAGCGTCGCAGCCAACCAGCACCGGCACGCCAGGCCAACCAGGATGACGGGCTGCAGGCACGGCGCGACGAGTTGCAGCCGGACGAGCATGGCGATGACATGTTCGGCACGGCGACCGACGAGCCTTTCGAGACTCCGAAGGCAGCCGAGCCCGCGCCCGTGCTGCTGCGGGAGCCGAACCTGGAGCTGGACCTTGGGCCCGCCCCCGGCGAGCGCACCGAGCCGACCCTGGGCGGCAACCTGGACCTGGACATCGATGACGAGCCGCCGGTACGCCGCGCCGCCGAAATCGCCGACCACCCTGAGTTCGACGAACCGCTGCGCGCCAGTGATGACGACGTCCCGGAGCAGGGCCTGAGCGCCCGCGATGACGAGCCGCTGGCACTGCACCTGTCGGCGCGCGATGACGACCCTGCCGAGCCGCTACCCGGCGAACGCCTGGAACCCGGCCTTGCCGGCAAAGCCGAGCGCCCGGCGCGCAAGGAGCCGCTGGTCGATGTGGTCGACGACCCGCTGCAACTGGGCTGGGAAAAGCCCGCGCCCAACTGGGGCAAACGCCTGCTGTGGGGCTTCCTGACCTTGCTGGCCGCTGGCCTGCTGGCATTCCAGTATGTGTGGTTCCACTTCGACGAAATGGCCCGCCAGGATCAGTACCGGCCGCTGTTCCAGCAAATCTGCCCGTTGGTCGGCTGCGAGGTGCCGACACGCGTCGATATCGGCCGGATCAAGAGCAGCAACCTGGTGGTACGCAGCCACCCGGACTTCAAGGGCGCGCTGATCGTCGACGCGATCATCTACAACCGCGCACCGTTCGCCCAACCGTTCCCGCTGCTGGAGCTGCGCTTTGCCGACCTCAATGGCCAGTTGATCGCCAGCCGGCGCTTCAAGCCCAGCGAGTACCTGTCGGGCGAACTGGCCGGGCGTGGCGAAATGCCCAGCCAGACCCCGATCCATATCGCCCTGGACATCCTCGACCCGGGGCCGAAGGCCGTGAACTACAGCCTGAGCTTCCGCTCGCCGGAATGATGGGCTGGCCAGCTGGGGGCGCTTTGCGCCCCTGTCGCGACACAAGGCCGCTCCCACAGGGGTTCGCGCTCTCCTGTGGGAGCGGCCTTGTGTCGCGATAGGGCTGCAAAGCAGCCCCAAGCCCTCACCCGCACCAAATGTCATAAGCCGACAGCTGTTCAGATTTTATCCAAATCCATCTTTATCCGGTCATCGAGAGCGGGTATCATGCCAACCCTTTTTCGAACTCCAAGATTCGGCCCCACAACAGGGATCACCTATGTCGGCGGTACGCATCGGCCCATACACACTACGTAACAACCTGATCCTCGCGCCCATGGCCGGGGTCACGGACCAGCCTTTCCGTACGCTTTGCCAGCGCCTGGGCGCCGGCATGGTGGTGTCGGAAATGGTTTCCAGCGACATGAGCCTGTGGAACAGCCGCAAGTCGAGCCTGCGCCGCATCCATGAAGGTGATCCCGAGCCACGCTCGGTCCAGATCGCCGGTGGTGATGCGCAGATGATGGCAGCGGCGGCACAGGCCAACGTCGAAGCGGGCGCCCAGATCATTGATATCAACATGGGCTGCCCGGCAAAAAAAGTCTGCAACAAAGCCGCAGGCTCTGCTTTATTGAGAGATGAAGCCTTGGTCAGCGAGATCCTCCACGCCGTGGTCGGCGCCGTGGACGTTCCGGTGACCCTGAAGATCCGCACCGGTTGGGACCGGGCGAACAAGAACGGCCTGAACGTGGCGAGGATCGCCGAGCAGGCCGGCATCCAGGCGCTGGCGGTACATGGCCGCACACGCGCCGACCTGTACACCGGCGAAGCCGAATACGACACCATCGCTGCCATCAAGCAGGCGGTGTCGATCCCGGTTTTTGCCAACGGCGATATCACCTCGCCAGAAAAGGCCCGGGCGGTGCTGGACGCCACCGGGGTCGATGGCCTGTTGATCGGCCGGGCCGCCCAGGGGCGGCCATGGATCTTTCGCGAGATCGAGCATTACCTGCGCACTGGCGAACACCTGCCAGCGCCGCAGCTGGACGAAGTGGAACGCATCCTGCTGGAGCACCTGGCCGCGCTGCATGCCTTCTATGGCGATGTGATGGGCGTACGTATCGCCCGCAAGCACGTTGGCTGGTACCTGGCAACACGACCCGGCGGCAAGGAGTTTCGCGCCCGGTTCAACGCTTTGGAAGACACACAAGCGCAGTGCGCCAACGTTCGCGCGTTTTTCAGCGAACGTCGACAGAGCCTTGAGACAGAGGACGGACAAGGGGTGGCCGCATGACGATGATGACCGAGACATTTGTGAGTGGAACAACGCCCGTGAGCGACAACGCCAACCTGAAACAGCACCTCAACACGCCGAGCGAAGAGGGCCAGACCCTTCGCGACAGCGTCGAGAAGGCGCTGCACAACTACTTCGCCCACCTGGAAGGCGCGACCGTGACGGACGTGTACAACCTGGTGCTCTCCGAAGTCGAGGCGCCCCTGCTTGAAAGCGTGATGAACTACGTGAAGGGCAACCAGACCAAGGCCAGCGAGATGCTCGGGCTGAACCGAGGCACCCTGCGCAAGAAGCTCAAACAGTACGACTTGTTGTAAGCCAGAATCCCAACCAGAAAAGGCGGCTCCCTGAACAGAGGCGCCTTTTTTGCTGACTCCACCGCGTTATTGGAACCCGAAATGACCGACCAGACTACCCGCCTGCCAGTCCGCCGCGCCCTGATCAGCGTCTCCGACAAGACCGGTATCCTCGAATTCGCCCGTGAGCTGCAGCAGCTCGGTGTCGAGATCCTGTCCACCGGCGGCACCTACAAGCTGCTCAAGGACAACGGCGTCAACGCGGTGGAAGTGGCCGACTACACCGGCTTCGCCGAAATGATGGATGGCCGGGTCAAGACCCTGCACCCGAAAATCCACGGCGGCATCCTCGGCCGTCGCGGCACCGACGACGCCATCATGAACGAGCACGGCATCAAGCCGATCGACCTGGTAGCGGTCAACCTGTACCCGTTCGAAGCGACCATTTCCAAGCCTGGCTGTGACCTGCCGACCGCCATCGAGAACATCGACATCGGCGGCCCGACCATGGTCCGTTCGGCGGCCAAGAACCACAAGGACGTGGCCATCGTGGTCAACGCCAGCGACTACGCCGGCATCGTCGAAGGCCTCAAGGGCGGTGGCCTGACCTACGCCCAGCGCTTCGACCTGATGCTCAAGGCGTTCGAACACACCGCCGCCTACGACGGCATGATCGCCAACTACATGGGCACCATCGACCAGGCCAAAGAGACCCTGAGCACTGAAGACCGCAGCGAATTCCCGCGTACCTTCAACAGCCAGTTCGTCAAGGCCCAGGAAATGCGCTACGGCGAGAACCCGCACCAGAGCGCGGCGTTCTATGTAGAAGCCAAGAAAGGCGAAGCCAGCGTTTCCACTGCCATCCAGCTGCAGGGCAAGGAACTGTCGTTCAACAACGTGGCCGACACCGACGCCGCACTGGAGTGCGTGAAGAGCTTCGTCAAGCCGGCCTGCGTCATCGTCAAGCACGCCAACCCGTGCGGCGTGGCCGTGGTGCCAGAAGATGAAGGCGGCATCCGCAAGGCCTACGACCTGGCCTACGCCACCGACACCGAGTCGGCGTTCGGCGGCATCATCGCCTTCAACCGCGAACTGGACGGCGAAACCGCCAAGGCCATCGTCGACCGCCAGTTCGTCGAAGTGATCATCGCCCCGAAAATCTCCCAGGCCGCCCGCGACGTGGTTGCCGCCAAGCAGAACGTACGCCTGCTGGAATGCGGCGAGTGGCCAGCCGAGCGCGCTGCCGGCTGGGACTTCAAGCGCGTCAACGGTGGCCTGCTGGTGCAGAGCCGCGATATCGGCATGATCACTGCTGATGACCTGAAGATCGTCACCAAGCGTGCGCCGACCGAGCAAGAGATCCACGACCTGGTGTTTGCCTGGAAAGTGGCCAAGTTCGTCAAGTCCAACGCCATTGTCTACGCCAAGCAGCGCCAGACCATCGGCGTCGGCGCCGGCCAGATGAGCCGCGTCAACTCCGCGCGCATTGCAGCAATCAAGGCCGAGCATGCCGGCCTGCAAGTGCAGGGCGCCGTCATGGCGTCGGATGCGTTCTTCCCGTTCCGTGATGGCATCGACAACGCGGCTAAAGTGGGTATCAGCGCCGTGATCCAGCCAGGTGGTTCGATGCGTGATGCCGAGGTGATTGCTGCCGCTGACGAAGCCGGCATCGCCATGGTGTTCACCGGTATGCGCCACTTCCGCCACTAATTACGCGGATCCCGGGCAAGCGGCGATTCTGTGGGAGCGGGCGCGCCCGCGAATGCGGCGGTGAATTCACCATCGTATTCGCGGGCACGCCCGCTCCCACAGGATCGCCGCTTGCCCGGGATCACCTGAATCGAGGTTTTGACATGAAAGTTTTGATCATCGGCAGCGGCGGCCGTGAGCACGCCCTGGCCTGGAAAGTCGCCCAGGACCCACGCGTCGAGAAAGTCTTCGTTGCCCCTGGCAACGCCGGCACCGCCATCGAGCCCAAGTGCGAGAACGTTGCCATCGACGTGTGCGCCCTGGAGCAACTGGCTGACTTCGCCGAGAAAAACGTCGACCTGACCATCGTCGGCCCGGAAGCCCCGTTGGTCATCGGCGTGGTCGACCTGTTCCGCAGCCGCGGCCTGGACTGCTTCGGCCCGACCAAGGGCGCGGCGCAGCTGGAAGGCTCCAAGGCCTTCACCAAGGACTTCCTGGCGCGTCACAAGATCCCCACCGCCGACTACCAGAATTTCACCGAAATCGAGCCGGCGCTGGCCTACCTGCAGGAAAAAGGCGCGCCGATCGTGATCAAGGCCGACGGTCTGGCCGCGGGCAAGGGCGTGATCGTCGCCATGACCCTGGACGAAGCCGAAGCCGCCGTACGTGACATGCTGGCCGGCAACGCCTTCGGCGATGCGGGTTCCCGCGTGGTCATCGAAGAGTTCCTCGACGGCGAGGAAGCCAGCTTCATCGTCATGGTCGACGGCCAGAACGTGCTGCCCATGGCCACCAGCCAGGACCACAAGCGCGTCGGCGACCAGGACACCGGCCCGAACACCGGCGGCATGGGTGCCTACTCGCCTGCCCCGGTGGTGACCGCCGAAGTGCACCAGCGCGTGATGGACCAGGTGATCTGGCCGACCGTGCGCGGCATGGCCGAGGAAGGCAACGTCTACACCGGCTTCCTTTACGCCGGCCTGATGATCGACAAGGCGGGCAACCCCAAGGTCATCGAGTTCAACTGCCGCTTCGGCGACCCAGAGACCCAGCCGGTCATGCTGCGCCTGGAGTCGAGCCTGGTACTGCTGGTAGAGGCCGCATTCGCCAAGGCACTGGACAAGGTTGAAGCGCAGTGGGACCCGCGCCCGAGCCTGGGCGTGGTGCTGGCTGCCGGCGGTTACCCGGGCGACTACGCCAAGGGCGACGCGATCAAGGGCCTGGACGCTGCCGCGAAGATCGAAGGCAAGGTATTCCATGCCGGTACCGCGCTCAAGGATGGCCAAGTGGTCACCAACGGCGGTCGCGTCCTGTGTGCCACCGCCATGGGCAGCACTGTTGCCGATGCACAACAGCAGGCTTACCGCCTGGCCAAGGAAGTCAGCTGGAACGGCAGCTTCTACCGCACCGACATCGGCTACCGGGCCATTGCCCGCGAGCGCGGTGAGCACCAGCAGTAAGTTGTACCGGCTTGCCGCAGCGCGCCACAGCACCTTGCGCCTGCGGCATCCGGCTCGTCGACAGGGCCCCAAGGGGCCTTGCCTTCGACTTGGCGCGCCGCGCATAGTTAATACCCGGCACTTTGGCTAAGAAGGGATTTCGTAGTGCGTCGGCTTCGGATCGCCTCAGCTCTGATCGTCAGCTTGCTGACCTTGCTCTGCATGTTTCCGGCTGCGGCCGAAACGGACGGAGGCTGGGCCGTTCTGCTTGACGAACAGGCCAATCTGCAACTGAGCGACGTGCGCTCCGAGCGTTACCGCAACCAGTTCAGCCCACTGGTGCTCGCCGACCTGGATGCCGCCCCTGCGGAACAGGCCCTGTGGCTGCACTACCGCCTGGAACCCGGCGACCAGGAGCAACTGCTGCGGGTTTTCGCCCCAGACCTGTCTGGCCTGGACCTTTACGCCCTCGAGGGCGACCGACTTCTGCGCCAGCTGCACCACGGGCGCCAGGCCGGCAATGCCAGCCCGACCCTGCGTGGCAGCGACCATGTACTGGCCCTGCCCAACAGCAGGCAACCCCTGGATATCTACCTGCGCCTGGTTTCCGAGCACCAGCTGCGCCCGGCCATCAGCCTGGAGCCTGCGGCCGTGGCCGCCTCCGACCAGCGCCAACCGCTGCTGTTCGGCATGCTGTTCGGTGGCCTGGTGATGCTGATCCTGCACAACCTGATCCGCTTTCTCTACAGCCGCTCCAGCACCACCCTTATCCTGGCGCTGTACCACGGCCTGATGCTACTCAGCGGCCTGATCCTGCTCAACCTCAGCGGCCCCTGGTGGCACGTATGGCACAGCGCGCAAACACCCGCCGCTTACCTGACACTGGTCCTGGCCGGCCTGGCCGGGCTGTATTTCACCCAGCATTTCTTCTCGCCATGCAATTCGCCACGGCTTAACCGCCTGCTGCAGGGCGAAATGCTGGTGGTCGGGGTCAGCGGGCTGGTGCTGCTGTTCGTCGATACCCTGCCCCTCAACCTGATGACTTACGCCCTGATGGCCCTGGGCAGCGTGAGCATGCTGCTGGTCAGCAGTTACCACTGGTACAAGGGCTATGCACCCGCACGCCTGTTCAGCTTGGCCATGGCGGTGTTCAACCTCGGAGGCCTGGTGCTGCTGCCAGCACTGCTGGGCCTGACCCGCACCCCGACACCCTGGCTGCTATGCATCCTGCTGGGCCTGACCGTGGCCAGCGGCCTGCTGCTCAACCTGGCAGTCAGCGAACGCCTGCGGCGCATGAGCGAGGAGCGCTTCAGCGCCAGCCGTGCCCTGGCCGCCAGCGATGCCGAGATCAACGCCAAGGCCGAGTTCCTGGCCAAGATCAGCCACGAAATACGCACCCCCATGAACGGTGTGCTGGGCATGACCGAGCTGTTGCTGGGCACGCCGCTGTCGGTCAAACAGCGCGACTACGTGCAGACCATTCACAGCGCCGGCAACGAACTGCTCACGCTGATCAACGAAATTCTCGACATTTCCAAACTGGAATCCCGGCAAATCGAACTGGATGACGTGCAGTTCGACCTCAACGCGCTGATCGAGGATTGCCTGAACATTTTCCGCGCCAAGGCCGAACAGCAGAACATCGAACTGATCAGTTTCACTCAGCCGCAAGTGCCACGGGTGATCAGCGGCGATCCGACACGCCTGCGCCAGGCCTTGTCGAGCCTGCTGGAAAATGCCCTGAAAAACACCGACCAGGGCGAAATCCTGCTGGTGGTGGCGCTGGACCAGCGCGGCGAGGCACCGCGCCTGCGCATCGCCGTGCAGGACAGCGGCGAACCGTTGCCTGCCGCCGAGCGCGAAGCCTTGCTGCAGGCCGAGCTGCACAGCCACCACTTCCTGTCCAGCAACAAGCTGGGCGGCCACCTGGGGCTGGTCATCGCCAAGCAACTGATCGGCCTGATGCAGGGCGAATTCGGCATCAAGAGCAGCACCGGCATGGGCAACACCCTGTGGCTGACCCTGCCGCTGGACCCTTCGCGCCTGGAGCAGCCGCCGGCCGACCTCGACAGCCCGCTGCGCGATGCCCGCGTACTGGTGGTGGACGACAACGACACCTGCCGCAAGGTGCTGGTACAGCAGTGCAGTGCCTGGGGCATGAACGTCAGTGCGGTACCGTCTGGCAAGGAAGCCCTGGCCCTGCTGCGCACCAAGGCCCACCTGCGCGACTACTTCGACGCCGTGCTGCTGGACCAGAACATGCCCGGCATGACGGGTATGCAACTGGCCGCCAAGATCAAGGAAGACCCGAGCCTGAACCACGACATCCTGGTGGTGATGCTCACCGGCATCAGCAACGCGCCGAGCAAGATCATTGCCCGCAACGCCGGGGTCAAGCGGATCCTCGCCAAGCCGGTGGCCGGCTACACGCTGAAAACCACCCTCGCCGAAGAACTGGCCCAGCGCGGCCGCGAGCAAGCCGTACCGGCCAGCTTGCCCGGTGTTCCCCAGGCGCTGGACCTGCCCGGCGACTTCCGCGTGCTGGTCGCCGAGGACAACAGCATCTCGACCAAGGTGATCCGCGGTATGCTCGGCAAGCTCAACCTCGAGCCCGACACCGCCAGCAACGGCGAAGAAGCCTTGCAGGCGATGAAGGCGCAGCACTATGACCTGGTGCTGATGGACTGCGAGATGCCGATCCTGGACGGTTTCTCGGCCACCCAGCAGCTGCGTGCCTGGGAAGCCGCCAACCAGTGCCAGCGCACACCGGTGGTGGCGCTGACCGCGCACATTCTTGCCGAACACAAGGAACGCGCCCGCCTGGCGGGCATGGACGGGCACATGGCCAAGCCGGTGGAGTTGTCGCAGTTACGCGAGCTGATCCAGTACTGGGCCAATCACCGGGAAGCCAAGGTGGATCCGGCGCATATTTCCTGATCTGTATTACCTGTACTGGCCTCATCGCCGGCAAGCCAGCTCCCACAGGTACTGTGCAAATCGTGAGATCAGTGCGGTCGTTGTGGGAGCTGGCTTGCCGGCGATGAGGCCAGTGAAGACAACCACACTGCTACTGATACACTTCCCCTCACCTTTCCTGCCAGGGGCTACCCCATGCTCCATGAGTTGTTCAGTGTCTACCTGAAAATGCTCGTGCTCTACAGCCCGTTCTTCGTGCTGTCGTGCTTCATCAGCCTGACCCGCGGCCACTCCAGCAAAGAGCGCAAGCAGCTGGCCTGGAAGGTGGCCATCGCCGCGCTCGTCGCCAGTGTCCTGCTGTACCTGTTCGGGCGGGCGATCTTCGGCATCTTCGGCATCACCGCCGACGCCTTCCGCATCGGCGCCGGCAGCGTGCTGTTCATCTCGGCACTGGGCATGGCCCAGGGCAAGTCCGCGGTACAGGCCGACAATGTGCAACAAGACGTCACCATCGTGCCGCTGACCATCCCGCTTACCGTCGGCCCAGGTACCATTGGCGCGCTGCTGGTAATGGGCGTGGGCCACCCGCACTGGGACGACAAACTGCTCGCCATCATCAGCATCGCCCTGGCCAGCTTCAGCGTGGGCCTGGTGCTGTACCTCTCGCACCGTATCGAGCGCATTCTCGGCGACCAGGGCCTGCAAATCGTCAGCCGGCTGATGGGGTTGTTCGTCTGCGCCCTGGCTGCGCAGATCATCTTCACCGGCATCAAAGGCTACCTTGCACCCTAGAGGCCGTAATCCAGAATGCGCTGCAAGGAAACCTGCACGACGCGGTCCTGCACCTTGGGCAAAAAGCTGTGTTCGAACGCCAGGAGGTTGAAGCGTACCAACTCCGCACGCACGTTCCGGTGGCTACGCTTGTGGCTGATAAAACCCGCACTGAATGCCGAGCGCGCGTCCGTTTCATGGTAAAGCACCATGTCAACCCGGTTGGCGCCGGCCGGCGCACAAGGCAGCAACTGGAAGTGCTGGCGTTCGTAGGCACGCCGCTCCAGCTCCCGCAAAGGCGCCGGGTTGGCCAGCAGTTTGTGCATGGAAACACTGATTACCGAAGCGAAGTGCTCACCAGCGGTTGCGGCAATGGTCTCCAGCACCTGGTCAGCTTGCCTGGCACGCTGCTCGTCTGGCCAATGCACCTGCTCGGCAGAAACAGCGTCCCAGCCCATGTACCTGAGCTGGTTGCGGTAGTAGGCAAACCAGTCCTCGATCAGCCCTTCCCTGTACGCCGCCTCGGTGGAACGCTCGGCCATCGCCAGGGCCAGTTTCACCTTGTTCCTGTGCCCCGCAGAAATACCCGGCAGGAACGAAACGATCCCCGCGCCGATCACGGCAGATGTGGCTTCACTCATGATCTGCTCCTGTTGACAGTGCGTAGGGGTCGAACCGGTATTCCCCTTGGGCATCCTTGGTTTTCATCAACGCCTGCAGTTCCTCACGCTGGTGTTGGAAGCGCCCGTTATCCAGCACCAGAGAAAGCCCGTTGAACTCGGCTTCACCCTGAAGCAGCTGCTCGCGCAGCAACAGGTCCAGCGAAATGCCCGAGATCGGCTTGTCTGTCTGCAGCGTGATGCTGCAAAGGTCGAGCGCCGGCCCTGGCTTGAGCAGGCCAAGCTCGACCACCAATTGCGAACGCTGCGCCTGGTCCTGCGCGCTGAACTTCAGCAAGTGGCGAAAACCTGCAGCTGACCGGTTCAGGCCCGCCTTTACAGCCCCCAGTACGGCCTCGTGGCGAATCGAGCGTATTTTCAGCCATGCCTCAAGTGGCTGAACCTGCGCGCTGCGCACGGGTTGCCCCAGCTGTTTGAGGTCATGCGTGCTGGCCAGCTTGATCCAGCCCAGTTGGCGGTAGGCATCTCGGTAGGCAGCGTACCAGCCTTCGTAGTTTTCAAAGCGAGACCCGGCGTTCTTGTTGGCCAACAACTGTGCGTACAGTATCGAGTCAAAGGCGGCCTGACGTTGAATCTGGCCGGTACCCGCGGGATACAGTAATGCCGTTCCGCCAATCAACATCAGTTGTTCAACTGTTCTATCCATTGCGTTGCCTCGTCACGAAGAAACGAACAAGGCGGCGTTGCGCCAACGCCGCCCTGCAATCAGATGTCGTACTGGAGAACGTTCTCGACACTGCGCACGCCGAGTTTGTTTTCCACGGTTTCGCGGACTTTGTCGTAGACGAAGGTATTGAGCGTGAGCACTGCGGTGCCGGCGTAGTAGTGGGTCTTGTCCAGCGTCCACTGGATGCCCAGCACGTCATCGTCCAGTTGCGGCGCACTGGCCTGGATGCAGCTCACCACCATCACCACATCGTTGTTGTCGGTTTCGATACAGGCGGCCAGGCCGACCATGCCCCTGGCCTTGTTCTTGCGCTTGTGGTCAAGCACCTTGGCGTCATTCTCGACGGTGGTCAGTTTGTCGAAAGCGGTCTTCGCCAGGTCACCCAGCACCGTGCCACCCAGCATGGCATTGCCAGCAGCCCCTATCGCGCGGATAGCGACAGCGCCTACGGTGACAGACAGCTCGGCCGAAGTTTCCAGCTCGAAGCTGCGACGGGGGATGGTGAAGCCGAGATCGCGCATGACATCGACGAATTTGTCGTACCACTGCCTGCTCTGCTTTTCGGCGTCGAAGGCTTTGTCAGCCACCAGCGTGGCGAAGTGGAAGGCATTTTTCACATCGTGACGGCTTTGCGCAGACATGCCAGCGCCGCAGGCCAGCAGGTTGCCTTCGACCAGGATGGCGGAATCGTTGGTGGTGGTGCCTTGTGCTATTTCGGACATCTGGAAACTCCTCGATGGTTGCCCCGTGATTCAGGGGCAGCCACCTTAGCCAGCGCGACCGATACGCAACGCGCTGAAGCGTTTCCGGAGTATTCAGGAAGCCGAGGGATACCACCGTGGGGTGTAGGCCCACACCCCACCCGACAGGCGAGGAAACACGCAGGTTGTCGAGGAGCCCACCAACACCATGGTGCGCATGTCGACCATTTCCGGCAGCAGTTCGGCCAAGGTAACTACCTTCAGCGTCTGCCCCGGCCTACCGATATCACGGCCAAGGACTACAGGCGTGCTCCCCTCGCGGTGCCGACGCACGACCTCCAGCGCAACCCCAAGCTGGTGCGGCCTGGCCTTGGAAATCGGGTTGTAGAACGCCAGCACCAGGTCGGCCTGGGCCGCCAGGTCCAGGCGCTTTTCAATGATCGACCACGGTTTGAGGTTGTCCGACAGCGACATTACGCAGAAGTCATGCCCCAGCGGCGCGCCCGCCTGGGCGGCCGTCGCGAGCGAGGCCGACACCCCCGGCAGGATCTCCAGGTCCACCCGGTGCCAGGCCGGATCATCGGACGCGTGCAGCGCTTCAAGTACCGCGGCCGCCATGGCGAAAACACCCGGGTCGCCCGACGAGACCACCACAA
>Ga0209676_1002492_pt1 | contig 12906 bp, 10 predicted proteins | sample AraplaCvi_mLB_r2_FD_184282 | JGI IMG/M metagenome (GOLD analysis project Ga0209676, IMG submission 184282) | Arabidopsis root microbial communities from North Carolina, USA - plate scrape MF_Cvi_mLB_r2 (SPAdes) (version 2) | ecosystem: Host-associated > Plants > Roots > Endosphere | place: USA...
TCAGTATCCGAGCCCAGGCTCACCAGGACAGGCGCCGCCTTGACCGATTCCGCTTCCCGGCCGTCGCCGAACGAAAACCACCTCCTGATCAACGCCTACACGACGCATCCGGAGTCGCCGCTGCTGTCGGTGACGCGTCGTATCGCCGATTCGGGGTGCAATCTCGTCGACGCGCGCCTGGCCACCGTTGGCCGCGACGTGTCGGTCACGACGCTCGCGGTGGGTTCGTGGGATTCGGTCGCCAAGCTGGAAGCCATGCTCACGCGCCTGGAGCGCGAGGAAGGCCTGAAACTGGTGTGGTATCGCACCGGCGCCAAGCAGGTGCAGTCGAGCCTGCTGCCGTACGTGGTGGAAGTGGTCGCAGCCGACAAGCCGGGCATCCTGTTCCAGCTGGCCGATTTCTTCGACCGCCAGGGCATCACCATCGAAAGCCTGCATTCGTCGCGTTACCGCGCGATGCAGACCGGTGCCGAGATGTTCTCGGCGCAGATCACCATCGGCGTGCCCTCGAGCATGCACATCGCCGCGCTGCGCGACGACTTCCTCGAGTTCTGCGACCACCTCAACCTCGACGCGATCATGGACCCGATGAAGTTCTGATCGCCCGCGCGAACGGAACCTGCAAAAGACGATGCCCCTCGACACCGGCGACCGAATTCCGAAGAACGTCTCCACCCTGCCCCTGGCGCTGTCCAGCGGCGAGACCGCGCATCTGAAGGACTACGAAGGCGGCTGGCTGGTCCTGTACTTCTATCCGAAGGACAGCACGCCCGGCTGCACGACCGAAGGCATCGACTTCAATGCGCTGCTGCCGAAATTCCGGAAGCTCGGCGCGACCGTGCTGGGCGTGTCGCGCGATTCGATCAAGTCGCACCAGAACTTCTGCGCGAAGCAGGGTTTCAAGTTCGACCTGGTGAGCGACGGCGACGAAGCGCTCTGCAACGCCTTCGACGTGATCAAGCCCAAGAAGCTCTACGGCCGCGAATACGTCGGCGTCGAGCGCAGTACGTTCCTCATCGATCCCAAGGGCGTCATCGCCCAGTCATGGCGGCCGGTGAAAGTGCCGGGCCATGCGCAGGCCGTCCTCGACGCGCTCAAGGAACACGCAACGCAGTGACCCCCTTCGTGCACACGCAACGCAGCCGTCCCGCATCGCGGGCCACGGCAGCGTCGCCGTGCGCGAAAGGCGCGCAACTTGCATGCGGTCGCGCAGTCAGGTTTCCCGCCGCGCGAAGCAGTACATCACGCAACAGCCTCCCGTTTTCCAGGCAGTCCCACCCGCTCCGGAGTGTTCGATGACCAGAAGCAAGCGGATCTACGTGCTCGACACCAACGTCCTCATGCACGACCCGACCGCGCTGTTCAAATTCGAGGAACACGATGTCTTCCTGCCCATGCAGGTCATCGAGGAACTCGACAACGCCAAGAAAGGCACCTCCGAAGCCAGCCGCAACGCGCGACAGGTCAGCCGCTTCCTCAACGAACTGATCGAAGCCGGCGGTTCCGACAAGATCTCCGAAGGCATCCCGCTCAACCGTCCGCAGGGCCTGCAGCTGCGCGGCGCGCAGAGCATCGGCCGCCTGCGTTTCCAGACGCGCGATTTCGATTCGGGCAAGCGCTTCGGCGCCGTTATTCCCGACAACCACATCCTGGGCTCGATCCTCGCGCTGAAGGAAGCCGAGCCCGGCGTGCCGGTGGTCTTCATTTCGAAAGACGTCAACCTGCGCATCAAGGCGTCGATCGCCGGCATCGTGTCGGAGGATTACGAGAACGACCGCGCGCTCGACGACTTCAGCCTGCTGTACACCGGCGCGACCGCGCTGCCGGAGGATTTCTGGCAGCGCTACGGCAAGGACCTGAAGTCCTGGACCGAAAAGGGCCGCACGTTCTACGAAATCCACCGCCGGGACGAGGACGACTTCCATCCCAACCAGTTCCTGTACCTGCCGGGCGACGAGGAATCGGAACTGAAGGTCGCGCGCGTCAACGACGAGAAGGTGGTGCTGCAGATCGTCGACGACTACCGCCATCACCAGCACGCCGTGTGGGGCATCGCCGCGCGCAACCGCGAACAGAACTTCGCGCTCAACGCGCTGATGGATCCGGAAATCGACTTCGTCACGCTGCTCGGCACCGCCGGCACCGGCAAGACGCTGCTCGCGCTCGCCGCGGGCCTGGCGCAGACGATGGACCAGCAGCGGTATCGCGAAATCATCATGACCCGCGCGACGGTGAGCGTTGGCGAGGACATCGGCTTCCTGCCGGGAACGGAAGAGGAAAAGATGACGCCGTGGATGGGCGCGCTGACCGACAACCTGGAAGTGCTCACGCACAACCAGGAAGGCGGCAGCTGGGGCCGCGCGGCCACCAACGACCTGCTCGCCAGCCGCATCAAGATCCGCTCGATGAACTTCATGCGCGGCCGTACGTTCCTCAGCCGCTGGCTGATCCTGGACGAAGCGCAGAACCTCACGCCCAAGCAGATGAAGACGCTGATCACGCGCGCCGGCCCCGGCACGAAGATCGTGTGCCTGGGCAACGTCGAGCAGATCGACACGCCGTATCTCACCGAAACGACGTCGGGCCTGACCTACGCGGTCGACCGCTTCAAGAACTGGGACCACAGCGCGCACATCACGCTGCGCCGCGGCGAGCGCTCGCGCCTGGCCGACTACGCGTCGGAAGTGCTGTAAGGCTTTCTGGCCGCGCTACGCTCAGCCCCTCTCCCGCCGGGAGAGGGGTTGGGGCGCGGGCTAGAGCGTGCGACTACGCTCGCATCCGCGAAGTGCCTTGACGGCACAATCCGCGCATCCGTCCGAGGACGCGTAATTCCATGATCACCCGTCTTCCCGCCTGGGTCTGGCTCGGCGCTGCGTCGCTGGCGATGGTCGCCGGCATGGTAAATGTCGTCGGCTATCTCGGGTTCGAACACCAGGCCATCACCCACCTCACCGGCACCACGACGCTGCTCGGCGCGTCGTTCGCGCAGGGCGACGCACGTGCGAGCGCGCACCTGGCACTGGTCGTGCTCGGCTTCGTCGGTGGCGCGGTGCTGAGCGGCGCCATCATTCAGGACAGCACGCTGCAACTTGGCCGCCGCTACGGCGTGGCGATGGCGCTGGAGGCGGCGCTCCTCGTGGTTTCGGTGCCGCTGTTCGAACGCCAGCAGATCGCCGGTGCGGTACTCGCCGCGATGGCCTGCGGACTGCAGAACGCGATGACCGCGACGTACAGTGGCACGCTGGTCCGCACCTCGCACCTCACCGGCATGTTCACCGACCTGGGCGTGTTCCTCGGCCACCGCCTGCGCGGCCTGCCTGCCGACCCGCGGCGGCTTTGGTTGTGCCTGGCGATCATCGGCGGATTCCTCCTCGGTGGCGTCGCGGGCGCGCTCGTGTTCCCGCACCTGTCGTACAGGACGCTTTACATCCCTGCCGCGCTGACCGGGACGTTCGGCGTGGCCTACGTCGCCTATCGCCTGCATCGCGGCCCAGCAGGCACACTGTCGCCATGAACGACACCGCCCTGCCCCCCTGTGCCCTCACCATCGCCGGCTCCGATTCCGGCGGCGGCGCCGGCATCCAGGCCGATCTGAAGACCTTCGCCGCGCATCGCGTGCACGGGCTCAGCGCGATCGCCGCACTAACCGCGCAGCACACGCGCGCCGTTACTGCCGTGCACGTGCCCGATGTGGCGTTCCTGCGCGCGCAGATCGACGCCTGTTTCGACGATTTTGATATCGGCGCGGTGAAGCTCGGCATGCTCGCCAACGCCGAGGTGATCCTCGCCGTCGCCGACGCGCTCGAACACCACAAACCGAAGCATGTCGTGCTCGATCCGGTGATGGTTTCGACCTCCGGTGCGCGCCTGCTCGAACCCGGCGCGCTCGATGCATTGCGCACGCGCCTGTTGCCGATGGCGACGCTGGTCACGCCGAACCTGCCGGAAGCCGAACTGTTGATCGGCGAGCGCATCGAGGACGTGGACGCCATGCACGGCGCGATCGATGCGCTGCAGGCGCTTGGCACGAAGGCGGTGCTGCTGAAGGGCGGCCATCTGCCGGTGGACGCCGCACGCGATGAGGTCGTCGACCTGTTCGCCGATGGCAACGGCGTGCATCCGATGTCGCATGCGCGCCTGGAGATCGACGCGCACGGCACGGGGTGCACGCTCGCTTCGGCGGTCGCGGCGAACCTGTGCCTTGGCCGCGACCTGCGCGACGCGAGCATCGCCGCCACCGATTACGTGCACGCCGCCCTGCTTCGAGGTTTTCGCCCGGGCCGTGGCGACGTGCTGGTGCTCGATCATTTCGGAGCCGCGCCGCATGGATGACGCAACGCCGCACGATATCCGCGCGTGCGAACTGGACGCGCAGGCCGACGATGGTCACCGCTACGAGCTGATCGCACGCATTCCCGCCGCACCGCGCGCGAGCCTGCTGTGGCTGCCGGCGATGGGCATCGGCGCGAAGCACTACGTACCGTTCGCCGACGCGCTCGCGCGACGCGGCATCGCGGTGTTCCTTCACGAATGGCGCGGCGCCGGATCGAGCAGCGTGCGCGCGAGCCGCGACACCGATTGGGGTTATCGCGAACTGCTCACGCTCGACATTCCCGCCAGCGAAGCGGTGATCGCCCAGCACGTGCCCGAAGTGCCACGCATCGTGGGCGGCCACAGCCTCGGTGGGCAGTTGGCCTGCTGCCGGCTCGGCCTGTCGCCGGAAAGCGCGCAGCGCCTGTGGCTGGTCGGCAGCGGTGCGCCGTACTGGCGCGCGTTCCCGGCGCGCACCGCGTGGTGGTTGCCGATGGTCTACCGGTTCCTTCCGTGGCTTGCCGATTTCCACGGCGTGCTGCCCGGCCGTCGCATCGGCTTCGGCGGACAGGAAGCGCGCGGCGTGATCGGCGACTGGAGCCGCAGCGGTCTGTCGGGCCGCTATGCCGCGGCCGGCGTGGATGTCGACCTGGAAGCGGCGATGGCCGCGCTCACGCTGGAGGCGCATGCCGTCGCGCTGGCGCGGGACTGGCTCGGGCCCGTGTCGTCGCTGCGCTTCCTGCTGTCGAAACTGCGCCGCGTCGAACCGCGCATCGACGTGCTCGACGCCGCCGCGCTGGGCACGCGCGCCGACCACTACGCCTGGATGAAGCAACCCGCCGCGGTGGTCGACGCCCTGCTGCGCTGACCGTTCGTCCGGCCCGCGACCGAAGCGACCCCGACCTTCCGTTAACCGGAGTGAGGCCCCTCCCCTGCCGAGAGGAGGCGGCCGGAACCCGGCCGTGCGCCGGGAACGACACGCGGTTCCGCCGGAAGGCGGCACAACGGGGGGCGAGATCGCATGGGCGGATGGGTTTCCAGGGCACCGGCCGCATGGATCGCGGTGAAACTGGTGCTGATCGGCGCCTATCTGCTGGGCACCAACCGCCTGCTTGCCGAGCGCGTGGCCCACATCGGGCTGCAACCCGGCCTGGCGGTGTTCGCCGCGGTCTGGCTGTTGTGCATCGTGACAATGCTGGTACTCGCGTTCCATGCGCGCACGCCCGCGCGTGTCGTGTGGAGCGCGATCTTCTTCCTCGGCAGCACCTTCACGCTGTCCCACGCGCTGATCGTCTCGCGCCACCTCGGCCTGATCGAATTCGAACAGCTGCTGGGCCTCATCGGCTTCGCGCACAACCTCAAGGGCTTCCACGACGCCCAGATCCTGCAGGCGGTGGCGTGGTCCGCATTGGGCGTCATCGCGATCAACCTGCCGCCGTGGCTCGCACCGCCGAACTCGCCGTCGCTTCTGCGCTGGCCGCAGCGCAATCCCGGCCTGCTGCAGTTGCTTCCGGTGGTGGCGATCGGGGCGATCCTGTACCTGCGCGGCGGCGAAGGCTCCAACGGATTCCCGGGGCAGTACACGACGGCTGCCTTCGCCGGCGTGCTCGGCGCCGAGAAGGTGCTCGCGCCGCCGGCGCCGGAACGCGAGGACATCGCGCTGCCGCACCTGGGCCAGCGGCCGTTCCGCCACATCGTGCTGGTGATGGACGAAAGCGTGCGCGGCGATTACGTCGACCTCAACGTCGAGGACGGCGTGGAAACCGGTCTGCGTCCGCTCGGCACCGCGCTGGCGAACTTCGGCATCGCTGCATCTACGGCGAATTGTTCGGCCACGTCGAACGCCAGCGTGCGCTATGGCGTCACGCGCGACAGCTACCTGAAGGACCTGCAACTCAATCCGTCGTTCTGGCGTTACGCGGCACGCGCCGGCTACCGCACGGTCTACATCGATGCGCAGCGCTACGACGGAAAGCTTCAGAACTTCATGGATCCGCGCGAAGTCGGCGAGATCGACGAGTTCGTGCAGGTCGGCACGGCGTTCGCGCCGGACGCGAAGGACATCGAGGCCGGCCGCCTGCTCAACCGCGTGCTGCTGCGCGACCGTCCAAGCTTCACCTACGTCAACAAGATGGGCTGCCACTTTCCGTACGAAGGGAAGTACCCGACCGCGAATACCCTGTATTCGCCGACGATGTCGCGCGCATTCGTGTCGAAGGAAACCGACGACGGCTCCGGTTACCGGCAGGCCGAGAACGCCGAGCAACGCTGGCGCCAGGTGAACAGCTACCGCAACTGCCTGGCCTGGAACACGCGCGGCTTCTTCCGCGAGGCGCTTGCGAACGTGGACCTGAGCGACACGCTGATCGTCTACACCGCCGACCACGGCCAGAATTTCCATGAAGACGGCAGCCCGGGCGAGCAGACGCATTGCACGATCGGCACCGCATCGCCCGGCGAAGGCCGCATTCCGCTGGCGACGATCACGCGCAACGCCGAACTCTCACCGCTGCTGCGCGATGCCGCGCGCCGCAACCACGACCGCGGCAGCGCCTTCAACGTCTACCCGACGCTGCTTGCCCTGATGGGCTACGGCCCGCCGGCCGCGGGCGCGAACTTCGAAGCGGACCTGCTCGGTACGCTGCCGGAAGACAACACGCGCTTCCTCTCCACCTATTTCGTGCGATTCGGCCGCGAACCGGTGTGGAATTCCATCGGCCGCACGACGGAGCTGCGCGATGGGTTACAGCGTGTCCTGGCGGATGACCGGCACGCGTCGAGCGAGGATTCGGGGGCGGCGAGCGGGGCGCCGTAGGCGGCAGCCCGCCATCCGGTCTGGCGAAGAAATATTCGCCTGGACTCGTGACATGTCACACCCGACCTTGCCCACTCCCGTTTCAAGGAGTGAGACATGGCGGCGCAATCGGACCGGCATTTCCGGTTTACAGGAAAGGAAGGCACGACACTCGACGTCGTGCGGTTCGAGCTAAGCGAAGGCCTTTCACGGCCCTTCCGCCTCGAACTGGAGCTCAGCAGCAGCGATGGCAACTTGGTGCTGGAGACGCTGCTCGACTCCGATGCAACGTTCACCATCGAGCGCGACGGCGAGCCGGTTCGCACGGTGCACGGCATCGTCACGATGTTCGAGCAGGGCGAAACGGGCTTCCGCCGGACGCGGTACCGTATGAAACGAAGTATCACCTATGCCCTGCTATTGACGGCGATAAGTGCTGACTCGTGGTCCTCAGAGGTTCTAGCAACCAAGGGATCGTCGATCGTCCCATACATCCCCGACACTATGGTTGTACGGCCCACGACAAAGGGAGCGATGGGGTTACCAGAGACGGAATGTCTGGAGTTCCTGTCAAAGAAGCTGCACCGAGAGGTTGGCTTCATGTGCATTACGAAATGGCCGCAACTCCTTGAGGACTACGGGATCGATGCTCGGGCCGTGGCTAGTCGAAAGCTTCGGCCAAACGTCGCGACAGGAATGGCGATCTATCCGATGGCGAAGTTCAATGCCGCAACGTTCAAAGCGTTCACGGCGGATGTGGACTGCGATGATGGTAGCGATCCACAGTACCGAGCGACCGCAACGTGCAACATTACCGTCGCGAAGCTTAGTAATGACGTCTTTCTGCTCAGCAACTTCATCCTTATAGATCACGCGAAGAGGGTTGAACTTGCGAAGAAGGTGGAGGTTGAGATCGTATGGAATAGGTCGACGTATAAGGTTGGAACTCCGCCACGTGCAAGGTCGAAGTGAACTGAGCAAATCGGACTGGCGACGCTACGCCTTAGTCGGATGCTTCGCGTTAGCGACACCCGTCGTAATGGCAGATGGCCAAACCTTGGAAGTGAACGGGTGGTCCGGATCGCCAGTTGGAACCTGCTACGAGTCTCTTGACGCATACATGCGTGAGACATACTTCGCGCAGTATGACGACGACCCAAACATCAGGGTGTCCAAGTTGAAGGGCGGAGACGGGAATAAGAGCTACTACTGGGTGTGGGATAACACGCCCGAGGTCAATGTAACTTCGGCCCTGTTCGAGGTCGGCCCCAATGGGCGCGCTTGCGGGCTACTGTACGTGCCGCTTTCGAACTTGGTCACGCTCAAACTGGATCGCGCTGGAAACCTTCCAAACACGGTGTCATCGACTGACTCCCCCCCGCCGGGATATCCGACAACACGGATCACCTACAGAAAGAATCGCGATGGCACCTTTCGGGCGACACGGTGTGAAAGCGTCAATGCAAGGGCGATTCGCGTGATAGCTTGTTCGCGCGTGTTCTCTGGAGACTGAGCCATTGACGACTGCCGCAGCGTCACGGCACCGATGTCTTAATTGCCGCGCACCTGCAAGATCGAAGATGCCATCGATTTGATATGAAGAACTGCCTTCTATTGGAGTATGCCTGCTGCTCGTCAGCCTGACCTCGGCAGCACAGGGAAAGCTCTCGATGGCAGGGATGTCGATAACGCTGCGACTTCCGAGAGGAATGGTGGCGCGCGACGATCCCATTCGCGCGTCACCGGCATCGGGTACCACGTGCTTGACGTTTCGCTCGAGTGCACTGCGCCGCGATGTAGGCCTCATGTGTCTAACGAGTAGCGCTAGTTTCCTCGGTGATTACGGAATAGAGGCCATCCAGGCAGACACTCACGGCAGCCCTGAGTTCACAACGGGAATGTCCTCATATCGGATGGCGGTTCTGAAGCTGCCCGAAATCAAGGCCTACTCGGCGGATGTCGACTCCGATGATAGAAACCGGCCTGTGTATCGCGCGACCTCGACTTGCAATGTCACCGCAGCGTCGCTCGGCCGTGGGAAGTACCTCTTCAGCAACTTTGTCCTGCGCAACCACACGATGAATGCCGAGGTCGTGAATAGGGCGGATGTTGAGTATGTCTGGCGTCATGCTGCAAGGTCCAGACAACCTCGAGATCCATGAGCACAGCCGCGATGTCGGCACTGCCTGTGGAAAGCACCTCACGTCGCACGAAGCGTACTCTTTGACTGACAGGATCGGGTTGCTCCTCGATGCGCTCAGAACGGTCCACCGCGCCCCTCCGGCAACACGCCCTTGGGCCTGTCCGGAGCCTGATCAAGTCACGCCTGCCGCTGGAAGGCGGCCGGGCGGGACGTGACGTGGCGCACGGTGCGGACCCTAGATGCGTGCGGTCATACCGCAACACGATCGCCCCCCCGTCAAACCGCATCCACCGCCCGCGCTGCCGCGATACGCAGCCGGCGTCCGCGCGTCGCTGATTCGCGCCGCGTGATCGTCCGATAGCCATCCGGATTCATCGACTGCCAGCGCCACGCGTCGCGGCACATCGCATCGACGTCGTATTCCGCGCGCCAGCCGAGCACTTCGTGCGCGAGCGACGGATCGGCGTACACCGACGCCGCGTCGCCCGCGCGGCGCTCGACGATGTCGTAGGCGATGCGGCGGCCGCTCGCGCGTTCGAACGCATGCACGAGTTCAAGCACGCTCACGCCGCGGCCGGTGCCGAGGTTGACGGTGAGGCTGCGGTCGGTGCGCGCCATGGTTTCCAGCGCGTCCACGTGCGCACGCGCGAGGTCGACGACGTGGATGTAATCGCGGACGCCGGTGCCGTCGGGCGTCGGGTAATCGCCGCCGAACACGCGCAGCTTCTCGCGCGCGCCGACCGCGACCTGGCAGATGTAGGGCATCAGGTTGGTCGGTTCGCCGCAGGGATCCTCGCCGATCATGCCCGACGCATGCGCGCCCACCGGGTTGAAGTAGCGAAGGTTCGCCGCGCGAAACGCGGGATCGGCCGTGCACAGGTCTTCGATCAGCTGCTCGGCGACCAGCTTGGTGCGTCCGTACGGGTTCATCACCGACAGTGCCGCGTCCTCGCGCACCGGCACCTGCGCCGGTTCGCCGTACACGGTGGCCGACGAGCTGAACACCAGCCGCCGCACGCCCGCGTCCTGCATCGCCTGCAACAGCACGATGGTGCCGCTGATGTTGTTGTCGAAATACTCGAGCGGGCGCCGGCAGGAATCGCCCACCGCCTTCAACGCGGCGAAGTGCAGCACCGCGTCGAAACGGTACGTCGCGAACAGCGCCGTCAGCGCGACGCGATCGCGCATGTCCACACGATGCACGGGCACGGGCACGCCGGCGAGTCGACGCAGGCGCGGCACCACGCGCGGCGAGGAGTTCACGCCGCTGTCGGCGATCACGACCTGGTGGCCGCGATCGATGAGGCTCAGGCACGTGTGGCTGCCGATGTAGCCGGCGCCTCCGCAGACGAGGATTCGCATGAAGATGCAGACTCCGGAACGAACGCCTTCACAGGACGACGCGCCGCGGTCGCAAGCGGGCCGCAGCGCACACGCCGCCTGCGATCCGGCGGCTCCCCGGACGCCGATCCTCGGCCGTCCTGATCGAATCCAACGCAATGCGCGGCCCATTCCGGCAGCCGTGTCCGGCGGCGGGCGCACCGCCTGCCGTGATGCATCGAAGACCCGGCGACCCGCAGGCGCTGGCCGGAAATCCGGCCCCGCACCGTTCGCTCATGACGAATGCAAGGGGGTTGTCCGTATGCGCACGTTCCGCTTCACCGCCGTCGCCGCCGTCTTCGGCGCAATGCTCTTCCTCTCCGCCTGTGCGTCTTCCGGCCGTGGCGCCATCGCGCCGCCGCCGGCCGAATCCGAAAACCTGGTGGACGCCTACCAGATCGGCATCGACGACATCGTCCAGGTCTCCGTCTGGCGCAATCCGGAACTGGGCATCACCGTGCCGGTCCGCCCGGACGGCAAGATTTCCGTTCCGCTGGTGGGCGACGTGTCCGCGGGCGGCCGCACGCCCAACGAGGTCGCCAAGGAGATCCAGGAACGCCTGGGCGCGTTCGTGCGCGATCCGCAGGTGGCGGTCATCCTCACCGACCTGCGCAGCCATGAATACCTCTCCCGCGTCCGCGTCACCGGCGCGGTGCGGCAGCCGATCTCGATTCCCTTCCGGCAAGGCATGACGGTGCTCGACGCCGTGCTCGCCGCCGGCGGCGTCACCGAGTTCGCCGCGCCGGCGAAGTCCGACCTGTACCGCAAGTCCGGCGACAGCACGCGCAGTTACGCCGTGCGGCTGGACCACATCCTGGAAGACGGCGACCTGACGACCAACTTCAAGGTGGCGCCGGGCGACGTCATCACCGTTCCGGAACGCACGCTGTGAACGGCGCGTCGACGGAACTGACGATCCCGGAGGCCCGTCCGTCCGCGATCGCGGCGATGGTGCCGGTGGCGTTCGAGGAATGGCGTCGCCGCCCCGTGCTGCTGGCGGGCGTGTTCACCGCCATCGCGCTGGCCGCGCTGGTCTTCGGCATGTTGCTGCCGAAGAAATACAACTCGCAGACGACGATCCTGGTCGAGGAAAGCAACATCATCAAGCCGCTGATGGAAGGCCGCGCCGTGCCGACCAGCGTGGTGAGCCGCGCGGCCATCACGCGCGAGGTCGCCTTCAGCCGCAAGACGATGGAGGACATCCTCAGGACCGGCGGCTGGATGGCGAAGAACCCCACGCCGCTGCAGCAGGACCAGATCATCGAGCTGATCACCGGCCGCACGATCATCTCCAACCCGCGCGACAACCTGATCCGCGTGTCGTACACCGACACCGATCCGGCGCGCGCGCATGCCGTTACCAAGCGCTTCGCCGAGCTGATCATCCAGGAAAGCCTGGCGACGAAGGAACGCGAGAGCCGCGACGCGTACGACTTCATCGATTCGCAGGTGCGCGCGTACCACAAGAAGCTCATCGACGCGGAGTCGAAACTGGAGGCCTACCGCAAATCCAATCCGGACGCGCGCCCGGGCATCGACGGCGACGTGAACTCGCGCATCGCCGAGCTGCGCCGCATGGTCGACACCTCGCGCATGGAGCTGATGGACCTGCAATCGCAGGGCAATGCGCTGCAGGGCCAGCTCAACGGCGAGAACGAGGTGAACCTCGTGCAGACGCGTTCGGGCCAGCTGCTCGCACGCATGGCCGAACTGGAAGCCGAACACGACAAGCTGCTGATGAACTACACCGAGCAGCATCCGGACGTGGTCCGAGTGCAGCACCAGATTCGCGACCTGGAAGAAGAAGTGCGTCGCGAGGACGCACGCCAGGCGGCGCTGAAAAGCGCGCCGCCCTCGCCCGCGCAGCCCGGCACGCTCGGCGGTACCGCGCTCGGCGGCGTCGCCTCGTTCAACCCGCTCTACGGCGAGCTCAAGAGCAAGACGGCCGAGAACCGCCGCCAGGCCGCCGCGGTGCAGTCGCGCATCAACACCAGCCAGGCGCTGCTCGACCAGGAACTCGCGCGCAGCCGCCACATCGCCGCGTCCGAAAGCACGATGGCCGAGCTCTCGCGCGACTACGAAGTCAACCGCGACCTCTACCAGGACCTGCTCAAGCGTCGCGAGAACGCGCGCGTGTCGATGAGCCTGGACGCCGAGCAGCGCGGCCTGAGCTTCCGCGTGCAGGAACCGGCGAGCTATCCGCTGCGCGGCGTCGGCCTGCGGCTGGTCCACGTCGCCAGCGCCGGCCTCGGCGCCGCCGCACTCGCACCGCTCCTGT
>Ga0209676_1002494_pt1 | contig 12905 bp, 13 predicted proteins | sample AraplaCvi_mLB_r2_FD_184282 | JGI IMG/M metagenome (GOLD analysis project Ga0209676, IMG submission 184282) | Arabidopsis root microbial communities from North Carolina, USA - plate scrape MF_Cvi_mLB_r2 (SPAdes) (version 2) | ecosystem: Host-associated > Plants > Roots > Endosphere | place: USA...
CCCACCTCGCGCGGCAGGAGTGAGCATGAAAGTCCTCGTCATCGGATCCGGCGGTCGCGAGCACGCCCTGGCCTGGAAACTGGCGCAATCGCGCCGCGTGAGCGAAGTCCTCGTCGCCCCAGGCAACGCCGGCACCGCGACCGAAGCCAAATGCCGCAACGTGGACGTGCCCGCTTCCGATATCGACGGCCTGCTCGCGCTGGTCGAACGCGAGGGCGTCAGCGTCACCGTCGTCGGCCCGGAAGGCCCGCTGGTGAACGGCGTGGTCGACCGCTTCCGCGAGAAGAAGCACCGCATCTTTGGCCCCACCGCCGCCGCGGCGCAGCTGGAAGGCAGCAAGGCGTACGCGAAGGACTTCCTCGCGCGCCACGGCATTCCCACCGCGCACTACGCGGTGTTCACCGAAACCGAGGCCGCGCTGGAGTACGTGCAGGACAAGGGCGCGCCCATCGTCATCAAGGCCGACGGCCTGGCCGCGGGCAAGGGCGTGATCGTCGCGATGACGCTCGCCGAAGCCGAGGCGGCGATCACCGACATGCTCTCCGACTACGCGTTCGGCGCGGCCGGCGCGCGCGTGGTGATCGAGGAGTTCCTCGACGGCGAGGAAGCCAGCTTCATCTCGATGGTCGACGGCAAGACCGCGCTGCCGATGGCGACCAGCCAGGACCACAAGCGCGTCGGCGACCGCGACACCGGCCCGAACACCGGCGGCATGGGCGCGTATTCGCCCGCACCGGTGGTCACGCCGGAGGTGCACGCACGCATCATGCGTGAGGTCGTCGAACCGACCGTGCGTGGCATGCAGGACGACGGCATCCCGTTCACGGGGTTTCTCTACGCCGGTCTGATGATCGACAAGAGCGGCGCGCCGAAGGTCATCGAATACAACGTGCGCTTCGGCGATCCGGAAACGCAGCCGGTGATGTTGCGCCTGCGCTCGGACCTGCTCGACCTGGTCGAAGCCGCGATCGACGAACGCCTCGATACCGTCAGCGCGCAGTGGGATCCGCGCCCGTCGCTCGGCGTGGTGATGGCCGCCGAGCATTACCCGAACACGCCGCGCACCGGCGACGTCATCAACAGCTGGGACGCGCCCGAAGTGGATGACGTGAAGGTTTTCCACGCGGGCACGAAGCTGGAAGGCGAACACGTCGTCACCGCCGGCGGCCGCGTGCTGTGCGTGTGCGCGCTCGGCGAGACTGTTGCCGATGCGCAGCACAAGGCGTACGAAGCGGTGGCGGGCATCTCGTGGCACGGCGAGTTCCACCGCCACGACATCGGCTGGCGCGCGATCGAGCGCGAGCGGGCGGAAGAGCCGGCGTGATCTGAAGCCCCTCACCTGCCTCTCCCGCTGGCCGAGCCCCTCTCCCCCGGGAGAGGGGGTTGGGGTGAGGGGTAACGAAGCGTTCGCGGCAACCCACCTCACACGCACAGCGCTGCTGGTTCTGGCTTCTTAGCGCACCAGCTCAAGAAAGCCTTTACGCCGCCCCCTCCTCCGGCGCCGGCGTCAACTTCACCACCACGTCCTCCAGCTCCGCGATGACGCGCTCCAGCGCATCGTAGAACTCGGCCTGCCGCGTCATCAGGTCCTCGATGTTCCCGGCTTCCTTCAACTTCGCCAGCTCGCCGTCGAACAGCAGCCACTGCGCGGTGAGCCGTTCCACGTTGCCCTTCGCGTAATGCCGCATTTCCTTGAGCTGCAGCAGCGTGTCGTTGACGTGGTCGAGCGGAGACTTGGTGTCGGACGACATGACGACCTCCTGGTGTGAATCGCATCCGCAGCGTAGCCATGCACGAGTGAACCGACCGAAAAATCGCCGCGTCAGCGGCCGTTCGGCCTCGTGACGAAGGACACAGGTTCCGATGGCGGCCTCGCCCGACACTGTCGCCTGCCATCGCAAGGCCGCACGACGACGTGAACACCGGAATGTTCCAAGGCGCGCTTCGCCACCTCGCATGCATGCTCGCGCTACTCGCGCTTCCCTTCGCCGGAAGCGCCGCGGCACTGCACGACACGATGGCGCAGGAACTGACATCGCAAGGCCTTCAGGGCGCCGTGTGGTCCACGCTCATCGACGACACCATCGCCACCGGTGCCGCCGGCACGCGCCATGCCCGCACCGGCAAGCCGATGCAGGCGAACGACCGCGTCCACGTCGGCTCCGTGGCGAAGACGCTGCTCGCGACCGGCGTGCTTCGACTCGTCACGCAGGGCAAGCTCGCGCTCGATACGCCCGTCGCTCCGCTGCTGCCGGAGATCGAATTCGACAATCCATGGGCGTCGACGGACCCGATCCGCATACGCCACCTGCTCGACCACACCGCCGGGCTCGACGACGTTCGCTTCTCGCAGGCGTTCACGCTTGCCCCGCGCGAAGACACGCCGCTGCGCGACGCCTTCGATGGACGCGGCCCACTGCGCGTCCGCAGTCGCCCGGGCGCGCGCCATTCGTACTCGAACACCAGCTACACGCTGCTCGGCATGGTGGTCGAACGCATTACGGGCACGCGTTACGAAACCTACCTCGACGCGTACCTGCTCGCGCCATTGCGCATGCACGACAGCACGTTCGGTTTCACCACGCAGGACAGCGAACGCGCTGATCCGCGCCTGGCGATGGGGCATTTCGAGAACGGCGCGACGCATGCGGCCGTGCCCAGCTACATCCGCCCCGCCGGACAGTTCACGACCACCACGGCCGACATGGGCCGGCTCGCGCGCTTCCTGATGAGCGACGGCCGCATCGACGGCGCGCCGTTCATTGATGTCGCGCTGCTGCACGCGATGGGCGAGCCCGTCGCCACCGAAGCCGCCGATGCCGGTCTGCGCGTCGGTTATGGACTCGGCCTATCCACGCGCGACCGGCACGGCGTTGTCGGCCGCTGCCATGGCGGGAGCACCGTCGGCTATCGCGCCATGCTGTGCCTGTTTCCTCGCGAACAGCGCGCGTTCTTCGTCGCCATCAACGCCGACGTGGAAGGCGTCGACTACGGCAAGCTCGACAGACGCCTGATCGACGCGCTGCATCTTCCCGCGTCGCCGCCGCAGCACGTGAGCGGCACGGTGCGCGACCTATCCGGGTGGAACGGCATCTACGTGCCCTCGCCGAACCGCTTCGCCAGCTTGGATTGGCTCGATACCACGCTGAACTTCGTGCATGTCACGCACGAGGGCGAGGCAGTGCGCTTCAAGCCGTTCCAGGGAAAGGAGATCGCTCTGCAGCCCGTCGGCGACAGCCTCCTGCGTGCGCCAGAGCGCGTCATCGCCTCGCACGCCTTGGTGATCACGCCCGATGGCCGCCGCGTCATCAGCACCGGACTTCAGAGCTACGAGCGCGCACCGCTCGCACGCATGGTGCTGCTGTGGGCCAGCCTGGTCGCCGGCCTGCTCGGTTGCGTGTGGCTGCTCGCGTCAGGTGCGCAGACGCTGATCCGCCGGCGAACCACCACGAACATCGCTGTGCTGATTCCCTTCTCGGGTTTGCTCGCGCTGCTGCTGCCGCTACCGTTCTTCTACCGCCAGTCCTTCCTTCAGCTAGGCGACGCGACTGCCGCGAGCGTGCTGCTCGCCATCGTCACCGCGCTGTGGCCGTTGACGATGCTGGCGGGCCTGATCGCTGCGTTGCGGCGCGGTGCGTGGTCGATACGCGCGAAGGTGGACGTGATCGCGATGCTCGCCGTGCTGCAGTGGACGTGCGTGCTCGCATGGTGTGGATTGGTGCCGCTGCGGATGTGGGCTTGATTGCGTTTGCTGCGCCGCCCTGAGGAAGGATGACAAGGCCTCCACCTTCTTCATTCCCGCGCGCGGCAATCCGCGCCTGTCACCACCGGGACGGCGGCAACACGCCCGCCGGCCCTCACCCCGACCCTTCTCCCGCAAGCGGGAGGGGCCAATGTCGGGGCTTCGCGCAGCCGGGATGACGCTGTTTTCCCCCTTTTGCTAGTCTCGCGCGCATCGCCCCAACCATTTGCGTGCATGGCACACAGTCAGTTCGACCTGCTTCGGCAGCGGCGCTTCCTGCCGTTCTTCGTGACCCAGTGCCTGGGGGCGTTCAACGACAACGTGTACCGGCAGGCGATCATCGGCCTGCTGTTCTGGCTTGGCGTGACGCCGGAGGAGCGCACGCTCTACACCAACATCGCGCCGGCGTTGTTCATCCTCCCGTACTTCCTCTTCTCGGCCACGGCGGGGCAGATCGCGGAGAAGCTGGAGAAGTCGAAGCTCATCCGCATCACGACCACGATGGAAATCGTGATCATGTCGCTGGCGGCGGTGGGCTTTGTCACGCAGAACATGGTGGTGCTGCTCGTCGCGCTGTTCTGCACCGGCGTGCAGTCCACGCTGTTCGGGCCGGTGAAGTATTCGATCCTGCCGTCGGTGCTCAAGCCTGAGGAACTCACCGGCGGCAATGGCCTGGTCGAGATGGGCACGTCGATGTCGATCCTGGTCGGCATGATCTTCGGCGGCCTGATCTTCGAACTGGCCGGTTCGCACGGGCCGGTGGTGGCAGCGACGGCGATCATCCTGCTCGCCGTGAGCGGCAACATCGTGAGCCGCTTCATTCCCCGCGCAGAACCGGGCGCGCCGGACCTGCGCATCAACTGGAACCCGATACCCGAATCGCTCGCCGTGCTGCGGCTGGCGAAGAAGCAGCTCGCGGTGCGCAACTCGGTGCTGGGCGTGTCGTGGTTCTGGTTCATCGGCACGGTGCTGACCTCGCAGCTGCCTACCTATGCCGAAGCCAACCTGGGCGGCAGCGCCACGCTGTACATCTTCGCGCTGGCGCTGTTCTCCGTGGGCACGGGCGTGGGGTCGATGCTTTGCGAGAAGCTGTCGGCGCGCACGGTCGAAATCGGCCTGGTGCCGATGGGCGCGTTCGGCATGAGCGCCTTCATGATCGACCTGTATTTCGCGCGCAGCGGCGCGGCGACGGCCACGGGGCTCAGCATCGGCGCGTTCCTGCAGCAGCCGGGCAGCTGGCGCATCGCGATGGACCTGACGGGCATCGGCCTGTTCGCGGGCTTCTTCGTGGTGCCGCTGTTCGCGCTGATCCAGAGCCGCACGCCGCGCAGCGAGATCTCTCGCGTGATCGCCGGCATGAACATCCAGAACGCGGGCTTCATCGTGCTGGCGGCGGCGCTGGGCATCGTGGTGCAGCGCTTCTTCGGCTGGACGATCCCGCAGGTGTTCCTGGCGCTGGCGATCGCGAACGTGATCGTGGCGATCTACATCTTCACGATCGTGCCCGAGTTCATGATGCGGTTCCTGAGCTGGGTGTTCGTGCGCGTGCTGTACCGCATGCGGCCGCACGGCATCGAGCAGCACGTGCCGGACGAAGGCGCGGCGCTGATCGTGTGCAACCACGTGAGCTACATGGACGCGCTGATCCTGTCGGCAAGCGTCCCGCGACCGATCCGCTTCGTCATGTATTACCGGATCTTCAACATCCCGGTGATGAGCTGGATCTTCCGCACCGCGAAGGCTATCCCGATCGCCGGTGCGCGCGAGGATCCCGAACTGATGCGCAAGGCGTTCGATGAGATCGACGCCGCATTGGCCGAAGGCGAACTGGTCGGCATCTTCCCCGAAGGCGCGCTGACGAAGGACGGTCAGATCGCACCGTTCAAGTCGGGCGTGGAGCACATCCTGGAACGCGCCGCAGCGCGCGGCCAGGTCGTGCCCGTGGTGCCGATGGCCCTGCGCAACATGTGGACGAGCATGTGGAGCCGGCGCGACACGCGAATGGGCCGCATGCGCGTGCCGCGCCGGTTCCGCGCGCCGGTCGAGGTGATCGCGCAGGCGCCGATCCTCGATCCCGCCATCGACGCGGCCGCGCTGGAAGCGAAGGTGCGGGCGATGCGCGGCGACGCCGCCTGAGCCATCACGGCGGGACCATGGGGCGTTTCCTAGGATCGGTTCGCCGCGGCGTCGCGGCGCACCCGAAGGATCGCCATGAACGTGCCGCCTCCCATCCCGCCGTCGTCGCCGCCTTCGCTGGCGCCGCGCATTCCGAACTACATGATCTGGGCGATCCTCATCACGATCGCCTCGGTGCTGTTCTGCTGCATCGTCGGCACGATCCCGGGCATCGTGGCCATCGTGTTCGCCGCGCAGGTCAACACCAAGCTCGCCGCGGGCGATGAAGCCGGTGCGTGGGTCGCGTCGCGTCGCGCGAAGCTGTGGTGTTGGATCACGACGGGTCTGACGATCCTCGGCCTGTGCTGGACGATCTGGTTCATCAGCGCCGGCGGCATGGCGCATTACCAGCAGATGATGCAGGAGCTGGAAAACGTGCAGCGCGTGCAGCAATGAACGCCATCGCTCCACGCACCTCGTCGCTCGCGTTCGACATGCGCACCGCCGTGGTGGGTGCCGCGGCGGTGCTCACGCTGCTGGGTGCCGCGGTGCTGTGGGTGTTCCAGCCCGAGTCGCTGTGGCCCTGCGTTTTCCATGCAATCACCGGACTGCACTGCCCCGGCTGCGGGCTCACGCGCATGCTGCACGCGCTGGTGCATGGCGACGTGGCGCGTGCGTGGTCGATGAATCCGCTGGCGATGATCGCGCTGCCACTGCTCGCGGCGATGCTGGCCCAGTGGGGGCTCGCGCGGCCGATGCTGCCCGCGTGGTTCGACCGGTACGCGCACGATGGACGCGTGTGGATCGTCGCGCTTCTCGCGTTCGGCGTGCTGCGGAACCTGCCGATGTTCGCGTGGATGGCGCCGGGCTGAGCGTCAGCTCACCCAGCCCGCGATGACGAACAGCGCGAGCACGGCAAGCCATACCAGCAGGCTGCGCCAGACCAGGCTCATCGCGTCGCGCAGTTCCGGCACTTCGCCGGAGAACGTTGCAGAGATCGGCGGCGGTGTCGGCGCAAGGCCGGCATCGCCCGCTTCCACGCCGGTGGCGACGTCGTCGTAATCGGCGGCCTCGTCGGCGAGTTCGCACTTCACGCTCGCACGCGCGACGGCGCCGAGGAACGGACGGCGCACGTCGAACGACGCGCCACCGGCATCGCGCCACGCGCCGAGCACGGTGTCGAAGTTGCCGACCAGCGCGAGCGAGAGCGTCATCAGCTGTGCGACGGGCCAGTCGAGGATCGCGAACAGGTAACGCGCGCCTTCCCGCGTTTCGTTCGGCAATGCGCTGGCCGCTTCGCCTTCGGCCGAAATGGCGGTAAGCCGGTAAAGCAACGCGCCGAATGGACCGAGCAACAGGAACCAGAAGAGCACGCCGAACCAGCGGTGCTGCGCGTTGCGGAAGACGGCTTCGACGAGGCTGCCGCCGTCGAGCACGGCCGGCATGCCGCCTTCGGGCCACAGGCGCATCGCGGCGGTGCGGCGCGCGACGGGATCAGGAGCGTTGGCGACGGCATCGACATCGACGTCCAGGTCGCGCGGGCCCCACGCATAGAACAGCACCGCGACGCCGAAGATCAGGCTTGCGAGGCCAAAGAAGGTATCCAGCAACGCGAGCTGAAACAGCGTGACGAGCAGCGAGATCGGTGCGAGCGCCAGGACGATGCCCCAGCGGCCGCGCCAGAAGCTGCCTTCCGGGAAACGCGAGTCGAGCCAGCGCAGCCAGTCGCGGTACCAGCCGTACTGGCGAACCGACGCCGCAAGCGACGGCGCCATGTGGCCGAGCACCAGCGCGACGACGACGGCGATCAGGGTGGCGGACATTGCGCGGCGGCTCCGGAGCGCGAGGGCTGGATCGATTCTAGCGTGGCGTTGCGGGAGCGATGGCGTTCGCTTCTGGGCCCTCTCCCGCCGGCGACCGAAGGGAGTGCAGAGCTGAGAGGGGGCGGGGTGTGCCTGGCGGAGTGATGGCGCACACGTCTCGCGGGGGTCTTTCGCGACGTGAGGCAGTTGCTGCTGCAGCCAAGATCATTCGCGATGCAGTGCACTGCGCCCTTAGCTGTCATCCCCGCGAAGGCGGGGATCCATGCTTGCGCGCATCAACGCCTCGAATGAGGCGGGGCGTGGGTCGATGGATTCCCGCCTCCGCGGGAATGACGGTGAGGTGGTTCGCCGATGCGGGAGTGCCCGCGTTACAGGCCTGGGTCTCGGCTTTCGCCGGGATGACGGCATTCTGTTGCGACACATCACCGGAATGATTCGAGGATACGGTGCGCTACGCCCTTGGCTGTCATCCCCGCGAAGGCGGGGATCCATGCTTGCGCGCATCAACCCCTTCGAATGAGGCGCGGCGGTGGACCGATGGATTCCCGCCTCCGCGGGAATGACGGCGAGGTAGGTTTCGGGCGCGGGAGTGCCCGTGCGTTACAGGCCTGGGTCCCGGCTTTCGCCGGGATGACGGCATTCTTTCGGGCGACTGGTAACGGCTCGCTTACGCGCCGCCCTGTCCCGCCAGCCACTGCTCGATCAACCAGCGCGAGATCGAAATGCTCGGCGACAGCACCGGGCCTTCGCCGTCGTCCTGCGTGCTGCCCCATTCGCCGCGTTGGCGTGCGCGACGCACGTCGTCAGCGGTGAACCACCGCGCTTCCTCAAGCTCGTCGTCGACCTGCGGCTCGTCGGGTTCGGCGTCGGCGTGAAAACCGAGCATCAGCGAGCCTGGGAACGGCCACGGTTGCGAGGCCATATAGCGGCAGCGACGCACACGCACGCCGGTTTCTTCCAGCACTTCGCGCGCGACGGTCTGCTCCAGCGATTCCCCCGGTTCGACGAAACCCGCGAGCACCGAATAGCGCCGCGCGGGCCACGCGGCCTGCCGACCGAGCAGCAAGCGCGAACCATCGGTGACGGCGACGATCACCGCCGGATCCGTGCGCGGGTAATGTTCGACGCCGCACTTCGTGCACGTGCCCTGCCAGCCGGCGCGCGACAACGCGACCTCCCCGCCGCACACGCCGCAGAAGCGGTGGCGGCTGCGCCAGTGCTGCAGCGCGCGCGCTTGCGCGAACACACTCGCATCGAACGCCGGCCACAACGCCGCGGCGCTGCGCAGGTCGACGCGACGCGGCGCATCGAGCGCGGTCAGCGCGCCTTCCAGCGCGAACCACGCCGTGTCATGCGGGTCGACGCCGAGGAACACCGCGGCGCCTACACCGCCGGGACCCTCGCTGACGTCGTGCCCGGTGATGGCGAGTAGTCGGCCTTCGGCGTCGGCGTACGCGTTGCCCTTCTCGTCGAGAAGGATCACGCGCGAGGTGGGCCAGCGCGATTTCAGCGCGTCGGGATCGTCGCGAAGGCGGTCGGCACGATCGAGCGCACCGCGGCAGGCGGCATCCGCGCCGGCTTCGACGAACGCGAAGGGTGCCGGCGTGTCGCTCACACCGCGAACGAGGAACCGCAGCCGCAGGTGGTCTTCGCGTTCGGATTGCGGATCACGAACTGCGCGCCGTGCAGGCTTTCGGTGTAGTCGACCTCGGCGCCCATCAGGTACTGCAGGCTCAACGGGTCGACCAGCAGCGTGACGCCATCGGTCTGGATGGCGAGGTCGTCCTCGCCCTGCGCCTCGTCGAACTCGAAGCCGTACTGGAAGCCGGAGCAGCCGCCGCCCTGGATGTAGACGCGCAGCTTGAGCGCGTCGTTGCCCTCCTCCGCGATCAGCTCGCGCACCTTGCGGGCGGCGGCCGACGAGAACTGGAGGGGGCGGTCGAGGGACTGGTAGTCCGGCGTGGGGGAAACGGTGGGCAATTCCATGCGAAAAAGGATGGGGCGCGCGGCCGGGTTGTTCAAGCCGCAGGACGGGTCGCTGCGTCCTGCGGGCGCCGCAACGCCGGTTTCAGGGCGTCGCGGTGGCGGGCGCGACGTCGCGGGTGGCGTCGGCCCAGGTGAAGGACTGCTCGATCGGCGCGCCCGAGCGCGGCGCCAGGCGCACGGCGACGCGCACCGGCGTGAAGCCCGGCGGCAGGAAGATGTCGCCTTCGACCTGCTGGAAGTACTTGAACGAGTACGTCATGCCAGGCGCGTTGGCCTGCTGGCGAAGCACCGGCCAGGTGAGCTTTTCGAGCTTGCCGCCGCGCGTGCCCTCGATTGCCAGCGTGAGCTGCCCGGTACTGACCGCGCCGCGGTTGAGGTTCTGGGTGAGCGTGCCGGTGAAGTGCCAGGCGGTGTCGTTCTGCGGCTGCAGCCGAAGCGAATGCACCGCCAGGCCGCGGCGCTGCGCCGTGCTGCCGACCAGGCGCTCGTAGAAGGCGACGTCGGCGCGCAGGCCGGCGATTTCCTCGTCGCGTTCGGCCAGCGTGCTCTGCAGGTCGCGGTTGGCGTCGCGGCTGATCTGGTCCGAACGGCTGAGCGTCGCCACGCGCTGCTCGAGCTGTTCGATCTGGCGCCGCTGGCTGCGCGTTTCGCGCTCCCGGTTCTCGAGCTGCGCCTGCGGGCTGTCCGGCGCCGGCGCGAACACGCGCCACGCGCCCCAGAGGCCGAACAGCAGCGCCACCGCGACCACGCCCAGCAGCAACGGCGTGCGGCCGCCGACCAGCGCGTCGCGCGCGGCCGAAGGCGCGGCGACGGGCTCCGGCACGTGGCCGGGCGGTCGGGGCGACGTGGATTGCTCGGGATCGCTCGGGGTCATGCCGGGGCGCCGTGGGAATCGGCGCCCAGCCTACCGCGAGCCGGTGTGACGGTCAGCGCAGAACGGCGGCGCCGTCCAGATCCGCTTCAGTCAGGGCGTGGCCTTCATGGGCGCCGGCGTGGATCAGGCGGCCGGTCAGCACCGAGCCGGCCAGCATCTCGACGACCTGGTAGTGCACGTTGCCCTGCACGCGGGCCTTCGCGGCCAGTTCGACGCGCTCGCTGGCGTAGACGTCGCCATCGAGGCGGCCGTTGAGGATGACCACCGGCGCGCGCACCTCGCCCTCGATGCTGCCGTTCTCGGCCAGCGTGATCGTGGCGCGCTGGCCTTCCTCGGCGATCACCTTGCCTACGATCCGGCCTTCGACGTACAGGCCGCCGCTGAACTTCAGGTCGCCATGGATGACGACCTGGGCGCCGATGAGGGTGTCGACCTGGCCGTCGATCTGGGCGGGTTTGTTCTTGAACATCGGGTACTTCCGGTTGCGCGCCGGCGGACCGGCAGTAAGGGGGAATCGTCGGATCAGGTGGCGCCGAGCTGCCACCCCAGCGTCTGCTCCACGGCGACGTCGCCGCCGTCGAGCGACACGCGCACGCGCTGCGGGGTGAAGTCGGCCGGCAGCATGACGCTGCCGTTGAGCTGCTGGAAATAGCGGAACGAGTAGTCCTGCGGCGGCGCGGAGCTGCGCTGGTGGAGCTCGTCCCAGCTGATCGTCGCGAGCTTGCCGTGGCGCACGCCCTCGACGGTGAAATGCAGGCGGCCTCGGCTGATCGCGCCCTTGTTGAGGCTCTGCGTCAGCACGATCTGGTAGCGCCAGCTTCCGCCGGACTCGGCGTCGAAGCGCGCCGAGTGCACGCTCAGCCCCTTCGGCTGACCCGTGGCGCCGACCAGCCGCTCGTAGAAGGCCAGATTCGCGCGCAGGTCGGAGATTTCCTCCTCGCGCTCGGCCAGTTCGCCCTGCACTTCCTTGTTCGCCGCGCGGCTGATCTGGTCGGAGCGCGACAGCGTGGCCTCGCGCTGGGCGAGCTGCTCGGCCTGCGAGCGCCAGCGGCGCAGTTCGTCCTGGGCCGCGTCCAGCTGCGCCGTCACCTGCGGCAGCTTCGGCGCGGCATGGCGCTCGGCACCGAACCACACGCCCCCCAGCGAGCCCAGCCACGCGATGGCGAGCACGGCCGCGATCAGCGGCCGGCGGTCCGGACGCTGCTGGACGATCGTGAAGCGCGGCGGCGGCGCCCTGCGCGGCGTGTTGTTCATAAGCGTGTTTCCGGCGGTGAGTCGCCGAATTCCCCAGCCCCTATACTTCGATGGACAGTCTAGCGAGGGAGCGACATGACGGATGCGCACCTGTTCGCAATTGGCGTAGTTCTGGCCTGGCTGGCCGAATCCGCGTGTACCTCACGGTTCTTCGGCGTCGGCCTGGCGGGCTTCTTCGGCTGGCTGGACCTGCCGCAGGCGCTGCAGGTTACCGCCTCGCCCTGGGTCCTTGGCGTCTCGGGCCTGCTCGCCGCTGGTGAATTTTTCGCCGACAAGATTCCGGGCGTCGACTCCGGCTGGGATCTGCTGCACACGCTGCTGCGCGTCCCGGCGGGCGCCTTCCTCGCCGCCGCCACGCTGTCGCCCGACGGGCAGCTCGGCGCGGGCGCGCTCGCAGCGGGCGCGGGCGTCGCGCTCACCAGCCACGTCCTCAAGTCCGGCTCGCGTGCACTGCTCAACACCTCGCCGGAACCGGTCAGCAACTGGACGGCCTCGATCACCGAGGACGCCGCCACGATCGGCGGCCTGGCGCTGGTGTTCGCGCATCCGTGGATCGCGCTCAGCCTCGTCGTGCTGATCAGCATCACCGTCGCGCTGCTGCTGTGGTGGGTATGGCGGATGCTGTTCCGCCGCACGCCGAAACCCGGGCCGATCTGACGGGCCGCCAACGAAAAACGCCGCCGGATCCGGCGGCGTTTTCGTTTCAGCGTTCGCGATGGAAGGCGATCAGTCTTCCAGCTTCGTGAGCAGGTAATTCTGTTCGCCCAGACGCTCGATCAGCGACAGCTGCGTCTCGATCCAGTCGATGTGTTCTTCCTCGGAATCGAGGATGTCGGCGAAGAGCTTGCGGCTGACGTAGTCGTTCACCGACTCGCAATAACGGATGGCGTCGCGCAGCAGCGGCAGGCCTTCCAGTTCGAGCGCGAGATCGCACGCCAGCACTTCGCGCGGATTCTCGCCGATGCGCAGCTTGCCGAGCGCCTGGAAATTCGGCAGGCCTTCGAGGAAGAGGATGCGCTCCGACAGCTTGTCGGCGTGCTTCATCTCGTCGATGGATTCCTTGTATTCGTGTTCGGCCAGTTCCTTCAGGCCCCAGTTCTTCAGCATCTTG
>Ga0209676_1002497_pt1 | contig 12891 bp, 12 predicted proteins | sample AraplaCvi_mLB_r2_FD_184282 | JGI IMG/M metagenome (GOLD analysis project Ga0209676, IMG submission 184282) | Arabidopsis root microbial communities from North Carolina, USA - plate scrape MF_Cvi_mLB_r2 (SPAdes) (version 2) | ecosystem: Host-associated > Plants > Roots > Endosphere | place: USA...
ACGATCGCCACCGCGAAGGCGCGGTCGGTGGCCGTCAGGCCCTGGGTTGCGGCGTGCATTGCGATATCCAGCGGGTCGCCGCGTCGCAGGATCGCGTCGATCAGTCGCAGCGCGGCGCGGCGGGTCGCCGTGCCCGCGGGATCGGCGCCGCCGGGTGATCGCGGGCGCCGGGGCGGGCGGCGATCAGCCATGATGGGCAACGGCATGGTTGGCGTGACGCATGAAAAATCCTATAGGGCGGGCATCATGACCGACAGCAGCCAGAATGGAACCATCGGCGGAACGCCGCGCGCTGTAAAGCGCCCCGCGCATGTGAAGGCTCCCGCGGGCTGGGCGAGTAGCGCGATACCGGCGCCGGCGCCGATCCATGAAGACAAGGCCGAGGATCAGCCGGGTGGGCGCAATCCGGTGCGCTATGGCGATTGGGAGCTGAAGGGCGTCGCGGTCGATTTTTGACGGCAACGGGCCGCCGCGCGAGCCGATGTTTCGATTATGCCCAAGGGCCGCCCCTGCCGATGCAGGGACGGCCATATTCAGGAGCTTCAGACAGCCGGCAGTTCGGGGGCGAGGGGCATCTTGCCGCTCTTCACCTGCTCGGCGAATATTTCGCGCATCAGCTGCAGCGAGAAAAGATGTGCGAAGATCAGGGCGAGAATGCCGTTCTGCATCAGCTTGCGCAGCACGTCGCCGCGCAGTTCGCGCAGCTTGTTTTCGTCGACCATCTGGAAGCCGCGATAGATGAAGGGCTTGTCATTGCCTTCCTGCTGGATGCTGACTTCGCCATCCATCAAAAGGTCGGCCTTCTTCAGTTCGTCCATGAACATGCCGGTGCGCTGGCCGGCTTCCTCGAAATTCTTGCAGAATTCGAGCACGGCCTGAACCTGCTCCGACGGCTGGCCGTCGACGAACAGCGCATCGCCTTCGTCGAACTTGCCGATCGCGCCCGAGGTCGGGTCAAAGCACAGCGACAGATCTTCCGTATCGGGCTGAAGCCGGGCGAGCAGGAAGGGGTAGCGACGGATATAAGCCGGGACATAGACCGGATTGATCAGCTTGCCCTCGTCATCGACGAAGGTGTTGATGCCTTCGTTCAGGCCCATCAGCGCCAGCGGGACCGGATTTTCGCCGGCCGAAAAGACGATCGGGAAGAAACGGCAGGCCGACACGAATTCGTCCGAGGTCAGCGGGATCGCGTGCTGGCCGACGAGGAATTGGGCGCTGTCGAGCGGGCGCGCATGGAAATCGGCGTGCTCGACGCTCGAAAGCGGGGCAAGATCCTTATAGAACAGCGGCAGATTGGCAGGTGCGGGCGCGGTGGCCATGTTTGAACTCCGGTAAGGGTCCCGAAGCTCGGGACGAAAAAGATACAGCGCCTTATTGACCCGCGCCGCGCCGCGCAAGAGGGCGATGACGCATGGCGACTATGGGGCGCGGCGACGCGGGCTGGGGTCAGGCGACCAGTTTGCCGGGGTTAAAAAGGCCCGCCGGGTCGAGTCCTGTCTTTACCCCGCGGAGCGCGGACAGGCGCGCCGGGCTGTCCAATTCGGCCAGAATGTCGCGCTTCATCTGGCCGATCCCGTGCTCGGCCGAAATCGAGCCGCCGAGTTCGAGGACGTGCGAGTAGACCAGCCGGCCGACCGCCGCGCCATGTTCGGCAAGCCATGCTGCGCCGTCGGCGCCGATTGGCGGCTGGACATGGTGGTGGACATTGCCGTCGCCCAGATGCCCGAAAGACAGGGCGCGTACGCCGGGAAACGCCAAAGCCAGTCGAAGAGGATTTTCGGCGATGAAGGCAGGCATCAGGTCGACCGGCACGCTGATGTCATGCTGCAACGCCGGCCCTTCGGCGCGTTCGGCTTCGGATATCGAATCGCGCAGGCGCCAGAAGTCCTCACTCTCGCGATCATTTTTGGCGATCACGACGTCGCGGATCAGACCGGCGTCGAGTGCCAAAGCGAGTTGTTGTTCGAGGGCTTCGCCCAAGGCCTGATCGCTTTCGCCTGCCAGTTCGAGCAGCACATACCACGGCTGTCCCGCTGCAAGCGGCGCGCGCGTCTGGGGGATATGGCGTAGCACGGCGTCGAGGCAGCTATGCGGGATCAGTTCAAATCCTTCGAGCTCGCGCCCGATCGCGGCATCGACCCGGCGCAGCAGCAGCAGCGCGCTGTCGGGCGAATCGATGCCGATCCATGCCGTGCGCCGGGCCGCAGCGACAGGAACGAGGCGCAGCGAAGCCGCAGTTACAATTCCCAGGGTTCCTTCGGCACCGCAGAACAGATGCCGCAGGTCATAACCGCGATTGTCTTTCTTGAGCGGGGCCAGCCCGTCGAAAATGCTGCCGTCGGGCAGGACGGCTTCGATGCCCAGCGTCAGCGTGCGCATCGATCCGTGGCGGAGCACCTGGGTGCCGCCGGCATTGGTCGAGACGAGCCCGCCTATCGTTGCCGACCCCTTGCCCCCCAAGGTAAGCGGAAAGCGAAGGCCGTGCGGGATCACTTCATTGTGAAAATTCTCCAGGATCACGCCGGCCTCGACAACGGCAAGCTGCCCCGCTTCGTCGATATGGCGTATCCGGTTCATGCGGCGCAGGCTCAGCAGCAACTGGTTGCCACTGGCGTCGGGGGTGGCGCCGCCCACCATGCCGCTGTTGCCGCCTTGCGGGACAAGCGCGACCTCTGCCTCGGCGCACATGCGCACGATTGCAGCGACTTCGTCGGTGGTCGCGGGCGACAGCATCGCGGCGGCGCGACCGTGATATTTGCCGCGCCAGTCGGTCAGCCAAGGCGCCATGATCTCCGCGTCGACGGTGAAGCCCTTGGGGCCGAGCAAATTCGCGAGCGCGTCGAGCAGCAATGTCGAAGGCGGACGCGTCATGCCAACTCACTCCAGAAATTTCCTGCCCGGCACGCCAGCAGGGGGTGACAGCAGTTCATTTGATGTTCAATCATCCTTGTTAAAGAGGGCGATGGACGAATAGTGTCATTTCGTCCAGCGGGCATGGACGCGGGAGCCATAGGTGAGCGGAATCTTCGGTCAGGACGCCAAAGGAGCGACGACGGGGCTGTGCTGACGGCGGCATTTCTGTGGTTCGTGGCCGCTGCGCCGGCGGCAGACGCGGCGGCGCCGGTTGCCGCGCCCGAATCCTTGGTCGCCATTTCTGCGCCCACCCCCGAGCAGGCATCTTCGTTCTGGCAAGTGGTGATCGAGCAACAGCTGATCATCCGTGTGCCGGCGCAGCGTTCGCAGCTCAACAATTTCGCTGCAGGCCCTTCGGCTTCGAAGCGTGCGAGCGAATTGCCGGTCGTCTGGAAAGAGAAAAAGGCGCCAAAATGCGTGGCGATGCGCAATATTTTGGGGATGCAGGCGGTCCAGCGCGACAGCATCGATATCATCACGCGGCAGAAGCAGCGGCTGCGGGCGCAGCTTAATCGCGGTTGCCGCGCACTCGATTTTTATGCCGGTTTTTACATGCAGGGCAGCAAGGACGGAAAGCTCTGCGAAGATCGCGACGAAATCCACGCCCGGACCGGCGCAAAGTGCGAGATCGACAAGTTTCGCCTGATGGTTCCGGTCCGCGAAGACGATTGATCGCGTTTATCGCGGCCTTTCCTTGACTTTTCCTCGCCATTTGCCCAATGGCCGCGGCAACGTCCGCCTGCGTGGGAGGCGGGGCGCCAACTCTTTTCCGGACATGATGATCTTATGAAATTTGCCGACATCGGCCTTTCCGACGAACTTTTGCGCGCCATCGACGAGTCGGGGTATAACGAAGCGACCCCGATCCAGGCGGGTGTCATTCCGTCGGTTTTGATGATGCGCGACATCATCGGCATTGCCCAGACGGGCACCGGCAAGACCGCGTCGTTCGTGCTGCCGATGATCGACATCCTCGCCCATGGCCGTGCCCGCGCGCTGATGCCGCGCTCGCTGATCCTCGCGCCGACGCGTGAACTCGCGGCGCAGGTCGCTGAAAACTTTGAAAAATACGGCAAGTATCACAAGCTGTCGATGGCGTTGCTGATCGGCGGCGTCCAGATGGGCGATCAGGTCAAGGCGCTCGAAAAGGGTGTCGACGTGCTGATCGCGACGCCGGGCCGCCTGATGGACCTGTTCGAGCGCGGCAAGATTTTGCTGACCGGTTGCAACCTGCTCGTGATCGACGAGGCCGACCGGATGCTCGACATGGGCTTTATCCCCGACATCGAGAATATCTGCACCAAGCTGCCCGCGACTCGGCAGACGCTGCTCTTCTCGGCGACGATGCCGCCGCCGATCAAGAAGCTGGCCGACAAGTTTCTGTCGAACCCGAAGACGATCGAAGTCGCGCGCCCGGCGAGCCGGAACGAGAATATCGAGCAGTTCATCGTCAAGACGTCGGAACGCAGCAAGCGCGACACGCTCCGCGGTCTGCTCGAGGCCGAGGATATCGCCACCGCAATCATCTTCTGCAACCGCAAGACGACGGTGCGCGAGCTCGCGAAATCGCTCCAGCGCTATCGCTACAAGGCGGGTGAGATTCATGGCGACATGGATCAGTCGAGCCGCATCGCCGAGCTCGACCGGTTCAAGGCCGGCACGATCAACATCCTGGTCGCGTCGGACGTCGCGGCGCGCGGGCTCGACGTCAAGGGCGTCAGCCATGTCTTCAATTTCGACGCGCCGTGGCATCCCGACGATTATGTCCACCGGATCGGCCGCACCGGCCGTGCGGGCGCCAAGGGGCGGGCTTTCACGCTGGTCACGCCATCGGATGACGAGGCGATCGACAATATCCAGAAGCTGACCGGCTACAAGATTCCGATCCATGGCGGCGGCGCGCCGGCGGCCGATGTCGCCCAGCCCGATCGCGATGAGGCAGAAGCCGAACCGCGGCGCGGACGTACGGCGCGCGGCGGACGCGGCAAGGCTGCTGCGAAGCCCGAAAAAGCGCCGGCACGTCCGGCGCCGGTTGCCGCCGAAGCACCGCCGGCGAAACCCCGCGAAGACCGGAAGCCGCGTAACGATCGCAAATCCGCGCCGCGGCACGACGATCTGGATGGTCCCGACGATGGCTGGAATGGCCCGATGCCGGGGTTCCTGTCGGTCGGTTTCGACACCTGACCGCAGGACGGAATGACGTGCTGGTCAGACCCTGACCAGCATCTTTCCCATATTGCCGCCGGAGAAAAGGCCGAGGAAGGCGTCGGGTGCCGACGCGAGCCCGTCGTGCACCGTCTCGCGCATCGTCACAGCGCCGCTAGCGATGAGGCCGCCCATGTCGGCATAGAATTCCTCCATGCAGTCGATGAACTGGTCGGTGTAGATAAAGCCTTCCATGCGGATTCGCGCCGGGATGGTGCGGATGATATATTTCATCTCCTGCGGCTTCGCGTCGTTGTAGACGTCGATCATGCCGCAGATCGCGAAGCGCGCGAAATCATTGGCGGTCGCAAAGGCGGCATCGAGATGCTCGCCGCCGACATTGTCGAAATAGACGTCGATGCCCGGTTTGCCGAGGCGTTCGAGCGCCGCGGCGAGTTGTGGGAGCACGGCCCCCGCTTTGTAGTCGATCACCGCGTCGGCACCGAGATCGTCGACCCACGCGCATTTTTCCGCACCGCCGGCCGAGCCGATGACGGTCATTTCGCGCGCCTTGGCGATCTGCACGACCGCCGAACCGACCGCACCTGCGGCCGCCGAGACGAATATCGTATCGCCCGGCTTGGCTGCCGCGACGCGGAGCAGGCCGATCCATGCCGTTCCGCCGGTGAGCCCCATATTGTGCAGGAAGGTTTGCGGGGTCAGGCCGGCTGCCAGCATGTCTGCGGGCAGCTTGTTCGGCATCATGTCGAGCCCGATGACGCCGCCGTCGCGCCACCCCCCCATGTGGAGGATCAGATCGCCGGGGGCGAAACCTTCCATCGAACTTTCGAGGACTTCGCCGATCGCCCCGCCGGTCATCGGCTGATCGATCTGGAAGCTCGCGGCATAGCTCTTGGCTTCGTTCATCCGGCCGCGCATGTACGGATCGACCGAGAGCCACAGGTTACGAACGCGCAGTTGGTCCTTGTCGAGCGGTCCGTCGGGCAAATCGCGCAGTGCGAAATTTTCTGTCGTCGGCAGCCCCTGCGGACGACTGGTCAAATGCCATGCCTCGGCCATCGGAATCCCCCCATTCCCAATTTCGTCGGCGGCAGCGGCGATCATCAGAAAAGCCGTTGCCACTGCCAATCAGCGTCGTTAAGACCCTGCCGGTCGCGGGGCCGTAGCTCAGATGGGAGAGCGCTGCAATCGCACTGCAGAGGTCAGGGGTTCGATTCCCCTCGGCTCCACCAGCGACCCTTCCGAACGATCAGCCCGCAAAATCGCGAATCATATTCTTCGCAATCACTAGCTGCTGAATCTGCGTTGTCCCTTCATAAATCCGGTAAATGCGGCAGTCGCGATAGAAGCGCTCGGCCAGATATTCCTTGAGATAGCCGGCGCCGCCGTGGATCTGCACCACACGATCGGCGACGCGTCCGCACATTTCGCTGGCGAACATCTTCGTCGCTGCGGCCTCGACCAATATCTTCTCGCCGCGGTCGGCGCGCGCGCAGGCGTCGGCGAGCATGCATTCGGCGGCGTAGATTTCGGCCTTGCTGTCGGCGAGCATCGCCTGGATCAGCTGGAAATTGGCGATCGGCTCGCCGAACGCCTTGCGCTCCATCGCATATTTGAGCCCGGCGTCGAGCATGCGCTTCGCATAGCCGACGCTCGCCGCCGCGACCGACAGACGCCCGTTGTCGAGGCTTTGCATCGCGGCGCGGAAACCGATGCCTTCTTCGCCGCCGAGCAGCGCGTCGCCGTCGACATGCACATCCTCGAGGATCACGTCGGCGATCTGCGATCCTGCCTGGCCCATCTTGCCGTCGGGCTTGCCGATCGACACGCCTGGCGCGTCGCGCGGGACCATGAAGGCGCTGACATGCGCGTTCTTCGGCAGCGCCTCGGCATTGGTGCGCGCCATGACGAGGATGACGTCGGCGAAGGGGGCGTTGGTGATGTAACGCTTGGTGCCGTTCAGCACATAGCCGTTGCCGTCGCGCACCGCCCGCGTCTTCATCGCCGCGCTGTCCGATCCGCTGTCGGGTTCGGTGAGGCCAAAGGCGGCGATCGATCCGGTCGCCAGCTTGGGAAGCCAATGCTCCTTTTGCTGCTGCGTGCCGAAACCGACGAGTGACTTGCACACCATGCCGATGTTGATCGAGACGATCGAGCGATAAGCGGGGGAGGCGTAGGCGATCTCGCGGATAAAGCCGACATATTGGCTGACATTCATGCCGGCGCCACCAAATTCCTCGGGCATGGTGACGCCGAACAGGCCCATGTCGCGCATTTCGGCGAGGATGTCGTCGGGAACGCGGCCGAGTTCCTCGAGCTGGTCTTCCGCCGGGATCAGCCGCTCGCGGACGTAGCGCTGCAGCTGCTCGATAAAGGCTTCGTAGATATCGGCGTCCATTCCCGGATTGGTCATCGTCTCGTTGTCCCTTGCCGCGTCATGGCTTTGCCATAACGCGGCATCGGGTCTTTGCAAGCAACGCCCAGCCGCGTTGTCAGCTTGTGGGCGGGGTCGCGGGATCGCTGGCGTGGGGCTTCGCACGCATCTGCTCGCGGACGGCGACCATGAAGCGGCTGCGCCAGAAGGCGACGAGTAGCGCAAGCAGAATGCCCCATGGCAGGAGCGCCGCACCGAGCGTCAGCACAAAGCTGAGTGCGGTGCTGCCGCTGCGCATCAGCGTCTCGCTGGCGCTGGCGAAGGGGTTTTCGTGGCCGATGCCGGGGAGGCCGCCGTCGCTGGCGTAGTTGAAGGCGACGCTGGTCCACGCGATGCGGGCTTCGCCGCTGCGACGGGTCTGGCGCTCGCCCGCGAGTTCGCCGCGAAGTTGGCTGATCTGCGACAGGAGTTCGGCGCGTTCGCGCTTGTCGAGGCCGCCCGCTTTCAGTCGCTCCTCCAGACGAGCGATTTCGGCTTCGGAACCCGCGCTGCGCTGCTGCGACGCGAGGATCTCGGTGCCGACGTCTTCTCCGGCGACGCTGGCATCGGCGAGAACGCCTTCAGCCTTTTCGACGCTGGCGATGGCGCCGGCGCCGAATTTGCGGGCGATGCCGGGGTCGAGTTTGAACTGCGTTTGCGCCTCGACAAGCTTTTCGTCGGTCAGTTGGTAGCGAACGTCAACGATGCGGCAGCGCTGGATGCCGAGCGTTTCGCAGGCGGCGGCGTGTTCCTCCTGGACTTTGGAGATGCGGTCGTCGGCGAGACGGAAGGTGTAGGCGTAATCGAAGGCGACGCCGGGCGCGGCTTCGATGCCGATCCGGGGCGCGGCCGCGGCGTCGGCAGAGCCTTCTTCACTAACGGCTTCGGCGGTGGGGGTATCAGTTGTTGAAGCATCTTCGGCCGATTTTTCCGAGCAGCCGACCAGGGCGAGCGCCATCGCGCTCGCTAAGAGCTTATTTCGCATGCAGATTCTCCCAAAACGCGACTCGTTGGCCGCGTGGGACGACATATCATAACTAAAGTAGTAGACAATAAAAATCAGGCGAGCTTGACGAAGCTGTCGAGCACCCTCTTGCTGCCGGCTTGTTCGAACTCGACTTCGAGCTTGTTGCCGTCGATGTCGGCGATGTCGCCATAGCCGAACTTCTCGTGGAACACGCGCATCCCGATCGCGAGATCCGATCGTGCCTTCGCGCCGACCGACGCCGCCGGTCCGCGTTCGGATGGGGCCGGCGCGCGGGTGATCGTCGAGGATTGCGCCGTCGCGCGCTGCCATGCGGGGCCACGCGTCATCGTGCGCGCCGGCCGGCGTTCGGCGACATGCGCGAAGGGATCGCCCTGCGCCGACCAGTTCGCGCGCCACAGGCTCTGGCCGCCGCCGAAGCTGTTCTCGCTGTCGACATGCTCGGGCGGGATTTCGGCGATGAAGCGGCTGGGGATGCTGCTGACCCACTGGCCATAGATGCGGCGGTTCGCGGCGTGATAGATGCTCGCGCGCTGGCGTGCCCGCGTGATCGCGACATAGGCGAGGCGGCGTTCCTCCTCGAGGCTCTGCGTGCCGCCTTCGTCCATCGAGCGCTGCGACGGGAAGACGCCATCCTCCCACCCGGCGAGGAAGACATGGTCGAACTCGAGGCCTTTGGCGGCGTGGATTGTCATGATCGTCACCGTCTCGGTCGTGTCGTTGTTGTCGCGGTCCATGACGAGGCTGACATGTTCGAGGAAGGCCTCGAGCGAGTCATATTCTTCCATCGCGCGGACGAGTTCGGAGAGGTTTTCGAGGCGGCCCGCGGCTTCGACGCTGCGGTCGGCCTGGAGCATCGCGGTGTAGCCCGATTCGTCGAGAATGAGCTGCGTCAGCTCGGGGTGCGAAAGCTCGTTCGCCTTCGTTTGCCAGCCGCGCATCTGGGCGATGAAGTTCGCGAGCTGGCGGCGCGCCTGCGGGGTCAACTCGTCGGTTTCGGTGATGCGCGATGCCGCATGGAGAAGCGGGGTGCGTTCATGGCGCGCGAACTGATGGATACGCGCAAGCGCCTTGTCGCCGAGGCCGCGCTTGGGCGTGTTGATGATGCGTTCGAATGCCAGATCATCGGCGGGCGACTGGACGAGGCGCAGATAGGCAAGCGCGTCGCGGATTTCGGCGCGTTCGTAGAAGCGGAAGCCGCCGACGATGCGGTACGGCATGCCGATCGCGATGAAACGGTCTTCGAATTCGCGCGTCTGGAACTGCGCGCGCACGAGGATCGCGGCGCGTTCGAGCGACACGCGCTGGCGCTGGAGGCTTTCGAGTTCCTCGCCGATCCGCCGCGCTTCCTCGGGCCCGTCCCACACGCCGACGACGCGCAGCTTGTCGCCGGGTTCGAGGTCGGTCCAGAGCGTCTTGCCGAGCCGCCCCGAATTCTGCGCGATCAGCGCCGAGGCGGCGGCGAGAATCTGCGGTGTCGAGCGGTAATTCTGTTCGAGGCGGATGACGGTCGCGCCCGGGAAGTCTTTTTCAAAGCGCAGGATGTTCGCGACCTCGGCGCCGCGCCATGAATAGATCGACTGGTCGTCATCGCCGACACAGCAGATATTCTTGCGCTGCTGCGCGAGCAGGCGGAGCCAGAGATACTGGCTGGCGTTGGTGTCCTGATATTCGTCGACGAGGATATATTTGAAGCGCTCCTGATACTGTTCGAGCACGTCGCGGTGCGTCTTCAGGATCACGAGCATGTGGAGCAGCAGGTCGCCGAAATCGCAGGCGTTGAGCGTCTTCAATCGCGCCTGATAGAGCGCATAGAAATGCTGGCCCTTGCCGTCGGCGTAGGATTCCTTGTCGGCAGCGTCGAGATCGGCGGGAACGAGCCCGCGGTTCTTCCATTTGTCGATCAGGCCGGCGAGCTGGCGCGCGGGCCAGCGTTTCTCGTCGAGCCCCTCGGCCTGAATCAGCTGCCTGAGGACGCGGAGCTGGTCGTCGGTGTCGAGGATGGTGAAATTGCTCTGCAGCCCGACGAGTTCGGCGTGGCGTCGCAGCATCTTCGCCGCGATGCTGTGGAAGGTGCCGAGCCATGGCATGCCCTCGACAACGTCGCCGACCATCCGCCCGATGCGTTCGCGCATTTCGCGCGCCGCCTTGTTGGTGAAGGTCACCGCGAGAATTTCGGACGGCCAGGCGCGGCGCGTCGCCATGATGTGCGCGAGGCGGGCGGTCAGCGCCGCGGTTTTGCCCGTGCCGGCGCCCGCGAGCATCAGCACCGGGCCTTCGGTCGTCAGCACGGCCTGTCGCTGCGGGCCGTTGAGCCCGTGCAGATACGGCGGGTCCGAGGGGTTCGGCGGGGGCAGGTCGGGCAGGGAGGCAGGGCTGTCGTTCACGCGCGAACGATTAGGGAACAGCGAGCGGGCTGTCCAGTGCGGCGCGGCAGAGCGAATGCGATCAGCCGCTCGGACTTTTGTGGTCCTTGCTGCCGGGTGGCTGGGGGGCGTTGGCGGGGTGGGGCGTCCTGTTTCGACCGGAAGCGGACGTTCAATATCGCAATTTGGACTTACGTCTCAGACGCCGACACTCTGCGGCGCTCAGACTTGGCAATCCGCATGCGCTGCTCAATCAAGCCTGCTACTGTGAGGCGTTCGGACATGCCGTCTTCGCGGGCGTTCAGCGGGAGCCTCAGGATTTCCTCGTTAGTTAGGGCGAGGGGGAGTGACGTAGGGCCAACGCTTCCTGAAACCCTTTTCGCATCTTTCTCGGTCAGCAGCAGCTCGCGATCATGCAAACTGGTGCTATCGATTTCGTGAAATGAAATATGCCGCGCGCTATCGTCAGGATCGATCAGTAGGCCGTTGCAGCAGATAGCAAACGGATGCCCCTCTTCGTCGTGACAATAGGTCACCAGCACCTCATGAGATGACGTCCTGCCGCCAGCGCGAAGGCCCGAGGGTGTTCGAAGCAGGCGAGCGACAACTGGGTCTGTCCCTTGCGGTGATGAAGCCTTCTCCATGCTACGAGACTATAACGCGGTTTGTCCGCTTTCTACCCCAAAGCGGATATCCGCCGAGGGATAAACCGTTCGCTTTCGTCGCCGGGGATCAGGTTCGGCGCGCCGATAGCAGGCGGTCGAGTTCGGCGTCGACGGGCCGGCCGTCGTTTTCGATCGCGTCGAGGGTTGCGCGCGCCATGGCGCGATAGGCGGGTAAGAGGTCGGGGCTGTGCGCGGCAATGGTTTCGAGATGGCCGGCAATCGTACGGCGGTCTCCGCGGAGCAGCGGGCCCGACAATCCGGCGAGGCCCTGCGCAAGGCTGTTTTCGAGCGCGGCGCGAACGAGCGGGGCGAGCAGGGCGGCGGGATCGTCGACCCCGGCATCCTTCAGCGCGTCCGACGCACCGGCGATGAGTGTCACCAGATGGTTCGACGCGTGGCAGAGCGCGGCGTGATAGAGTGTCCGTCGATCCGCGGCGATTTCGACCGCGACGCCGCCGAGCAGCGCGACGAAGTTTTTCGCCAGCCCGGCCGCCTCGGCGGTCGAACCCGTGACGGCAAACCGGGCTGTTGACATGCGCCGCGCTTCGATCTCGGGATCCCCGGTGAAGGTCATCGCCGGATGGATCGCGGCGGTTCGTGCGCCGGCACGGCGCAGCGGTTCGAGCACCGCGGCGTCGCTGCGCCCACTGACGTGGAAGATGAAGGGGGGCCGGCCCGACAGGGGCTTGGCCGCCATATCGGCGGCGACCGATTCCAAAGCATCGTCGGCGACGGCGACCGCGATGATGTCGCATTCGGCGATCAAGCGGTCGATGGTCGGCGCGGCCGCGCCGCCGACCCGTAGGGCAGCGGCGCGAGCGCTGTCGGGGTTGCGGCCCCACAGGAGCGGCGGGGCGGTCGCGTGCACTGCGAGCGCGACTGCGAGCGCCTGCGCGACGCGGCCCGTGCCGACGATGCCGGGCTGAAGGAAAGCGAAATCGGTCATGCGCGGCCGCTGTAATATATCGGCGGCGGTTTCACCAATGGGGAGGGCGCTGTCGACTGGAAGCGGAAATTGACCGTCAGGCCTCGGTCAAATCGAGCAAGGTCCGCGCATCGAGGCCGATGCGGCGCATCTGCTGCGCGACGGGGGGCCAGACGTTGGCAAGGAAGTCGGCGCGCATCAGGTCGCGGAGGCGTTCGGTCGCGCCCGCGGCGACGAACATGCCGACGCCGCGCTTGACCGTGACCAGCCCCTCGTCCTGAAAGGTCTGATACGCTTTCGCCACGGTCAGCGGGTTGGCGCCTTCCTCGGCGGCGAGCGATCGGACCGACGGCAACATGTCGCCATCGCGAAACTGGCCGTCGAGGATGGCGTTGGCGATGACATCGCGCAGACGCTGGTACACGGGTTTGGACTGATCGAGCATGCCGCCTTAA
>Ga0209676_1002498_pt1 | contig 12889 bp, 10 predicted proteins | sample AraplaCvi_mLB_r2_FD_184282 | JGI IMG/M metagenome (GOLD analysis project Ga0209676, IMG submission 184282) | Arabidopsis root microbial communities from North Carolina, USA - plate scrape MF_Cvi_mLB_r2 (SPAdes) (version 2) | ecosystem: Host-associated > Plants > Roots > Endosphere | place: USA...
TGGCGGCCAGGGCGTCGCGGGTCGCCACGGCCTTCTCGTGGTTCAGCAGGGCCAGCTTGCGCAGCCCCGTCTCACCCAGCAGGCTCATGTGGATGGTGAAGGCCAGGGTGCACAGGCCAGAGTTGGTGCAGATGTTCGACGTCGCCTTGTCGCGGCGGATGTGCTGCTCGCGGGTCGACAGGGTCAGGACGAAGCCGCGCTCGCCGTCGGCGTCCACGGTCTCGCCGGTCAGACGGCCGGGCATCTGACGGATCAGCTTCTCGCGCGCGGCGAACAGGCCGACGTAGGGACCGCCGAAGTTCAGGGCGTTGCCGATCGACTGGCCCTCGGCGGCGACGATGTCGGCCCCCATCTCGCCCGGCGACTTCAGCAGGCCCATCGACACGGCCTCGGTGACCACGACGATCAGCAGGGCGCCGGCGGCGTGAGCGGCTTCGGCGATCCTGGTCACGTCGGTGGCGGTCCCGAAGACGTTCGGGGTCTGGACGACCACGCAGGCGGTGTCCGGGCCGATCTTGGCGATGACGTCGGCTTCGGCGTCCACGGCGGCGGGCAGGGCCTCGGTCTCGACGCCGACGGCGTGGACCACGGTCTCGGTGGCGCGGACGTAGTGCGGGTGCACCCCGCCCGAGATGACCGCCTTGTTGCGGCGAGTGACGCGGGTCGCCATCAGCACGCCCTCGGCCATGGCGGTCGAGCCGTCATAGAGCGAAGCGTTGGCCACCGGCATGCCGGTCAGGTTCGCGACCTGGGTCTGGAACTCGTACAGATACTGCAGCGTGCCTTGGGCGATTTCCGGCTGGTAGGGGGTGTAGCTGGTCAGGAACTCGGACCGCTGGATGACATGGTCCACCGTCGCCGGGACGTGGTGCTTGTAGGCCCCCGCGCCGCAGAAGAACGGCACCGAACCGGCCGAGGCGTTCTTGGCCGCCATGGCGCCGAGCGCGCGCTCGACCTCCAACTCGCCCGCGACGCGGGGCAGATCGACGAAGCCTTCGCGTCGCGCCGCTTCCGGCACGTCCACGAACAGGTCATCGACGGACTTGGCGCCGATGGCGGCGAGCATCGCCGTACGGTCGTCGGGCGTCAGGGGGAGATAACGCATCTAGGCAGCTTTCCCGAAGAGGAAGTCGAGGAGGGAGGAGACCAGGCCGGGCCTGGCGTTTCGCCGCGGCGCCGTACCGGGCGCCGGACGGGGGAGGGGGTCAGCGTCCGACCGGCTTTCCTGAATCTGCTTCAGCAGGTCCAGAAGGCTGTCGGCGGAATCGGCTTCCGTGATCGTCGGAGAGAACATCAGCGCGGCGCGAGGCTCCCCCACGGCGCCTGAGGCGCGGACAAGGGCAGCGCCGTTCGGATCGCCGAGCAGATGGCTGTGGGTCCGGATCAGGATCGCCAGCAGGGCATCCGCGACCGTCGGGGTGAGGACGGGATACTCGGCGAGCATCCCCTCGTTCTCGTCTTCCCCGAACAGGTACAGAAGCGCTCCGTCGTTGAGCCGGACTTCAGCTTCCAGACCGGTCCGCTCCGCGCCGCAGTCAACGAGCGCCGCCTCGACCAACTGGCGCAGGCCCGGCTGGAGCGGCGTCGTCGTCGCGTGGCTGAAGTAGACCGTGAACACGCCTAGACGGTCGTCAGGTACTGGTCGTAGGCCGCGCGATCCATCAGGGCTTCGACCTGCGAGGCGTCCGTGATGCGGATCTTGGCGAACCAGCCTTCGCCTTCCGGGTCGGCGTTGACGGTTTCCGGAGCCGAGGCGAGGGCGGCGTTGCCTTCGACCACTTCACCCGACACCGGGGCGTAGACGTCCGAGGCCGCCTTCACGCTTTCGACGACGGCGAAGCTGTCGCCCTGGTTGACGGTCTTGCCGGCGTCCGGGGTCTCGACGAACACTACGTCGCCCAGGGCGTCGGCGGCGTGCTTGGAGATGCCGACGGTGGCGATGTCGCCGTCGACTTTGACCCACTCGTGATCCTTAGTGAAGCGCATTGGTCTGATCCTCAGGCCTTGGGTTTGCGGTAATAGCGTTGGGCGACGAAGGGCATGGCGATGACCTCGGCGGCGGCGGGCTTGCCGCGGACGATGACCTTCAGGTCCGTGCCCAGTTCAGCGAAGGCGGGGGGCACGTAGCCCATGGCGATGTTGCGGCCCAGGGTCGGCGACGGGCCGCCCGAGGTCACCTTGCCGATGATGGCGCCGTCCATGTCGGCGATCTCGGCGCCTTCACGGGCCGGGGCGCCTTCCTTGACGCTCAGGCCGACGCGGACACGGCTCGGGCCGTCCGCCAGCTCCTTTAGGATGCGGTCGGCGCCGTTGAAGTCGGCGCGCTCCTTACGCGACTTGGACAGGGCGAAGGTCAGGGCGCCTTCCACCGGGCTGGTGGTCGGGTCGATGTCGTGGCCGTGCAGCGGCAGGCCGGCCTCGAGGCGCAGGCTGTCGCGGGCGCCCAGGCCGATCGGCTTGACGCGGGCGTCCTTCAGGATCTCGTTCCAGATGCGCTCGGCCTGATCGGCGGGCACCGAGATTTCGTAGCCGTCCTCGCCGGTGTAGCCCGAGCGCGAGACGAAGCAGTCGACGCCGAACAGCATCAGTCGGGCGCAGTCCATGAAGCCGAAGTCGGCCAAAACCGGCTCGTGAGCGGCCATGACCTCGGCGGCTTCGGGGCCCTGGATGGCGATCAGGGCGCGGTCCAGGACCGTCAACTGGGCGTCGCCCTCGAGGTTCGCTTCCCAGAAGGCGAAATCCTCGTCCTTGTTGCCGGCGTTGACGACGACATACAGGCCGTCGTGGTCGGGCTTGCCCGCCATCAGGTCGTCGATAATGCCGCCCTCGGCGTTCAGCAGCAGCGAATACTTCTGCTTGCCGGCCTTCAGGATCGCATAGTCGCCGGGCACGAAGCGCTCGAACTGGGCGATGGCGTCCTCGCCGGTGATCTTGCATTGGCCCATGTGCGAGACGTCGAACAGGCCGGCGTGCTCGCGGGTCCAGCGGTGCTCGGCCAGCACGCCCTCGTACTGGACCGGCATGTCATAGCCGCCGAAGCCCACCATGCGGGCGCCCAACGCGCGGTGCGCGGCGTTCAGGGGCGTGGTCTTCAGGGCTTCATCGGTCATGGTCAGACTCTCGCGGTCGCGTGTTTTGGCGGTAGCTCCGCCGTCCTCGCGCCCCCGCTGTCCTGAAGCCTGAGAGATTCCGGCGGCGTTCGCCACCTTGCTCCGTCGGCGCGGTCCGGGGACCGACTTTCCAGCGTCCTTATGCCTTCGCGGTCCGTTTGCCTGAGCGTTTCCGGGGCGGTTGCGCCTTCGGCTCCGGGCCCGCCGAAACGGCCCCGATCTCTCCCGCGAGAGCGAGCGGACCTAGGCCCCGACTCCGGGGTGAAGTCAAGCTGCGCCAAACGGAACGGGCGCTTGCGCTGACAGTTGGCCTTCCCGAACTCGCTCAACTCTCAAAGGAAAATGACCGACCATGTCGATCCTCGACAAGATCTTCGGACACGACGACCAACCGCGCGCCACCCCGGCCAAGCCGGACATGATGATGCAGAAGGTGCTCGACACCCTCGCCGACCTGGGCGGCAAGCCCATCGAGACCCTGTCTCCGGAAGAGGCGCGCCGCCAGCCGACGCCGACCGACGCCGTGCAGAAAATCCTGCGCGAAACCATCCGCGACGAGGACCCGACGCTGGGCATCCAGACCCGCGACATCACCATCGACGGCGCGGCAGGTCCGTTGCAGGCGCGCATCTACAGCCCCAATCTCGACAGCGACGACCTGAAGCCGCTGGTGGTCTATTTCCACGGCGGCGGCTTCGTGATCGCGGACCTTGACGTCTACGACGGCGGCCCGCGCGGCGTGTCGCGCTTCGCCGATGTGGTGGTGCTGTCGGTCCACTATCGCCAGGCGCCCGAGAACAAGTTCCCCGCCGCCCACGACGATGCCGTCGCGGCGTGGAAATGGGCGGTGGCCAACGCCCAGTCGATCGGCGGCGACCCGCGTCGGATCGCTGTCATGGGCGAAAGCGCCGGCGGCAATCTGGCGATCAACGTCTCCATCGCCGCCCGCGACCAAGGGCTTCAGGCCCCGGCGCATCAGGTGCTGGTCTACCCGCTGGTCGGCAACGATCTGAACAATGAAAGCTATGTCGAGAACGCGACGGCCAAGCCGCTGAACAAGCCGATGATCGAATGGTTCGTGAAGCACACCTTCAACGACCAGAGCGAGACCGCCGACCCACGCGTCAATGTCGTCGGCGCGGCGGACCTGAACGGCCTGCCGTCTTCGACGGTCATCACCGCCGAGATCGATCCGCTACGCACCGAGGGTGAGAAACTGGCCGAGAAGCTGGAGGCTGCCGGAAATAACGTGCGCCACAAGACGTTCAACGGCTCGACACACGAGTTCTTCGGCATGGGTCTGGTCGTGCCCGACGCGGCGGTGGCTCAGCAGTTCGCGGCCCATGACCTGAAGAAGGCCTTCGGCACGGCGATCCTGCCGATCTGATTCCGGGTTGGAAGCCGGAGGGGGCGCGTCCTCGGGCGCGCCCTTTCCTATGCCGCGTAGGCCTTCACTTCCGCGATCCGCGCCGCCTTGTCCGCCTCGCTCAGGAACGAGCCTTCGAAGCTGTTGATCGCGATCTGGGTCACCTGCTCGCGGGTCAGGCCCACGGCCTCGGCCAGCCGGGCGTAGTTGGCGTTCACATAGCCGCCGAAATAGGCGGGGTCGTCCGAGTTCAGGGTGACGTGCAGGCCCCGGCGCAGCATCTCCGGCACGGGGTGGTCCTTCAGGTCCTCCACCACGCAGAGCTTCAGGTTCGACAACGGGCACACGGTCAGCGTCATCTGCTCGGCGGCGAGCCGCTGGATCAGGCTCTCGTCCTCCATCGAGCGGTTGCCGTGGTCCATGCGGTCGATGTGCAGCAGGTCCAGCGCCTCATGCACATAGGCAGGCGGCCCCTCCTCGCCGGCGTGGGCGCACAGTTTCAGGCCCAGGTCACGGGCGGCGGCGAAGACGCGGACGAATTTCGACGGCGGGTGTCCGACCTCCGACGAGTCCAGTCCGACCCCGATGAAGTGATGCAGATGGGGCTTGGCCATCTCGAGGGTGGCGAAGGCCTCTTCCTCGCTCAGGTGGCGCAGGAAGCTGAGGATAAGGCCGCTGGTTACGCCCAGCTCCGCCTTCGCCCGGTCCATGCCCGCGATCAGGCCCTCGACCACCACGCCGAACTCCACGCCCCGGTCCGTGTGGGTCTGGGGATCGAAGAAGATTTCGGCGTGGCGCACATTTTCGGCGGCCGCGCGCTGAAAATAGGCGAAGGCCAGGTCCTCGAAATCCTTGCGGGTCAGCAGGACGTTGGCCCCGGCGTAATAGATGTCCAGGAAGTCCTGCAGGTTCGAAAAGTCATAGGCCGCGCGCACGGCCTCGACACTCTCGAACGGGATCGAGACGCCGTTGCGCTGGGCCAGTTCGAACATCAGCTCAGGCTCAAGCGAGCCCTCGATGTGCAGGTGCAGCTCGGCCTTGGGCAGGCCGGCGATATAGGCGTCGAGCGACATGGATGCTCCTCCTGAGAGGCGCAGCTTAACCTACATCCGCTCCGGCGTGTCGATCCCCAGCAGGCTGAGGGCGGTGACCAGCTGGTCCAGCGCCGCCTTCGACAGGGCCAGGCGCGAGGCCTTGGTCCCGGCATCGGGCGCCACCAGCACGGGGCAGGCGGCGTAGAATTTCGAGAACGACTGGGCCAGCCGATAGGCGTGCTCGGCGATCACGTGCGGCATGCGCTTGTCGTAGGCCTCGGCCGCCGCCTGCGAGAAGGCGTCCAGCGTCAGGGCCAGGTCGCGCTCCGCCGGTTCGGCGATGACGATGGCGCCGGGCGCAACGCCCTGCTCAGCGGCCTTGCGCAGCAGCGAGCGGATGCGAACGGCCTGGTACAGCAGATACGGCCCGGTCTTGCCCTCGAAGCTCATGAAGCGGTCGAGGTCGAAGACGTAGCTGGTCGTCCGGGCGTTCGACAGGTCGGCGAACTTCAGGGCCGCGATGGCCACCTTGTGCGCGATGTCCTCGAACTCGGCCTCGGGCAGGTCGTCGCCCAGCTTGGCTTCGTGCAGGCGCTCGCGCGCCTTGTCGGTGGCCATGGTGATCAGATCGTGCAGCTTCAGCACGCCGCCCGCGCGGGTCTTGAACGGCTTGCCGTCCGGCCCGTTCATGGTGCCGAAGCCCAGGTGGTCCAGGGACCCCTCGGCGGCGTAGCCGGCCAGGTAGGCGGCGCGGAACACCTGTTCGAAATGCTCGGCCTGGCGCTCGTCGACGACGTAAAGGATCAGGTCCGGATCGATCACCTTGCGGCGGTCCAGGACCGTGGCCAGGTCGGTCGTGCCGTACATGGCCGAGCCTTCCGAGCTGATCACCAGCAGGGGCGGCGGGGACGGCGCTTCGATCACCGAGCCGTCGGCCAACTTCTTCTTGCGGGTCTCGCCCGGTTTGGCGACGTGCACCACCTGGGCGCCGTCGTCCTCGACCAGCAGGCCTGTGGCCTTCAGGTGGTCGATCATCTCGGGCATCAGCGGGTCGGCGTCGCTCTCGCCGTTCCACAGGTCGAAGGTCACGCCCAGGGCGCCGAATTCGCGCTCCAGCGCGGTGCGGCTGACGGCGACGAAATGGGCCCACAGGGCGCGATAGCCGGCACGGCCGTTCTGCAGCTCCGCCGTCGCCTTGCGGGCGCGGTCGCGGAATGCCGGGTCTTCCTTGGCCTTGCCGGCGGCCTGCGGATACAGGCGTTCCAGGTCTTCCAGGGTGACCGGGCTTTCGGCCGGGAAGGGACCGTCGCCCTCGGCCAGGAAGGCGTCCGCCTTGCCCTCATCGCCCGTGGCGACGATCAGCAGGCCCATCTGGAAGCCCCAGTCGCCGAAGTGGGCGTCGCCCCAGACCTGGTCGCCACGGAAACGGTACAGCCGCTTCAGGCTTTCGCCGATGATGGACGAGCGCAGGTGGCCGACGTGCATCGGCTTGGCGACGTTCGGACCGGCGAAGTCGATCACCACCTTGCGCGGGTCCGCGACCAGGGCGGCGCCGGAATGGTCGGCGTCGGCGGCGACTTCGGTCGCCCGCTTGGCCAGGGTGGCGTCGGCGATCTTCAGGTTGATGAAGCCGGGACCGGCGATCTCGACCGAGGCCAGGCGCGGGTCGCCTTCAAGGCGGGCGGCGACCTTGCCGGCCAGCTCGCGCGGATTGGCCTTCAGCGCCTTGGCGGCGGCCAGGGCGCCGTTCGACTGGAAGTCGGCTAGGTCGGGCCGGTCCGAGGCCGTGACGCGCGCCAGAGACGGGTCCACGCCTTCGGCAGCGAAGGCGGCCCCGACCGCTTCGCCCAGTTCCGTTCTGAGATCGGTCATTACTGGGCCGGGGGCTGGGTCGTGGGCGCGGCGCCCGCGTTGACGCGGAATCGGCTGCCCGAGCGGTTGAACTCGGCCATTTCCGGCGTGACGTCGAAGCCGACCAGGATTTCGAAGTGGTCGCCGCTGGTCGTGGCCGAGGCGCGCGGGATCAGGACGGTGTTGTCCTGGGTCACCGTCGTGGTGGTGGCGCCGTTCTCGAATGTCACCGGCAGGTCGAAATAGACCTTCTCCAGCACCGCGCTGTTCCGCTCGGTGACGGCGATCCAGTAGCGATAGGTGCGGCCTTCGCCCTGCGCCTGCGGACCGCGGCCCAGGTTGAACAGCACGCGGGTCTGAACCGTGATGGGCGAGTCGCTGTCGTAGGCGCAGTCCGAGACCAGGCCTTCGATCTCGCCGGTGTAGCCGACGTTGGCGGCGGTCACCCGGTCGCCCGACAGTTCGACGTAGCGGGCGGCGTCATAGAGAATCTTCACATAGGGGCAGGGGCCCGCGGCCGACCGGCGCTGCAGCGGCGCGATGCGGACGCGGCGGGCGCCCGTTTCCTGCTCACCGGCTTCGGGACGGTCCTGACCGGGGCGGCCGCCCTGTTGCGGACTGCCGGTGCGGCCCGACTGCGCGACGGCGGGAGGCACGGCGGCCGAGAGGGTGACAGCGGCCAGGGCCGTGGCCAGGGAAACCTTCAGGACGCGACGCATCAAATGCTCTTCCAGATCACGAGGAGGCGGCGACAGCCCGACGCCGTCCGCACGCTTGCCGCTGATAGCGGCTAAACAGAGGCGCGGCAAACCCGCCGAACGCGGAAACGACGGTGGCGGCGAACGGTCCGAGCCATTAGGTTCCGCCTCATGACCGTTCACCAGCCGATCCGACCGGCCGACAAGCGTCCGCTGACCGTGCGTCTCGCCACCCCGCGGGGCTTCTGCGCGGGCGTGGACCGGGCCATCCAGATCGTCGAACGGGCGATCGAGAAGTACGGCGCGCCGGTCTATGTGCGGCACGAGATCGTCCACAACCGCCACGTGGTCGAGCGGCTGCGCGACATGGGGGCGGTCTTCGTCAAGGAACTGGATGACTGCCCGGATGACCGGCCGGTGGTTTTCTCGGCCCACGGGGTGCCCAAGTCGGTGCCCGCCACCGCCCGTTCCCGCGAGATGCTGTTCCTCGACGCCACCTGCCCGCTGGTGTCCAAGGTCCATGTGGAGGCCGAGCGCCATCACGCCGCCGGTCGCCACATCATCCTGATCGGCCATGCCGGCCACCCCGAGGTCGTCGGCACCATGGGCCAGCTTCCGGCCGGGGCCATCAGCCTGGTCGAGACGGTCGCGGACGCCGAGGCGTTCGAGCGCCCGGGCGACGCGCCCCTGGCCTATGCGACCCAGACCACCCTGTCGGTCGACGACACCGCCGAGATCCTGGCCGCCCTGAAGCGCCGTTTCCCGGAACTGCCCGACCCGCACAAGGAAGACATCTGCTACGCCACCACCAACCGTCAGGAGGCGGTGAAGCGTCTGGGCGACGGGTGTGACCTGGTGCTGGTGGTCGGGTCCAAGAACTCGTCCAACTCGGTCCGCTTGGTCGAGGTGGCGCTGCGCGCCGGCGCCCACGACGCCCGCCTGGTGGACGACGCCAGCCATGTCGATTGGTCCTGGCTGGACGGGGTCTCGACCCTGGGCATCACCGCCGGCGCCTCGGCGCCCGAAAAGCTGATCGAAGAGCTGGTCCAAGCCGTCCGCGACCGCTTCGACGCCGAGGTGGTCGAGGACGACGGCGAGCGCGAGACCGTCACCTTCAAGCTGCCGCGCGTCCTGACGGCCTGAGCCGGGCCGCTTGCGCAAGCGGAGCCTTTGCCGTTCGGTGGCGTTAACGCTGCGACCGGGAAAGGGACCTTCTCCATGCGCCTGACTGCCGCCTGCACCACCGCCGTTTCCATTCTGGCCCTGGCTGTCGCCGCCTGCTCCCCTGAGTCCGAACAGCCGCCGGCGCCCCTTCCGGCATCGCCGACGCCCGCTGCGCCCGCCGCGCCGCCGGTCAGCTATGCGTGCGAAAGCGGGGAATCGATCACCGTCTCCTATCCCGACACCTCGACCGCCCAGCTGGCCTACAAGGGCCAGACCTATGCCCTGCGCACTGCCCAGTCGGCGTCGGGCGCGCGCTACATCGGCTCGGGCATCGAGTGGTGGACGGCGACCCGCGACGGGACCGAGAGCGCGACGCTCAGCCGTCTCGGCCCGAACGAAGAGGTCGGCACCGCCGTGCTGGAGCGCTGCAGCCGCCCGTCCTCCGGTCCGGTCGCCCCCGGTCCCGTGCCGACGCCCCAGCCCGCGCCGGGCGGCGTCCTGCCCGCCGCCGCGCCGTGCCGGGGTCCGCAGCTGAAGCTGTCCAACGAGGGCGGTGATGCGGGCGCCGGCAACCGCGTCTCCAACATCGGCATCCAGAACATCTCGGCCACCGCCTGCAGCCTGACCGGCTATCCGGGCGTGGTCCTGCAGGACCGCCAGGGCCGCAACCTGACCGCCATCCGCAGCGAGCAGAGCCTGGGCAGCTATTTCACCCAGAGCCAGCCGCCCATCCCCGTCCTGCTGGCCCCGCAGGCCAAGGCCGCCTTCGAACTGGCCTGGAACGTGGTGCCGAACGAGGCCCAAGGCCAGACGACCTGCCCCAATGTGGCGCGCATCCGCGTCACCGCGCCGGGCGACACCTCGGCGGTGTCGATGGACATGGCCTTCAGCCCCTGCAGCAGCCGCGTCCGGGTCAGCCCGATCCGTTCGCTGGTTCCCGCCGGGACGCCCGCCGCGGAGCCGACGGCCTAGGCCGTCTACTCCTTCATGAAGGGGATGTTGCGCGCGCCGTTCGCCCAGGCGGTGAAGCCGTTGATCTGACCGTCAGCGGCCCGTGTGAACCGGAAGGTCGTCACGCCGCGCAGGCGGGTGGTGAAGCTGTCGGCGACGCCGGCCTTCAGGGGCCATTCGACGGCGAAGGGCTGGCGCATCACCAGGGCGTCGCCCTCCAGCGCGACGGTGATCCGCACCTCCAACTCGCGGCTGTAATAGGTCCCGACATAAGCCGAGAGCGCGTCGCCGCTCGCCGCCGGCAGTCCGGCGGGCTGGGGCGTGATCGACGGCGGGGCGATGTCGGTCACCGGATATCCGGCGGCGCGCAGCTCGCGATCGATCAAGGCCTCGCCCCGCGCGACGGAGTCCCCGCCGTTGTTGCACAGCACGACGACCGAGATGTCCCGCTCCGGATAGCGCCCGATCCAGGACTTGTAGCCGCCCGTCGATCCGCTGTGAGAAACCAGCGTCTGCCCCTGTCGTCGCGACACCTCCAGACCCAGGGCATACTCCAGCGACGTGCCGTCGCTCAGCCGGCCGGGGGTCTGCAGGGCATCGACCAGCGCCGCGCCGCCGGGCAGGTCGGCGGGATGATCCAGGAAGGCGTTCCAGCGCAGCAGGTCACCCGCCGTGGTCATGAGGCCGCCGTTTCCGATCACATTGGTGAAGGGCATGTTGGCGATGAAGCCCGTGTCGGTCGCTGCATAGGCCATGGCCCGCCCCGGCACGACGGTGCGGAAATCCTCTCGCCAGCGCGTCTGGGTCATGCCCAGTGGACGGAACAGCCGCTGGTCGGTGAAGTCCTGCAGAGTCTGCCCGCTGACCCGCGCGATGATGATCGCGGACAGGGTGTAGTTGGTGTTGGTGTAGAGGAACTCGGCGCCCGGCGTGAAATTCAGGCCGGTCTGGCGCGAGGCCAGGTCCAGGATCGTGCGCTGGTCATGCACCTGGGTTCCCGGCGGGGCGCCGGTCAGGGCCAGCAGGCTCCATTGTTCGCGCAGGCCGCTGGTATGTGTCAGCAGATGCCGGAGGGTGATCGGGCTCCCGTAGTCGGGCATTTCCGGCAGGTAGAGGCGGATGTCGTCGTCCAGCGACAGCTTCCCATCCTGAACCAGCAGCATCATGGCCGCGGCGGTGAATTGCTTGGCCAGAGAGCCGCTCTCGAACACGCTGTCCGGCGACAGCGCGGCGGCGTGCTCCAGATCGGCCTGGCCGTAGGCGACGGTCAGCGACCGGCCGCCCGCCTTCACCCCCGCCACACATCCCGGCCCGGCCGGAGACAGGTCGCCGAACACCGCGTCGAGGTCGGCCCTGATCTGTTCGACGGAAGGGCCGCTGGCGTTCGCTTGTCCCTCCGCATTGGCGAAGGCGGGCGCGGCGACGCCGGCCAGCAGGCAGGACAGGGCCGCGAGGGCGGTGTGGGGTCTGGAACGCATGGAAACTCCGGATCAGGCGGCGACTGATCGGATCAGCCCGATCTCCACGCAACACCGGATCGGTCAACGGCGAAGCTGGAGCGGTGAACGGCGGCCTCGGGACGCGCTCTTCATCCGGGGGGTTCAATCCGTCACGGATTCGGCGTAGCGGAGCGCGCATGACAGCGACCTTCTATGACCGCGTCTCCGCGGAACTCGCCGACATCGACGCCCAGGGGCTGACCAAGCCCGAACGCGTGATCGCCTCCCGTCAGGGACCGGTCATCAAGGTGGGCGGGCGCGATGTCCTGAATTTCTGCGCCAACAACTACCTGGGCCTCGCCGGCGACGAGCGGGTGACCCAGGCGGGCATCAAGGCGCAGGAGAAGTGGGGCGCGGGCACCGCCTCGGTCCGATTCATCTGCGGCACGCTGGAGATCCACAAGGAGCTGGAGCGGGCGATCGCCGACTACCTCGGCTTCGAGGATACCATCCTGTTCGCTGCCGCCTTCGACGCCAACGGCGGCATCTTCGAGCCCCTGTTCGGCGCCGACGACGCCATCATCTCCGACAGCCTGAATCACGCCTCGATCATCGACGGCGTGCGCCTGTGCAAGGCCAAGCGCTACCGCTTCGCCACCTCGGACATGGCCGACCTGGAGGCCCAGCTGAAGCAGGCCAAGGCCGACGGCGCGAAAGAGATCATCATCGCCACCGACGGCGCCTTCTCCATGGACGGCTACATCGCCAAGCTGAAGGACATCCGGGCGCTGGCCGACCAGTACAACGCCCTGATCATGGTCGATGACTGCCACGCCACCGGCTTCCTGGGTCCGCAGGGGCGCGGCTCCTACGCCTGGAACGACGTCGAGGTCGACTTCGTCACCGGCACCTTCGGCAAGGCGCTGGGCGGGGCCATGGGCGGCTTCATCTGCGCCAAGGCCAATGTCGTCGCCCTGCTGAAGCAGCGCGCCCGGCCGTACCTGTTCTCCAACGCCCTCAGCCCGGCCGTCTGCGGCTCGTCGCTGGAGGCCATCCGCATCGCCGCGGGCGAGGAGGGCGACGCCCTGCGCAAGCAGCTGTTCGCCAACGCCGCTCGCTACCGCAAGGCCATGACGGAGGCCGGCTTCACCCTGCAGCCGGGCGAACATCCGATCATTCCGGTGATGCTGGGCGACGCCAAGCTGGCCCAGGACATGGCCGCCCGCCTGCTGGAGCTGGGCGTCTATGTCATCGGCTTCAGCTTCCCGGTGGTGGC
>Ga0209676_1002504_pt1 | contig 12866 bp, 19 predicted proteins | sample AraplaCvi_mLB_r2_FD_184282 | JGI IMG/M metagenome (GOLD analysis project Ga0209676, IMG submission 184282) | Arabidopsis root microbial communities from North Carolina, USA - plate scrape MF_Cvi_mLB_r2 (SPAdes) (version 2) | ecosystem: Host-associated > Plants > Roots > Endosphere | place: USA...
CGGCTCATCGGACGCCCCCAGGAAGCTCTGCTCTGCGCGAAAGCGAAGCGTCAGCGGCAAAGCGCCCAGTCGGAACGGAAATCAACCACACGTTTTGTCGAATAGCCTAAAATACGACATATATGGAAGCAGAGTGAAGAAGATGTTCCCTATTTTAGATACTGAACGTTTAGTGTTAAGAGAACTCACTGAGAATGACGCGCAAGATGTTTTTAATTGCTTCTCTAATCCTGATGTATTACGTCACTATGGCCAGAAACCATTAACAAGTTTAGATCAGGTTAAGCAAATAATAATTAATTTTTCAAAGAATTATGATGAAAAACGCGGTATTAAATGGGGAATTGCATTAAAAGGACAGAAAAGTATTATTGGTACTATTGGTTTTCAAGAGTGGTCCACTGAACATAAAAGAGCTGACATTAGTTATGCACTTTTTCCTGAGAACTGGGGAAAAGGGTATGCAAAGGAAGCTGTTCATAGAGTCATATCATTTGGCTTTCAAGAGATGGATTTACTGCGTATAGGAGCAATTGTTTTTACCGAAAATGATGCTTCAAATAAGCTATTAGAAAAATTAGGCTTTGAAAAAGAAGGGGTATTAAGAAATTATATGCACCAAAACGGTGTTCCATTTGATACGAATATTTTTTCTTTAATAAAGTAAAAAACAACGTAAACAAACATAAAGGTCCAGGTACTCAAAATGATTGAGAATCTGGACTTTTTGTCTTCCATCTTTTTTAACTATATGGCTGGAACTTAATAGATTTTGCTTGATACATTTTGTCACGATATTCATAAACAATAACAATTTCCCCAATAAAACTGACAGGAGAAACTTGTCCACTTACCTTTGCAATAAGTTGATTGTCTTGTACTTCGTAATGAATTATATTTCCGAAGGCGATATCATCAAATAAGTTTGAAGGCAGTATATCTAAAGGTGGTATATCAACTGTATAAGTTATATCACCAACTTTGATTTCGGCTGTAGTAGTCGTTAAACTTGTTTTTACGTTTTTATAGATAATTGCCATAGGATTATCAACAAGAACGTCCATCAATCCGTGTGTATCTCTATAAACATGAACCTCTTCATCTAATAAACCTGTGCCATATCCTTTTGTCAAAATAATGATTAATTCTTTTTCTCCATCTTTATTGATGTCTTCGTAATGTATTTGCGGGGCGTATGCGGGGTTAGTAACGTTTATCCAAAAAGGTCTGAAGTAAGTTTCCCCTTTAAAATCAATTTTAAAATCTTGATATAGGTCCCCTATTTTCTTTGCATACAAAGTTATTTTTTCATGGCTTAATTTTGAAACTAATTCATACTCTTCATTTTTTGCTTCTGCGATAGTAACAACAATAAGAAAAATGGTAAGCAGTAAAATAATGTATTTTTTCATAAGCAACACCTCGTTTTAGTGTTCCTTACTATAGCCTCTTTATGCTGATGGTTGAACTTATGAGCAAATATTTAGTCATCGTATTGTTAAATTTGAAAATTAATCTTCAAACAACAAAGCTTCTGCAATCTGCTATAAAATATGTAATTGCAATTGTCCATATTTAGAATGAAAAAATGAATAGGGTCACCCGGAGGAAAGTGACCCTTATTAGTAAATTTTGAAGGTGAAGGGGTAAATTATTATTACCCTTCTAAAATATGGGCAACAGAGATACTGGCGTTGGTGATAATTAATATTTCATGAAACTTGCGCCGACAATAATCAATAGAATGAATAGAACAACAATTAAGGCAAATCTTGAACTAGAACCACTACCATAACCTGAATAGTCCATACCTACTTCCCTCCTTTCTATAATCTATAATATGTATAGTTGTAAAAAGGATGGAAGGTAATCATCTAATCAATTAGAATAAAAAAAGGCCACCCTGAACAAGTGACCCCGAAATGAGGAAGTATTAGTAAAAATAACTTGCCCTTACTATTACAACATGTTTTACACATAAATGATCATATTGAAGGCTTTAACTTTATCCATAATGAAGATTTTGAATAAAAGCTAAAGCCTTTTATCAAAAAAATGTTAATTTAGTACAAGAAAGTAGCGCCGACAATAATTAGTAGGATGAATAGAACAACAATTAGTACGAATGTTGAACTAGAGCCACCACCATAATTAGAGCATCCCATAAAATATTCCTCCTTTCTACCACTTATAATATGTATAGTTGTGGAAAGAGGGGGAGTTAATCATCCAATCAATTGAACTTCCCTCCGAAAAAAATTAAATCAATCATATATTTTTTCTTTTCTCATTAAATTCACATCCTAAGGTTCAATACATACGTTTTAAATATTTAGGAATTACACAATAAATAACAGATAACTTTAGTTTGTTATCTGTTATTATTTCTTCATTCATTTTTGAGAGGGATCTACCATGTCACCTGAAAAATTATTCTCAAGATTCTCTTTTGTTTCAGCATTGACGGTTTTTTCTTTTGCTTCTGCTTGTTCACTAGCTGGAGCTTCATCTTTAGAAGAACATGCTGTTAATAGTAGAGCTGCCATTGCTCCGATATACAAAAAATTTTTCATTCCTGTAACCTCCGTTATTGTTAATTCGTTACGTTTAGATTGCGCACATTTCATTTGAAATATGACGGAAATGGCAATGATAAAAATTTGTTTTGTAACAAAAAATGAATAATAGTCGTTAAACAATAAAAGGGGGAAATAGGCATGAAGAGAATTGTAGGGTTCGTCACAATTTGCGGATTGGTATTAGTAGGTTGTTCACATAAAGAAACCAACGACATAATAAAACAGGATAATAGTTCGAAACTTGTTGGAGATGTTTTAGCCAAGGAAACTGAGTGGAAAGAAAGTGAGTATTTTACATCTGGAAATTTAAATTTGATTGGTGAACCGCAATTATTAGGATTTACGAATAGTAAAGAAGAAAAAATATTTGCTGGCAAAGCAGGGAAATACGCCTGGCACTTTTGGGGAGAGAGCGTTAAAACAAGAGACTTCCTTAGCGTAAAAGGGACTCACCAATTAACGCAAAAAGAAATTGAATTGGTTACAAATGCTAAGTTACTTGGGCCAAACAGTGGGGCAGATAACCATGCTCCAACCAATATGACTTTTCCAAAGGGCGGTATGTGGAAGCTTGATGCTTATATTGATGGGAAGTTGTTTGGTAGCGTTTTTGTAAAAGTGGAAAATTAAATACATAACCACATTAAGCAATTGAAACATACCATGCTATCAATCGAGAGAGCCTGGTAGCTCACTATTAATGACAATAGACAATTTATAAATTGTTATTAGAAATATTATGGAAGCTGACAAGCATTGGACAAGCTTTATCAACGAAAGAGGAATCACTGCTCATGTATTCGTTCCAGAAGATGGTGAGGAATACAATACACATTTTAATTATAACTGTAGCTAAATCCTGTAAAGTAAATATAGGATGTTCTTTTTATAGAAAAACAGACAACATCATTAGTTATCTGTTTTTCTGGTTTGTTTAGTTATTAATTTCTAAGCGCATTTTACAACTCATTTCTTTATATCCATGTTTTTCATACAAAGTAAAAGCGCCATTATTTTCTGCCAGAACGCTTAACTCCAAATAATCTAATTTACGTTCTTCTGCCCATTTCTTTGCCTCTTGTAGCAAAAGTGAACCAATGCCCTTGCTCTGGTATTGACCTGCAACAATTACATCCATAATATATGCATAATTATGCTGGACAATACAAGAATAAGGAGGAGTAGTTAATTCTTGAATTAACAAAAAGCCGGCAATACTGTTATCTATTTAAGCAACAAAAATATCTGATTTTTCTTCTGAAATTGTGTTTGTAAGAAACTTCACATCCTGTTTTGCTGGAGCTATATACTTTGGTTGGAGTTTTGACATTTCTAAAAACAGTTCTTCATATAATATTTCTATTTGCGGGATATCTTCTAATGTTGCAACTTTAATATTCATAAATTCTACCTCCATTCGAATTTCATACCATTCCATTCTACTATATTCTGTAATTTTTATAAATGATATGCAAATTGAACAAAAAACTCGTATAGCTAACACCGTATAAACCGCATAGGAATTCCAATACTAAAGCTGTTTTAAACTTTCAGTATGAGAAAGGAGGAGTTCATCAGTGCGATTTTTAACATGGATAATTTTAGGCGCGGCTACTATTTATGGTGTCCTGAAACGCTTTGGGATATTAAATTCCAACAAAGCACAACAAATGATACCGTCTATGCAGCAAGCTACGACACCAGTACAATTAGTAGCAAACAGTAATCCACTTACCGCAAATACACCAAAACAATAAATAATGCACTATCTAGCTTATAGACAATTAACTGTAAAGGTCTATAAGCTTTTACATAAAAAATGAAAGCTTATTTTCCTCTTTACAAAAGTATCCAGAAAAATGTATAGTTGTGTTAAATATATGGTGAAACGGGGTTTTGATTATTTATGATGAAACTTATTAATGGCTAATAGAATTTTAAATAATTTTAAAGTGCAATAAGACAAATTAAGGTCTATACCTTAATTCTTTTTAGTTCGCCCATTTGCACAATAGCGATTAGAAGTCATCATATCTATTCAGATTATATATTCAATAATTTCTATAAGCCTCTAGTAGGGTCAAGGTAAAATCCGGACATATAGTTCATTTGTGCGGAAGCCGAGGCGACAACGGTGTTTATCTATGTCCCAGCTACTATTACACTGAGGAGTATTGATCTATATTGAATTTAAATTTGACTATGAGAAGGATTTCTTCTTATAGTTTTTTTTATGTCTTTTTGGGGGTGTGTAAAATGGTAATGTCTCAATTACTTACTTTGAGTTAACAAAATAGAGAAATGAGGCGTAAATATGACAAATTATCAATTAGTATATGATTACAAAGACAATCAAAAGTATAGAGAAAGTTTCAATGAATTAGTAGAGTTAGTTTTTGGATTAGATTTTAGCCAATGGTATGAAAAAGGCTGCTGGAACGATCAATATATTTGTTATTCATATGTCGATGGTGAAAAAGTAATTGCAAATGCATCAATAAGTAAAATGACTGTTGCTGTAAACAGCGAGGATTATAAAGCCATACAGGTTGGTACAGTAATGACGCATCCAAATTATCGTCATAAAGGTTTAGCAAAAAAATTAATGAATGACATTATTGATAAATATGAGAAACAATATGATTTTATCTATTTATTTGCTAATGAAACAGTCCTAGATTTCTATCCGAAATTTGGGTTTTCACGAGTACAAGAAAGTAGATATTTCTTAAATGCTGATGGTTTACAAAAAAAAACAAACAGAACGATCCGAAAATTAAATGTTGAAAATATCAACGACTTATCTTTATTGAAATTGTATGCGAAGGAAAGAATTCCATTGTCGTCGGTTTTAGATGTGAAAGATAATGAAAATCTACTTATGTTCTATTTTCTTATTGCATTTCCTAATTCAATTTATTTTATCGAAGACAAAGACGTTATAGTATTATTCGAAAAAGAGGATGAAGAATTACATCTTTTTGATGTTGTTAGTCGTAGTGAAATTGATGTAATAGAGGTTTTAAGCTACATTACTACATCGGATATAAAAAGAATAATTTTTCACTTTATCCCTGATTGTCAGAATCTAGAGTCTGAAGTAATTGAAACTGAGGACGATGTATTGTTTATTCGGCCGATGATAGAATTCGGGACAGAACGACCTTTATTTCCATTAACATCACATTCGTAAGACCAGTTAAATGTTTGATTACAGTTATATTAAAGAGTTTTTTCTATTATAAGAATATGTGAAAAGGGTGATTCAACTTGATACAAATAAAAAGGATATATAAAGACAATTTCCCACAAGGCAAAAAAATTATTTATCAATACAGCTCTAATAATTATTATGATGTTTCCTATAAAGAGCGAGAAAATGGCTGGGCAATTGATTTTACGTTAAAACATTTCGACACTCCATTTCATAAATATTTAGAAGGAGAAATTTTTGAAGATTATATTGAGGATATTGAATGTTATATTGCTGAGTTTGATGGGAAAGAGGCGGGAATTGTTAGCTTCAGCCACGAGAAATGGAATAATGTGTTAAGAATTAATGATATTCACATTTATCAATCTCATCAACATAAAGGAATTGGTAGCAAGCTGATGGCATTGGTCAAAAAGCGTGCAGTAGAAATAGGTGTGAGGACAATCGTTTTAGAAACACAAACGTCGAATTATCCCGCCATACAATTTTATAGAAAGCATGGATTTCAGCTTATTGGATGTGACCTATTAAGTTACTCAAATAATGACATTGAAAAAAAGGAAGTACGAGTTGAAATGGGACTTGTTCTTGAAACGTAATTATCGAAAAAACATAGATATATTGCAATTCATTTTGACACCTTTCATTTGAAAAGATCAACATGACCTTTTCTACAGAGATAATAAAGCTGTTTAAAAAACGCCAGTCATTTTATTCAACAACCGAGCCAAATCGTGGAATAAAAAAGGAATATTTGTAAGCGAGACAAAGTTGTTCATTTCCGGGGCAAAACATGAGAAAAGGTGTAATACTACATATCATTTGAATCTTTTTCTTAAAGGGAGATATTTGCGAAATAAAGAATGTGATTGTCCCAATAAGAACGAAATGTTGTTCGTTAGTAAAACGTTGAAGGAAAGAAATTGTTAAAGGGAGAGAGAAATGATGGGGTTTGACGAATGTATAAACAAAGATTTTAGTGGGGTCATATCGGTTACTCAAAATGGTGAAAATATATACCGTAAAGCCTTTGGATACGCCGATTTACCAAATAAAGTATCAAACGAGTTTTATACAAAGTTTGCAACAGCCTCAGCAGGAAAAGTATTTGTTGCCGTAGCCATTTTGCAACTGATTGAACAAAGTCGATTATCTTTTGATAGTTGTATTGGGGACATCTTGAATTTTGATTTAAAGAATATTGATCCTCATATCACTGTCAGGCAGTTGCTTAATCATACATCGGGAATACCCGACTATTTTGATGAGTCTGTCATGGAAGATTATGACGAACTGTGGATAGATTATCCCAATTATAAAATACGTACATCGTCGGATATCATTCCATTATTTATTCATAAGCCTATGATGTATCCAGCAGGAGATAGATTTCAATATAATAATACAGGATTTGTTGTTCTTGGTCTTATTGTTGAGGCCATTACTGGCTCTTCGTTCGATGTATATCTTAATGAACATGTTTTTATTCCTTGCGGTATGTTGAATACAGGGTATTATGAACTGGACAGATTGCCTGCTCAATGTGCAAACGGGTATGTATATGATGACAGCAGACAAGAGTTTTATACTAATATTTACAGTGTAGACGTAAAAGGAACAGGTGCAGGGGGAGCATTTACTACAGTTATAGATGTTGAAAAGTTCTGGGTCAGTCTGATGAAGGGGCAATTGATATCGAAGGAAATGTTAAAAGAAATGTTAACTCCTCAAGTGAAAGAAGAATGCTATGGCTATGGGATTTGGCTGGATAAAAAAGAAGAAGGCACGTTTGATTACCACTTTGAAGGATGCGATCCTGGTATAAGTTTTTATAGTTCATACGACAAACAACAAGATTTGCTAATCACATTGGTAAGCAATTTTGGGTGTAACGTATGGAAGGTTTTCAGAGATATCAAAGGTTTGAGCAAATGATCATATCGGCTCGCTTTAAGATAATCTTCAACAATTAGACGCTATTGTAACGTAGCGGCAGCGTCTCGAGGCTCGCTCATCGACCATTTCGAATGTATAAAAATGGTTAATCAACACGCATGGTATCTTATATGAAAATAAAACAAGCATAACCCCGACTTAAACTTAGGTCGGGGTTCTACACCTTTTGCAATTAAACAAACTTTTTAATATCAAGTATAGTTTGTAAATGTATTCCTTCATGAAAAATCGTTCGAATTAATACTCAATCGTATTCATTCCCATATCAATAGGAGGAAACTCTACATCTAATCGATCACCATACAATTCTTTTATTTGTATAGGCTGGGCTTTTAATAACTTCTTTAATTCTTCAAATGATGGAGTTTTCTCATTAAAATTAGCTGGAGATGTGCCATAGCCGAACCAAGATTGAAGTGGTTCAAGTTCCTTACTTTTTTCGTTTGTTAAAGCCTCAATCCACAAATATTGGTCTAAATAAATATGACCCAAATTCCAGCGAATATTATTATAAAATCCAGATGGAATAGTGTTAGCAATATCTTCCGTTACGGTTTCTAATACTTGTAAAACATCACTCCGATAACTATCCAACTGTTGAAATAGAATATGATGACGTTGCTTCATATAAAATCTCCCCTCCTCTTTTTCATATAATATTAGATAATATCACTCAAATTCCTTTTTATAGAAATGAAAAAGGGAGAACACGTTTTAAATCGTGTTCTCCCTATATTTATGGACTTTGAGTTTGAAGAGCTAATTTTACGCCTAACCCTATATAAACAAAACCTACAGCCTTTTCAATCCAACGTGAACCACTGCTTGTTGTTTTCGTAAAGATTTTTTCGCCAATGAAGCTTGTAATAATAGCTAACAAAATAGTATACAAAGCACTCATCACAACAAATGTAATCCCTAAAATCAATAATTGTACTATGACTGATTGGCCATTTTGTTGAACAAATTGTGGTAAAAATGCTAAGAAAAATAATGCCGTCTTATGATTTAAAATTTCCGCTAAAAATCCTTGTCGGAACGAAGTACTTGCGGGGCTTTGCTCAACAGTTGGCCTTTCTAATTTTTGTGGTTTTGTTAGAAACATTTGAATACCTAAATAAACAAGGTACGCAACTCCGATATATTTCACTACTTCAAACGCAGTTGCAGAATTCATTAAAATGGCAGATAGACCTAGTACAGCAGCTATCGTATGAACTAAGTCGCCTAGCCCAATACCTAGTGCAGTATAAATACCGTTCTTTTTACCACTTTTCAGCGTTTGCGTAATAGTAATGATAACTGCAGGGCCAGGAATTAAAAATAAGAGAAAAACTATTGCAATAAAAGATAACATGCTTAACCATCCTATTCTAATAAACTAAACACTCAGCTAAGATGAATGCAAAAAATATTATATTCTATCTCTTGTATACCTGTCGATAATGAAATACTGAAAAGTGATGAATTCAACTTATAATGAAAAAATAAGGGGGGATAAGCTCGTCGCATTACGTGTGGTTGATTTCCGTTCAGACTAGGCGCTTCCTTAGGGGCGTACGTTGAGTCGCTTCATTCGCTCCATGGTCTCATCTGTGACGCTAACCCCTAATGAGTAAGCCTGCCTTCACTCCAAATGTTTTAAAAATGTCATTCACAATTTTGGATGATGAGATAAAAAATAGGGATATTTGTATAATATTGTGTTTTATTTAATAATAGAGAAAGGGTTGAGGTGATAAATTGAAAACAATGAGATGGAATTTATCTTTGGGCATTCAAATTATATTAACTGTTTTTGTTATGATTATTGGTATTTATTGCTTAATAACTAAAGATTTTACTTTATTGCCGCTATCACAGATTTTGTTAGGGTTTACCTTTATTATTATTGGGCTTCGAGAATGGAAAAGAGCAAAAAGAAAGTATGTAAGCATACTCTATTTCGCTGTTGCGATTTTTATATTATTTGTTTATGTAAAATCTTTTATTGCTTATTAGAAACATGTTCATAGGGAGTGGCAACAATGAAGAATGTTATTGAAATCGTTAGAAATGTAGACCAACTAATGATTCCAGAAAATTTTGTTGGGATAGGTTCTACTAGAAAGGTATTTCGTTTTAAACATTGGGTCATAAAAAAGCATTTACACGAAATTGGTTTTATACAAAGTCAAAATGAACAAAAAATTCATCATGCATTAAAAGAGAAAGGATTAGCAGATTCCGTAGCTCCTATTTTGTACTTTGATGAAAAAATCTCAATACAACCATATGTTCAACCATTACCATTAGTTAATGGTGAAACTTTTGACATAGATTTTAATATTGATTTGCGAATATCCGCTAATTTAAAGGCAGCAATCGAAGAAATTGATCGAGTTTATGATGGATTTGACTTTTTGGATAGCAGTAATTATGGCGAAGACAAGCATGGTCAATTGATGTTATTAGATTATGGCATGACGAAAACTTTGTATGAAACAAAATGGGTTCCGCTCGCAGAAGCTGGCGTGTTACCACAAATTTATTTTGAGCCATGTATAAAATGTGGTGTAGAAAAAGAGCTTAGAATGTATGGAGAACATGATACGGATAGAAGATGTTACGAATGTGGAAAAGAGTAGCAGTATTTCTATGATGTTATTTTTTTACAGTCATATCTTAGGGGGTGTGGCTTTTTTATTTTGCACATAAAAAGTTTATTATAGTACCAACTACTAATGTTTAGTGTTAGAATAAGGTGATAAATCCTTTGGAGGTTTTTTAATGTTAGATATTCAGCAAATACAAGAAGTCCTTAGACATCGTTACCCATTTCTTTTAGTGGATAGAGTATTGGAATTAGAGGAAGGTAAGAGAGCTGTAGCAATTAAAAATGTGACGATAAATGAAGAATTTTTTAATGGACATTTTCCTAATTATCCGGTAATGCCTGGCGTGTTAATTGTAGAGGCTTTAGCTCAAGTAAGTGCAATTATTATGCTTACAAAAGAAGGCAATCAGGGGAGACTAGGATTACTAGCAGGTATCGATAACTGTCGTTTTAAAAAACAAGTGAAGCCTGGTGATCAGCTCCGTCTTGAAGTGGAAATTACACGCTTAAAGGGTGCTATTGGTAAAGGGCGAGGAATTGCAACTGTAAACGGAGAAATAGCTTGTGAGACAGAGCTTATTTTTGCATTTGGAAGCTAAGCCAATACGTTTAAAAGTGCTGCAAAAATTCATTGCAGTACTTTTTTCTATGTTTAAAGGATATTAAAAATAGTTGTTGAATAATATAAATAAGTGACTTCGAAATGGAGATGGTTACATGAATTATTCCTTAGCTCTTTATATAGCCACTTGTATCATGCAATTCATCATCCTTACAAATATTACGCTATTAAACAGTCAATGGAATGGCATTATGATGTGGCTATGTACAGGGATTTTTATTTTCTCAACTGCGGTTTTCATCTCAAGCAGATCAAATAAAAGAGGTTCTAATGAAGGAAATCCTAAATAAAAAATAGAGTTGATAATCTCAAAATCAACTCTATTTTTTTGCCCACTTGAATTCTAAAGTAGGACTTACTTCATTTTGTTGTCGTGTTAAATTGTTGGCTCAACACCAAAAGTTGTGGGTGACATTTGTTAAAATGAATGCCATATAGGTTGATTGGAGTGGAGGCTGGACGCCCCCTGGAAGCTTTGCTCTGTGCGAAAGCGAAGCGACAGCAACAAAGCGCCCAGTCGGACCGGAAATCAACTACACGTTATGGTGATGAGCCAAATTGTTTTAAAATAGACATAAAAATCCATAAATAAAAAAATTAAGAGAAACAGATGGATGTATAATTAAACTAAAAAAACGGGGGAGATTTTATATGTCGGAAAGCACACCTTTTATTAAAGATGTTCCTGATGGAGATGTAAAATTTTCAGTTATAATACCTGCTCATAATGAAGAAAATTATTTAGGTAAGTGTCTAGAGTCAATTGCAAAGGCTGCACAACCATATAAAAATCAAGTTGAAGTCATAGTCGTGTTAAATCGGTGTACGGATAGAACGGAAGAAATTGCACAATCCTACAACTGTGTGACATTGAAAAATGAAGATAAAAATCTATCTAAAATTAGAAATGCTGGAGCTGCTTTAGCAAAAGGCAAAATACTGATTACAATTGATGCCGATACTAGAATGACAGAACACCTGTTATCTGATGTTGAAAGATATTTAGCATCCGATCAATACATTGGAGGAGGCGTGAACGGCAATTTTGAACGAATGTCTTTTGGTATAGTTGTTTCTAGCATGCTATTAATAGTTCCTTTACTGTTCAAGTATGGTTTTATCTCTGTAGGGATTTTTTGGTGCTATAAGAAAGACTTTCACGCCATCAAGGGTTTTAACGAAAATATGCTAATGGCAGAAGATGCTGATTTTGCAAAGCGCTTAAAAGAATGGGGTAAGAAAAACGGTAAAAAATTTGGAACGATTAAGAACGGAATGATTACTTCCTGCAGACGATTTGACCATTATGGGGACTGGGTATTACTAAAACGGCCTGGTTTGATTTTAGCTTATCTCAAAGGCAATAATCAAAAGGCTGCGAATGAAGCCTATTATGATGATCAAGCAAGATAGTGTAGTAAAGAATGCTTAATGGCTAGTATCCCAGATTAAAAATCACTAGACTAAAAGAGGTGATAAGCCATCTTTATTACATTTTCGAGTATTATTGGAATTGAAAGGGTGGTGGGGATGAGTAATAGGACAAAGAACATAATTATTTTTCTTCTAGGATTTTTTACGTTTTTTATTTTATCGACTTTATACCGTATCTTTTTCTAAAAGGAGAAAAAATGCGAATTTTCTTTGTTAATTTAAGTTAAGGAATTTTATTACAACCCCCTACAACATACCACTTCATACGAGATCCAATCTAGTCTAAATGAAAAATCTCAAAATGCAAGCTGTAAGTTACTTAAGGTGTCATAAAAAATCAGGTGTGTTGATTAACCATTTTTATACATTTTAAAAGGCTGATTTCCGCTACGGGCTACTCGCTTTCCTGCGGGCGAGCGTCGAGCCGCTTCCTCCGCTCCGCTCCGTGCAGGGTCTCGTCTGTCT
>Ga0209676_1002505_pt1 | contig 12861 bp, 12 predicted proteins | sample AraplaCvi_mLB_r2_FD_184282 | JGI IMG/M metagenome (GOLD analysis project Ga0209676, IMG submission 184282) | Arabidopsis root microbial communities from North Carolina, USA - plate scrape MF_Cvi_mLB_r2 (SPAdes) (version 2) | ecosystem: Host-associated > Plants > Roots > Endosphere | place: USA...
AAATGACAACTTCCGAGACCGGTACGGATCGGCGCCAACGCCTCAAGGCGCTTCGCGAAGCTGCTCTGCATCGTCCGGTGTCCGCCAGCCAGGGATTCAATGGCCGCTGGACACGCCGCCATTGGGCCCATGCAAGCCTGTTCGCGACCCTTGGTGTGCTGGTCGCGGCGATCGTGCCCGGTTTCGGCGCGACTTCCAATCTGCAGACGCCGATGCATGTGCAGCGCAGCTCCCTCGCGCTCGCACTGCCGCCGCTCCCGCTGGCGCGCCTGAAAGGCCATAGCGGCGACAGCTGGCAGATCGTACGCGTCGAACGCGGCCAGACCCTGGGCGCGGTGTTCGAGGACATGGACCTCCCGGCCTCGACCATGCACCAGCTGCTGCAGGCCGTGCCGGAGGACAAGTCGGTCCTGACGCGCCTGAAGCCCGGCACTGAGCTCGCCTTCGACCTGCCGGTCAGCGGCGCGCTGCGCACTTTCCGCTACGACCGCGACGACAGCCATCGCGTGGAACTGGCGATCGCCGGCGACAAGGTCACGCAGAAGGTGACGGTTCGCCCGACCGAGACTCGCACCGTCGTGATCAGCGGCAAGGTCGGCAAGTCGCTGTTCCGTTCGGCGCGCAAGATGGGCCTGTCCGGCAGCAACATCAACACGCTGACCGACGACATCTTCAAGTACGACATCGACTTCAACGAAGACGTCGGGGCCGACGACCGCTTCAGCGTCGTGGTCGAGCAGACCTGGCGCGAAGGCGAGCTGCTGCGCACCGGCCCGGTGCTGGCGGCCACCTTCACCACCGGCGGCAAGCTGCATACCGGCTTCCGCTTCGAGCGCGACGGCAAGGCCGAGTACTTCACCGGCGACGGCCGTCCGCTGAAGAAGAGCTTCATCCGCATGCCGATCCCGTATGCGCGCCTGACCTCCAACTTCGGCACGCGCAAGCACCCGGTCCTGGGCCGCACGCGCATGCACAAGGGCGTGGACTACGCCGCGCGCACCGGCACGCCGATCATGGCCGCGGGCGATGCGCGCGTCGTCTCGGCCGGCTGGCAGGGCGGCTACGGCAACGCCGTCGTGCTCGACCACGGCCGCGGCTACAGCACGCTGTACGGCCACATGTCGCGCATCGGCAAGATCCGCCCGGGCCAGCGCATCGCGCAGGGCACGGTGATCGGCTACGTCGGCAGCACCGGCATGTCGACCGGCCCGCACCTGCATTACGAATTCCGCGTCAACGGCGTGCACCGCAACCCGCTGTCGATCACCATGCCGCCGCCGGAGCCGCTGTCGGGCGTCGCGCTGGCGCAGTTCCGCGCGCAGACCTCCGTGGCGCTGGCGCGCATCCAGAAGGTCGAGAACATCATCTACGCCGACGCCGGCGACACCGCTGCGCCGGTGGCGGCCACCAAGGCCAAGAAGTCGGCCAAGACCAAGGCCTGACGTGCCCGCACTCACGGCCGGGCCGCTCGGCGGTCCGCTCGACGGACTCTTCGTCGGCCTGATCTCGGGCACCAGCGCGGACGGCATCGACGCCGCGCTCGTCCGTTTCACGCACCACCCAGGCGACCGCGACGCGGTCGAACTGCTGCTGGGCCGCACCTACGCCTGGGACGACGCGCTGCGCACGCGGCTGGTCGCACTGGGCCAGGGCTCGGACGCGCAGTCGCTGGACGAGCTGGGCACGCTGGACGTGCAGATCGCGCAAGCCTTCGCCGATGCCACGCGCCGCCTGCTTTCCGAGGCCGGCGTGGCGGCGGACGAGGTCCGCGCGATCGGCTCGCATGGCCAGACGGTGCGCCATCGCCCGGAAGGCGCGCGTTTCGACGGCCGCCATCCTTTCACCTGGCAGATGGGCGACGGCGGGCTGATCGCCGAACGCACCGGCATCGCCACCGCTTCGGATTTCCGACGTCGTGACGTCGCCGCGGGCGGCCATGGCGCACCGCTGCTGCCGGCGCTGCACGCGGCGCTGCTGAGCGATCCGGACGAAGACCGCGCGGTGCTCAACCTCGGCGGCATCGCCAATTTCACGCTGCTGCCGATGGACGGCCACGTGCGCGGCTTCGACACCGGTCCGGCGAACTGCCTGCTCGATGCCTGGTGCCTGCGCCACACGGGCGCCGCCTACGACGCGGGCGGTTCGTTCGCGGCGCAGGGCGAGCTCGATGCGGAACTGCTGGTGCGGTTGCTGGACGAGCCATGGTTCATGCTGCCGCCGCCCAAGAGCACCGGGCGCGAGCACTTCCACCTGAAATGGGTCGAACGCCGCCTGGACGGCGAGGAATCACCGGCCGACGTGCAGGCGACGCTGCTGGAACTGAGCGCCATCACCATCGCCGACGCGCTGCGTGCGCATCAGCCGACGACGCGCCGCGTGCTGGCATGCGGTGGCGGCGTGCATAACCCCCGGCTGCTGGAGCGCATCGGCGCGCACTTGCCGGATGCGACGGTGGAATCCACCGCCCGGCACGGCGTGGACCCGGATTTCGTCGAGGCGATGGGCTTCGCATGGCTGGCACGGCAGACGCTGTCCGGCCTGCCAGGGAACCTGCCCAGCGTGACCGGCGCGCGCGGCCCGCGCGTGCTCGGCGTGGTGCATCCGGCCGCCTGAGTAGGCCGTAACCCGCCCGGCTCAGCCCTTCTGGGCGTAGGCCATCAGGTCGCGATCGACGTCGGTCAGGCCCTGGCTTTCCAGCGTCGGGGCGTTGATGTCCGAAGCCCGCTCCATGCGGCCGATCATCGAGAATCCCGGATCGCTCGGAATGCCTTCCAGGGCGGAGATCGCCGCTTGCAGCGCGGTCGCGTCGGAGTCGTTGAAACGGGCGGCCAGCTCGGCCTCGCAGGCGAACAGCCCGTGCTCGAGCAGGTGCATCAGCGCCTCCTGCAACGGCCAGCTGCGCGCCTGCGCCACGCGTTTGACGCGGTCCAGGAGCAGCGGGTCGATGTCGTGAAGGATGATGTCGGTCATTCGGATTTCTCTTCCAGGCCCATGCCCGGTCACTCCACCGCGCGGGCGGCGGTGCCGGTGCGGCGGGCGGCCAGGACCAGGCACAGCAGCAGGGCCGGGACGCCGATCAGGGCCGTTCCAGCGAAGAATAGCGAATACGCCTCGAGCAAACTGCGGCCCACTTCCAGTTGTTCGATCGTCCAGCCGGACAGGCCCTTCAGCACCTTGCCCGGCAAGGCGTAGAAGGAACTGAGCAGGGCGTACTGCGTGGCCGTGTAACCGGCGGTGGTCAGGCTGGACATGTAGCCGATCAGCGCGACGCCGGCGAAGCCCGAGCAGAAGTTGTCGATCACCATCACCGCCGTGAAGACGCCGGCGTCGGCGCCGTGCAGCGCCAGGTACGAGAAGGCGAGGTTCGAGCCCGGCCCCAGCACCGCGCCGGTCAGCAGCGTCGTGAAGAAGCCGAAGCGCACCGCGCACAGGCCGGCGGCGGCGATGCCGAGCGTCGTGGCGAGCAAGCCGAAGCTGCCGCGAACCGCGCCGACCGTTTCCTTGTCCATCCCCAGGTCCGCGTAGAACGGATTGGCCATCGGGCCGAGCACGAAGTCCGGAAGGCGATACAGGCTGATCGCCAGCAGCATGACCAGCGCCCATTTGCCGTGTTCGCGGAAGAACACGACGAACGGCGCGACGATCGCGTCGTACAGCCCCTGCGCCGACAGCAGCGAGCCGTGCGACACGGACGCCGCCTGCACGCTGGCCGCCGGTTCCCGCGCCATGAACGTGGCGATGATGCCCACGCCCATCAGCGCGGCCATCAGCTCGTACGACATCGACCAGCCGATGTGCGCGGCGAAGATGAGGATCAGCGAATCGGTGACCAGAAGCGCGCCGCGATAACCCAGTGCCGACGTCGCCGTCAGTAGGCCCTGCTGTTCGTTGCTGGAGGCGATCTCGATGCGCCATGCGTCGATCACGATGTCCTGCGTCGCCGAGGCGAATGCCACGATCAGCGCCATGGCGCCGAACACGATCAGCTGGTCGAGTTCGTGTCCGCCCAGCAGCAGGCGGCCTTCCTGCGGCTGGATCAGCGCCATGCCGGTCAGGCCGGCGGCACAGACGATCTGCGACAGAAGCATCCAGCCACGACGCCGCCCGAGGAATCGGCCCAGCAGCGGTGCATCCAGCTTGTCGATCACCGGCGCCCACAGGAACTTCAGCGAGTACGCCAGCCCGACCCACGAGAGGAACCCGATCGTCGACAGCTCGATCGCGTTCTCGCGCATCCAGTAGCCGAGCGTGTTGCCGACCAGGTAGATCGGGATGCCCGAGCTGAAGCCCAGCAGCAGCATCGCCAGCACTTTCGGCTCGCGCAGGTTCGTCGCGACCAGGCGCCAACCCTTCTGCTTCACAGGCGCGGCCGACGCGTGGTCAGAGGTCATAGTCGACGCTGAAAGGCGCGTGGTCGGAGAAGCGCGGCTCGCGCAGGATCGAGCAGGCCTTCAGCTTCGAGGCCAGCGACGGCGTGCACAGCTGGTAGTCGATGCGCCACCCCACGTTGTTCGCGCGGGCGGCGCCGCGGTTGCTCCACCAGGTGTAGTCCTGGCCTTCCGCATGCAGCGCGCGATAGGCATCCACCCAGCCGGCGGTATCGATGCACAGGCCGTTGAGCCAGTCGCGCTCCGGCGGCAGGCAGCCGGAATTCTTCTGGTTGCTCGACCAGTTCCTGATGTCGAGCTTCGAGCGCACGATGTTCCAGTCGCCGCACAGCACGTAGTCGCGGCCGCTGGCGAGCCATTGATCCAGGTGCGGCTTGAGCCACTCCATCACTTCGAACTTGAAGCCCTGGCGCAGCTCGCCGGAGGATCCGGACGGAATGTAGAACGACACCACGCTCAGGTTGCCGAAGCGCGCCTCGATGTAGCGGCCTTCGTCGTCGAACGGCGCCCAGCCCATGCTCGTGCGCACTTCATCGGGTTCGCGCCGGCTGTAGATCGCCACGCCGCTGTAGCCCTTCTTGGTGCTCGCGTCCTTGAACCACGCGCGATAGCCCTGCGGCAGGAACTGCGGGCCGGCGAGCTGGTGTTCCTGCGCCTTGGTTTCCTGAACGCACAGGACGTCGGCGTCCTGCGTGCCGAACCAGTCGAAGAAGCCCTTGGTGGCGGCCGAGCGCAGCCCGTTGGCGTTGAAGCTGATGATGCGCATGCGCACTCCACGACGATGTGCCGGCGATCATAGCCCCTCGCGCGGCGCTTCACGGGCCGGCCCGAATGCACGCGGCGCTATCATGCCCGGCATGTCCGCCGTCACCGCCCTTGTCCGCGTCGAACCGATCATGGATCCCGACTCGCCCGCCGCGCGCTCCGTGCGCGCGCTTCGCGTGGCGCCGGACCAATACCGCTACGTCGGCGACACCGCGTTCAACCTCGGCGACACGCTGCGCGACCCGATGAGCGAGGCCATGGCCGTGATCGCCGACGATGCGGTGGTGGGCTTCTACCGTCTCGATTTCGCGCCCAACGCGGTGGTGGGGCGCTCGCTCGGCATGCCCAGCGTGGGCCTGCGCGCGTTCGTGATCGACCACCGCCAGCAGGGCCGCGGCTTCGGCCGCATGGCGATGACCGCCTGCTGCGAGGACCTGCGCCGGCGCCACCCGGAACGCGCGATCCTCGTGCTGACGGTCAACTGCATCAACGCGCCGGCTATCGCCGCGTACCTGAAGTCCGGTTTCACCGACACCGGCGAGCTTTTCCACGGCGGCAGCGCCGGCCCGCAGCACGTGATGCTGCAGTTCCTCCATCCGCAATCGACGACATGACCCAAGACCACCGCGCCCGCTTCCTCGACCTGGCCCTGCGTGCCGACGCCCTGCGCTTCGGCGATTTCACGCTCAAGTCCGGACGCCAGAGCCCCTATTTCTTCAACGCCGGCCGCTTCGATTCGGGCGCCGCACTGGCAGGGCTGGCCCAGTGCTACGCCGACGCCATCGATGCGCACGGCGTTGCCTTCGACCTGCTCTTCGGCCCGGCCTACAAGGGCATTCCGCTGGCGACCGCGCTTGCATGCGAGTACGCGCGCCGCGGGCGCGACCTGCCGGTGGCGTTCAACCGCAAGGAGGCCAAGACGCACGGCGAGGGCGGCAACCTGATCGGCGCCCCGCTGCAGGGGCGGCGCGTGCTGATCGTCGACGACGTGATCACGGCCGGCACCGCCATCCGCGAAGCGCTCAGCCTGATCGCGCAAGCCGGGGGCGAGGTCGCCGGCATCGTGATCGCGCTCGACCGCCAGGAAGCCATCGACCCGGCCAAAACCCGACGCTCAGCGGCACAATCGGTCGCGGCCGACCACGGCCTGCCCGTCATCGCGGTGGCAACGCTGGCCGACCTGCTCGCCTTCGCCGGCGGAAATGCGGAACTGATCACGCAACGCGAGCGCCTGCTGGCCTACCGGCAAGCATATGGAAGCGACGAGGCGACCTGAGGGCGAGCCCGCATCGGCGGGCGCGCTGGCGCGAGTCTTGCATGATCCTGGGAGATTCCCGACAGCTCCTCGGACTTTGCTGACGTCATGAAACGCACTCTGCCGCTGCTCGCCTGCACGCTGATGTTCGCCACGACCGGCGTCGCCATCGCCCAGAAGAAGCCCGATGCGGCCAAGAAGCTGTACTGCTGGAACGAGAACGGCACCCGCATGTGCGGCGACGCCCTGCCCGCGCACGCGGTCGACAGCGCGCGTACCGAAATCAACGCCAAGAGCGGCCTGGCCACCAAGCAGCTGGACCGTGCCCTGACGGGCGAGGAACGCGAAGCGGCGGCGGCGCAGGCGAAGCTCGACAAGGAAAGCGCCGCCATCGCGGAGGCCAAGGATCGCCGCGACCGCGCGATGGCCGAGTCCTACGCAACCGAGGAAGACCTGCGCCGCGCCTTCGGCGAGCGCCAGGCGGTGATTGACGAGTCGATCAAGGCCTCTCGCCTGGGCGTGGAAGGTCGTCGCGACACGCTGGTCGCGCTGCTGCGTCGCGCCGGCGAGAACGAGCTGTCCGGCAAGCCGGTGCCCAAGCCGGCGCAACAGAACGTGCGCATCCAGCACGACCAGCTGATCCGCCAGCAGGAACTGCTGGTGCAGCAGCTCGCCGAGCGCGAGACGATCGACGAGGAGCTCGCCGCGGCGCTGGAGCGTTATCACGCGCTCAAGCCGCCGACGAAGGGCTGATCGCACTCCCGGTTTCGGAAACGAAGAAGGCCGGCGGTTCGCACCGCCGGCCTTTCGTTTTCTTCGCTTCCAGGGCCCGTCTTAGAACGGCAGCGCCAGATCCGGTCGCAGCGCGAGCAGCTGGGCGCGGAAGTCGGCCTTGATGCGCGCCAGCGCTTCGGGCGAATCGGCATCGAAGCGCATCACCAGCACCGGCGTGGTGTTGGACGCGCGCACCAGGCCCCAGCCGTCCGGGAAGTCCACGCGCAGGCCGTCGATAGTCGACAGGCGCGCGCCCTCGAACTTCGCCTCGTCGCGGAACCAGTCCACGAAGCTGTGCGGGTCGCCGTCGGGCGCATCGACCTTGATTTCCGGGGTCGAGATGCCGTTGGGCAGCGAGTTGAGCGTCTCGCTGGGCGTGCGCGGCTGCGCGGCGAGGATTTCCAGCAGGCGCGCGGCGGCATAGATGCCGTCGTCGAAGCCGTACCAGCGTTCCTTGAAGAAGAAGTGGCCGCTCATCTCGCCGGCCAGTTCCGCGTCGGTCTCGCGCATCTTGGCCTTGATCAGCGAATGCCCCGTCTTCCACATCAGCGGGCTGCCGCCGTGGCGCAGGATGTGCCCCGGCAAGCGGCCGGTGCACTTCACGTCGAACAGGATCACCGCGCCCGGATTGCGTTCGAGCACGTCGGCGGCGAACAGCATCAGCAACCGGTCGGGGAAGATGTTCTCGCCTTCGCGCGTGACCACGCCCAGGCGGTCGCCGTCGCCGTCGAAGGCGATGCCGACGTCCGCTTCCAGGCGCTGCACCATGCGGATCAGGTCGGTGAGGTTGTGCGGCTCGCTCGGGTCCGGATGGTGGTTCGGGAAGGTGCCGTCGATGTCGCAGTACAGCGGCGTGACGTCGGCGCCGATGGCGGCCAGCACGCGCGGGCCGATCTCGCCGGCCACGCCGTTGCCGGCATCGACGACCACGCGCAGCGGGCGGTCGATCTGCACATCCGACGCGATGCGCTGGACGTAATCCTCCGAGATGTCGCGCTGGACCAGCGAGCCCAGGTCGCCCAGGTGCAGGCGGTCTTCGGCGATGCGCGCGTACAGGTCGGTGATGGTGTCGCCGGAGAGCGTCTCGCCGCCCACGACGACCTTGAAACCGTTGTAGTCCGGCGGATTGTGGCTGCCGGTCACCGACACGCAGGAGCCGGCGCGCAGGTGGTAGGCGCCGAAATACACCACCGGCGTCGGCGCCAGGCCGATGTCGATGACGTTGCGGCCGGCCTTGCGCAGGCCGGTGATGAGGCCTTCGACCAGCGTCGGACCGGACAGACGGCCGTCCCGGCCGACGACGATGTCGGTCAGGCCCTTCTCGTGCATCAGCGAGCCGATCGCATGGCCGATCAGTTCCGCCACGCCCGCGTCCAGCGACTGCCCGACCACGCCGCGGATGTCGTAGGCGCGGAAGATGCCGCGGTCAATGGCGATGGAAGGGACGGGCATGGCGGGCTTGGGCGGAGTCACGGGAGCGGCAACCGGGGTCGGGGGATTGGCCTCCATGCTCTCCGCCAGCGTCTGAACGGACTCTTCATCAGTCTCGTCCGCGCCCTTGCGCTTGGCCGCCAGACTCGGTGCGCGCCACGCCAGGAAGGCCAGCAGGAGGAACACCGCCGCGGCGATGAAGCATCCCAGCGCTTCCATTCCGAAGGGGCCGCCCGCCACATCCGGGATGGCGGCGGCGATGCGCAGGTCACTGCCCGGAATCCTGGCTGCCAACGCCTCAGCGCCACCAGACAGGCTCTTGTCGCCCTGCTCGATCGCGCTGAATCCGCCCTGGCGCAGCGCCAGGTAACTGTCGTCAGCCACCGCGACCTGCTCCAGGACAGCGCCGATGCGGCCGATGGGCAGGCGGACGTAGGCGACACCCACGACCTTGTCGCCGACCCGCGCCGGCGCGGCCAGCGCCAGCTGCGGGCCGCCATCGTGCTTCACCAGACCGGACACCGGGCGACCGGTGGCGACGGCCGCTTCGATCACGCCGAGCCGGCCGTAACCGCCCTTGGGCAGCGCCGCGTACTCGGCGCCGAGATCCAGCGGCAGCACCGCGGCATCGCTCGCGCCGTTCCAGCCCTTGCCCAGTTCCTGCGACGCGGCAGCCAGATCGCCGGCGGTGAGGGCGGCCTGCAGCGTCGGCGCGGCGAGGCGGTCGGTGAGCTGCTTCTGCTCCACGCCCAGCACCTTCACCGCACCTTCGACTGCGGTGTTGCGCGCCTCGGTCACCGCCAGCTGGCGCGCGCCATCGCGGTGCAGCTGCCAGCCGCTCCACGCGAAGAACGCCGCCAGCAGCACGAACAGTGCGGCGACCACCGGCAGCAGCACTTTCAGCTGTGCGGCGCCGGCGGTGATTTGTCCCTTTTCCAGACCCTTCATTCCCATCCCCTGTTTCAGCGCACGCCCGTATGGCCGAAGCCACCGGCACCGCGCGCGCTGGTTTCGAATTCTTCGACCACCGCAAGCTCCGCCCGCACGATCGGCAGGATCACCAACTGGGCGATGCGATCCCCCGGTTGAATCGTAAAAGCCTCGCGACCCCGGTTCCACACGCTGATCAGCAGCGGGCCCTGGTAGTCCGCGTCGATCAGTCCGGTGCCGTTGCCCAGCACGATGCCGTGCTTATGGCCCAGCCCCGAGCGCGGCAGGATCACCGCGCACATCGTCGGATCGCCCAGGTGGATCGCCAGGCCAGACGGCACCAGCGATGCATCGCCAGGATGCAGCGTCAGCGGCTCCTCGAGCGCTGCACGCAGGTCGAGCCCGGCGCTTGCCGGCGTGGCGTACGTCGGCAGCGGCCATTCCCCGCCGAAGCGCGGGTCGAGGATCTTCAGTTCGAGCGTGTGGTTCATGCGGTCCGTCGGGATGGTGCGCGCGACGACATGGGCGGCGCGTGCGGGTGATCGTGCGGGGTTAAAGACGCAAGCACCGTGCCAACCCGCGCGTCAGACGGGGAGGCGGGCGCCGATCAGTTCGAGCAGGTCGTCGGCCAGCGCGGTCTTCGGCGCCGGACCCAGCGCGTGGCTGGCGCCGTCGGCCGCGTAGACGGCGAGCGTGTTGTCGTCGCTTTCGAACCCGCTGCCCGATACGCCGACCCGGTTGGCGGCGATCAGGTCCAGGCGTTTGTTCTCAAGCTTGCCCCGGGCGTAGGACTCGACGTGGTCGGTTTCGGCCGCGAAGCCCACCACCAGCCGCGGACGCTGCGCATGCGCGGCGATGTCGGCCAGGATGTCGCGCGTGCGCACCAGCGTCAGGTTCAGGGTGTCCTGTCCGGCGGTCTTCTTGATCTTGTTCGACGCGGCCTGCGCGGGCGCGAAATCCGCGACCGCCGCGGCGCCGATGTAGACGTCGGCCGGCAACTGCGAGAGCACCGCCTCGTGCATCTGCGCCGCCGAGCGCACGTCGATGCGCGTCACGCCCGCCGGCGTGGGCAGCGACACCGGGCCGGCCACCAGCACGACCTGCGCGCCCAGGCGCGCCGCGGCCTGCGCGACGGCGAAGCCCATCTTTCCACTGCTGCGGTTTCCGATGAACCGGACCGGATCGATGTCCTCGTACGTCGGCCCGGCGCTGACGACGATGCGCTTCCCGCGCAGACGTTGCGCGGCGCTCATGCCGGCGCCTGCCCGAGGGCCGCGAGGATCTCCGATGGCTCGCTCATGCGTCCCGGCCCGGATTCGCCCTCGGCGAGCGGCCCGTCGTTCGGCCCGACGATCTGCACGCCGCGCTCGCGCAGCGTCGCGATGTTGGCCTGCGTGGCCGGATGCAGCCACATGCGGTGGTTCATTGCAGGGGCGACGGTGATCGGCGCGGTCGTCGCCAGGCACAGCGTGGTGACCAGATCGTCGGCGAATCCATGCGTGAGTTTCGCCAGCGTGTTCGCCGTCGCCGGCGCGACCACGATGCGGTCTGCCCAGCGCGCCAGTTCGATGTGGCCCATCGCGGCCTCGGCCGCGGCGTCCCAGAGCGAGGTGCGCACCGGTCGTCCCGACAAGGCCTGGAAAGTCGTGGTGCCCACGAATTGCTGTGCGTTCTGCGTCATGGCCACCGTGACCTCGCAACCGGCCTCGCGCAGGCGGCGCACCAGTTCGGCCGACTTGTACGCGGCGATACCGCCGCATACGCACAGCAGGATCTTGGTTCCGCGCAGGGAGCGGGGCTCGACCATCTGGAAAACACCTACCGCCGAATCAGCGTTTAGCTTACCCGAACGACCTGTCCAGCCCGCCTGTGCGGACCTCGCCGGCGCGGTGGAATACGCACACGGCGGGCGGCCGTCAGACGAGCGCGGTGGTGCGGGCTCGTCGTGTCGCGCAGGCGGCGGTGCTCAGTGGTGCATCGTCCCGGCGGCGCCGGCGATCGCCCGCCTCCTCCCTCCTCCACCGGTCCGCACATCCATGCACATCCGCGAATGGCCTCCCGACGAACGCCCGCGAGAGCGCCTCCTCGCCCATGGCGCGACGGCGCTCTCCGATGCGCAGCTGCTGGCGATCTTCCTCGGCTCCGGCCTGCGCGGCCGCGACGCGGTCACCACAGCGCGCGACCTGATCCAGGCACACGGGCCGCTGCGCACGCTGCTGGAAAAGCCGGCGGCGGGCCTGGTGAAGCTGCCCGGCCTGGGCCCGGCACGCGCCTGCCTGCTGGCGGCCGCGCTCGAACTGGGCCATCGCTTCCTCGGCGCGGAACTGCAGCGCGGCGCCGTCCTGACCGATCCGCAGGCCGCCGGGCAGTACTTCGTCCAGCGTCTGCGCGGGCGGCCGCATGAGGTGTTCGCCGTCCTGTTCCTGGATACCCGGCACCGCGCGATCGCCTTCGAAGAGCTCTTCCACGGCACCATCGACGGCGCCCACGTCCACCCGCGCGAGGTCGCGCGCCGGGCGCTGGCCTTGAACGCCGCGGCCGCCATCTGCGGACATAACCACCCCAGCGGCAACCCCGAGCCCAGCGGATCGGACCGCACCATCACCGCACGCCTGAAGGAGACGCTGGCGCTGGTGGATGTACGCCTGCTCGACCACATCGTCGTCGGCGACGGGACGCCCGTCTCGCTGGCGGCGCGGGGCTGGCTGTGAACGGCCGGCTCCGCGCGTCCGCTCGCGTACAATGCGCGGTCCCGCAGCACCCCGCAGAATCCCGTGAAATCCACTCTCCGCGCCCTGGTGGCGCAGGCCATCGACGCCCTCCGCGCCGCCGGCACCCTGCCGGTCGATCTGGTCACGCCCGACTTCGTCATCGAGCGTCCCAAGAACGCAGGCCAGGGCGATTTCTCCACCAATGCCGCCATGCTGCTGGCCAAGCCCGCGCGCTCGAACCCGCGCGCCATGGCGCAGGCGCTGGTCGATGCATTGCCGGCTTCGCCCGACCTCGCGAAGGTCGAGATCGCCGGCCCGGGCTTCATCAACTTCCATGTCGAAGAAAGCGCGTGGCGCCGCCAGATCGGCCAGGTGCTGGAGCTGGGCGCCGCCTATGGCCGCAACGAGGCCGGCCGGGGCCATCGCGCCGGCGTGGAATACGTGTCGGCCAATCCGACCGGCCCGCTGCATGTCGGCCATGGCCGCGCGGCGGTGATCGGCGACTGCATCGCGCGCGTGCTCGATGCCAACGGCTGGAGCGTGGCGCGCGAGTTCTACTACAACGACGCCGGCGCGCAGATCAACAACCTCGCCATCTCGGTGCAGG